>SDBV01000575.1_pt1 | contig 52966 bp, 47 predicted proteins | sample 2277081 | NCBI WGS metagenome assembly SDBV01 (sample SAMN10402039, study PRJNA504765) | marine sediment metagenome | isolation source: marine sediment core GS10_PC15, 223 cmbsf | place: Arctic Ocean: Southern Knipovich Ridge | collected 2010
TGGCGCGCTCCCGAAGGGCTTGACGTAATGGGGTCATCTTCCTCGTTGGTTTTGCTTGCTGTGGAACCACCACACCGACGCAAAACCGCCTTGAATCTAATCCCATTGCGTCAAGCATAACAGGTCGAATCATGTGATCGCGTCCACCTGGTTCACGAGACCTGGAATTCTTCCGGGATCTTGTTGGCGAATTCCTCGAGTACGCGAATCGTATCGGCGGTTGAATCGACTTCGATCAATTTCAACCATGTTCGCTTCGAGTCGTTGTATCCTTTGATGTAGTGACGTACTATTTTGCGCATTTCGAGGACCCCGCGACGTTCGCCCTTGGCTTTCACGTTGAGTTCGAGGTGTTCGATTGCGGTTCTTGCCCTTGTCTCGCGGCTCGGGTGCTTATCGACCGCTTTCCCGGCCAGTTTCTGCGCGATCCGTTTTAAAAGCCAGGGGTTTCCGATTCCGCCCCTGCCGATCATTACGCCATCGACTCCTTCGAGGGCAACCATCCGCAGGGCATCTTCTTCACTCCATACGTCACCGTTGCCGATTACCGTCGTATCAAGCCGCCTCGCTGCATATGACAGCGCATCCCAGTCCGCCGGGACCCGCGGTCGCACATCCTTGAGACGTGCATGAATGCTCACCTGGGAAGCCCCTGCTTCGATACAGGCCCGGGCGAAATCCACCACCTCGCGTTTATCAGCGATTCCCAGCCTCGATTTGATTGAAACCGGAATCGATCCGGCTTCTGTAACCATTCTCCGGACCGATTCGGCCGACCTGGAAATGTCGGCCATCATCGCGCATCCGGCGCCTCTTGCAACCACCTTGCGGACCGGGCAGCCCATGTTGAGGTCGATACCGTCGGGATGCAGGCGCTTGGCGATCTCACGCGTGGCGAGACCTATCTTCTCGGGGTCGTGGTCATAGAGCTGCACCACTATCGGCCGCTCATCGTCGGTAAACTCCGCCATGGTCCAGACACGCTTGGCGCCGTGGAGCAGCCCGCTGGCGTTGACGAATTCCGTGAAGAGGATTACCTCGGGCGTAATCCGGCGGACAAGGGTACGGTAGGCCTTGTCGGTGATCCCCTCCATGGGTGCAATGGCGACCAAAGGCCTCTTGTCGAACCACATCTTCAAGTCCCCGGGAGTATCTTTTTGTTCTTTCAGGTTCACTCGTCGACTTATGATAAAACCGCGTAACGTCGAAAATTAAGGTAACAGGATATTAAGAAAGGCGACTCGAATCCCGTGCAATCGGTAAGTGGCTCTCAGAGAAAACATCTGCCGGGCGTTGCTCTCCCTGGCTGATCTTGTCCACCAGCTCTTCCCGCAGGCATGCTCTTCTTGCCTTTGCGAAAGCGGCAGGCCATCTTGCAGACAGCCCTCGATTTCGCAGAAATTGCATGGCCGATCATGTCGAAATCCCTGAAAACGACGCTTATTAGCCGGTTTCCGCTTTCAGTTCTTCTGCTCTTGTCCGTACTTCATGCTGAGTCCGGTTGGGCGCAATATGTGAAATGCGGAACGGGATCGCTTCTCCAGCTGGGCCTCCACAAGGCTGCATTGCAACCCACCCTGCCGCTGAGCCGGATCTCCGGTTCAGGCCTGTTCGAGATCCATTATTCGTCCAGCGGTGTCGATGCGGTCGAAAATGCCTTTCTCGACAGCGCGGAAGCTATTCTTGAGACGTTATGGCGGCTACAGGTCGATTCGTTGGGCTATGACCCTCCGCCCACCGAAGCCGACGGCCGTATTCATCTTTACATTAGCCAGCTCGGGGAGACCTATGGCTACACGGTTCCCGAGGCAAATCATGGTACGCGAATCTCCTCATACATGGTCTGCGACAATGACTTTCTCGATCCGGCATACCCGACACAGGGCCTCGATGGGTTGCGCGTTACCCTCGCCCATGAGCTGTTCCATGTAATCCACTTCGGCTACCGCGTCGATCCCGATGAACTTGCCTTCTATGAGTGGTGTTCGACCTGGATGGAGGATGTCGCCTTCGATCAGATCAACGATTATGTCTGGTATCTTTATGATTATTATGAACGTGCACATATCGACCTGACAACTTTCGATGGTCGCCATGAGTACGCCGCGGCACTCTACATCCATATGATCGACCAGGCTTTTGGAGCCGACATGATCCGGCGAGTCTGGCGGACTTTTGCTGCGGAAGGGGGGAGGCTCTTCGAGTTGTCGCTCGAGGTGCTCGCCGCCGAGGGAATTGAACCCCGTGATGCGGCAGCGACTTTCCTCGCTTGGAATCTGTTTACCGGCGAGCGGTCGGTCGAGGGATTCGGGTACAGGGATGCGCCCCTCTATGATGCACTCACGCTCTCGACCCCGAGGAATGGACGTTACATCTGGGACCGGGCTCTTGGCGTATGGGGGATCTTTGCGGGCGAGCTGCCCGGTGGGGTCCAGGGGCAACCCGGCCTCGAGGTCGATCCCGAGAGTCTGATGGTGGCGCTGACAGCGGTTCGCAATGGCTCTCGAGTGCAGTATCTTTCCAGCGGAGATCCGGGCGATTTGGAGGGTGACCTCGGCTACGTCGGCGTGCTCTCCATGCAGATCGGGCAATGCGAAGTGACCGCGATGGCCTACCCAGAAAGGACGGGATTGCCCGAGTCCATTGAGATACTCGCGATTTATCCAAATCCGTTCAATTCGCTTGTCAACTGGGAGATAGGGCTCGACCGGCCCGGAATTGTTGAGCTCGAGTTGTTCAACCTCCTCGGCCGATTGGTGGCCCGCCGCATTGTTACCACCGGGCGTGATATCTATGTTCGTTCCGCGTGGAATGGAGTCGATAACAGCGGGCATCAGGCGGCGTCGGGGATGTATATTCTCCGGGTAAGCGCGGGCGGCGCTGCCGCACGGAAAAAGATGATTCTGGTGCGTTGATTTATTTGGAATGTATGTCATTAATGAAGAGAGTGCCGGTGAACAGGAAATATTCCGATCTCATCCATAAATTCCAATTAACAATCTTCGCGCTTCCATTCATTGCGTTGATCGTGTTGATCGGGCTGTTGATGGGGTGTGCCTCCACCTCGGCGAACCGGGCGCACTCGACGGAGGGGACTTCGCTCGATATTTCCAATGAAAAGGAGTTGTCTTCTGGAGACGCAGGGCCGGAACTCTCGCCCTCCGACAAATCCGGTCAGCGCGATCCAAGGGGCAAGGCCGCCCGGGTGAATATTTATATTCGCGGCGGTGACGACTGGACGGCGACCTGGGAGCCCGTCCTCCGCACCACGACGGAGGTTACAGCACCGGCCGTTGGTGAGATCGCCGGATCGACCCCGTCGATACGGAGTCGCGAGGAGGCACCGGCCGGGCCGCAGGAGGTTTCCGCGCCGGTTATTCGCAAGGTACAGGGATTCCGTGTTCAGCTCGCGAACGTGCTGAAGAAGGACCAGGCGTTATGGGTGCAGGAGCGGGCCTACGCGATGTTCGACAGCGTTTATATCGTCTTCCAGAGCCCGAACTACAAGGTTCGTGCGGGCGATTTCCGTTTGCGAAGCGAGGCCGATGATGCGGCTACTCGGGCGCGGGCGATGGAATTTCGTGGTGCATGGGTGGTGCCGTCGCGGGTTTTTGTGAGACCTGTGGCTGACGGCAATGACCCCCTTCATTGAAAATTCGTTGAATCAACGGCTTTTCTCACAGCTTGGCGGAAATTCTTCTTACCCTGAACACAAAAACCTAACCTCCCCGAACACATAATCTTTGTCTATAAGTTTATCGAGGTTGCTGGCAATCATCGTCATCGGATTAGTATATTTTTGCCCCACTTGAGCAACAACAAAGAATATCGAACCATGCCAATACGATTCGGAGATTTGCTGCTTGACGAGGAAATCATTACCGGCGAACAGCTCGACGAAGCGATTGAGTATCAGAAGACGGGGAAATATCCTCTTGGCGAGGTAATGGTCAAGATGAGGTTGCTTACCCGGGAGCAGGTGCAACAGGTACTGGACCGGATGGAAACCGAGTCAGGGTCGGGCAAGAGGTTTGGTGAGCAGGCTGTGGAACTTGGCCTGATAAATGGAGCGGAGCGCGACAAAGCTGTTGAATATCAAACCCACTCAAAGGGTATGTTGGGTGAAATTCTCATTTTCCTCGGCTACTTGACCGAGCAGCAGCGCGATGACCTGATTCGCAAACAACTGACGATGAATTGACTGCAGCTTACTCGTTTTACCGTGGTCTTATTTGGAAAACCTTGTGATTGTTTCTCCTAATTATCGATTGGGTGCCGTATTTCTCGCCTTACTGTCGATAGTCGTATTTACCTACTGCGCACGGGTTGAGGGCGAACTGCACACGTCGTCGAACGAGCACGGTATCGACTCGCTTGCCACAGGACGCGACACCTTCCATCTTCCCGAGGAACTTGAGCTGACTCGGACTGGTAGATTTCGCTGGGGCGACAATCTCGCGATGGTTCTCGACAGGCAGGGCGTGCCCATGAGCCAGAACGCGGCGGCAACGAACCTTCTCGGCGAATATATCGATTTACACCGGCTTCCGGTCGATACCAGGGTCGATCTCCTGATCGATGATTTCGGGCTGGTCCGGCTCGAGCTGACCTGCCCGCGTGCGCCTCTGACATACAGGGTTGACCGGTACGGCATCTCGGACGCATTCGAGGTCTTCACCGATACGATCCCATCCGATACTGTCCTCGTCAGGTTGGAGGGGACGATCAGATCGAGCTTCTATGACGATTTCCTCGCCAGGGGGGGTACACCGGAACTGGCCGTGAAATACATTGAAATATTTCAATTCGCCTATTACTTCGCTTCCGAGACACGCAAGGGGGATCACTATCGCCTGATCGCCGAGAAGATCATTCGCAATCGCAAGACACTTGGATATGGACGGATTCTCGCTGCGCAATATGTTAATCGAGGAGATACCTTGACCGCGATCTGGCGTCACGACGCGCAGTCGCCTTTTGGCGGCGACTATTTCGACTCCAGGGGGCATTCTCTCAGGCGCGATCTGCTGAAGGTTCCATTTCAGGCCGCCAGGATCACCTCTACCTATGGATACCGCAAGCATCCTGTTACAGGCAAGTGGCGGCACCATCACGGTGTGGACTTCGCCGCGGAAAGAGGCACTCCCGTCGTTGCATCGGGCTCGGGAAAAATCGTCCGTCTCGGCCGCAACCATCCGGGATATGGAAACTGGTTGCAGATTCGTCACGGAAACAGCGGATTCCAGACGCGCTACGGCCACCTCAAGGGTTTCGCAAGGGGAATCAGGAAGGGCATGACGATCAAGCAGGGCCAGGTGATCGGTTCTGTCGGGAGTACAGGGTTGACGACCGGTTCCCATCTGCACTATGAGATTTTCCGCGATGGACTCAGGATTCATCCCCTAAGCGTGAAGGCCGCGCCGATCAAGCAACTCGCTGATGATGAATTGGGATGGTTCGCCGGCAGATTGCTTTACCCCTGGCGAAACCGTCTTGAACACAAGGGATGGCTCCCGCCGGGAGGCATATTTGCCGGTCCGCTACACGCCGAATTCGAACGTGAGCGTGAAATCGCATTTTCGGGCGGTTCACATCTGACCTCCGCCAACCATCCAAAAGCCGCAGCCGTAAAGTAATAGATATCATTAAGTTATATTGACAGGACTTCAATCGCCGCAGACCGGCGGTGAATCGTTTTGTTGCCGCGGACCCACTAAAGCGGGACAACCATGATTAAGCGTCGGTTGGCCCGGCCAGCTTGCGCGAAGCGTCCGACTATGGCGACGGGTGGCCCGGGACTTTAGTCCCGGGTTTCATCCGGCGCAGAACGACCATGATCAACCGGGACGGGCCATGCACGCCCAGTACAAGTTCCTTTTCGATATCCGCGGTACGGCTTGGTCCGGTGACAATCACCGCGCTGGCGTCGGCATCATCCGTTGATTTCCAGGATTCCATCAGTTCCGCGATGTCCTGGACCAACTGTTCCTCCCTGACGATAATCATGTGGATTTCCGGCAGCAGGCTGACCGCGCGTTGATCCGGTACTCGTGCGCAGAGAAGCGCCGAGCCGGTCTCGACGGCAACCGCGACGGCCGATGTTACCCCGGCGTCGGCTTCGGCGATTTCGCTTCGCCACGCGGCGGCTGCAACCGGGTCGGTGACCGGTCCGGGTGGGATCAGCAGTTCAAGGCCGCTGTCTCGCAATGACCGTTCCAAACCGATTTCGTTCAGAAGCGGATCGGAGGCGAGGGCAATCCTCCTTGCGCCTTGCTCAAGGAGTACTTTGGCGATCTTGCTCCCTGCTTCCTCCGGGTCGAGGAGATAGAGTTCGGCGTCGAGTTCCTCGAGTGCGCTGCGAAGCTCTCTTGCCTTCGATTCGCCGCTCAAGTTATTTCCTCGCTGCTGTTCCGGGCGTTTTGTTCTCGAAAAAGCTCACGGAAGGATTTGGCCGCGAAACGCGGCGCGTCACGATGGTTCGTCCAACCGGGGATCGGGATTTGTCCCCCCGGCCAGAAGCGTTGAAAAAGCCGTGCGATTTTCGCGGCGAGACGGTAATTCTTGACGCTGCTCATCGTCTTTTGAAATCCCCTCCAGATACGTAATTCCGGAGAGTGCGCCGGGCGTATCTCCACCGCACGTTGCCGCAGTGTCAACAGGAGTTTCGGGAGGGGAATTTTCACCGGGCAGACCTCTTCGCAGACACCGCAGAGTGTGCTTGTGAAGGCGTGATCCGGCGCTGCCTCCATCCCGAGAAGGGCGGGAGTGATAACTTTACCGATCGGTCCCGGGTAGGTCCCGCCATATGAATGTCCGCCTACCTGTTGGTAGACCGGACAGGAATTGAGACATGCACCGCAACGGATACAGCGCAGGACTTCGCGAAGTTCGCTGTCCTCGAGTATTTTTCGCCGCCCGTTGTCGACTATCACGACATGGACCTCCTGCGGACCTGTCGGACCGGGAGACGGACCGGCGAGCAGGTTCAGGTAGACCGTGGCGCGTTGACCGGTTGCGCTGCGTGCGAGAAGCTGCCAGAGCAACGCGAGGTCGGCGAGCGATTGAGTCACCCGCTCCATGCCCATCAGCGCGATTACGACATCCGGCAGCGTGGTCGCCATCCGCCCGTTGCCTTCGTTGGTAACCGTCGCGATGTGTCCCGTTTCCGCGACTGCGAAATTGACGCCCACCAGCCCGATCCGCGTTGTCAGGAACTGTTTGCGCAATTCCTTCCTCGCGATCCGCGTGAGCTTCTGAGGATCGTCGGTATATGGAACCGAGAGCTTTTCGGCGAAGAGCCGCCCAATGTCGCTTCGCGAGAGATGCATGGCGGGCATGGTAATATGGCTTGGAGTCTCGTTGCGAAGCTGAACGATATATTCGCCGAGGTCGGTTTCAAGGGGAGTAATCCCGTTATCGACAAGATAATCGTTTAGCCCGATCTCTTCGCCGAGCATGGTTTTCGCCTTGATCAGCCGGTTCTCACCTTTTGAACGGACTATTTCGAGTACCGTTCTGCAAGCGGAGGCTGCGTCGGTCGCCTCGTGCACGGCGATGTCTCGCTTGGCCCAGATGCCTTTCAACCTCCGGTGATACTCGTCGAGATTCTCCAGGATCTCCTGACGCCGTTCGGAGGCCTGCGCCCGTCGTTCGTCGAAATTCGGCCATTCCGCCGCCCTGCGGTTGCGCGCCTCTTCGGCTTTACGAGTGTTCAGCTTTTGCGGCAGCGGCCCGCCGGTGCGTTCTTTCAAGGTCTTGTTTATCTGTTTCTTAATATCTCCTGGCGACAGGGGCCGGCTCAAAACAGCGCCTCCCCGCCGGCCAGAATTCGGGCGTAGTGAAGGGTTCGCAGCGGGATTGCCCGCTTGCTCAGCATCCCACCGAGATGCATCAGGCAGGAATCGTCGCTTGCGGTCAGCACCTCCGCTCCTGTTTGCAGTACGGCTTCGATTTTATCTTCGCCAATCGCACTGGAGAGCGATCCGTATCTTGTAGCGAATGTCCCTCCGAAGCCGCAGCAGCGACGATTGTCGTCGGGTTCAACGAGTTCGATGCCCCGCACTGCCTTGAGTAACTCGAGCGGTTGCGCGAGGATTTTCAACTCGCGCAGGCCGTGGCATGAGGCATGGTAGGCTACGCGGTGGGGGAATTTTGCTCCGAGGTCGGTCACCTTGAGTACGTCGACGAGGTATTCGCTCAATTCGTAGACACGGTCGCGTAATGCTTCATATTCACCGGCGGCCTCAGGTGTGAGATCGAGTTCCCCGAAGTGCCGGCGGACCATGGCTATGCAGCTCGCGGAAGGTGCGACCACCGTCTCCGCGTCTGCGAAAATCCGTATGAACCTCGAGGCGAGGGCGGAGGCCTCCTGCCGGTAGCCGGAATTGAAAGCGGGCTGGCCGCAACAGGTCTGTTCCTCGGGGAAAACAACCTCGCATCCAACCCGGCGCAGCAGGGCTACAGTCGCCAGTCCCGTCTGTGGGTAAAACTGATCGACGAAGCATGGAACGAACAGATGCACACGGCGGGCACCAGTCATGCAACTTCCTTCCCGTACTCATTTGCTTGAAACGCTCGGCAGTGATTTCCGCTGAAGCCCATTATAAACAAGGATATCGCACAGGATGCAGGCTGTTGGTGGACCCAATGCAAACACCCCGGGCGTCACCATGCCGGTTTTCGGATTGGAAAGTGACTCAGGTTCGTTTTCCGATTGCGTAGTATTTCAGACCGCGTTTACGGACAAAATCCGCGTCATAGAGATTTCGTCCGTCGAAGATGATCTTGTCCTTCAACATCTCGGCGATTTTGTTGAAATTGGGTGTGCGGAAATCGTTCCATTCGGTTGCGACTGTGAGCGCATCGGCGCCCTCGAGGGCGTCGTAATCGCTCGATGCGAAGTAAATTCGGTCAGCGAAGATAGTCTTGGCATTATCCATCGCGGCGGGATCGTATGCGCGGACGTTTACTCCGGCAGCCAGGAGATCGTTGATCAGAACTATGGCGGAAGCTTCGCGCATGTCATCGGTTCGGGCTTTGAACGACAGCCCCCAGACGGCGATGGTCTTACCTTTCAGATTTTTACCGTAATGCCGACTGATTTTCTCGAACAGTACCTTTTTCTGCTCTTCGTTGATCTTGTGGGTAGTATTGATCAGGGACAGGTTGACGTCGTACTCTTCCGCGGTGCGCAGGATGGCGCGCACGTCTTTCGGGAAGCAGGACCCGCCATATCCGGCTCCGGCGAAGAGGAAATGCGCTCCGATGCGTTGATCCGATCCGATGCCCTTGCGTATCTCATCGATGTCTGCTCCGACCTTTTCGCAGAGCCGGGCGAGTTCGTTCATGTAAGAGATTTTCATCGCGAGGAAGGAGTTCGCTGCATACTTTGTCAACTCCGCTGATACGATATCCATGATGATGATCGGGTGACCGGTACGGACGAAGGGGTCGTAGAGGCGCTTCATTATCTGCGTTGCTCGATCGTCGTTCACGCCGATGATCACACGGTCGGGGTAGAGGAAGTCATTGACCGCCGCGCCTTCTTTCATGAATTCGGGGTTTGAGACGACGGAGAAATCGTTGTCGGTGTATTTGCTGATTGTCTCGCGAACCTTCTCGGCGGTTCCCACCGGCACCGTGCTCTTGTCGACGATCACCTTGTAGCCGTCCATCGCCTGCCCGATACCTTCGGCGACGTCGAGAACATGGTGCAGGTCGGCGCTTCCGTCCTCGCCGGGAGGAGTACCCACGGCGATGAATACGACTTCGCTGATTCGCACGGCTTCCGCGAGATCGGTGGTGAAATTGAGTCGTCCCTTGTCAATACCCGCGCGAACCAGAGGTTGAAGTCCGGGCTCATAGATCGGAATAATTCCCTGTTTCAGCTTGGCGATCTTGTCATCGTCGATATCGACGCAGAGTACCTGGCTACCTGTGGAGGCGAAGCAGGCCCCAGCCACCAGTCCGACATATCCAGTACCGGCAACGGCAAGCTGCATTGGTTTTCCTCTCAGTTATACCGAATCGATTATCCGAAAAACGAGTCGTCCGTCTATGTATTTAAGTTAATGATAATACGGAACATCATGTTAATATGCAGCTCTTCGCGGTATTTTAAGACACATCGGCCTGCCCGCTACAACGATAGCCGTCCTTTATCACCAGTGGAACGATTCATGTGTGACAAACCGCTATATTTTCCGTGCCATGCCGACCAGGTCGCTCGAAGTCTCGGCGTCGAATGGCGACCCGGAGAAATCGCCGTAAAAATCGATTACTCCGAACCCGGCTTCTCTTAATATCGATTCGATCTCGGCGTGTTTCCATGGCTGGAGTTCAGTCGAATAGACCTCGTGAATCCAGCTCTCCCCGACCCGTGTAAAGTGGACGACGTTGAAGCAGACGGTGTTCCCGATGAAATCATTGAAGCGGAAGAAGATCTGTTCGCTTTCCCCGGTCCTGGAAGTGGAAGGAAAGAGGAAGCGCTCTTTGGTTTCAAGGAGCAGGTCATAGTTGCGGTTCTGGAAAACGAAAAGACCGCCGTCCTTCAGCGCACCGAAAACGTTGCTGAATGATTTCTTCAGGTCGCGCTTCGTGCGGATATGCGGTAGGGTGTTACCAAGGCAGAACACGATGTCCACGGGTTCGGCAACAAAGTCGGGGAAGGTAAGGAAATCGGCGATGTGGAACTCGAGTTCGCCGCCGTCCTCGATCCCGTCCCCGGCGATTTCGATCAGCTTGTCAGAGGGATCGACTCCTATTACCTCGCATCCCCAATTATGGAACAGCCGTGCATGCTGTCCGGTGCCGCAGCCGATATCCAGAACGCGCTTGATCCGGTTCTCGCTGAACAAGCGTTGCAGGAACGGCGCCTCCTTTTCGAGCCGGGATTTCCAGTTGATCATCAGGTCGTAGCTCGCGCCGAGCTTGTCGTACATGGACATCGAATCAGTCCCTCCCCGTCAATGTCTCCGGATTTTCAATTCGAGTTCGAATCGGGTACCTCCTGATACCTGAGACGGTATACCTTCTCACCTTCCCTTATCATTCCTTTACGTCTCGCCTCCTCTTCGATAACCAACGGGTCATCTTCCTCGAGGCGGTGTATCTGGCTCTCCAGCTCTGCTTTCTCCGCCTTCAATCTGGCGATTTCCTCTCGAAGCTGCTCTTCCTCAGCCTTCAGCTCCATGACTCTGATTATCCCCCCTTCCTTGCCCAGGGTAATATATATCGCAAAACCAATGAAAATAACGCCTAAAATATGCAAGCCCCAACGGCGTATGACCGAGGGGAACGACATTCCTGTTGCGGCTTGGCCTCGTCTCATCCTTCAAATCCGGGTACCGGCATAGATCGCGGCTTCGCCAAGTTCCTCTTCTATCCGGAGAAGTTGGTTGTACTTGGCGATGCGATCCGTGCGCGACAGGCTTCCCGTTTTTATCTGACCGGTGTTCGCGGCAACCGCAAGGTCCGCGATGGTCGTGTCTTCGGTTTCACCGCTGCGATGGGAAACGACCGCCGTAAAACCAGCGTTGTGCGCCATCTCAATCGCGTCGAGTGTTTCGGTCAGCGTACCGATCTGGTTCAGCTTGATCAGGATGCTGTTTGTGATCCCCTCCCTGATGCCCCGGCTGAGACGTTCGGTGTTGGTGACGAAGAGATCGTCCCCGACCAGTTGGACCTTCTTGCCGAGACGCTCGGTCAGCGTCTTCCAGCCGTCCCAATCGTTCTCGTCGAGCCCATCCTCAATAGAGAATATCGGGAATTTGTCAACCCACGAAGCATATAGATCGACCATACCGGCGCTGTCGAACTCCTTGCCTTCGCCGGTGAGGAGGTACTTTTTCTTGTCCTTGTCGAAGAACTCGCTCGAGGCCGCGTCGATGGCGAAGTAGATATCCTTCCCGGGTTCGTATCCAGCGGCCTTTATCGCCTCGATGATTGCCTCGAAAGCCTCTTCGTTGCTGCCCAGGTTCGGGGCAAAGCCCCCTTCGTCGCCGACGGAGGTATTCAGCTTCCTGTCCTTCAGCACGCTTTTCAGGCTATGGAAGGTCTCGGCCCCCCAACGCAACGCTTCCGAAAAGCAGGAGGCTCCCTTGGGGACGATCATGAATTCCTGGATATCGACGTTATTGTCCGCATGTCCGCCGCCGTTGAGAATGTTCATCATCGGCACCGGCAGCAATCGTGCGTGAACACCGCCGATATAACGATAGAGCGGCAGCTCCAGCGCTTCCGCGGCGGCTCGGCAAACAGCGAGTGAAACCCCGAGGATGGCGTTTGCACCGAGCTTCGCCTTGTTCGGTGTGCCGTCAAGTTCTATCATCAATTTGTCGATTTCAGCCTGGTCGACGGCATCGCGTCCGATGACCCTCTGAGCGAGCGGCGTGTTTACATTCTCGACCGCCTTGGTCACCCCTTTGCCGAGATAGCGCTGCTTGTCTCCGTCGCGCAGTTCGATAGCTTCGTGTTCGCCGGTGGACGCTCCGGAAGGAACAATCGCTCTGCCCGCCGCGCCGCCTTCAAGATGAACCTCGACCTCGACAGTCGGATTACCGCGGCTGTCCAGAACTTCCCGTGCGAAAACATCGACGATTTCTGTCATTGTTTTTCTCCTCTGATTTCCGCCTCGATTTTCGATTGCTCCCGAAACGGGCGAAGAAACTCGCAAGCTCAAGGCTTAGTGGACGAGATCACATGAATCGATATGTTATGCTTGACGCAAAGTGGTTGGATTCAAGGCGGTTTTGCGTCGGCGTGGTGGTTCCACAGCAAGTAAAACCAACGCAGAAGCCAGCCGCTTGGCATCAAGCCCTTTGGGAGCGCGCCACACAGCACACTGCTTCGTTGCTCCTTCTTGAAATAGCACCGCTATTCCTGCGGCGTCGCGCCTTGCATTGAGCTGTGTGGCGCAGCTCAGAACCCATCGATTCATGTGATCTCGTCCACTGTGGACGAGATCACATGAATCGACCTGTTATGGTTGACGCAATGGGATTAGATTCAAGGCTGTTTTACCCAGGTGTAGTGGAGCTACAGCAAGCGAAACCAACGAAGAGGATAACACCATTGCGTCAATCCCTTCGGGAGCGCGCCACACAGCCCACTGCGGCGTTATGAGTCCTTGAAATAACCCGTTATGCCTGGCGGACTCACGCCATGCATTGAATTGTGTTGTGCAGCTCAGAACCGGTCGAATCATGTGATATTGTCCATTAGTAGTCGTCGGCGTCGGGATTTATCAACAGGTCGTCGTTTTCGGGAGGCGCGATGCCTTGTTGAATCTCGAGCGCCTGGTCGAACATCTCCTCCGGCACCAGAACGGTCACGGGGATGCCCTGAAATCCTTCCTCGTACTCGTTCTCGTCGAAAAAGGATTGTATGAAATTGGGAATTCCCGCAGCGACGAGAGCCTCCTTTACCATGACAGCGTAGGGTAAGCCGGAAATCGGATCGAGTTCAACCCACTGGTCCTCGGAGATGTCGTCGAACGTTTCCCGGGACGAACCCTCGATCAGTGGGCCGCCGCATTCGATGCACTCGTGGACATCTTCATCGTAGTCGATGAAACATGCGGGACAGCATTCCATTTCTATCAGCCCCGTAAGTTACCAATATACTAGATGTTAAGTAGCAGTCAAACTTGGACGACCATCCTTCTCAGCCTCCTATCCTCACTTTCAAAGGCGAGTCTTCGACAGGCCATTGACCTTTCACGATGTTTCGCCCGGATGAGAACGCAAGGTAACTGTATTTTCCGTAATGGGGAAGTTTTGAGCCCAGTGGCATAATCGCCTCGGGAGACTCCCCCCAGATGCCGAGATGCGTGATCGAAGGATCCTCCGAGTCCCTCCAGGCATTGACAACGGCTATATTCGCACCGTCCAGCGTGGCTCCTGCCAGGGTAAATGTCGCGCCGTCTCTTGTTACCTTCATCTGCTCAAAATTCCCCAGATGAAGCACTGTTCGTCCAATCAGGCGCTCGTCGCCGATTTCCTCGCCCTTTATAATTTCACCACCCTTACGGGTAAATGCTTCCGCCAGTGAACTGTATGTTTCGAACAGGGGATCCGTGGTGGCGGGGAGTATGATCAGCGGGTTGACGGTGGCGAAAAACCCTGCCAGGGTTGGTGGCGCTTCCATCTGGTCGAGTATGCGGAAGAGGCGAAAATCGGGATCGATTTCCATCTTTGTCGGTTCTGCTCTCACCAGTACGCGTGCATGATAAATCTTACCGCTGACGTCGTGCAGGAGACCGTCTTCCTGTGAGCCATCGGTATAGGTTATCCGAATCGGTATGTCCATCTTGTAGGGGTTGCCCTCCTGGACCTGCTCGAGATAGAACTCAATCAATCCGCCATCCTCATCGCCCTCGAATTGGACCGGACCGATTGCGAAACCTGGTGCGCCTGGACGGTCGATCCACTGTTTGAGGAACCAGCCCAGCTCTACGCCGCTGAGTCGCTCGAATGTCTCGAAGAAATCCTTCCAGGAGGTGCGCTCGAACTGTTTTTCCCGGTAAATTTCGCGCAGTGCCTCCCAGAAGGCTTCACTACCGATGCGCTGCTCAACCATGTGAAAGACCATCATCGATTTGCCGTATCCGATTGTCCTCGTACCGGCGGTTGTCCGCTCGCGGAAATCCCTCAGGGGCATGTCCTCGTCGTCTCCACGCACGATGTATTCCGAGTAGGCGCGGAGGGCGTCCATACGGTATTGTTTCGCCGCCTCTTCGCTCTCCTCGAGCTTGTAGAGGTAATCGGCGCAGTAAACCGTCAGTCCCTCGCACCAGTTGCCGCTCTCGTAATCGACCAGCACGCCGTTGCCCCACCAATTGTGACAGACTTCGTGCCCGAGGCTCGTGCCGACAATGAAGGGCAGTCGTATTACCTGGCTGCCGAGCAGGGTGTAGGTGGGCATGCCGTAGCCGGTCGGGAACCAGTTCTCGACCACGCTGAAACGCTCAAAGGCATATGGGCCGATAAGTTCGTTGTATTTCTTGATATAGGAAGCGCTCGCACCCAAGTAACGCCCGGTCAGGCTTGCCGATTGCGGGTAGTGATACATCGCTATTTCGATCCCATCCGCATCGAGCCTGCTCAGCTTGTAGGGACCGGCGACGAGGTAGGAACCATCGAGCGGTTGAACGCTGTCGAAGGTTGTCCGGCCCGGCTTGCTCGTGACGATATTGCCTTCGACCACAGCTTCCCATCCCTCGGGATACTCGATGGTCGACTTGAAGGTCGCGAGCGAACCTGTACCCGGATGCAAGGGATAATATCCCGTTCCGGGCGTGAGGAAAGCTCCTTTCGGATCGATCAGTCCGGTGGTCTCGTCCGCAATTTGCCAGCGGGAGAATTCCGGTACGCTGACGCTGTCATAGATCTCGCCGCGGTAGGCGAAGCTCAGCTCGATCGGCCTGCCTTTCTCCGCCTCCACCCCCAGTCCATAGAGTCGCAGATGGCCGAATTCTCTGGGCTCCTCGGTCTCCTGTCCGGTCAATCTGCTGACCTGTGCCGCAGCTGATTCACCCACACCGTAGTCGAGACGTCCGGTCGCTACGCCTCCGAATACGCCCACACCGTAAATTTCGAGGCCATTGTGCAAAAGGAAGAAAAACGTATCGATCCTGGCCGGGGTCCATGTAATGGTTGCCGAGGCGTCGATGCTATGGCTCTCGGGCATCAGGGTGAGCGTGATCTCGATCTGGTCGACTGTCCCGATTCGGCTTTCCGCCGACTCCGATCCGCAACCGAATCCAACTATAATTATAGTAAATACAAGAAATAATGCTAATACAACAAAAGAAAGCCCTTGTGTTTTCTTCATCTTGAAATCTCCTTTTCTTGTCCTTCCCCGGAGTTTCTTGTCCGCTGAAAGAAGATAGGACATATCACGGCGATGGAACTGTCGAGTTGGAAATCACGCCGGATCCCGAAGGATATTTGCTCATTCAAGCTGTTACAAGTCGTCAGGTTTGTTGGATGAAATCAAATTCTTTTCCGATGAGGAAAATACGCCGCACCATCGAAGCGGTCAACGTTTATATTTGGGAGTGGAGGGTATGTATGAATGCTCTTGCCTGGCTCTCTACCGGTTGGATATCCATCGAGCGCTTAAGGTACATAATCAAGAGAACCATTATATACCAATCTGTTGCATATCGAGCCGGATCGGGGACTATTATGAGTGCTGACAATGGAGACCGGATAATGCCGGGGAAGCTTCGCTGGCCGCTGGGACGGGCGAACCTGATCAGGCTCTCGACGAAGGAATATCGCCGGGGCATGGGTCTTTACATCCTCGAAGGCTCGGCTTCTATTCTCGACGCTCTCGATGCCGACGCTGAAATTGTCGGGGTAATCCATGATTCGCGCGCGCTCCGCAGGAGTGGGGACAGCGAGGCGCTTGAAGAGATTAAACGGAGGCGCGTCGCTCTCCAGGAAGTCACCCAGGCCGATTTGAGGCGAATCAGCGGTTTGAAGACACCGCCGCCATTGCTGGCGGTCGTACGCCGGTACCCGGCAAGGGTTCCCTGCATTCCGCCGGATGCGAGGCTGATCCTCGCCGTTGACCGCGTCAGCGATCCCGGGAACCTGGGAACCCTGCTGCGTTCGGCTGCTTTTTATGGCGTGAAGGAGGTATGGCTCGGGCGAGGTACGGTGGGGCTCTATAATCAAAAGGTTGTACGCGGCTCGATGGCGGCTCATCTCCATCTGAGGGTCTGCAGCGATCTCGACCTGACCGAAACGATACCTAAGGCGAAAGACAGGGGTTGCAGGGTTCTTGTGGCCGTTGTCGAAGAGGGAGAGGTACCGGAATTCATTCCCGGTGGTTCAGCCCCCGCTGTTCTGATACTCGGCAGCGAGCCTCATGGCATCTCCACGGAACTCATGGATCTGGCCGACATACGGCTTGCAATACCGCGTTCGGGACCGATAGATTCATTGAACGTGGCGGTGGCGGGGACTGTGCTTCTCGATCGTCTTTTACGCGCTTGAATCTCAAGGGGATGGAACGTGTCGGATATCGGCGGAAACAACCGGCAAGAGACAAATCGGGATGAAGGAGAGGAGATCAGCGGATGGGATATTCTCCGCGTCATCCTGGCAACCATACTGATTCTTGCGGTCGGAGCCATCGCCGTTGCCTCGATTGGCTTTTTCGAACTCATGCAGAGAGGCGGGCTTCCCGATTCCGAGCAGATCGAGGAATGGGCCGAGGGGGAGTTATCCACGCTTCCTGCTTCGGTCAAATTTCTGGGGATGGTCATTCAGGCCTCGCTGATTCTGCCGCTCGTCCTGTTTCTCCGAAAAAGGAAACTCTCCTTGCGAACCCATCTCAGGTTGCATCCGGTTCCGATCAGGCTGATCGGGTATTCTGTTCTGATCGGTATTGCGATAGCGGTGCTCGGGGATGAAGTATCGCGAATCATGGACTTCATCCTGCCGGTGCCACCCGAGCAGTTCGAATCGCTGATCGGGATGATGAGGATCGGCGGTTTCATCGACCTGATTACGATCGGCCTTACTGTTGCATTGATCGCTCCACTGGTTGAAGAGGCGCTTTTCAGGGGGTTCTTTCAGCGGTTCTTCGAGAAGCGCCGCGGCGTGACTTCAGGCGTATTGTTGGCGAGCGGTTTGTTCGCCTTATACCATTTCAACGTCTACTTCCTGATACCGATTCTGCTTATGGCCACCGTTCTCGGGGCGATGGCCTGGCGCTCCGAATCGGTACTTCCCCCGGTAGTCGCCCACTCGGTAAACAATTGCCTTGCTCTCATTGACGCCAATACCGATCAGGTGGACCAGGGATTATATACGCTGGGCGGTCATGTCGCGCCGTGGTGGGTTATCTTCACTCTGCTGCTCCTGATCTGGAGCCTCCGTAATTTCTTCACCCATGCCGAGGCGTATGGTCTTGGTGGACATGGTCCTTCCGGAGACAGCGGTTCCAAGGTAAACATGACGGTCTGAGGTTATTGGGAGTCCTGGCAGATGAGAGAGCGTATTCGCGTGGGGATAGCCGTGCGCCGGGAACAGCTCCGGTTTAACCTCTCGGCCCCGATGCGGATATCGGATTCCGGCGGAGCGGATGCCGGCATCCTCAACCCCGGAAGCTACACAGCCGGCGTGGCTGCGCCGTTGTCCCGTCCTGCCTGGGGGATCAGGCTGAAATCGTTTCGGACCGCCGATGAGGCGGAGACCTTTGCCGATCAGGTCGTTTGCAGCGGTACAGGTGCGGAGGTCCGGCGGTTGGGCCGGTCGGTCGAAATCGGTGAAATCGATAGCGATTCCGCCTATGTCTGGGCTGTTTGCGCCGGCAAATGGTCCACTTCCGATCTGGCTGTCGCCGAAGGCCGGGACCTCCAGCACCAGGTATTCGATGCGTTGGGGATTCTACCCTATCCCGATTTTTTCACCGATCCGGAAGCGCTGTGCCTGACCTCGAGTTCCGGCGGAGAGGAATTGCTTCTGCACGCGGATCATAGCCTCGATCGTCGCTTCAGATCACCGCTCACTCTTGAGCCTGTCGAGCCGGAGAAAGCAAGTTTCGATCTGGATGAGATACGGATCGGCGTGGATTTTCACTGGGATCATCGCGAACGTCTCGCCTTCAGGGGGAGTCTCGAGTTGATCGTCGATGAGGGCGGCGTCACCGCGGTAAATGAACTCCCCCTCGGCGATTACCTGGCCTCGCTGCTTGGAAGCGAGATGAGACCCGATTGGCCGCTTGATGCGCTGGTGGCCCAGACGGTCGCCGCGCGCTCGACCGTTCTCGCGACACGTGGGCGTCATCATTATGGCGAAGCTTTCGACCTTTGCCACGATGACCACTGTCAATGCTATCAGGGGGTCGGCCGGGAGAGCGCTCTGGCGAGGGAGGCTCTGGGGAGAGCGCCGAATGCTCTGCTCGTCTTCGGGCGAAGCATCGCGGATGCACGCTATGCGAAAAGTTGCGGAGGAATCAGCGAGAGTTACGACATCGCCTGGGAGGATTGGGATCTGGAGTACCTGCATCCTGTTGTATGTGGACCCGTTGAAGGAACTGTCGGGGAGCCTCAACAAGTTGATGACCGGTCCGATGCCTCCACTTTGCGTCAAGTTCTTGCTGATCCGCCCGTTGACCGCGCCTGCAACCCCCTGGCGAAACCGTACCCGCAGTCCTCGCGCGAAATGGAGCCGCTTTACAGGTGGAGCCGGGAATTGCAACAAGATCGGTTGCAGGAGTTGGTTCAGCTACGTTTCGGGCTTTCCTTGGGTTATATTAAGTCGCTTCGGCCATTGGGACGTGGCGCTTCAGGAAGGATTCGTTACCTGCGTGTCGAAGGCGAGGAAGGCACATTGACAGTCGGAAAGGAACTGGCTGTACGCAGGCTTCTCTCGTCGAGTCATCTGCCCAGCAGCGCTTTTCAGGTTGAAAGCCTGCCCGATGGAGGTTTTGCGCTCGAAGGGATCGGTTGGGGGCATGGTGTCGGCATGTGTCAGCTCGGCGCCGCTGCTTTGGCACAGGCGGGATGGTCATGGCGAGACATCCTCGCGCATTATTATGCCGGTTCTCGCATTCTGGGGGAATAGGGAGTCTGTCGAAGTTCCGGTAGAAAAAAGGCGGCGTCGGGATGGAGTTGTAAGGTTTGAGAATTCAACGGAGCAAGTGTGCCGTTGAACATTCCTTTGAATCTCGAACAGGTGAATTTGCGGTATGATTAAGTTTTTCAATATCAAGAGGTTGGGGCGGAAACCGAAACCCGTGCGGAGTGCCGAGGAGGCCGAGGAGCGAATCAAGGAGATGAGGTCGTGGTCGAAAGGCCCGATAAATACGGCAATATCGTGGCTCGTCCAGGTCTTTATCTTTGCCATTCCCTCCAATATTTTCCTCCGGGTTTTCAACAGGGTGAAAATCATTGGATACCCCAGGTTGAAGGCGATTAAGCTTCCCTACATGCTCGTTTCCAACCATCTGACACTGGTCGATGACACTTTTATCGATTCGCTGCTCTATTTGCCCTTGAGTATTCTGCGCATAAAGTATCTTCCCTGGCACGCCCCTGAGGAGCAGAATTTCTTCCTCGGTCCGATCTTCACCTGGATTTTTAAGAAAGCCCGTTGCGTGCCCCTTACTCGCGGGCACGGTGTTTTCCAGCCTGGAATGAGCAGATTGAAAGAGCTGCTTCTCGGGGAGAACATCGTTCACATCTTTCCGGAGGGAACCCGCTCCCGCAGTGGCGATATCACTTCCGGAAAGGTTGGGGTAGGCAGGCTCGCTTTCCAGACGAAGACGAAGGTGGTTCCTTGCTACCACGAGGGGATACAGGAGATACTTCCGATCGGCTCACATCTTCCGAGAATCGGCCGTAAAGTATCGATTATTGTCGGTGATCCAATTGATATGAGCGATCTTTACCGGCTCAAGGAAGGTAGGGAGACCTATCAAAAGATCGCTGACCGTATGATCGAAGCGATCGTGACACTGCGCAACGAATTGCATGAGGGCGGCTGAGGCGTCGTACCGCTGCCCGGAAGTGCCGCGTAACCTTGCCCGATAGTGAATCGTCACCAGAGCCACCCGACGCATGAAACCCGGCTTGCAAGACAAGTCGGGCCACACCTGTCATAAAATCAGTATGTGCAGCATAACGGGGAAATGTTTTCGGGACTAGTCATTCCCGCGAAGGCGGGAATCCACTGATATTACAGCGCTTTCACCGTACTGCGGATCCCCGGGTCAGGCCCGAGGATGACTTTTGGGACTTGACTCTTGGTAGCAACGGGGTTGTTGAGCCGGGATTCAACGAATACGGTCAAGCAGCAGGGCGAAGATACGTTTAGCCTCCGCGTTGGCGATGGATATGAATTCGGCGAATTCCTCCACTTCGCCGCCGGTGGGATCGGCTATGTCGATATCTTCTTCGCCGAGCTGTTTTCTCCCGAATTCCCGGACGGAAAAAACCTTCTTTGCCAGGCTGGGATTTTCATTCTCTATATGCTTTTTATGTGAGGTTTCCAGGGTCAGGATGAGATCGGCTTCTGTCCCAATCTCCTCGTTGAACGGTCGTGATCTGTGCCTATGGAGGGAGATATCGCTCGCCCGGGCGGCCAACTGCATCACCGGATAGGCGGGAATATTCTCTCCGGCCCCGACACCGGCCGATGAGAATTCGATCTTTTTGGCTCGCGGATCGGATGAGGCTTCAGCCAGGCTGCTCAAGTAGGCTGCCAGATATGGGCTTCGCGTGATATTCGCCTGGCAAACGATCACAACCCGGTATGGTTTGCGACTGTTTCTCACGGACATTTTATAACGGTTCCCAAGAGTGCGGGGACATTGCGATACCGATTGATAAGAACTGAAGATAGGAAAAAATACCAAACACAATATCTTTGCCGGAATACAGTGGAGAGCACCATGACAGGAACATTTGTAAATGCAGCGGCTGTTATCGCCGGAAGCGCATTGGGGCTCATTGTACACACCAGGCTGCCGAAAAGGTTCGTCGACATCGTTTTTCAGGGGCTTGGACTGGTGACCCTTGTCATCGGGGTTACGATGTCCCTGCGAAGTTCGCAGCCGATTATCCTGATTCTGAGCATTGCCCTGGGCGCGGTTCTCGGGCAGTGGGCCGACCTTGAGGTACGGGTAAAGCGCTGGGCGGAGGCTCTCAAGAAAGGCATACGTATCGGGGACAAGAGGTTTGCCGAAGCTCTTACAACGGCCTTCATGATGTACTGCATGGGGTCGATGACAATCATCGGAGCGATGGAAGAGGGGTTGGGGAGGGGAGCGGACCTGCTCTACGCCAAGTCGGTTCTCGACGGCTGCGTATCGATCGCCTTCGCCTCCACGCTTGGAATCGGCGTACTCTTCTCGGTGATACCCTTGCTGATTTACCAGGGCGCCTGGACACTGGTGGGTTTCAGTCTCGAACGGGTTATCGATCAGGCTGTGATTAATGAGATCGGGGCTGTGGGAGGCCTGCTGCTGATTGGCCTCGGTTTGAACATCCTCGAGATAAAACGCATACCGCTGATGAATCTGCTCCCGGCGCTGCTTATTGCGATAATTCTTGGATTGTTGCTGCCGGAATTCGGAATCTCAATATAACATATTGATATTATGAGAATTCACCTCGAGAGGGGTGCTCGAAAATCATGTCCCATACTACTTGTTCGGTCAGCTCTTGGCGCGACGAAGCCGCGTTGTGATCTGACCGTTCCCCCGCCGCCGGCTTTGTACTACCTGACCGCGAGGGCGGTAATTACCTCTCCCGCCTTCCGCATCGGATGAAGGCTGACTCTTCCGGTGAGTATCTTGCTTGGATCCTGCTCGATCTTGGCGAGCAGCGCACGGTAGACTCTGCGCATCGCTTCGGATGTGATCAGCCTCGCGGCTGCGCTGCGTGGTCGTTGACGTTCGGCTTCCTCGTAAGCCGCCTTGGCGAGGGAGATCAGCGTGCGGACGAGTTTTTCGAAACCCATCCCGCCTCGACCAGCGGCGAGGTCTTCCACGGTCACCCCATGTGCATGGAGCATCTCTCGCGGAACATAGACCCGGCCCTGCAATGCATCCTCACGGATATCCCGTATGACATTGGTTAGCTGAAGCGCTCTTCCAAGTGCGATGGCGTATTTCTTAGCCTTCTCTCCGGCCACTCCGAAAACCTCGAGGCAGAGCAGGCCGACTGTTCCGGCGGCGCGGTAGCAGTATTCGTCGAGTTCGTCCAGCGAGTCCAGCGCCACCGTTTCGATATCGCCTTCCATACCGCGGATGAGGTCTTCGAAATAGCGTTTGGTCAGGCGGTAGCGCCCGACGGTATCGGCGAGGGCGAACTCCATCGGGGTGCGAGGGTTGCCGCGGTACACGCGCTCAAGCGCGCCTTTCATCAGTTCGAGAGCCGCCCTGCGGAGCGATGGCTCGGGAAGTTCGTCGACCGCATCGTCCGCCGCACGGCAGAAAGCGTACACCGAGTAGATCGCGTAACGCTTCGTTCGGGGAAGGAGTTGAAACGCCAGAAAGAAGTTTCCGGCGGAACGCTTTACTACCTCACGGCAGTAGTGGTAAGCGCTCTTCAAGTGTTTCACAGCGGTACTCCTCGCATGGCCCTTGTCAGCAGCACCAGTTTCCTCAGCTTGTTGACCTTTACCCGTCCTGACGCAACATCATAACGAGCCAGACGCAGCGTATGCAAGGCTGCGCGTCCGCCTCCATGAAATAATATCAATTGTCTGGCGAGCTCGCCTCTTACTTTATCGATCAAAGCTCGTCCTTTTGCCAGCAGACGTTCGGCGATATCGGCCTCATATGCAAGAAGTTCGCGAACTCTTGGAGGTGTCGGAATGCCAACAAGCATCTCCGCGCTTACATTGAAATTGTCCATGTCCTCGGCCGGAAGGTAGACCCGGTTTCGCTCGATCAGGTCAGAACGCACATCTTGAATGAAATTAACGAGTTGCAATCCCGTACAGATACGGTCGGACAGCCGGTCAAGGTTCTGGCTGCGGTAGCTGTAGAGTCTCAGCACCCAGCGCCCGACGGGGTTGGCGGAGCCGCGAGTATATCTTCGCAGTTCGCCCCAATTCTCGTATCGTGTCTTAACCTGATCCTGTCGGAAAGCGTTGAGCATCCGCTCGAAGAGTTCGCGCTCGATCCTGTATCTGCGTATCACCTCGGCCAGAGCAACGAAGGCCGGATGATTCACCGACCCGCCGACGTAGAGTTCCGTGAGCATCATTCCCCAGCGACGGAGTGCTTCCAGTCTGCGTTTCTTGGGATCTGAACCGGATCTTGCCGTTTCATCCGCGAGGTCGTCTGCACCCCTGGCGAAGGCGTACAGCGCAAAATAATCGTCGCGTCTGGCGGGGGGCAGAAGCAGCGAGGCGATGTTGAAATTCTCGTAGTGGCTCAGGGCGAATCGACGGCACCACATTCGTGCCTCTTCGAGCGTCCGCCCTCTGGCTGAACTAGTGGACCGATTCACTATACCTCACACCATGTTCCTCATTCGAGGGTCGCGCGGACTTCCGCAACAACGCCCTCGACCTCTTTACGGTACTTTCTCAGCTGTTCCTTCGTATCAGCCTCGAACCGAAGCACGAGAACCGGTTGGGTATTACTGGCGCGGACGAGGCCCCAACCGTGTTCGAAATTTATCCTCACGCCGTCGATGTCGATTACGTCGTATTTGGATTTAAAATGTTCCGTAACCTTGGCGACCACCTCGAACTTGATCTCGTCGGGGCAGTCGACACGCATTTCCGGGGTGACCGGGTAGAGCGGGAGATCGGAGAGGAGGGCGGAGAGAGGTTTCCTGGTCGATGCCAGGATTTCCGCCAGCCTGGCAGCGGCGTAGATCGCATCGTCGAAGCCGAAGTAGCGATCTTTGAAAAACATGTGACCGCTCATCTCCCCGGCGAGTTTCGCGTTGGTTTCGTGGAGTTTCGCCTTCAGCAGGGAGTGTCCGGTTTTCCACATGATCGGTTTGCCGCCGTGTTTCTCGATGTCTTCGTATAATGCCTTTGAACATTTTACCTCGCCGATGATCGCTGTACCAGGGTGTTTTTTAAGCACATAACGGCTGTAGAGGGCGAGCAGACGGTCGCCCCAGAGGACATCGCCCCGGTCGTCGATTACCCCGATACGGTCGGCATCGCCGTCGAAAGCAATACCGCATTCGAGGTTTTTGGACAGGACACTTTTCCGCAGTTTTGCGAGGTTTTTCTCGACAGTCGGGTCCGGGTGGTGGTTCGGGAATCGGCCGTCAACCTCGCTGAAGAGCTCCACGGGATCGCAACCTAGTTTGCGGAAAAGCTCGGGGGCGACGATGCCGCCGACTCCGTTCCCGCTGTCAAGCGCCACTTTGACCGGCCGTTTGAGCATCACGTCGCCGACGATCTGATCGATATACGCTTCAATCACATCCTGTTTGACCAGCGTACCGTTGCCCTGCGTATAAGCTCTTGCTTCTATTCGCCTGCGAAGCTCCTGGATGGCTTCTCCGTACAGCGTTTCCTTGCCGATCAGCATCTTGAACCCGTTGAATTCCGGCGGGTTGTGGCTGCCCGTGATCTGTATCGCACCGTCGGTGTTGAAATGATATAATGCGAAATAGACCACCGGCGTGGGCACCGTGCCGACGTCAACGACGTCGATTCCGGAGGTGAGCACGCCTTCGACGATACCGTCGCGGAGCGCCGGTCCGCTAAGTCGCCCGTCGCGGCCGAGAACCACACGGCTGCCCCCCTTTTCGCGGACCCATGATCCGAATCCACGTCCGATTTGAACCGCGATTTCTGGAACGAGATCCTTGTCCACGATGCCGCGAATGTCGTATTGCCGGAAAATCTGCGGGTTCATTCTGATGCTCCCTCGATGTCATTATGTCCGATTGCTGAAAGTTAGCACATTTTTCGAACATTGGCTCAATGTTTTACGTCTAATTCTCGCATGGCATGGCGTTGCTGATTGGCCGCTGTTGCGCTTTTTCGTTTTTTCTCGCGATGATGCTTTCCCGGTAGATTTCCTCATACCGGTCGACGGCGGAGCTCTCCGTGAACTTGGTGCAAGCTATTTCGCGCGCTTTTCCGGACATTTCCTCCAGCTCCTCGGGATTGTTCAGCAGATCGAGGCAAATCTTCGCCATGGCTTCGACATCACCAACTTCGGTGAGTCGGCCGCTGACTCCGTTTACGACTACCTCCGGCAGGCCGCCGACGTTGGCGCCGATCACCGGCACTCCGCAGGCCATTGCTTCGAGTGCGGCCAGACCGAAGCTCTCGGCGTTCGATGGTAGAAGGAAGAGATCGGCCGCCGCAAGCACTTCCTCGGCTTCATCCTGTATTCCGAGGAAATGAACATCGGCGGCAAAACGACTTGACTTGAGTCCGGCTTCAGCCTTGCTTCGCTCGGGGCCGTCACCGACGAGAACGAGCTGGACCGGGAGTTGTTCGCGAACCCTGAGAAAGGTGTCGACCACATCCGGGATTCGTTTCACCGCGCGGAAGTTTGACATGTGCATGAGCACAGGGCTCCCGTTCAACTTTATTCTGTGCCGCAACGCACAGTCGCCGCGCGGCCTGTAACGTTCGGGATCGACGAAATTGTACACGACATCCGGGGTGTAGGAGCAGCCGAGCTCGCTGCGCATCTGTTCTCCCAGCCACTTGCTGACGACTGTGACCGTGTCCGAGACCTCGAGCGAGAAACGGGTGATCGGGAGATAGATAGGATCGTTGCCGACGATGGTGATGTCCGTGCCGTGCAGAGTTGTAATCAGCGGGAGGTCCGTACGGTTGGACATTGTTCTGGCGAGCCATCCAGAGACAGCGTGCGGGATTGCGTAGTGCACGTGAAGCAGGTCGAGATGTTTCTCGTTTATGACTTCGGCCAGTTTTGCGGCGAGCGCAAGGCTGTATGGCGGATAGTCGAATAGCGGATAGTCCGGCACCGGCACCGAATGAAAAGTTATTCCCTCGTGCAACGTGTTCAGTCGGGGAGGGATTTTGTAGCTGATCACGTCGATCTTGTGTCCGCGACGGGCGAGTGCGTGCGCCAGTTCGACCGCGACCACACCGCTGCCCCCGTGCGTAGGGTAGCAGACTATGCCGACTTTAAGATTCCGTTGCTCGTGGTTGCTCATGGATTCGCCTCCCCGGCACCTTCGACCAGGAGTTTGAATGGATCGTCGACCGGAATCGGGTTCCTCAGAACGAACGGCTCGCCGCGGGGCACGGAGATTATCGCCCCGAACTGTGCGCCCCTCCCCTCGACCCACTCGAGGAACTGTGGGGCCGAGAGGTAAGTTTCCGGACCTTCGATGCCTTTGGTATGGAACTGCGTACGGTATGCGTTCACCGCCTTCATCCTCGTCTCCCAGGTGTCGGATACGTCGACGATGAAGTCAGCCTCGGCGTGCCACCACATCGGGTAACGGACGAAAGCCTTGACCTTGTGCCGGGGGAAATCGCTGTTCCACTTGCCGACATTCGCGAAAAAAACTGCCTCCTCGACGAGCGATGCTCCCTGGAGATGGTCGGGGTGACGGTTGCTGGCGGCAGGTCCGATCACCATTTCCGGTCGATGTTCGCGAATGCAGTCGATCACGATCTTGCGCTGCCCGGGGTCGCGCGAATTGAGACCGCAGTCGGGCAGGTTCAGATTCTCCCTGAATTCGATTCCCAGGATTCTCGCGGCCTCGGCGGCCTCCGCGGCACGTTCCTCCTCGCTTCCCCGCGTTCCGAGTTCGCCGCGGGTCATATCGATAAGGCCGACCGTGCGGCCCAATTTGACCAACTTGGCGATCGTTCCGCCGCAAAGCAGCTCGACGTCGTCGGGATGAGGGCCGAAAGCGAGCACGTCAACATTCATTGAGACAGCTCCTCGAGTTCAAGGAAAACATGAACGCCCATGGTTTCCAATGTATGCCCGGTGATGAAATCCTGCAATGACCAGCCGTAACGGGCTATGTAGTAGTGCGGGGTGATCACCCGCTCCTGCGGGCGCCCTGCGGGCAGAAGGTGAGTAGCGAGGCGGTCCAGACCCTGCAGCAGGTCCTGGTGTTTCCGACGCAGCCGCCGGTTGAATTTGTTCTCAAGGTTGTCGAGTTGATAATGGATCTTGTTGAACGCGGTTTCAACGGCCAGGTCAAGTCCGCCATAGGCGCCGCTCGCAAGTTTGATAAGCTTACCTTGGGTCCCTTTGCAGGTTGCCCGGACCTCCTCGAAAGTCTCTTGGGATGGATTCTCATCGTTGTCCTGGACGATCTTCTCGGCGATAACGGCCATATCTCCGAAGATATCCTCCGGGTTCATCCGCAATTTGTCGAGCCAGCGGCGCGTCTTTTTTTCTATCAGCGTAAAGCTCGCGCGGGGAACGACCGCCGGCTTCGATATTCCCAGCGGTTTGAACGCGTCGCTGAGTTGCGACCAGTAGGCCATCTCGTGGGGACCGGCGACATAAGCCCCGGCAGGCAACATGAATCCCTGGCAGAGCGGTCTCAGGGTGACGCCGGAGGACAATCGTTCCGTCTCGTCGCGGGCGATGCGGGCGAGTTCATCGCGGCTGATGATTATGTCACTCTGTCCGTGAATAGAGCGGCCTTCGAGGACGACCTTCCGCCGAATTCCATCCTCGAGCAGAAAAATTGAGGGTCGTCCCTTGACAACAGGAGTCTGTATCTCATAGCCGTTTTTCTGAAGTTGTTCGCTCCGCTGTTTCAACCGTTCGAGTCTTTCATCGACCTCGGCCACCGCCTGTTCCCAGAACGGTCTGCAGGCGCGTTTGATCTCGGTGTCTTCCGGGTTGAGCATCACCATGCCGGACTCACCGAGCATTCTGTAACCCAGTTGCATGAAGGCCTGCCCGAAGGTCGCTTCGGGGCGATATGATGCTTCCAGGATTTCCATCAGGCCCGGTTTGAAATCGCTTTGGGGCAGATCACGTTTTAGTGAGGCGATAAGCTCACGGGCGTGGTCGCCCAGTTCAAGATTCCCGACCGGGATACGGTTGTCCGCTTGCAGTGTCTTTTGTCCGGTGAGCTTGTTGTCGAGGTCGACCCAATGCAGTTGAGCCGCTTCAACGAGATTATGATCGCTGGTCGTCATCCAGAAGACCGGCACAGTTCGGACGCCGCTCTCCGCTTCGAGTTTGCGCGCGAGGGCTATTGTGGTCAGCGCCTTGTAGAATGTGAGAAGCGGTCCGCCGCCGAGACCGACCTGCTGCCCGGTCACAACCGCGAGGGTTCCGGGTTCTGCGAGCGCTTTGATGTTCCGGCGGGCCGGTCCGGGGATCTCAATATCTCCGGCCTGGGCGAGTATCCGTTCGGCGATAGCCTCGCGCGGCCGTGTTTGCCCGGCCTCTTCCCTCGATTTGCGTTTCCAGAAGCGGGCGTTGATTTTCAGCGGGAAGCCGTAATCGACCCTTGCTTTGCCTTCGAGCGCATCCGATACCAGGTGCGGAATGTTCGGCAGATTGCTTAGGGCGATGGTCTTCAAGTTGTTTTCCTCGCGCAGGTGATCATACGCGGTGATATTTCGGGTTCGAACGCCTCTTCGCTGAAGTCGCCGAACCTGCTCATAACCTCAAATCCCGCGCTGGAGAGCATCCGGTCCAGCTCCTCCGGTTCGAAATATCTAACCGATTCAACAATCTTTCTCGCCGGACCTTCCTTTGGATGAATTTCGATCTCTTTGACAATCCTTCGTTCATCCTGAGCGATGCGGCGATGCTGGACTATTCTCATTCCCTCGCGTTCAACTTCGTCGTCGGCGACGAGATTGTTGATCAGGGTTCTTGGATTGAACAGATCGAGGATCAAGATACCATCGGTTCTCAGGATATCAGCCACCTGTGAGAGTGCGGATTCATGTTCCTCGTCGTTCTGAAAATAGCCAAAACTGGTGAACAAGTTGACCGCCAGACCAAACGATGCCTCCAGCAGCGGAAGAGCCCTGATGTCTGCTCTGATGAAAGCCGGGGGAACGTATTCTCTGCCGTTTTCGGGGCCGGTTCCGCCGTCTTTCGCCTTATGCAACAGAGGTACCGAGAGATCGATGCCGACGACCCGCCACCCGTAATTTTCAGCCATCGCCCATGAATGGCGCCCCGCGCCGCACGCCAAGTCGGCCACCCCCCCGGCCGCGTCACCGGCGAAATGGTCGGCGATCCAGTTTACCTGGTGTTGAGCCTCTTCGATGTTTCGGTGACTGTAGAGTTGAAAGTAGGTTTCGTCGAACCAGTCGACATACCACTCGGCGTTGGGATTGTCCGTTTTCTCCCCCTTTTTCCACATGGCGAAAAATATAGGTCAGCTTGAGCAGGCGAGCAAGCCGTGTTGCGGCGTCCTCTTCACGGCATAGTGGACGAGATCACATGAATAGATGGTTCTGAGCTGCGCCACACAGCTCAATGCAAGGCGCGACGCCGCATGAATAGCGGAGCTATTTCAAGAAGGAGCAACGAAGCAGTGTGCTGTGTGGCGCGCTCCCGAAGGGCTTTACGCAATGGGGGATCATCTTCCTCGTTGGTTTCGCGTGCTGTAGCTACGCTACACCTGCGCGGATACAGCTTGAAACTAACTACTTAGCGGCAAGCGGAACTCCTCGATTCATGTGATTCGGTCCACTGGGCCAAAAGCGTTGGAATCGTGGATTCTACGGCGTATTTTCCAGCATGAAAATCGTGCGAACAGCAGCAGTTTTCCTGATTGTTGCGGTCATTGCCGGTTGCGCGAGGATCGGTGCGCCCGAAGGTGGTCCGCAGGACATAGCCGCCGTGCAGATCGTTGGCAGCCAACCTGAGAACGGCGATCTTCTCGTTGACCCGGCGCAGCCGATAATCATCGAGTTCGATGAGGCTGTACGTCGCGAAACTCTGGTTCAGGCTTTCTCGCTCTCGCCTCCGCCTCCCGGAGTGGTCAGGGCGAAATGGAAGGGGAGAAAGCTCATAATCAGGATGGACCCTCCTCTCGAACCGGACAAAACCTATGTCTTGATCCTGGGAACGCAGTTGCGCGACATGCAGGGAAACTCCCCCGATTCGTCCTATCACATCGCATTTTCCACCGGTGAAAAGATCGATCAGGGTAATATCGTCGGCAAATTGCACAACCCCGAGGGCGGCACGCAGGGTTGGATAATCATGGGGTATCACCTCGATTCGCGAGCACCGCCGACCGTTGAGGCTGACTTCGCGGCGACTGATGATCTCGACACTGAGGATTCATCCCTGGTCGCCGGGGATTCGACGTTGTCAGCGGTTGTCAAGTGCGGCGATCCCGACCCAGCCCTTGAGGTGCCTGATGCCACGACTCAGGTAGGGGTGGATGGAAGCTGGCAGCTTTACCACCTGAGGCCCGGAAACTGGCGGGTTTTCGCCTTTTCTGACCATGATCGCGACAGGCTTTGGACTCCGGGTCTGGAACCGTTGGCGGTTCCGTCGCGCGATATTTCCGTCGTCGAGGACTCCGCCTCGCAGCCTCCGGAACTGACCTTGATTGCCGCTCCACGTCCGTTGATGCCATTCCCATTACGTGCCCGGGCGAAGGTGCGTGATCGGATAAAAGTCAGCTTTGACCGAGTCCTCGAAGCTTCCGATTTTGAATTCATCGTCACCGTTCCAACCGATTCGGGGAGTGCCGGAGGTGAGGGCCCCGATAAAGTCGCTGTCGTCGAGGAGGCTGAGGCCGAGAGGATTCCGGTAAGGACCATTTTCAACGATCCCGCCGATTCGAGTATGGTCCACCTCCTGCTTATTGAAAATACGCCCTTTGAAGAACTGATGGTCAGGATCATTGGCGGTCTTGGTACTGCTGATACGCTTGACACCACGCTGAAGGTATCGTTTGCCGAGGCGTCCGAGCTGGATACTTTTCCACCTTCGTTGCTGCTCACGAAACCGCCGGAGGACGGCAGGCTTCATGCCGGCATGATGGAGATCGAATTGATCTTCGACAAGCGGATGTCACCTCCTGGCGACAGCGCAATCGTATTGACCGCCGGGGAGGAGGACACCTTGCAGTTCGAAGTCTCGCCGGTTGATCGTTTCCGTATGTTGGTGAAACCGCTGGAAATGCCTGAATCCGGTATTCTGCGAGTCGATCTATATGGAATCGCCTTGCGGGATGTTGCCGGAAATGCTCTTATGGACAGCTTGAAGACCCTCAGGTTTGGGTATTTGCCTGCTGATTCGCTTGGTGTGATCAGCGGAGTTGCCGGGACGAAATTGGGCCGAATGCCGCTGCACCTCAGGTTGATCTCGTTTTCACGGCGCGATCTCACGCAGGAACAGGTACTTGAGGGGCCTGGAAGTTTTGAATATTCACATGTCCCTGCCGGGAACTGGCGCCTCGAGGGCTGGGGTGACGCCGATCTGGATGGGAAATGGTCATCCGGGAGGCCGACGCCTTTCAAACCGTCCGATCCCTACGTGATTTCGCCGGATACCATCTTCGTCAGGGCCCGTTGGGAAAGCGCAGGTGTGGAGCTTATATTGGAATAATGTACTGTTGTCAAAGGTTGTCATTATAGGACATTGATCTCCTATGTTGACGGGGGATGCATGACGTACGCAGTGATCATGGCTGGTGGTGTCGGCAGCCGTTTCTGGCCGCTGTCAACCCCTGGAAAACCTAAGCAGCTGCTTGAATTGTTTCAGGACAGGTCCATGATCCAACTTACCGTTGAACGGATATTGCCGCTGATTCCCAAGGAAAACGTCAGGATAGTGACAATCGCCGATCAGGTCGATTCGATTGCGCCGCATGTGCCTCCCGTCGATGGACAGTTCATAATCGAACCGTTCGCCCGGAACACTGCGCCCTGTATCGGCCTCTCGGCTGTAAAATTGCTGAATGAGGACAAGGATGCGGTCATGATCATGCTCCCCGCCGACCACCTTATTCAGGACGAGGACGGCTTCCGCGAGGTGCTCAAGCATGGCGTCCGGATCGTTGACGAGACAGATGCCATCCTGACCGTAGGGATTCAGCCGAGCCGTCCCGAGACCGCCTATGGATATATTCAATATGAACGCGATGAGTTGCAGTCGGGTCTCCACCGGGTTGTCACCTTCGCCGAGAAACCGAACAGAGAGACCGCCGTGCGGTTTCTTCAGACCGGCGAGTTTCTCTGGAACAGCGGGATTTTTATCTGGTCGGCAAGACGCGTTCTTTCGGAGATGGAGGAGTATCTGCCAGAGATGTTCGCGGCGCTCATGGAAATCAAGGATGCCTTGGGAACCCCGGAGGAGGAGGAGCGCATCAGGAGGGCGTACCAGAGTATCAAGCCGATATCGATCGACTATGGGGTGATGGAACATACCGGTCACGCTTATGTTCTGCAAGGCAAATTCGATTGGAGTGATGTCGGGAGCTGGGAAGAGGTTTACCGGCTTAGCGACAAGGATGAGAACGGCAATGTGACCCGGGGCAAAGTGATTTTACACGAGACGAAAGATTCCTATATCGTTTCCGGTTTCGACAAGACTGTTGCTGCTGTCGGTTTGGAGAATGCGGTGGTGGTCGCGACCGAGCAGGGGATTCTCGTCTGTCCCAGAAACAGGGTTCAGGATGTGAAGCAGGTGGCCGAAAAAGTATTCAAGAATCAAGGAAACAATGCGGTTGGAAAGTGACGATGAAACGCCCGGATGTTTTCGACAACCTCCTCGAATTGGCCGAAAAGGTATTCGACCGTGTAGAACTGTCGAGCGGCGATTTCCGTGGAGGCGTCTGCCGGATTCGTAACGAGGATTGTCTCGTGTTGAACAAGGGGGGCGGTCTGGACCGGAACCTGCGGATACTTGCCAACGCACTGGCAGAACGGAACCTGGAGGAGATGTTCGTGCTGCCGGCTTTACGTGAGGCGATTGAGCAATATAGTGAAGAGTGATAGGCGAGGAGCCGAACATGACGTCACCTTCTGTACCTTCACATGAAGCTCAGCTGCTGAAGAACATCCCGTTGTTCAGCGAGCTGGATGATGAGGATCTTCGACGCATTGCTGATCTGATGGTTAACAAGCGGTTCAGGAAGAATAATCTCATCATCTTCGAGGATGACCTTGGACGCAACCTCTTTTTCATAAAGAGCGGGCGAGTGAAGATCAGCGGAATTTCCAGCGAAGGAGGCGAAGCGATATTCTCGATACTCGGCGAGGGTGAGTTTTTCGGCGAACTGTCGATTATCGACGGCCTCCCCCGCAGCGCAACCGTGACCAGCATCGAAAATGTCGAGTTGTGGGTGCTGCACCGTGGGGACTTCCTCGAAATGTTGGAAAAATACCCCCAGGTTTCGATTATTCTGCTGAAGGAATTGGCGCACCGCATCAGGCGAAGCGACATCCAGATCAAGAGCTTGAGCCTTAAGGATGCCAAGGGACGGGTTGCGACGACCTTGATACGCCTCGGCGAGGACATCGGTATTCTCCGCGGTGGAAAGGTGGTGATCACAGAGCTCCCTTTACAGCGTGATCTCGCGAACATCGCGGGAACGAGCAGGGAAACCGTCAGCAGGGTGATCAAGAAATTCGAAGATGATGAATTTCTGGTGAAAGTCGATAACACCTTGATATTTAATGACTTTAAAAATTTCAAGAGGAATTTTGAATAGCGAGCGACAGTCGTCTTCGAGTGGATAGAAGTAAATGTCCTTTCCCCACTGACTCTTCAGGGGGTTTTGTCTCTCGTTGACTTCTGTTCCGTCTCGCGGCTTTAAACCAGTGAGCGTTTCTTGGACAAGGATTCGGTACTTCGTGATTTCATGAACGGTGATCGCCGGGCGCTTGCGAAGATGCTGACGAGGGTAGAGAACCGCGACAGCGCGATGCCGGATGTATTGGGCGCCCTGTTCGGGAAAACCGGGACTGCATGGCGCATCGGACTCACCGGTCCGCCCGGAGCCGGCAAGAGCACTCTCGTCAACCAGATGGTGCAAAGATACCGCCGCAAGAACAGAACTGTCGGAATAGTTGCTTTTGACCCTACCAGTCCTTTCAGCGGCGGTGCGCTTCTCGGTGACCGTGTACGGATGGAGACGATCAGTCTCGATCCGGGTGTTTTCATCCGCAGCATGGCCACACGCGGACATCTCGGCGGGCTCGCTGTCGGCGTCGACGAGGCTTGTGACTTGATGGACGCCTTTGGCAAGGAGCGCATACTCATCGAAACCGTCGGTGTTGGGCAATCGGAGCTCGAGGTCGCCCATTCGGCCGATACCACGATTGTCGTCCTGGTGCCGCAGTCCGGGGACGCGATCCAGGCGATGAAGGCGGGTCTGATGGAGATCGCGGACATTTTCGTGCTCAACAAGTGTGATCGCGATGGCGCGGACCAGGCATATCGTGAGCTCGTCGGCATTCTCGAGATGAAGGAATCCGATGGTGGTTGGCATCCGTCCGTTCTTAGAACCGTCGCGGAGCAGGGTGAGGGTGTCGATGAGCTGTTGGAGACCGTCGAACGGCATCACGCTCACCTTCTCACCGGCGACGAGTTGGTGAACAGGCGGAGGCGGCGGGTCGCTGCGAAAACGCTCCGCCTGGTGATGGACAAGTTGAACAGCCATCTGTGGAGTGGTGAACGCGAGCTGCGCCGTAATCACGGGCTCGATGATGCCGGAAGCCCGTATGAGCTCGCAAGGGAGCTGGTGGAGGATTTTTACCGGGAGATCAGGGATGAAAACGGTTCGAAGGGGTAGTAAAATCTCAAAAGGCAATGGGAGATACGCCAACGATCGTGCGCGCTGGGAGAAAGCGACCTACGCGCCGAAGAGTACCTCCCGTGATGATGGCATAACATTCACCACCGTCTCCTCGGCCGAGATTCCGCATATAGTCGGACCGGAGTATTTCGAGGGTATCGGCTGGGATTATGCCGGGAAGCTCGGTTGGCCGGGCGAATATCCGTTTACCCGCGGCATTCATGCTTCGATGTATCGCGGCCGGTTGTGGACCATGCGGCAGTTCGCCGGCTTCGGGACGCCGGAGGAGACCAATGCACGTTACAAGTATCTCCTCGATCGTGGTCAGACCGGGCTGTCAGTCGCCTTCGATCTGCCGACCCTCATGGGGCGCGACCCCGATGATCCGCTCTGCGCCGGCGAGGTCGGTAAATGCGGTGTCGCCGTTTCGAGCCGTCGTGACATGGATATTCTCTTCGATGGCATACCGATGGATGAGATCACGACCTCGATGACCATAAATGGTCCGGCGGCGATCATCTGGGCGTTCTTTATTGCTGCGGCGGAGCGGAAGGGAATCGACCGTGCAAAGCTCGGCGGCACACTGCAAAATGATATTCTTAAAGAGTTTATCGCCCAAAAAGAATTCATTTTTCCCCCTGAGCCGAGTGTCAAGCTGGTGATTGACACGATAGAATTTGCCACCAGGGAGATGCCGCTTTGGAACTCAGTTTCGGTCAGCGGCTACCACATACGCGAAGCGGGTTCGACAGCGGCTCAGGAGCTCGCCTTCACCCTGATGGATGGTTTCACCTACATCGAGGAGACCCTGAAACGGGGTCTTGACATCGACAGCTTCGCCCCGCGCATCTCTTACTTCTTCAATAGTCACATTGACTTTTTCGAGGAGATCGGCAAGTTTCGCGCCGCCAGGCGGATTCACGCGCGTAGGATGCGCGAGTGCTATGGCGCAAAAAATGAACGATCATGGCTCCTGCGTTTCCATACGCAGACCGCCGGTTGCAGCCTGACCGCCCAGCAGCCGGAGAACAACATCGTGCGCACCGCGATCGAGGCCATGGCGGGCGTGCTCGGCGGGACGCAGAGCCTGCATACCAATTCCTTGGACGAGACGCTTGCGCTGCCTTCGGAGAAGGCGGTCAAGATCGCCCTGCGCACCCAGCAGATTCTCGGATATGAAACAGGGGTGGCGAATGCTATGGATCCGCTTGGCGGCAGCTATTATGTCGAATGGATGACGGACAGACTCGAGCGCGAGGCGGAGGAGTATTTCCAGCGGATCGAAGATATGGGAGGCGTTGTCGCCGGTATCAACAATGGGTTTTTCCAGAAGGAGATAGGTCGCGCCGCCTATACCCATCAACAGGAGCTCGACAGGGGCGAACGGGTCATCGTTGGTGTGAACAAGTTCGTCGATTCCGATGAAAAGATAGATATCTCCGTGCTTAAAATAGGCGAAGAGGTCGCTCGCAAGCAGGAGGCCGGACTCGTGCGGCTGCGCGATGAGCGGGATGATCACAAGGTGCGTGATTCCCTGGCGGCCCTGCGGAGTGCCTGTGAAAACGGTGAGAATGTGATGCCCTTCCTGATCGAGTGTGCCCATGCCGATGTCACTCTTGGGGAAATGGTCCGGGAGATGGAACGTGTGTATGGGATATATGTAGAGACTCCGCACCTGTAATGTGGTCAACAGGATTTTGTGATTGTTAAGGTCTGACTCAGGCATCAGGTTTGAATCATGGGTTTATATGGTTTAAGTTCGGTCAGCTCTTTAGTCCGTCAACCGACGGGCGTGGGTGGTCCCGCCAGCTTGCGCGAAGCGTCCGCCCCCTGGCGGAATGGCAGGGTCTATCCCGGAAGGAAAATGTCACGTTCATCGAGCGGTGGAAAGTCATCGTTCATGCTAACCTGTTGAAAAGCTTGGAAAAGAGGGAGTGCAATGGGCAACCAGGATGATCGCAAGATTCGGATTCTTATCGCCAAGCCGGGTTTGGATGGGCATGATCGCGGTGCCAAGGTTATGGCTGCCGCTTTTCGTGATGCCGGCTTTGAAGTGATCTATACAGGTCTTCGCCAGACGCCTGAAATGGTAGTTGAGGCCGCACTCCAGGAAGATGTCGATGTGGTCGCGCTGTCGATCCTCTCCGGCGCTCACATGACCCAGTTTCCCCGTGTGCTCGAACTGATGCGTGAGCGGGGAATGGATGACGTGCTGCTTACCGGAGGCGGTGTCATTCCGGAGGAGGACATTGCAAAACTGATGGAAGCCGGTGTCGGGAGGCTGTTCGGGCCCGGAACCCTGACCAACGAAGCGATTGATTACGTCCGTCAGTGGGTTGCTGAAAATCGTCGGGAATAGATGTAAAGGATGAATATTCACGAAGCATAAAAGAATGTTAGCCGTAAACAGGGTGTGAATCATGTCTGGCCATTCGAGATGGGCGACAATCCGCCGGAAAAAAGAGAAAACCGATGCTGCCCGCGGGAGGATTTTTTCCCGTTTGATACGTGAGATCAGCGTCTTGGCGCGGGCGGGAGGAGGCGATCTCGAGGGAAACCCGCGTCTGAGGACTGCGGTCGCGGCGGCCAAAGCGGCTAATATGCCCCAGGAAAATATCACCCGCGCGATCAAAAAGGGCACCGGTGAACTCCCGGGCACCGTGTATGAAGAGATAACATTTGAGGGTTATGGACCCGGCGGTTGTGCGATCCTGATAGATTCCATGACCGACAACAAGAACCGCACGCTGTCCGAGATACGCCACATCTTTTCCAAGTATGGGGGCAATCTCGCTGACAGCAATGCGGTCGCCTACATGTTCGAAAGGAAGGCGCAGATAGAGCTTGAACCCGCGGGCATGTCGGAGGATGAGATCATGGAGGCGGCTCTTGAAGCGGGTGCGGAGGACATGACCGATGAGCAGGATGGCACTTTCACGATAACCGGCGTACCCAACGATCTCGATGAAATGCGAGACGCGCTGGAGGCGAAGGGCGCCAAAATTCGGAGCGCCGAGGTGACGATGGTGCCGCAGACCAACGTCAATGTCGAGGAAAAGCATGTCGGGGGGCTGTTGAAGCTGATGGATGCCCTCGATGAACACGATGACGTTCAGAAGGTCTATTCCAATTTCGACATCGATCCCAGCCTGGTGGATGATCTGGACTGATTCATCTGAACGTCCCGCTATGCTTGAATGCGGGTTTCCCGAGCGGCGAAACAGGATACTCAAGCCCCTTCTGTTTGGAGGGGCTTTTTTACTGTTGTCGAGGAAAAGGAAGGCGAACATTCGACACTTCGAGAGGATACAATCATGAAACAAACGACCATGGAGGAATTCAAGCGTATTCGCGAAGAGGGAAACCGGCGCGTGCTTGAGCATGCCGGAACCAGCATGAAACGTTTGTACCACATCGATGCGGAGGTGTACAAGGAGGGCGCGCTGCCGGCCAAAACGAAGGAGCTGATCGGGCTGGTCGCCTCCCTGGTTTTGCGCTGCGACGATTGTGTCACCTACCACCTGCACCGCTGCCGTGAGCAGGGGGTTGACGATACGGAACTGGAGGAGGCGCTCGTCATCGGCTATACCGTCGGCGGTTCGATCACCGTGCCCCATCTCAGGCGTGCATTCGGTGCCTGGGATGAGCTAGAATAATCGATGACTTAAGTCATGGCGGGAACCGGTTCTCCGGCGGCTCTGCGAAACTTACGTCGAAAAGGCGGATGCCCTTGACCTGTTAGGTCATTCTAACCATATTGTCGAGAAAAGAGAACTTCATGGAATTACTGGGGTTGGGGCAATCCCCGTATTTTTTTGGGATTATTCTATACAAGAAAGTAAAGATAACTTTGGACTTGACATGAGAATCACAGCGCTGGAAGAGTACGGGCTTCGCTGCATGATTCTGCTCGCCAGGAATGGTGATCACACCCCGTTGGCACTGCCAGAGATCGGTGAAAAAGAGGCTCTTTCCGTGCCCTATTCGGCAAAGCTGATGCTGCTTCTCAAGCAGGGAGGTTTGGTCGAGGCGATTCGTGGGAGGCATGGCGGTTATATACTTGCCAAGCCCGCCGAGCGTATAAGTCTTAAATCAATCTTCGACGCGTTGGGCGGTCCGGTATTCAGCTTGAGTCACTGCGAAAGGTATGCCACAGGCAAGAAGCCGAGAGGCCGTGAGAACTGCATCCATTCAGTTGACTGTGTGGTTCGCGATGTCTGGAAGGCCTTTTTACTTGTCACGGATGACATGCTCAGCAAGGCCACGCTCCTCGACCTTGCGTCCAGCAGCGAAAAAAGCCGGCTGGATATTCTCGAGCACAGTGGCATCAGGCTGTCTGACCCCGGGACTGAAGATATTGAATTGGATTGAAACTGAGTGGAACAGGGCTTTCCATACTCACCGCTCCTGCATCAGCTTTACCACATCAGCTCGCTATTGATGGCAGTGAACCGATTCACATTAATCGGTTCACTCAGACCGGCGACATAATGCAAGCCATTCCCTTACCGATGACATAAGCTCTTCATCCGGATATTTGAATTCATTGATAATCCCCTTCAGTTTATCCGGCAATCGCCTGTATCCCCACATGAATCTCCTTTTCGTCTCATCGAAACCGTTTCTGGTGAAGTAGAATGGAAGGTTGACATGGAAAAATGAAATGCCGTCAGCGTCACGTAATAAATCCGCTCGGCTGTCGTATCCGGTTTCGTGGCGTTTGACCAGGTGAAAGATGTCATTGATTAGTTTTTGCGATATGCCGCACTCTCTCAATATCTCCACCAGGATTACAGCGCTGTTTAATGCGTGGGCCTGCTTAAAATCATCGTAGTGGTCAGAATCCAGGCGTTTTATCTTGCGTTTCTCAATCGCTCGTTCTATATCATGCCCCAATGCGGCGATTTGCAAGCCTTCATCTGCTTCGGGGTTAAGTTTAAGCAGCCATTGAACAATGTTTGCCGCGTGGTGCGGGTCTTCAGGAGTATGAGATCGGCTGATAACCTCCATAATCCTCTTTTTTGCCCACTCAATGTTATCCATTTCTCTTGAGCACAACGACCCTTCTGACATTTTCCACATTCATCACGACAGCAATCAGAACAAGGGCTAAGAGAACCTGATTGATTATAGCCCCGACAAATATGATGAATATTCGAATATCCCTTCCTATCCGGAAGTAGGAACCCTTCAAACCGAGCTTTCTCTTCATGAGGCCATCATACTTGTCGGCGGTATAACTATTCAAAAAAGATCCTATAATGGCAAGAAAGCCAATTAACAGGGTTATAAAATTGTACTCTATAGAATAAATATGATATGTTAAGCCAAAAAGCAGGAACGCATCCGCATATCTGTCCAGGACAGCATCATACCATCCACCAAATTCAGAAACCTTGAACTTCAATCTGGCTATTTCTCCATCGCAGCCATCGATAACAGATGCCAGTTGCGCCAATATCGCTCCGGCAGCCAAATAAATATATCCTTCAAGGAAGAAGAGCACGGCGCCTGCTGTGGAAAGAAGAAAGGAGAACGATGAAATTTGATCGGGTTCAATACTGGTATTTACCAGCCTCTTGGTAATTCTTATGGAAATGGGTCGATTCAAGTACCGCGACACCGGGCCGTCCGAGATTTTTCCCCGCGTGGACCTAAGAAGCTCTCTTTCCGCCCTTTTGAAGGACTTCTCGTCATCCACGTCAATCCAGAATTCACCCTCAATGTCAAAAGCCCTGGCTTTCCCTCTTTCCGCCAGGACTCTCATCCCTCCCGAAAGGGAAGTGCCTCCCCCTGCGGCGCTCTCTTCAATCGCATTGAATATCGAGGGGGAACAGAGAAATATCCCGGTATCATAGGCATTGTGTCTCTTGATTGTTTTTCCGATATCCAGGATTTCCCCGTCTTCGAGAAGAACCCTGGTAACATCTTCAAGATTCACCGTTGTATTCGACTCGATATCATTATCAACAGCCAATATGACTTCGCCATCATTTATCCTCTCATCCTTCAACTTCATAAGTATCGATTCATTAAAGAGATGGTCACTCATCAGTAAGATAAAATTTTCCTTCAGCAGTCCCTTTGCCTTGAGAACGGATAGGCCGTTCTCTTTTCTCCATTCGTCGTTCCTGATACAGGTAATCTTCATTTTTCTTCTTTGACTCAATCGGTAAAGGAAACGCTCCACCTTTTCGCTATTGTGTCCTGTGACTACATAAAACTCGGAAATCCCGCTTTTCGCCGCCGTTAGAATCACCCGCTCAACAAGGGGTAGCCCCAACAACGAAACAAGGGGCTTGGAATCGCCCCTATTCGCCAATCGGCTCCCTTTGCCTGCGGCAAGTACAAGACATTTCACAGGTTTAATAATCCCGTTTGCCGACAATGAATTCCTCGGTCATTTTATAGGCTTCATCGTCCGTGAACTGCTTCGGGGGGTGCTTCATGAAATATGCGGAGGAGGCCTGCAATGCCCCACTTATACCTCTCTCGAGAGCCAGTTTACAACACCTGATTGCGTCGATGGCCACACCGGCGGAGTTCGGTGAGTCCTCCACGGAGAGGCGCAGTTCCAGATTCATCGGCACATTGCCGAACAGTCTGCCTTCCATTCGGATAAAGCAGACCTTATTGTCTTTCTGCCACGCTACGTAATCGCTTGGTCCGATATGAATGTTTTCAACTTCGAGTTTTTCCGCGAGAATCGATTGAACCGCTTCGGTTTTGGATTCTTTTTTAGAAGCGAGACGGTCTCTGTCCAGCATATTAAGAAAATCAGTGTTACCCCCGGTGTTGAGTTGATAGGTTCGTTCCAACTTGACCCCTCGTATCCTGAACAAGTTTGCCAGTACTCTGTGGGTGATGGTGGCGCCAAGCTGGGACTTTATGTCATCCCCGATTATCGGCAACCCCTTTTTACGAAATCTGTCCGCCCATTCGGGATTACTGGCAATAAATACCGGTATGTTGTTGATGAACGCCACCCCCGCTTCAAGGGCACATTCAGCATAGAAGCCGGTAGCCTTTTCGGAGCCCACGGGGATGTAATTAAGCAATATCTCGGCTCCTGAATCTTTCAACGCCCGAACCATATCTTCCTTCGACGCTTCCTTTTGGTCGCTTAAGTCGAAAGTGACCTTTTTTCCATAAGTCCGCATATGATCTGAAAAGCCATCGAGAACCCTCCCCATCATCACTCTTGCATGCGTTTTTGGTACTTCCGGGCAAAACAGAGTGGTGCAGTTGGGCAGGGCAAAAATGGCTTCCGAAATGTCTGCCCCGACTTTCCGTCTGTCAATGTCAAAAGCCGCAACTACTTCAATATCACTTGGTTTGTAGCCGCCGATGTCCCAGTGCATAAGTCCAATAGCATCTTTGACATCCCTTTGTCTGTAGTACTCGATACCCTGAAGCAGGGAACATGCGCAGTTTCCGACTCCCACAATTGCAATGCGGACCTTACCCATAGCATAAGTTCCTTATTTATATTAAATAGCAAGCCTTGCCCACAAGACTCGAGGTAGAAGTCGGTTGGTTATTATGGTAGTATCACGGCTGAATCAACGGAGATTGGAACTGGTAACTTGAGCGAGTGCCGCCCCGATTTCTCGAATAGAGGATAAGCATTGTCAGCCATGTTTGCAAGTTGTTTTTAACCGTGTAGGTTGGCCGTTTCCCCGCGGAACAGGGTAAATAGTAATTTACATTAATACCTGGACATTGCACAGGCCGATTGGACAATTTTCGGTCGATCGATGTAGTGATTCAGGGCCAGTACTGCCCGTTCCTCTAGTTCATCCGGGTTTTCAGCGAACCATAGATGGAGGAACTTCTTCTTCATTTGGAGCCATTATCCGGAGGCTTTCGGGAACCGTTATAACAGAGTTATTCTTTCGATACGTGATCTCCATAGTCGCGGTGTTGGGCGTGAAGAAGCGGTGCGAATGACCATTGGAGGTTTCTTTGAATCCAGCCTCGAGGAAATACCCGCGGGTGGCCCGGGACTAACCGGCTTCGAATGCAGCTACGCCGTGGCGAGAAGTCCCGGGCCACCCGTCCAATGGGTCAGCTCGATTTGTCGCAGTCTGTGATGCGCCTCTTCCACTGGTAGAACGCGATAAAAAAACAGGGCGGGCGGTCTTTGTGCCGCCTCGCCCTGCTGTCGAACTTGAAAATGTCCGCTATAGACTATTTGACAAAGTCCTGTAAGAACTTCGTACCGACCGATTTCGGACGGGTGAGCGCCGAGCCCACGGCTCTGTTCCAGATTAGCTGGGCCAGCATGCCCATTGAGCGGCTGACGCTGAAGAGCACCGTGTAATAGGAGAACTCGGTCATGCCGTAGTGATACAGCAGCGCGCCCGATCCGGCGTCCACGTTCGGCCAGAAGTTCGCGATCGGGTTCTTGCCCGCCTTGACCCTTTCTGCGCTGAACTCCTCGAGCACCTTCGGGACGACGTTGAACACCAGGTCGACCGTTTGGAAGACGGGATCGTCCGCTATGAATTTTTTCCCGAACTCGTTGAATCCGGTAAAGCGCGGGTCTGTAACGCGCAGGACGGCGTGTCCGTAGCCCGGGATGACCTTCCCGGCACGCAGAGTCTCGAAAGCATAATCCCTGATCTGCTCTTTTGTCGGGACGCCGTCGAACTTCCTCATCGTCTCCAAAATCCAGTTGAGGCATTCCTGGTTGGCGAGACCATGCAGCGGTCCGGCGAGACCGTTGAGCCCGGCGGAAACCGCGTAATAGGCATCCGAGAGCGCGGAACCGACAGTGTGGCAGGTGTTCGCGCTGACATTTCCCCCTTCGTGGTCGCTATGGAAGTGCAGGTAGAGGCGCATCATGTTGGCGAAGCTGCCGTCGGGATCGGGAAGCCCGAGCATGTTCGCAAAGTTGGCGCCCCAGTCGAGCCCGTTGGTCCAGGGGATCAAATCGCCCTTGTTGAACCGGATGCGGTAAACGCCTGCGGCGATCGAGGGGAGTTTCGCCAGAAGTTGCAGTGCATCTTCAAGCATCGGGATCCAGTACTTGTCCTTGGTCATCCCCATATTGTACCAGGACCTGAAGACGCTTTCCTTCTCCATCACCAGAATCGCGGTATTAAACATCGCCATCGGATGTGAGTCGGAGGGCATTGCATAGAGCACATCCCAGACATACTCAGGGACGTTGGCGCGTTTGTCGTATTCGCCCATCAAGTCGCGCTTCGCCTCTTCATCGGGCATTTCGCCGGTAAGAAGGAGGTAGAATGTTTCCTCGGGCCAAAGGTGCTGAATGTCCAGCAGGGGGTATCCGCGAATTATCAGACCCTTGTCCGGTTCGACCAGCGAAGTATCGCAGATCATGCCTTTGACGCCCCGCATACCGCCATATGCCTGGGCGATGGTACATTCGGAGAGCTTGGTGCCTCCATGGTTCTTCAACATTTCCGTGCGTTCTTTACGCCATTCGGGTATCAGTTCTCCCAGCCGATTAAATAATTTGGACATGGTATTCCTCCTGCAAGGTATGAATTCCTGGGTGACATGGCCGTCTCCCACATCATGCCGAGGCATAAGGACCGCCATGAGCCCTTTGTCGCTGTATTCGAGAGGGTGGCACTGGGGCGGGATGAGAACTGCTGATGGGCAGGCTTCAACCGTGCAAGATGTTCAATCTCAACTGCCGGCCTCCCTCTTCAGAAACGAGGCGCTTGTTCGTTTTTACACAAGCGTTTAATTATACCCATGCAAAGAGCCCTTGTCAAGGAGCCCCAGGGAGCGGAAATGGAGGTGCAAAGCATTTACATTTCATCTGTATGGACAAATCGATTGTATAATTGTTTAATTATTGAAAAAAAAGGAGTTTCCCTATATGTTATCAGCTCCGCCTGTGACATATATGAAACTTCTGACAGCCTTTTGAATTTGCACCATCTGAATTATCTTAGATTACCTTATAGCATAGATGTTCAGTTGCCCGGAGCTTCAATGGCCACACCGATGATGGAGCAGTATCATCGCATCAAACGGGAGCACCCCGACGATGTGATTTTCTTCCGCATGGGTGATTTCTTCGAAATGTTCCATGAGGATGCGGTGACTGCGCACGATATCCTGGGAATCACCTTGACCAGGCGTTCGCATGGAACGGGGAAGTCCGCCGAGGTGCCGCTTGCCGGTTTTCCACATCACCAGCTTGACAACTATGTCGTCCGCATGACCCGTGCAGGTAAAAGGGTTGTAATCGTCGATCAGGTGGAAGATCCCAGGAAGGCGAAAGGGTTGGTCAAGCGTGAGATCGTCCGAATCGTAACCGCGGGAACGAACACCAGCGAGGCGGCGCTCGAGAGCGGACGGAACCAGTACCTGGCGGGACTGATCCTCGAAGACGGACGTATTGGGCTTGCGCTTTGCGATGTCACTACCGGGGAGTTCGCCGCAACGTCTTTTCCGGAATCCGAGTTGTCCGACCGGGTCGACCTTCTACATCCGGCGGAAGTGCTTTGCGGCGAAGCGCAGCGCGATTATTTCAAGGGCAAGTTCAACTCGGAAATAATGCTAACTCGTCTGCCGGACTGGATTTTCGAGGAGGACTTCGCTCGCGACACTTTGACCGGGCATTTTTCAGTGCAGACGCTGAAGGGCTTTGGGATAGAGGATGATTCTGCTGCGCTGAGGGCCGCTGGCGCAACGCTGCATTATATCCGTGATAACCTCAGGGCGGATCCGAAGCACATCCATGATCTGTCGAGAATATCGGCCGAGAAATATCTTCTACTCGATGCTTCGACACTTCGAAATCTCGAGATTGTCGATCCGGTGTGGGGTTCCGACAGGCGCAGCACCTTGATCTACCAGCTTGACAGGACGGTAACTCCCTTCGGTAAGAGATTGTTTCTTCAGAAAATACTTCACCCGCTTATCGAGAAGACGGCAATCGAACGCCGTCTCGATGCCGTTGAGGAGATGTTCAATCGTAAGAAGCTGCGCGAAGGATTGCGTGAGCGGCTGCGTGGTCTGGGCGATCTCGAGCGGCTGAGTGGACGACTCGCTTCCGGTTGCGGGACGCCACGGGATGCCGGGGCGCTTCGCCATACTTTGGCGCGCATTCCGTCTATCATCGCTCATCTCGGCGAAGTCGAAGCCGAAGCCCTCAAAGAAGATACTGAACACCTCGATCCACTCGAACGGTTGGTCTCTTTCCTGGAGGAGGCTCTTGTTGAGAATCCGCCGATAAGCCTCGCCAACGGCGGTGCCGTCAGAGATGGTTTCGACTCAAGGTTGGATGAGTTGCGTAGTATCGCCAGAGGTGGTAAAGACTATTTCCTCGCCCGCCGGGAGGAAGAGAGGGCGGCAACCGGGATTTCCAGCCTGACCATCGGCTTCAACAAGGTCTTCGGGTATTACATAGAGGTCTCCAAATCGAACCTCGACAAGGTGCCGGAGCACTACATCCGCAAACAGACGCTGGTCAACGCCGAACGGTTCATTACTCCGGACCTTAAGGCCTGGGAGGAAAAGATTCTTTCGGCGGAGGAAGAGGCGCTTCAACTTGAGCGCGAACTCTTTGACCGTGTGACGGATCGAGTAGTCGAAGAGGCGCAGCGTATTCGGATGAACGCTCAATTGCTGGCTGAACTCGATGTTTATTCGGCGGCCGCCGAACTCGCTATCGCAAACCGTTACACCCGTCCGGCGTTGCGTGAAGACAGCAGGTTGATCCTGGTTCGCAGCCGTCATCCGGTGATCGAGAACCTTTTACCTCCGGGGGAGAGCTTTGTCCCGAACGACCTGGATCTGGATGGTTCATGCCGTCAGATAGCCCTTGTAACCGGACCGAACATGGGCGGCAAATCGACCTATCTGCGACAAGTGGGGTTGATCGTGCTGATGACGCAGGCGGGTCTGTTCGTGCCGGCGGAAGAGGCCCAAATCCCGGTCACCGACAGGATTTTTACGCGAGTCGGTGCTTCCGACAACCTCGCCGCCGGTGAATCGACTTTCCTTGTCGAGATGCACGAGGCGGCGAACATCCTTCACAATGCGACCGATAGGAGTCTGGTCATTCTCGATGAGATCGGGAGGGGAACGAGCACATTTGATGGTTTGTCGCTCGCGTGGTCGATAGTTGAGTATCTACATGACTATCCTGCCGATTCCAAGCCGAAAACCCTCTTTGCGACCCATTACCATGAGTTAACGGAACTCGAAGCGGTTCTTGAGCGGGTTATCAACCTTCATGTCGAGGTCAAGGAGTGGGGCGATCGGGTGATTTTCCTGCGAAAGGTCAAGCCCGGCCGCAGCGGGGCCAGCTATGGAATTCAGGTGGCGCGACTGGCGGGTATCCCCAGGAGGGTGATCGAACGGGCCAGTGAGGTCTTGGCGACGCTCGAGGCCGGCGAATTCACCGAAGAGAATCTGCCACGATTGGCCAAGGGGTCCGGTATGCGCGACATTCCGCCGCCGCAGAGTGATCCGCTGCAGATGAAGCTGTTCACGGTTGAGGAACGTGCTCTCAGAGATGAACTGGCCAAAGCAGATATCGACAATATCACTCCGCTTGAGGCGCTTCGTCTGCTATCCGAGTTGAAGGCCAAGTATTCCTTGCCTGAAACGGGGGAGGGAACAGTTCGGGAGGATGATCCTTCGCAGTCGGATTCCTGACAGAACCGGGATGTATTGCCAAGCGTTACCGAAGAGTGCTATATTCGTTTTCGCGAATATGTCAACGAGAGAATTGAAATGGAAAGAACGGTTGAGATTTTAAAAGCGATGGCCGAGGATAACCGGTTGCGCATATTGATTCTTCTCGAGCAGGCGGGTGAGCTTTCAGTTGCCGACATCGGGAGTGCCCTTGAATTGTCCCAGCCGAAAGTCTCGCGTCATCTCGGCAGACTCCGCCTTGCCGGTTGGGTGAAGGACCGGAGATGGCGTGGCTTTGCCATGTACCGCATCTCGCTCGGTACCGGGACTCTTCACCGGGAATACATGATACGCATACTCCAGGATTTGGAGAACGATCCTCTCATCGCCATGGATATCCAGCGTCTCGTGGCGTTAAAGCGAACAGGTACTCATCCGGCCCCTGAGGTCGATAAGGAGGGGGAGGGCGAAGCCGCCGCGAGCGGTGATGAGCCGAGTGCCTCTGATGCTGAGTAGCGATTTCCTTCAAGGTAACCGCTTGTTATATAAGAAATAATATGAATCTTATCTGGTTTTTCAAAGCCTGAAAAGCGGTGTGGTGTAAGCAGTTCACACGGAATAGAGATGAAGATTTATACGAAGACGGGCGATAAGGGCAGGACGAGTCTTTTACGAGGTGGACGGGTATCGAAGCACCATCCGCGGGTAAGGGCTTATGGTGCGCTTGATGAATTGAACAGTTGGATAGGTTACATCCGTCCGCTCAACGATGATTCGGAGGTCGAAGCAGTTCTTGCCCGAATTCAGCCGCTGTTGCATATCGCTTCCAGTGATGCGGCGGCGCAGATTATCTCCGGCGAAGAGGAGGGGTCGGTCCCGAGGATCGGTTTGGCGCATACTGAGTCACTCGAGGCGGAAATCGACCGTTTCGACGAGGATCTGCCCCGACTCGAGAGTTTCATTCTTCCCGGTGGGAGCCTGGTAGGCGCCGCCCTTCACATCGCCAGGACAATTTGCCGTCGTGCGGAGCGCAGGTTGGTCGAACTCTCGGCCGCGGATGAATTTGTCAATCCTGACCTGATGATGTTTATCAACCGCCTTTCGGACCACCTCTACACCTTGGCCCGTTGGACGAATTGGCGGGCGGGGTGCGAAGAGACCTCATGGAACGGGCATGAACGTTAGCTTTGCCGGATTCTGGAATTAGTACCTTCAATCTCCGTTTGATCTCGGAAACCGTTTCCTGAATTTTGCCTGGAATCGTTCAGAACGCTGGTTCGACCCCTCAGGAATAGTGAAAATTATCCTTACACAGTCTGGAAAGTCGCATCCAATCCGGCGTCGAAAAGGTTTGGTTTGAACTGAGCCGATGTGTCTGGTTATAACCTACCCTAATAAGATCGATAACACCCTTCAAACGACGGTAATTTCAACTTCCGGATTCAGATTCGGCTAGTATGACTCTTTATGAAGGGTTTTGGATTTCTTGAAAAAATGCTCTAAGCATCCTTGATTTGTTGGTAGAAATTGCGTATCTTGGTTCACTTGTCTACATACGGTAGGCATATATACCTCCTAACATAGGCGGAAAACATGGCTAAGACATTTTTCGTTCTTTTGGTTTTCACAATGTTCAGTACCACAAAAGTTTTTGGAGATTCACGTGCATTTGTGTGGACTTACGAATATCAAACTATGGAGAGAGGTCATGCAGAACTAGAGCATTATATGACTCTCTCCACTCCGGATGTTGCTGATGTACATGGAAATATCAAGACAGAACATCTACTGGAACTCGAAATAGGAATGAATGAGCGGTTCGATTTTGCAATATACCAAATATTCAGTCAGTCCCCAGGGGATGCTCTGCGCTACGAAGGATTCAAACTGAGAAGCCGCACCAGGCTCGGTGATCTGGGTGGTGATCTTTTGCGTCCGATTGTCTATTTAGAATACAAGGCTAGTCAGGACTTTCTTAAGCAGAAATTTGAATTCAAACCAATTGTGGGCATGCATTTCGGAACAATGAACCTTGCGATAAATCCAATCTTCGAATTGGAGAAAAATGATGCTGGAACGCGAGAGTGGGAATTTAAACCTGGATATTCAATTGGGTTCGGAGTACGCACAAGCAAGCTTGTCCAAGTAGGGGTTGAAGCATTCGGCGATGAAAATGGGAATTATCTGGGACCTGTTATTTCTCATGGACGAGGAGATCTATGGGCGTCTTTCGGATCAGGTTTCGCGGTGGGAAATCTTGAAAGTGGAGAGTCGGAAATGAAATTGCGCTTAATAATCGGTATTGGGGTTGCGAAGTAGAATGGACGAGGATCATTAAATCAGGAGACTGTATCATCGCAAGAAGCAACTGTTGACGATGAGCACTGATATGTATTCAGTAATACTTCTTTCAACATTTATACGGTAGCAGTACAATAATGGGATAGCCGTACAATATTATGTAGCTCATGCGGGAGAGGTTCAACCCCCAATCTGTTCATAATTCAAAATCCTTTATTACTGAAAAGCATGCTTATTTCAGAGCACCCTCCCCCTTTCAGAAACGGGGTAACGGTTCGAGATACGGTCTCAAGCGCCTTGTTTGGCTTGCGATAAGCTGCTATTGACCTTCAACATTCTTGGGTTTTCTTTTGAGCTCTAGCAACTCTTTAATGCTTATAATGTCACTTTGCTTTTGCACTCTTATCCACAACCAGCGTCCGTCATTGCGTTGGTCTGCGTCATCGAGTAATTTACGTACAGCAGCATTGAATTGATCCATTATGGACAAGGCTTTTTCCGCTTCCTTCTTGCCAAGGACAACCAAGACCGTAAAAGCGCCCTTCTCAGGGAAAAGGGAACATAATGTCTTACCGCTTTTTCGATACCGTATTGTCCATCCATGCTTTCCGTAGTTAACCAAATCAGGGGCAAGGCCATAAGATGATTCAAGGTATTGTCTCAATTCAAGCCAATGCGTTGTGTTGCCGATTGTCTTAAATATTTCTTTGTCGGTAGGCTGATTATCTTTAGCTAGCATACGTTCGTAAGACATATCTCACCTTCCATTATGATACCCAACGTTAAAGATCTCCGGGCCGGTGGCCCAACGGATGGAAGACCATGCGCTTTACCCGAAGCAGATCGCGGCACCCTGAGTTACCTTTCTCCACTATCAACCCTTCTCCTCGATCTTGCCCTGACCAGACTTAGAGATCTCCGGGAGTTACTGTAAACCGGGCGACATGGCTGGTTGCTTCACAGGGGTATTCATCTGCCGAATCCCAGGAAGGCACTGAAGATCAGGACACCGATGGCGAAATAAAGGCAGATGTCGCATAACGCTTTCCGCCTGGCCCGTTTTGCAAAGAACTCTTGGGACAGTTCCCCATCCGGCTCTGAAGTCGGGGCGAACCGGGCGAAGATTTCCTTGAGGCGGGGATTCAGTCCGAAGAAAATCTTTCCCATGATGACCATCATCGCGAACACGCAGATCAGTTTCAATATCAACGCCGCGCTCGCAACCAGGTGCATTTCTTGCAAAGCACCATAAAACAGGTAGTGGTTCAGGGGCATCCCGATGCCGGTGATAAAGAGGACAATAATGAAGACAATGCAGAAGGGCGCATTTCCCTGGAGTGTGTCTTCGACCACCTTGTCCAGCTCATAGTGCAGTTTCGGTCCATACTGCGCCCGCTTCGTCACCAGGTTGCCGTTGTAAAAGGGAGCGGCGGCGCAACCGACCAGGGCGATGTTGTGCAGGGTTAAAAGGATTCCGTGGATGATCTGTTCAGATACCATGCTGAATTCCTCCATGTTTGTTGAAAGGTCTGATCCCTCTGTTGCCGCAGACCGTCAACTTGCTCTACTGGATCGTTTCACATGAATTGACGGGTTCTGAGTGCGACACATAACTCAATGCAAGGCGCGACGCCGCAGGAATAGCGGAGCTATTTCAAGAAGGAGCAACGAAGCAGTGCGCTCTGTGTCGCGCTCCCGATGGGCTTGACGCTAAGTGGCCGGCTTCTGCGTTGGTTTTACTTGCTGTGGAACCACCACACCGACGCAAAACCGCCTTGAACCCAACCACTTAGCGACAAGCAGAACTACTCAATTCATGTGAAACGATCCACTAGGCCCTTCAGTTTCCCTTTCGGGTTTTGTTGGTAATTCCCTCTTACCATTCGGAATAGCTTTTTCGCACAGCAAAGTACATCGCTCAAGGCGAAAAAGGCGGAAAATTTCCTGAGAAGCTGAAATTCGCTGGAGTCCTCAATGGAATCAAGCCGAATTTCAGTAGGCAGGAATAGGTATGTGTTCTCGAAATTCGTCCGCGACCCGGCACTGCCCAATCCAGGAGAATTTGTCCAGGGTTATTATAGATAACGTATCCCGGGTTCGGCGTCCGGTCGTCTGCCATCGACTTTCGCCTGCGCGCCGGCGTGACCAGCCGGGCGATTAGATGTCGGAGAAGAGACCCCTTAGATAAACGTCAACCATACTGAGCTGCGTCAGGGTATTAATAGGCTGTTCCAGAGCAGCTTGTAGCTGGCGCTGGTGGAGGCGCGAAACTGAGGGCCAAAGGCTATAAAGATGATCTCGCCCTTGCCTTTATTCGCCCAAACCAGAGCCGCCTTGCCGCCCAGAAGTTCTACCTTGGCGGCATAGCCCGATAGTAGGAGGTCACGCTCTGGAAACCAAGCCACGATCCGCCGATCCGTGCCCAGATCAGGTATGCGGGTTTCCCAGACTGGACGAGCCCGGTAGAACACACCCAATTCATCCGGCAGGCCCAGGGTCATCGGGTGGTCCCGGTTCAGCTTGATGCGGATCAGGGAACCTGGGCAGTAAAGGCCCTCTTTTTCCAGGTCCTTTGCGAGGTCTTTAATCGGTAATATGAATTCCGTCTCGCCGAGCTTTTGCGTACCCAGGAAGAGCCGGCCTGAACGCCCCCAGGTTACTATCCGGCCACCACCGTCAACGAAAGCCAGGAGTGCCTCTTTGCCCTCATCTCCCATGCCTTTTGTATATTCAGGGGGATAGGCAGATATAACGAGAGTGCCGTCGCTTTCCTCCCAGCGACCTTTCTCCAAAACTGATTTGGCTTCATCGGGCATAAGGATGATGTCGAACTTCTTGGCAAGGCCCGCTTTG
>SDBV01000576.1_pt1 | contig 52931 bp, 51 predicted proteins | sample 2277081 | NCBI WGS metagenome assembly SDBV01 (sample SAMN10402039, study PRJNA504765) | marine sediment metagenome | isolation source: marine sediment core GS10_PC15, 223 cmbsf | place: Arctic Ocean: Southern Knipovich Ridge | collected 2010
ATTGATATTCAGCTATTTATTGAACTCACATAAAGATTTAATGATTAGTTTGATAGCCCAAAAGTGGGCTATCATATTTTGTTAATGTCTGGGTTAATCCTGACATAAATAATTGGTAACCAAATATTTATCGTCATTATTCTTGATGCGATCATGAATAATCAGGGATAACCGGCATAAGTAATTTATTAAAAAAATTATTGTTCCAGGTCTGAAAAGTCAAAATCATCGAGAAAGGCAGTAGTAAATTTACCCGATTTAAAACGTTCGTCGTCCATTAATTTAATATGAAAAGGCAAAGTGGTTTTGATCCCCTCGATCACAAATTCTTTTAGCGCACGTTTCATCCTCACAATTACTTCTTCGCGTGTTTGTCCGCTAACAATGAGTTTTGCAATCAGCGAGTCATAGTTTGGTGGAATTGAATATCCTGCATATACATGGCTATCTACCCGGACACCATGCCCTCCCGGTATATGAAGGTTGGTGATTTTCCCAGGATTAGGACGAAAACCATTTGCAGGATCTTCCGCGTTGATCCTGCACTCCATTGCGTATAGATTTGGGTAGTAATTGTTACCCGATATTTCTATTCCCGCCGCAACTTTTATTTGTTCTTTTATTAAATCATAATCAGTAACTTCTTCGGTGATGGGATGTTCTACTTGTATACGGGTATTCATTTCCATAAAGTAGAAATCACCATTTTTATCAACAAGAAATTCTACAGTACCTGCACCTTCATATCCTATGGCTGCCGCACCTTTAATTGCTGCTTTGCCCATTTTATCCCTAAGTTTTTTGTTTACTATGGGCGAGGGGGTTTCTTCGATAAGTTTTTGGTGTCGGCGCTGGATCGAGCAATCTCTTTCAGATAAATGGCATACTCGGCCATATTTGTCTCCGATGATCTGAATTTCAACATGGCGGGGATCCAGGATATATTTCTCCATGTACATACTATCATCACCGAATGCAGCCTTCGATTCACGGCGGCATTCATCCCATAATTTCTGAAAATCCTCATCTCTTTCGATAATACGCAATCCGCGGCCACCTCCTCCCGCTGTTGCTTTGATGATAACCGGATATTTTATTTTTTTAGCAAGTTTTTTCCCTTGTTCTACAGAACTGAGTAATCCGTCAGATCCGGGAACACAGGGTACACCGGCTTTTTTCATAGTGGATTTTGCCGAAGCTTTGTCACCCATCCGGTTGATCATTTCTGCACTGGCGCCAATGAATTTTATGTTATAATCTTCACATACCTGTGAAAACTCTGCATTTTCAGCAAGAAATCCATATCCGGGATGAATTGCATCTGAATTAGTAATTTCTGCCGCGGCAATGATACTTGGAATACTTAAATACGAATCTTTGCTGGGAGCCGCTCCAATACAAATCGCTTCATCTGCAAATTTAATATGCAAACTGTCTTTATCGGCGGTTGAGTATACTGCTACTGTTTTTATTCCCAATTCCTGGCAGGTCCGTATAATCCTCAGGGCTATTTCACCCCGGTTCGCGATAAGGATTTTCTTAAATAAACTCAATTTATCAGATATTGAAAATGCTATAAATAATTATGAAGGATCAACCAGAAATAAAGGTTGGTCATATTCTACCGGAGTTGCATCTTCTGCAAGAATTTTTACAATTTTTCCACTCACTTCAGCTTCTATTTCATTGAATAGTTTCATGGCTTCAATGATACAGACGGTTTTACCATTTCCGATGGAATCCCCAACGTTTACAAATGGATCAGAGTCTGGGTTTGGTGCCCTGTAAAATGTTCCAATCATGGGGGATTTGATTTCAATCAATCCTTTGGTATCATCAGTTGATTCACTTTCCTGCTCAGATAATCGTGAATCCGATTCTGTGGGTGGGGTTGTAGATGGCTGAACCACAGTAGAAACTGTTGGAATGGCAACCTGGGTAAGGGCAGAAGGTTCTATAATTTGCGTTGTGGTCGCTGCATTCCGTTTTATGGAAAGTTTTAGTTCTTCGGTTTCAATGTTTACTTCGTTAAGGCCTGTTTTTGATATAAAATCAATCAGGTCTCTTATTTCTTTGGTTTTCATCTGCGTGTATTTATTTCACTCGTTCTACATAACTACCATTCCTGGTATCTACTTTTATAAGCGTATCCTGCTCAATAAAAAGAGGTACTTTGATTTCGGCCCCCGTTTCAAGGGTAGCAGGTTTGGTAGCATTTGTGGCGGTATCACCTTTCAATCCCGGTTCGGTGTATGTTACAATAAGCTCCACTTGTGCCGGCAATTCGCAACTTAGCGGAGTTTCCGTTTCGGCATGATAAATTACATCGACTTCCTGCCCATCCTTCAATAATTGAGGGTTTGTAATCAATCCGGGTTCCAGGTTGATTTGTTCAAATGAATTGCTATCCATAAAATTCATCCCCATATCATCTTTATACAAAAACTGATGGGGCCTGCGCTCAATTCGCGCAGTGGTTATTTTGTGTCCTGACGTAAAAGTATTATCAATTACACGTCCTGTGCGTAGATTTTTAAGTTTGGTTCTTACAAATGCAGGGCCCTTCCCCGGTTTAACATGTTGAAACTCAACGATTGTATAAAGATCATCGTTGAACTCAATACATAGTCCGTTTTTAAAATCCGCTGTAGTAGCCACCTGAGATTATTATTTTGTATCTAATTTAGTTATAATCTGATTACTTGGCATTATATGCCCACTTTACATATACCGAACCCCATGTAAATCCGCCACCAAAAGCAGCTATAATTATATTATCTCCCTTTTTGAGCCTCGATTCATAATCCCAAAGACACAAAGGAATCGTTCCGCCGGTTGTATTACCGTAATGTTGAATGTTTAGCATTACTTTTTCGTTTTCAATTCCCATTCGCCGGGCAGTGGCGTCAAGTATCCTTTTATTTGCCTGGTGGGGAACGAGCCAGGTCACATCATCCCCGGTAAGGTTGTTGCGTTCCATGATTTTTGCAGCAAAATCTGCCATATTTGTTACTGCAAATTTGAAAACTGTAGCGCCCTCCTGGTAAACATAATGTTCATGGTTGTCAATGGTTGCATGGGTAGCCGGGTGCCTGCTGCCTCCTGATTTCATGAATAAAAACTCTGCGCCATTTCCGTCTGATTTGTGCATAAAATCCATTATACCTTCTTCTTCTTCTGTTGGTTCAAGCAATACAGCTCCCGCTCCATCGCCGAATAATATACAGGTTGTTCGATCTGCATAATCAATAATCGAACTCATTTTATCTGCCCCTACTATAATTACTTTTTTATATTTTCCCGTTTCAATAAATTGCGATCCGGTGCTCAGCGAATAAATAAACCCTGAACAGGCAGCTTCAACATCGAATCCAAAGGCATTCACTGCACCAACTGCCGCCGCAATGACATTTGCTGTAGCTGGAAATACCATATCGGGGGTTACTGTTGCACATATAATCAGGTCTATTTCTTCGGGATCTGTGTTCGTTTTTTCAAGGAGTTGATTCACTGCTTTTATCCCCATAACAGATGTTCCCTTGCTTTCGCCTTTAAGAATACGCCGTTCTTTGATACCTGTTCGGGAAACAATCCATTCCTCATTTGTATCAACCATGGTTTCCAGTTCCTTGTTTGTAAGGATATAATCCGGAACGTAACCGCCAACACCAGTTATGGCTGCTCTGATTTTACTCATATGTGTAGATTGAATAATTGAAAAAGAAAATGGCTAATATGAAATTAACCATTGATATGTACTTCTCCCTTTGATCAGATTCAGGAAATGAGACAACAGAAGATATTTCTGTTAAATTTCCCTTTACCTGATTTCTATGATGATTTTCTGAGGAATTAATAAGAGGACCTTTTATAACCGCTGTATTTAAGATAATTCAGGACGTAATTAACATAGGAAAATCCTTAAACCAAAACTTCCTTCTCCATAACTACTTTTCCCTTGTAATATAATTTCCCTTCGTGCCAAAATGCTCTGTGAGGCAAATGAGCCTCACCGGTGGTAGGACATATAACAAGGTTGGGAGCTGTACTTTTATAATGTGTTCTTCTTTTGTCTCTTCTTGATTTTGATATTTTTCGTTTAGGATGCGCCATCTCTAAATATTTTATTTGTAATTATTTGTTGTCTTTATATTCTTTTTTCAGTTCCTTTAATCTTTGCCATCGGGGGTCAATCTCATCTTCCTTAATACCTGGATATTTGTTACTGTCCGACTGCTTACCAGATGAATAAATTAAGTGGTCTTCGATCGACAGGTCTTCATTATTGTACCTGGGGTGTAGCTTTTTCAAAGGAATAGCTACACTTATGAATTCATAAACGAACTGAGCAATATTGATCGAATGGGGATTCCATGGTATGAAGATCATTTCGTCTTCTTCCCGGTTATCAATTTCTTCTCCATATTTAAATACCAATTTTTCAGTAAGTTGTAAGGGGAAATCAAATAAATCAAGACTCCTGTCACAAATTAATTCAATACTCCCGGTGATTTCAAATTCCAGTTCAATGAACGTTTCAGTCTTTATGAGGCCTGTTTTTATTTCTCCTGCCCCATTTTTGACAAATGAATTTCCAAAATTATTAAGGAATTCATCATCAAAATCAAACACATATTCATGCTCTCCCAGGGAAAGATTAAATAGTTCAATTTTGTATTTTTTTAATGCTTCCACCCCCCATTTCCTTAAATAAGTTTGCAAAGTTAACAAGAACATTACTAAAATTGAAATGAAGCAATAACTATAATCTTTTTATATTAGTCTTGAAATTCTTTTCGGTTCTTTGTGATTTTAAAGGCTAAGAAGAGTGCTTCGCGAAAGGACTTTTCAGAGGCTATATTTCTACCTGCGATTGCGTTTGCCGTACCGTGGTCCGGGCTTGTTCTGATAATACTTAGTCCTCCGGTATAATTTACCCCGGTTTCAAATGACAAACTCTTGAATGGTATTAATCCCTGGTCGTGGTACATACAAAGTACACCATCGTAATTTTTATAAGTAGCATTACCGAAAAACCCATCGGATGGGAATGGACCATAGATTAATGAACCCTTATTTTTGAAATTGCTAACAACAGGTTTAATTATAATATTTTCTTCATCTCCCAGTAATCCTTCCTCTCCCGCATGAGGGTTAAGACCCAATACTGCTATTCGTGGTTTATCTATCCAAAAATCCTTTTTCAATATATTTTCAAACATTCTTATTTTGGTTTCAAGGACATCTTTTGTAATAGAGGATGCAATATCTTTTACGGGGATGTGGTCTGTAACCAGCCCGATTTTAAGATTTTCGCTAACCATCATCATCAAACTTTCACCATTGCTGAACTTGCTGGTGAAAAACGAAGTATGATCTTTGTATTTAAATTCTTCAGAATAAATATTTGACTTATTGATAGGTGCAGTTACAACCGCATCTATTGACTTTTTTTGAAACGCCAAAGCAACTGCTTCTAATGCAAGTCGCGAACAATTACCCGCAGATTTGGTTACTTCGCCTACTTTTATTTCCACGGCATCATCCCAGCAATTAATTACATTCACTTTTTTTGGATTCAAATCTTCTCCGTCTTTCAATTGCGAAAAATTGAAATCGTACATATTAAGTGATTTTCTATAGTAAGAAAGTGTTTTGGTGGACCCATAAATTACAGGAGTGAGCATTTCCAGGATCCTGTTGTCATTCAATGTTTTTATGATTATTTCCGGACCGATGCCATTTATATCTCCTATTGTGATTCCAATAATTGGTTTTTGGTTATGAATATTTACTGATTTATTGGAATCCATAATAATTACATTCTATTTTAACCTGCAATTTAACTCATTTACCCAAAATCACAGTATGGCTGTACGACCAAAAAAGCACCTGGGACAGCATTTTCTGACTAATCGCAGGGTTGCCAATGGAATTGTAGAATCGCTGCATTTGAAAGATACTGAAAACAGTGTATTGGAAATTGGCCCTGGAACGGGAATACTTACAGATCTGTTAGTTGAAAAGGGATTTGATTTGTCAGTTATTGAAATTGATTCTGAATCTGTCACGCACCTGAGGACGAAATTAGCCGGGATGAAAATAAACATTATCGAAGGAGATTTTCTTAGACTCAATCTTAAAATGTTAAACCCCTCTTTTTCGATCATTGGAAATTTTCCTTATAACATCTCCTCCCAGATTTTTTTCAGGATCATTGAAAACAGAGACCGGATAAAGCAGGTAGTTTGTATGATACAAAAGGAAGTCGCACAACGAATAGCCGAACCACCTGGTTCGAAAAAATATGGTATTTTAAGTGTATTTTTACAAGCATTTTACGATATAGAATATTTGTTTACGGTGAAACCCGGATCTTTTCATCCTCCTCCAAAAGTAGATTCTGGTGTAATACGTCTTGTTCGTAATGATATAGCACAACTGGACTGTGATGAGAATCTTTTTTTTCGCGTTGTAAAACAAGGTTTTCAAAACCGTAGAAAAACCTTGCGTAACGCGCTAAAACCAATAAATTTGCCGACTCAATTATTGATTGAACCTATACTCGATCGCAGGGCAGAAACCCTTCGCGTAAACGAGTATGTACTTCTGACAAATAAAATCATGGAGGCATGGAAAACATAGCTCATTTTCAGTTAACTAAGGAATATCTGCAGGCATTACAGAATGCAGTTGTGGGCCGGGATGAGAAATTTATTATCTCTAGTCTTGCGGAAGCTAACCACGCTGATGTTGCTGATGTACTTGAAGAATTCGATGCTGATGATTCCAGATATATTTTGAATTTGCTGGATGAAAGTGTAAGTGCGGAAGTAATAAACGGATTAGAAAAGGATGTCAGGGTCAAGTTCCTGAAGACCTTCGTTCCTGAAGAAATAGCAAGATACATCAGTCATCTTGATTCCGATGACGCCGTTGATATTTTGAGTGAGTTACCGTTGAAAGTAAGGGAAGAAACGATACCTCACCTCAGTGATGAGGAAAAAACAAGACATATTATAGATCTGCTCAGATATGATGAAGATTGTGCAGGTGGGTTAATGGCCAAGGAATTAATAAAGGCAAATATTAACTGGAATATTCATCAAACGATCAATGAAATTAGAAGGCAGGCAGAGAATGTACAGAAAATATATTCAGTATATGTAGTGGATGATGACAATCGCCTTTTAGGCCGTGTTTCATTAAAAGCCATTATCCTGGCAGAGGAATCAAGACAAATTATAGACATTTACGAAGGCGACATTGTTTCTGTACCTACCTATATGGAAGAGGAGGAAGTTGCTTCCTTGATGAGTAAATATGACCTGGAAGCAGTACCAGTGGTAAATGTACAGGGGCAGTTGCTGGGCAGGATAACAATCGATGATATTGTAGATGTGATCACCGAAGCCGCAGAAGAAGATATGCAATTAATGTCGGGGTTGTCGGAAGATGTAGAAGAGGACGATAGCATATGGATGCTTACCCGGGCTCGTCTTCCATGGTTGATAATCGGTTTGGCCGGTGGGTTGTTAGGTGCAAGATTTCTTGGAATTTTTGAAGCTGAACTTCAACAAATTACAGCCATTGCTTTTTTTATTCCACTGATAACTGCCACAGGTGGGAATGTTGGAATTCAGTCATCAACGCTTGTAGTTCAGAGTCTCGCAAATCCTTCTGCTTTTGAGGAGCATTTTGGATTGAAGATATTTAAAGTATTGATGGTTGCTATCATCAACGGATTATTACTCGCCGGAATAGTTTTCCTGTTCGTACTCGCAATCAATGATGTGGATATACAATTGGCCGCAGTCGTTTCGTTTGCATTATTTTCTGTTGTTATTGTTGCATCAATACTTGGCACATTGATTCCCTTGGGATTAGATAATTTCGGAATCAATCCCGCCTTGGCATCAGGGCCATTTATTACCACGGCAAATGATCTCGTAGGACTGGCAATTTACTTTCTGATCATTCATATTCTTTATTCAAGCTAATCCAATCAACATACCTTATGACGAAGTGCTTGATTATCGATAGTATCCATGAGCAGATTTTTGAGATTCTTTCAGAAGGAGGCATTTCGGCCGACTACTACCCCGAAATTACCCGGAAAGAAATTTTAGGTATTGTAGGTGGTTATGATGTTCTTGTTGTCCGGGGAAAAACACTTATTGACCGCGAGATTATTGAAACGGGAAAAAATCTGAAAATAGTAGCGCGTGCTGGTTCCGGATTGGATATACTGGATGTTGATCTGATCAGGAAGAGTAACATTGAAATAATTAATTCTCCTGAAGCAAACAGGGATGCTGTTGGGGATCATACAATCGGCATGATACTTTCACTTATGAATAAGCTTCATTTTGCAGATGTTCAGGTTCGGGAAAAGATTTGGGAACGTGAGAAAAACCGTGGATATGAACTTAAAGGGAAAGTATTTGGAATTATCGGTTATGGTAATATGGGTAGCGCCGTTGCGGAACGATTACAAGGATTTGGATGCGAAACACTCGCTTATGATAAATACAAAAGAGGATTTATCACTAATCACTGCAAAGAAACAAGTATGGAAGAGTTATTTCAACGCGTTGACATACTAAGTTTGCATGTACCACTGACAGATGAAACCAACGAAATGTTAAATAAAAGTTTTTTACAACGTTTTAAAAAAAATATTTACTTGATAAATACGTCCCGGGGTAAGATAGCCCCTATGCAACAAATTGTTGAAGGACTTATATCAGGCAAATTACTAGGTGCGGCCCTGGATGTGCTGGAGTGTGAAAAACTATCGCAACTGGATGATGATCAGAAACACTTTTTTAACTTCCTCGTAACTTCAGACAAGACACTTCTAACGCCCCATGTGGGTGGGTGGTCTTATGAATCGTATGAAAAAATTAGCAGGGTATTGGGAGAAAAGATCGTCAAGTTTTTCAAATGATTTGTAACTTAATCACTTAAAGCTCCTTTAAACATAATTTTGGGAATAATATAAATTGATTACAAGAAGTAAAATAAGAGAACGACTTGATAGGATCCTCGAGCGGCCTATTCTCACCAATACCATTGTATTGTTTATAGTTTTGGTTTTAGTTGTATTAACCAGTTTGCCATTTTACCTGGACCCCGAAAGTAATTTTATTGGGGGTATATTACAGGAAGCTCATGGTATGATTTTCGATATTGCCATTATAGGTATTCTGATATATTGGCTCAACGACCGTGGCAGGACCCAAACGCTTATTCGCTCATACAAGGATGAAATTGATGATTTCCGAATGTGGGAATCTGAAGAAGCAGCATTTCGGACCGTTGGTAATATCAAAAGGCTAAATCGTCATGGGATATTTGATATTAATCTGGTGAATTGTTACCTGCCTAAAACCAATCTTGCAGAGGTTAATTTAACAAAGTCCAATCTGAATTCTGCCAATCTGGCAAGTTCTATTGTGTCAGGTGCTAATTTTAATAATGCCCGGCTCAACCAAACAAATTTCGAGAATGCTAATCTCAACAATGCCTCTTTGTGTGGTGCTTTTGCCAGTGGCGCTAATTTCAAAGACGCCTATTTAATTAAATCTGATTTTAAAAATTCATTTTTAATAAAAGCCAATTTTGAAAATGCATACATGATGGAATCAAACCTGAGTGGATGTCATTTGACAGGGGCTGAATTTAAAGATGCCAATCTTTATAAGGTTGATTTTAGAGGGGTCGAAGGGCTCACTATCGAGCAGTTATCTGAAGCCAAATCATTATATTTATCAAAGTTTGATCCTGAATTTTCGGAAAAGGTAAATGAAATAATTCCTGATTTGGTTGGGTGAAATCTATTGGTTTATCGGTTAATTAAGTCTATTTTTGCATCCCTCAAATTAATAAAGGAATATAAGCTAAAACGGTTTCAGTATTGGGCCGTTATTTTATTTAAATTTAAAATGATCAAAATGTCAGAAGTTTCATACTATACAAAGGAAGGACTTGAAAGGTTGAAAAATGAGCTTCGTGAACTGCAGACTAAAGGAAGGTCAGGAATTGCCAGGCAGATAGCAGAAGCAAGAGACAAAGGAGACTTAAGTGAAAATGCAGAATATGATGCTGCTAAAGATGCTCAGGGGCATCTGGAGGCAAAGATTGTCAAGTTGGAAAAAGTAGTTGGAAATGCAAGGGTAATTGATGAATCTGCCATTGATACTTCGAAAGTATCAATTCTTTCAAAGGTTAAGATTAAGAACCTTAAAATGGGTGCCGTGGTCTCTTATATGTTGGTTTCAGAAGTAGAAGCTGATTTGAAGGAGATGAAAATATCAGTTCAGTCCCCAATTGGAAAAGGACTTTTAGGTAAGAAAAAGGGAGACTATACAAAAATTATTACTCCAAGCGGGGAGATCGAATTTGAAATTCTTGAAATAAGTGTCTGATGAGTTCAATATTTACAAAAATCATCAACAGGGAAATTCCCGGGTATATTGTTGCAGAGGATGATCGCCATATTGCATTTCTCGACATAAACCCACTGGTAATGGGGCATACACTGGTGGTGCCAAAACAAGAAGTTGATTACATATTTGATCTCAGTGATGATGCCCTTTGCGGACTGAATTTATTTTGTAAAAATTTAGCCAAAGCGATCGAATCGGTCGTAACGTGTCAACGAATTGGAATTGCAGTTATAGGTCTTGAAGTGCCACACACCCATGTTCATCTGGTGCCCCTGAAAACAATGGATGATATAAATTTTTCCAGATCTAAACTTACACCATCTGTTGATGAGCTTACCGAAATGGCCAACGCGATCAACAAAGAATTTCGTAAAGGCCAACTTTAATTATTTTACTCTACCAGGGTTTTGAGTAATAAACGCTTTCCAGCTTTTGGCATTAGATCCAGGGATATTGGCCTTAAAATGGTGAGTTAATCCTACAGCGAGGGCATCAGTGGCGTCCAGCAATTTTGGCTCTTCCCTGATATGAAGCAATCTCATAATCATTTTAGCTACTTGTTCTTTGGAGGCATTGCCGTTACCGGTTACAGCCTTTTTAACTTTTTTTGCTGCATATTCTGTTATTGGGATCTCTTTTGAAAGAGCTGCCGCCATTGCCACCCCCTGGGCACGCCCAAGTTTGAGCATCGATTGCACATTTTTGCCAAAAAAAGGAGCTTCCAGCGCTACCTCATCCGGAGCATATTCTTCGATCAGGGTTGAAACCCTGTCAAAAATCTTTTTTAGCTTCAATTCATGGGTGCTATATTTTTTTAAATGGATAACTCCATATTGTATTAGACTGAATTTATTTCCGCTAATCAACAGCAGACCATAACCCATAACATTGGTTCCAGGGTCTATCCCCAAAATAATTCGCTCTTTTTTTTCTAATTTAGGCACAATGCAATTTACTTATACGGGATCAATATTAAAAGAAAGGAATCTTTCTGTTACCTGGATTGCCATTGGAGTTGAAGGCGACCTGTTGTTATTAATAGCAGGAATCAGCTGGATGTTTTTGGCCAGATCAATAATTTTCCCTTTTAGCTTTTTATGTAATTTGGAAATTCGGGAATCTTCGGTATTGATAATTTTTGAATCCTTTGGAATAAATATTGCTCCGGTATTGTCAGCAAGTTTACTCATCTGGATTTTAAATATCACACTTCCTTTTAGAGTGGGCATTTTTTTCATTGATAAAACTTAGATCTAGACTGGTGGATATTGTCCTTTTGATCGTGTCGGGATTTTATTTTTCATTTCTGATTCTTGTATGGTATAGCTGGAACAGAATTAAGATTATCCCTTCTTCATCCCTCAAAAAGTTAACCGTATCTGTAATCATTCCCTCCAGGAATGAAGAGGACAACATAGGGAGTCTACTTGGCGATCTTGCAGGTTCGACCTACGAAAAAAACAATTTTGAAATAATTATAGTGAATGACCATTCAACCGATTCAACATGGGAGAATGTAAATAGCTGGGTTAAAGAACATTCTGCTATCGGATTGAATATCAAACTGGTACAATTGGATAAGGAGAAAGGGAAAAAAGCCGCCATCAATAAAGGTATATCCAAAGCTACAGGGGAAATTATACTTACAACTGATGCAGATTGCAGGGTATCGGGTAGCTGGATCAAAGAAATTGCAGGCAGTTTTCCTGGTTCCGATATGGTGTTTGGACCGGTAATGCTTTTGGATACCGGAAGCTTTTTTTCCAGATTGCAGTCCCTGGAAATTATGGTATTACAGGCTGTTGGCGCTGCTACCTGGAAACTGGGGTTTCCTACAATGTGCAATGGTGCGAATTTGGCTTACACAAAAAAAGCATTTGAAAAAGTTAAGGGATTTTCAGGTAACCGGCATATTGCATCGGGTGATGATGAATTCCTGTTGCATAAAATTTATGGAGAAGGATCCGGAAAAATACAGTTTATAAAATCCAGGGAAGCCATTGTCTATACACAGCCACATCACAATATTTTTCAATTTATTAGTCAAAGAAAACGTTGGGCAGGCAAATGGAAGGCCTATAGGCATGCTCCATCCAGATTGCTCGCAATATTTATTTTTCTGGCAAACCTTGGCTTTACCATTGGAATGATTTCTATTTTCTTTGAGTTTATTGCATTGAATCTATTGGGAGGAATTTTCTTTCTTAAAATTAATTTAGAATTCCTTTTACTAAATACGATTAGAAAGTTTTTTAGCGTTAAGATAAGCATGGGTTCTTTTATTTTATTACAAGTCATTTACCCCTTTTATGTTGTGTTTTTTAGCATTGTTTCTCAAATTGGGGGATACTATTGGAAAGGGAGGCTTCTTAAACGATGAATAAATTAAGTGAAAAGGAATTTGAGGTTTTGGACGAATTATATTTTCTGGTGAGTTTTGAAGAACTGGCAAGCACTGTTGAAATGAACCAAACCACATTAAAACAAGTCCTGGGGAAAATGGTTAAAAAAAGGTGGGTGAAATGTTATACAGGACCCGAACAAGATATTGATTATCATGATGTTGATTTTCTAAATCAATTTGACAAATATCATTATCTTGCAAGTAAAGAAGGCCTTTTTATCCACAATAGTGTGTAAAGATTGTATTGGTACATGGAAACTACTGATCTGCAAATATTACAAAAGAAGTACTATCTCAAAAAGATGGAAGTGAATTCCCTTCTTGAGATCACCAAAGCTATCAATGAAAATCTGGACGAAGAGGCTTTGTTTAAAATTTACGATTTTACTATACGGGCAAACTTGAATGTTGGGAAGTTGGCCATGTTAGTTTATGATGGGAATTGGAACTGTAAAGCCTTTTTCGGACTATCAAAGGAGATTAAAAACGCAGAACTGCCTGATCAGATTCTGAAAATAGATGAAGAGAACTACGGGCCATTTCCTGATCCTTATGATGAATTTGATATTGTTATACCCATCAAGCATAAAAACTCAGTGCTGGCATATGTTTTTGCAACGCAAAGTGATCAGTCGGAAGTAAAAATTAATTCAATTTTTCTACAGGCCATTAGTAACCTGATAATTGTTGCCATCGAAAATCAACGCCTTACCTCTCATCAGATAAAGCAGGAGGCTTTACGAAGGGAACTGGAAATTGCCAAGGATGTTCAAAAATTATTATTTCCTGAGAATTTGCCCTATGGGGTAAGATTAAAAGTTGCTGCGAGTTATCTTCCTCACCAATCTGTCGGGGGTGATTATTATGACTATATACCGATCAATGAAAACCAATTTTTAATTTGTATTGCCGATGTATCCGGTAAAGGTGTGCCTGCAGCTCTAATGATGTCCAATTTTCAGGCTTCGTTAAGAACACTTTTGCGCACAACACCTAATTTAACTGAGATTGTAGAAATTATTAATTATCAGATCCTGCAAAATGCAAAAGGTGAAAATTTTATTACATTTTTCGGGGCCATTTATGATCATAAATTAAATACCCTGGTATATGTAAATGCAGGCCATAATCCTCCTTTTTTATATAACCGCGAGAAAGGAATTCGTACCCTTGAGGAAGGTTGTACTGTATTGGGTATGTTTCATCCTTTACCTTTTATTAATGAAGGGTTTGTAACTGATCTTGAGAATTTTACTCTTCTGTTATACACTGATGGCGTTACAGAAACGGAAAATGAAAACGATGAAGAATTTGGCAGCGAGCGTATACTTGAATTTCTGGAAAAGAACCTTGATAAAGACCTGAATGAGCTACACGAAGATCTGTTAAAATACCTTGATGAATTTAAAGGCAGCAAAGATTATCGGGATGACATTACATTGCTGACCTGTAGACTCGAAGAAAGGTAACTGGTTTTTGGACATGTTTTTTTATAAAACTCCATCTGTTTTTAAGATGTTAGCTCCCGGATTAACCTGGAATAAACCCAATAATAACCAATTGATTTACCTTACTTTTGATGATGGACCTGTCCAGGGTGTTACTGACTGGGTACTTGAATTATTGGATAAAAAAAAAGTAAAAGCCACGTTCTTCTGTGTTGGGGAGAATATAAATAGAAATACTCCATTGTTTGTTCAGATTGTAAAAGCGGGTCATAGTGTAGGAAACCATACATTCAATCATCTTGACGGTTGGAAGACAACCAGTACAAATTATGTAAAAAACACTGAAAAATGTGCTGAAGTTCTGGCTACTTATGGCAATAACCGGCTATTCAGACCACCACATGGCAGACTCAAACCCCATGCTATTCGATTATTAAAAGCAACGTATGATATAATTATGTGGGATGTGCTCGTTGGTGATTACAGGAAGAACTGCGATCCTGTCAAAAGCATTGAAGAAGCTGAAAAAGCAGTAAATCCAGGATCAATAATTGTTTTTCATGACAGTAAGAAATCTGAAAGCAATATGAAAGCTATATTGCCACGGTTTATTGACAAAATGCACGAAAGAAACTTTCAGTTTAGTACCCTGTAGCCTGTGGATTTGGTTGAATATATTTTACTATTCATTCTCTGCTTCCTCATACTGAAGGACCTGACTCTCACTTTTTTATTTAAGTACAATTTTAGAAATTCACCCCAATCACAAACAAAGCCCTTCATTTCCGTTATTGTAGCTGCACGAAACGAAGCCGATAATATCAGCAATTGTATTGGAAGTTTATTGAATCAGGACTACCCGGGGGAGAAGATAGAAATATTGGTAGGAAATGATGGATCAAGTGATGATACATTGAAAATCGTAAAATCTATCTCCAATAGAAATCCAGGAGTTAAAGTAATTGATATTGAGAACGTGGTCGTAAAATTTCCAGGTAAAATGAATGTTCTTGCACAGTTGTGTGATTTAGCACAGGGAAAACACCTGTTGTTTACCGATGCTGATACTACGGTAACAGAAACGTGGGCTTCATCGATGGTGATGGTACTTGAGACTGACTATGGTGTTGTGACTGGAACCACGGTGTTGAAATGCGATACAATATTTGATTATATGCAAAATATTGATTGGGGCATAGCTGTTGCATCGGTGAAAACTGTGGGGGATACAGGGATACCGGTTACTTCGATGGGTAATAATATGGGAGTATCTAAACGGGCATACAAAGAGTCAGGAGGATTCAGGGGGATCTCTTACTCGATTACGGAAGATTATGAATTATACAGGGCCATATTAAAACGGGGATTCAAGAGTTTTCACAAATATGATATAGAGGTGATGGCGTTTTCAATGCCAGTGAAAAGTATTAAAGAACTTATTTTACAACGGAACCGCTGGCTTCGTGGGGTATTCAGGTTGCCTTTTGTGATGGTGCTCATTTTAGTTTTAGATTCATTATTTATTCCTGTTGTGTTTGCATTGATGGCGTATAATTTTTATTTAGGTCTGAGTTTGGGTATTTTCCGGATTTTCCTGGCATGGCTGTTTTTGTCTTCTGCGTTTTCGAGGTTAGATAAAAGCACCTCGCTATTCCGGATGATTCCTTTTGAGTTTTACCGGGGATTCATAAATTTGGTTTCGCTTATTTATCATCTTATCCCAGGGAAAGTGCAGTGGAAAGGAAGATCCTATAATTGAATATTATGTATATCGACACGCATGCTCATATTTATCTTCCCGATTTTACCCGGGACATCAATGAAGTGATAGACCGGAGTCTGGATGAATCAGTACTTCGTATTTACATGCCTAATATTGATAGCAGTTCTATTGATAAGATGTTGGAAACTGAATTAAAATTTCCCGAACAATGCATATCAATGATAGGATTACATCCTTGTAGTGTAAAGAAAAATTTTGAACAAGAGCTATACATTGTAGAGGATTGGCTTACAAAACGAAAGTTCGCGGGTGTTGGCGAAATTGGCACGGATTTATACTGGGACAAAACGCACTGGGCCCAGCAGTTGGAGGCATTAAGAATACAGTTAAATTGGGCAAAATACTACAAGATACCTGCAATATTGCATTGCCGGGATTCTATTGATGAAACGATCAAACTGGTGTCAGAAGAGAATTCAGAAGATTTGAATGGAATATTTCATTGTTTTACGGGTACAGTACATCAAGCCAGTCAAATCATTGAGATGGGATTCAAAATTGGAATTGGCGGAGTAAGCACATTTAAAAACGGTGGATTGGAAGAAGTTTTGGTTGAAACAGGACTTGAACACATGGTATTGGAAACCGATAGTCCATATCTTTCTCCAGTGCCTTTTAGAGGTAAGAGAAATGAACCTTCCCGGACTTCACTGATCGCAAACCGGATTTCAGAATTAAGAAAAATTGATGTAAATAAGGTAGCTGAGGTCACAACTGACCTGGCCAATAAAATATTTAACTACAATGCAGTATAACCTGATTGAACTCGACACAGCTGCTCCTCTGCAACCTGATGCCCGTATCCTGATCATTTATACGGGTGGTACTTTTGGTATGGGTATGGATAAAAAAGGTGTACTGACACCGTTCAATTTTAACAATATATTGAATGAAATACCTTCATTGAAGTCATTCAATCTTATTATAAAAGTGTTGTCATTTGCACAACCAATCGACTCTTCAAATATTAAGCCCGGACACTGGACAGAACTTGGTGAAATTATTGAGGAATATTATGGTCAGTTTGATGGTTTTGTAATTCTTCATGGAACGGACACCATGGCTTACACATCCTCGGCACTTAGTTTTATTTTCAATGATTTGGAAAAACCGGTGATTATGACCGGGGCACAACTACCTATTTCTTCCCCCCGCACGGATGCCCGGGAAAATTTGATTGCTGCCATTGAAATTGCCGCAGCCAAAACAGAAGCGGGACTTCCAATTGTGCGAGAGGTTTGCATTTATTTTAATTATAATTTGATACGGGGAAACCGGGCAAAAAAAGTCGAAAGCATGAATTTTGATGCTTTTGAATCCGAAAACTATCCTGTGCTGGCTGAGTCAGGAGTTACAATAGAATATAATTTACCTTATATTCAGTCCTTTTCGGATGGGAATAAGTTTACTGTATCCACCGGTTGGGACAGTGATGTTGCCTACCTTAAACTATATCCGGGAATCGCTTCGTCAACCATAGAGAATGTTCTTTTCGGTAATAACATTCGCGGAATAGTTATGGAAACATTTGGTAGTGGAAATGCAATGACTGATCCGTGGTTTATTAAACTCATTTCAAAAGCCATTTCGAATGGGTTAATTATTTTTAATGTTTCACAGTGCAGGGGTGGCCGTGTGATGCAGGGCAAATATGAAACCTCTCAAAAACTGAAAGATGCCGGAGTAGTTAGTGGTAAGGATATTTCTACAGAGGCTGCTATCACGAAAATGATGTACCTGCTGGGAACCCGTTTGGATGATAACATTGTAATAATACAACTCGGTCAATCACTAAAAGGTGAAATTACCGATTAGAGAAGCGAAAAATACAATTTTTGCCATACAGGAAATTAATATTATTCTTGCATAAACATTTTTTTTATGATTTATTTGTGGCCTAGATTTCTAAACTAGTTTTAGAAGGAGAGGTGACCGAGTGGCTGAAGGTGCTCGCCTGGAAAGCGGGTGTGCTTGGAAACAGGTACCGAGGGTTCGAATCCCTCTCTCTCCGCAGGATTAGGAATCATGAATTTGTTATTATAACTTAATTAATCAATATTTACTTTAAGAAACTAAATTGAGAATTAACACATCAACTATGAAACGATTATTCGCTCTTTTGACATTAGTAGGGGTTTTGACATTTACTAATTCAATGCTGGCCGTAGCACAGGACGACGCTACTGATACAGAACAAACAGCTGATACAACATCTGTTGCAGATGATCAGGAATCAGCAGTCGTCGAAACAAGTGTAAGTGAAGAACAAACAACTGTAGAGGATCCCTTTACAACAACTACAGATGAAGAGCTCACTTTTCACCAGCAAATCAAAGAAAAATTTATTGAAGGTGGATGGGGATTTATGGGTATCGTATTGCTCTGCCTTATTCTTGGTCTTACTATTGCAATCGAAAGAATAATCGTACTGAACCTTTCTACAACCAACTCCAAAAAGCTTCTTGCCAATGTTGAAGATGCATTGAATCAGGGTGGAGTAGAAGGTGCTTTGGAAGTAACTAAAAACACAAAAGGTCCTGTTGCATCAATCTTTACGCAGGGACTTATGCGTATGTCGGAAGGAATTGACATGGTGGAGAAATCAATAATCGCTTACGGTTCTGTTGAGATGGGACGGTTGGAAAGAGGATTGGTTTGGATATCACTTTTTATATCCCTGGCGCCTATGCTTGGTTTCATGGGAACTGTGATTGGTATGATTGGTGCGTTTGATGCCATTGAAGCAGCAGGCGATATTTCACCACAAATTGTGGCACGAGGTATTAAGGTAGCCCTTCTTACCACGGTAGCAGGACTTATTGTGGGCGTAATATTGCAGTTGTTTTATAATTACCTTGTTTCAAAAATCGACGCCATGGTAAATGACATGGAGGATGCTTCAATCTCTCTGGTTGATATTCTTGTGCTACATAAGTTGAGCAAATAGTTATTATTTCATTTATTATTTCTTAATTTTATAAGAATGGATTTTATAGATATAAGCATTAAATTTACTTACGTACTACTTGGGTTTGCTACGATAACTGCTTTAGTTATGCCCTTGTTCCAGGCCATTAAAGACGACCCTAAGAGCCTGATTAAATCAGCAATCGGACTGGGCACTTTAGTTTTGATTTATTTCATTGGATATGCTATTGCGGGAGATGAAGTTACTCCAAAATATGTTGAATTTAATGTGGATTCCTCCATTTCAAAAATGGTGGGAGGGATATTGATCGCAATGTATATTCTGATGTTTACTGCTGTAGCAGGTATATTTTATTCCGAAATAAAGAACATTATTAAATAATTAATTCAGGATAAATTATGGCAAGGAAAAAGAGAGGAAACCCTGTAATAAATGGAGCTCCAATGGCAGATATTGCCTTTTTGTTACTGATTTTTTTCCTGGTAACAACTACCATAGCGAATGATAAGGGGCTTAGTATGCTTCTTCCTCCAAAACCGGATGAAGATAATAAGCCTGAGATAGACATTCACGCGCGCAATATATTCAAGGTATTGATAAATTCGGCTGATAAATTGTTAGTTGAAGACGAACCTTTGCTAAATCCCCGGGAAATTCGGCAGATGGTAAAAGACCATGTTTTGAATTATGGTACGGATCCCAAAAAATCAGATTCCCCACAAGATGCAGTTGTTTCTTATAAAGCGGCCAGAGGTACATCTTATGAGATATACATCACTGTACTAAATGAAATCCAGGGAGCCTACTATGATATGTATGCCAGTCGTGCAGGGGTTACAAATAAGCGATGGAGGGAAATAGCATCCGACCTTGGCGATCCTGAGCACAGAAGAATTTATGACCAGGCCAGGAAGGATTTCCCTATGCAGATTTCAATTGCTGAACCTTCAAAATAAGGAGAACAAAAAATGGCAAAATTTAAGAAAAAAACCAACACAAGTCAGGAAATCCCTACTGCATCATTACCCGATATTATTTTTATGCTGCTGTTCTTTTTTATGGTAACAACAGTATTAAGGGAAACCACAATCAATGTTCAGCAACGGATTCCGGGAGCTACAGAATTACGTAAGTTGCAGCGTAAATCACTTGTGAGTTATCTATATGTAGGAAAACCCAAACAAGAACAGTTTGGTTCGGAACCCCTGATTCAAGCTAATGATGTTTTTATTACTACCAATGATATTGTATTGTGGGTGACCCAGGAGAAAGATAAACTTAGCGAGGTAGAACGTGACCAGATAACAATTGCTTTGAAAGTTGATAAGGATGTAAAAATGGGACTTGTTTCTGATGTTCAAATGGAATTACGCGTAGCTAATGCCCGTAAGTTGATGTACACAACTATCATGACTCTTGATTATTAATTTAAGATCCTGATTTAATAAATAATTTAAGAAAAGTCTTTCCATTTTGAGGAAAGACTTTTTTATTGCAATATGGAATTAAACAATCCAAAAGTAATCCGGGCATGGTGCATATATGACTGGGCCAACTCGGTCTATAACCTGGTAATTACTTCAACAATATTTCCTGTTTATTATAATAGTGTCACTTCCGCCAATGGCACTGACATCGTGTTGTTTTTTGGATTTTCATTACCCAATACAGTCCTTTATTCCTATTCCTTGTCATTTTCGTTTTTGGTGGTGGCAGCTTTGCAGCCTCTCTTATCAGGAGTTGCTGATTATTCGGGAAAGAAGAAATTTTTTATGCAGGTATTTACCTGGATTGGGGCAATGTCCAGTGTTGGCTTATTCTTTTTTGACGGTAGCAATATTGAATATGGGATTATATGTTCTGCAATGGCTAGTGTCGGATATAGCGGCGCCCTCGTATTTTACAACTCATTTTTGCCTGAAATTGCTTCTTATGATAAGTATGACAGGGTAAGCGCCAAAGGGTTTTCTTATGGATATATTGGGAGTGTTTTACTATTGATAGTTAACCTGTTTATGATTCAAAAACCGGGGTGGTTTGGGTTGCCTGAAGGAAGTATGGCGGCAAAAATATCATTTGTTACGGTAGGTATTTGGTGGGTTAGTTTTGCCCAGATTACATTTGCATATATGCCCAATAGCGCAATGAAAGGTAAAATATCGCGTAAATATTTGCTTAATGGGTATCGTGAAATTCGGAAAGTGTGGAATAGTCTGGTCCAGTTGCGTGACCTTAAAAGATATCTAAGGTCCTTTTTCTTTTATAATATGGGTGTTCAGACTGTAATGTACATGGCTGCCTCTTTTGGGAGTAAGGCGTTAGAGTTAACCGCAGGGAAACTCATATTAACTGTCCTTATTATAAATATAGTCGCTGTCCCCGGATCATTTTTGTTTGCAAAAATTTCTGAACAAAAGGGTAACAAATATTCAATAGCTACAATGATATTTATCTGGATTGCCATTTGTATTGCAGCATACTTAGTCCGGAATGAATACCAGTTTTATGGATTGGCCTTTACTGTGGGAATGGTAATGGGTGGGATCCAGTCACTATCGAGGGCAACTTATTCGAAACTTATACCCTCCAATACAGATGATCATGCTTCGTATTTCAGCTTTTACAATGTTACATACAATGTTTCCACGGTTATTGGCACATTTGCATTTGGGTTCATTGAACAAATAAGTGGTAGTATGCGAAATAGCGCACTTGCTCTGGGTGGATTTTTTATCATTGGTTTAGCGTTTTTATATTATGTTACAATTCCAAGAAATGTAGAAGAATCATACAAGATTGGCTATGGTAAAGCTGCTTAGATTAGATGAAAAAATTAAATCTCCCACCGTATAAATTCAGGATTGAGGAATCGGAACCCAGGTATAAAATATTTGATGATATACGACATAAGTCAGTTGCATTAACACCTGAAGAATGGGTGAGGCAACATTTTGTACATTACCTCACTGATCATCTGAACTATCCCAGATCCCTCATAAAAATTGAAACCGGATTGAAATATAACAAAATGCTAAAGAGAAGCGATATTGTGACCTTTGACCGAACAGGAAAACCTTACCTGCTGGTTGAGTGTAAATCTGCTGAGAATAAAATTTCAAAGAGTGCCATTTACCAGGTTGCCTCTTACAATAAAACGTTAAAGGCAAGATATGTTGTTGTCACAAATGGGTTGGATTTTTTATGTGCTGACTTAAAAGGTCAGGATATTGAATGGCTTAAAGATATTCCTGAATTCAGTGATTTATAAATTCCGGAAATATGGAGAATAAAAAATTACTGAAGTCTATTTTTTAGATTTTTACCAGATTTTAGATTAGTTCAAATACTTTATAACGTTAACATAGGGCAAGTTAAATGTATCGGCCACAGCTTTATAAACTACATCGCCGTTGATTATATTTAAACCTTTCATTAACTCTTCATTTTCACTGCAAGCCTTTTTCCATCCTTTTCCTGCCAATTGAATAGCATAGGGTAAGGTAGCATTGGTAAGCGCTACTGTTGAAGTATAGGGAACGGCGCCTGGCATGTTGGCAACACAATAATGGATCACATCATCAATGATAAAAATGGGGTCAGCATGTGTTGTAGGCTTGCAGGTTTCAATACATCCACCCTGATCTACAGCAACATCAACCAATACAGTTCCTGGATGCATTTCTTTGAGCATATCCCGGGTGATAAGGCTTGGGGCCTTTGCCCCTGGTATTAATACAGCACCTATTATCAAGTCACAACTTTGAATAAGTTCCCTGATATTAAACTCGTTTGACATTACTGTTTTAACATTTGCCGGCATGATATCATCAAGGTAGCGAAGTCTCCCAAGGTTGAGGTCCAGAATTGTGACATCCGCACCTAATCCTGCAGCCATCTTCGCTGCATTGGTACCAACTACTCCACCACCAAGGACCAATACTTTTGCAGGTTTTACACCAGGAACGCCACCAAGAAGAATACCTCTTCCTTTCATTGGTTTCTCCAGGTATTTTGCTCCTTCCTGTACGGCCATTCTACCGGCGACTTCTGACATCGGAACTAATAATGGTAAAGACCGGTCTGCACTTTCAACGGTTTCATAGGCAAGGCAAATTGATTTATTACTGATCATTGCCTTTGTAAGTGGCTCATAGGAGGCAAAATGAAAATAAGTGAAAAGTAACTGGCCTTCTTTTATGAGGTTATATTCGGATTCAATTGGCTCTTTTACCTTTATGATCATGTCTGCAATGGAATATACTTCCTCAATCGTAGGAAGTAATTGGGCTCCTGTTGAAAGATATTCTTCATCCTTGAATCCACTGCCATCCCCTGCAGTAGATTGCACATAAACATCATGGCCGCGTTTCACCAGTTCTTTAGCGCCTGCGGGTGTTAAACCAACTCTGTTCTCATTGTTTTTTATCTCTTTTGGAACTCCTATTATCATGATATTATCTGTTTTGTTGGATGGGTGCAAATATAATCACAGGGAGGTTAAATCTTTGATGATTTGCATCAGATGAAAAAATGATATTTTTTCTATCCAAAGATTATTTCAGTTCCTGCTTAAATTACGGATTTTAATTTTCCATAGTGGGGAAAATCCACAATTAAATCTCAATTGGGTGTATTTATAACAAAATGATAAGTTATTATAAAAAAAACATGAATTTGAAAGGTCACTCATTTTGGTTACATTTGTTAATATCCACCGACAGTTATTGGACTAAATTTGATCAATTTGGAATCCACAATTATACAATCCGGAACTGAAATTAATATCGAAGAAATTCTTGCTGATTATAAACTCGTGGTTACCAGTAGGGAGGCGAGTGTTATTGGGCGAAAAGAGGTTTTTATGGGCAAAGCCAAATTTGGCATATTTGGTGATGGTAAGGAATTGCCTCAAATCGCAATGGCCAAAGTATTTAAGAAAGGGGATTTCAGATCGGGCTATTATCGCGACCAGACATTTATGTTTGCCATTGGAGAGCACACTCTGTCGGAGTATTTTTCGCAATTGTATGCCCATACCGATGTAGAATTGGAACCTGCAAGTGCCGGAAGGCAAATGAATGGCCATTTTGCAACACGCATGCTTGATGACGAGGGAAATCTGAAGGACATAGTGAATTTAAAAAATAGCAGCGCCGATATTTCTCCAACAGGAGGGCAGGTATCCCGTTTGCTTGGATTGGCATGGGCTTCAAAATTGTTCAGGAATAATAAGGATTTATGGCAGTACAAAAATTTGTCTAACAAAGGGAACGAGGTAGCCTTTGGCACCATCGGCAACGCTGCTACTTCAGAGGGAGTATTTTTCGAAACTATTAACGCGGCAGGAGTATTGCAGGTGCCTCTGGTGATGAGTATTTGGGATGACGATTACGGTATTTCCGTACCCTCAAGTTATCATACCACCAAAGAATCAATTTCGAAGGCTTTGTCTGGTTTCAAAAATGAGAAGCATGCAAAAGGAATTGAAATATTTGTTGTAAAAGGATGGAACTACACCGAACTATTAGATACTTATAAAAAAGCAGCATCACTTGCACGGACAAAACACGTTCCAGTACTTGTACATGTAGTTGAACTTACGCAGCCACAGGGACATTCTACATCGGGTTCACACGAAAGATACAAAAGTAAAGAGCGGATCGCCTGGGAAGAAGAGCATGACTGCAATTTAAAAATGCGAAACTGGATCCTTGAGAGTGGTTTTTCAACAGAAGAAGAATTAACCATTCTCGAGTCGGAGGCGAAAAAAGAAGCGAAAGATGCGAGAAATACGGCATGGAAAAAATACCTTGGGGAAATTATTCATGAAAAAAATAAATTATTGCAATTGATTGAACAAACTCTAAGTGAAAGCAATAATAAAACTGAAATACAACGGATTAATAATGAATTAGGCGCTCTTGTAAATCCGATAAAAGCGGATTTGATGAGAACAATCAGGAAAATATTACGCATCATAAGGTCGGAAAATATTCCCACAAAAAGAGACTGGAATGAAAATTTACGGAGGATGCTTGCTAATGTGGCAGAAGACTATGACACCCATGTTTATAGTGAGGCTCCGGGATCCGCTTTAAATGTTGAACCTAATCCACCGCAATATGATAAAGGTTCAGGACTTGTAGATGGCAGAGTGGTTTTGAAGACATGTTTTGATGCAGCCTTGAAGAGAGATCCAAAAGTAATTGCTTTTGGAGAGGATTTGGGAAAGATTGGCGACGTGAACCAGGCATTTGCCGGACTTCAGGATAAATATGGTGAATTGCGTGTTCAGGATACAGGAATTAGAGAAAACACCATTATTGGCCAGGGGATTGGGGCTGCACTACGAGGACTGCGCCCTATTGCTGAAATCCAGTACATTGATTATTTGGTATTTGCCATTCAGGTATTATCGGATGACCTCGCAACGCTGCAATACAGGACAAAAGGAGGTCAGCGTGCGCCTTTAATTATTCGTACCAGGGGCCATCGCCTGGAGGGCATATGGCACTCCGGATCTCCGATGGGAATGATTATTAATGCACTAAGAGGTGTATTCGTATTGGTGCCCCGTAATATGACGAAAGCTGCTGCATTTTATAATACAATGCTTCAGTCAGATGATCCGGCATTGATAATTGAATGCCTGAATGGTTATCGGCTAAAAGAGAAACTACCTGAAAATATTGGAGAAATAACGGAACCCCTTGGTGTACCGGAAATAATTCGGCAAGGTGCTGATATTACTGTAGTTACGTATGGTTCGATGTGCAGGATTGTTATGGAGGCCGCCAACCAACTTTCAGAAGTTGATATTGATGTGGAAGTGATCGATGTACAAACATTACTTCCATTCGACAGACACCAAAATATTATAAATTCAATTAAAAAAACAAACAGGGTCGTGTTTGCCGATGAGGATGTACCCGGAGGTACCACTGCATATATGATGCAAAAGGTAGTGGAAGAGCAGGATGCTTACCGCTATCTCGATTCAAAACCTGTTACTATCTCTGGTAAAAACCACAGACCTGCTTACGGTTCGGATGGTGATTATTTCAGTAAACCCAATATTGAAGAAGTATTCGACCGCATTTATGAAATTTTTATGGAAGTAAATCCTGCAAAGTATCCCGAGATTTATTCATAACTCTCCCGATGGATATCAGGATCTGCTATGTAAGATCAGATAAAAAAGATCAGTCTCCTGACTCCTGACTAGTCCTCAACAAGGATATTTTTCAGAACAAATTCGGGTGTTTCGATAATATTGCTGGAGTGTAGCGCACGGTCTTTAATCATCACCTCCAGTTTCATTGTATCATTTCTGAATAAAAAAATAAATCCGGTAGATGTCATTCCGTAACGTAATTTCCCTTCGAGCGGGCTATTGTTAGCCTGGTCAGACAAAATCGGAAATCGTCCATTAAAGCTATCGGAGCATTGTGGTTCGAAGGCTAATTCCCAATCAAACTCTGAATAAATTCCGTTATTTTTTACAAAATAACGGACAAATATATTCCAGTGGTTCTGGTTTTGCTGAAAGTATAATGTATCCTCTTCATAACCTTCGATCCCATGATTAAATGTATAATTTTGACAAATGTAGGGGAATTCATAGGGAGGAAGGGTATCCCATGGGGGTGCAAACCGGTCCCCATAAGAAAGTAGTATCCTTTCTTCTATGTCTTTGTAAAAATACCATACATCATTATAAGGGGGATTATATTCATCGGCGCGTAGTCCGAGATCACCGTCGCCATCCTGAAACTCAATAACAAGGATTAAAGAATCCGGCCGGTTTTCAACCTGCTTATAAATAATATCCGAAAACTGAATGGTTGGTTCGACGGGGAATTCAGGAGGGTTGTAGCATCCTGACAGGACACCCATCGAAATTATGAAAAGAAGTAGTAAGACTTTATAAATTTTCATACTGTATTAAAGAATCAGTATTAATTTTCTGCAAATTTAAGCCATGTAAGCATAACGAATGTCAAATTATAAAAGTTTTCAACAACGTGTATTAAATTCAGAATCTGATAATTTCGATTCTTTGGCCCTTCAAATATTTAAATACCAGGCAAACTCAAACCCTGTTTACCAGGATTATATTCATAATCTGGGGCTAAATGGCAGTGACATAAAAAACCTCCCGGATATTCCTTTCATGCCTATTTCAATGTTTAAATATCATGATATTAAGTCAGAAATGTGGGAACCTGAAGTATGTTATGAAAGTAGTGGTACAACCTCAGAAAAAACCAGCAGGCATTTAATAAGGGACCTGCAATTCTATTATCAGAATGCCCTTCAATTGTTTGAAGACTATTTCGGGCCCATAAAAGATTATACCATACTGGCGTTACTACCGTCATATTTGGAGCGGAGCAACTCTTCACTGGTTTCCATGATAGGGCACTTTATAAAATTATCATCTTCAGGTTCTGGATTTTATCTTAACAATTATGGAGAATTAATAAAAAAAATAGAGGAATTGAGAGGGAAGAAATTAATTTTGTGGGGTGTCTCGTTTGCCCTCCTCAAATTTGCAAAATATAAAATCGATCTGAGCAGTTGTGTAATCATAGAGACGGGGGGAATGAAAGGGAGGGGAAAAGAAATTGTAAGGGAAGAGCTTTACAGTATTCTCCGAAATAGTTTCAATGTGGAAACTATTTATTCAGAATATGGGATGACAGAACTCCTTTCGCAATCTTACGCAAGCAACGGAAAATTCGTCAATTCTTCTATTATGAGGGTACTAATCAGGGATATCAATGATCCCTTTGTCTATGTTGATACGGGTAAAACAGGGGGAATAAACGTAATCGATCTTTCAAATATACACTCATGTTCATTTATTGAAACGATGGATCTTGGCAGGTATGATTCAGATAGCACCTACGAAATCCTGGGAAGGTTTGACAACTCTGACATTCGTGGATGCAATCTTTTGTTGAATTTGTAGTGGTAATCGGTAAAAACATGTAATAAACTCATATATGGATTACCGTAGGTACGCGTGGGATAATATTGAAACAAACAATCAGAAAAATGTTATCTTTGCATAATTATTAAGTGAAAAAATGGAATTTTGAATTATAACAAGGATTTGCTTTGATAATTAACCATAAATATTCTGATATTCAAAAATCCTTTTTTTAAATTCCATACTTATTTATAATCTTAACTACATTAAATAATACCTTGTGAAAACAGTAAAATTCGATCCACAAAAAAAAGATGATTTTTTCAGCACGGTGAAAAAACGTGCAAATTCATACTTTAATGAAAAGAATAGATCCAAACATGCCAATGGTGCGATGATATTGAAAACCATTATCATGTTTTCAATCTATTTTATTCCTTATGGGTTTATTTTATCCGGTACACTTACAAGTGCCTGGCAGGTTATACTAATGTATTCCATTATGGGAATTGGAACTGCCGGCATAGGATTGGCTGTGATGCACGATGCCGTACATGGCGCTTATAGCAAATCACCCGCAATTAACAAATTATTGGGAATGTCAATGAATATTATCGGAGGTAGTGCACTGAACTGGAGAATCCAGCATAACGTACTTCATCATACGTACACAAATATTAACGGTCATGATGACGACATTTCACCAAAGTATGTTTTACGTTTTTCTCCACACACCCAATTGCATGGTTTTCACAAGTACCAATATATTTATGCATGGTTTTTATATGGTTTAACTACACTTAGTTGGGTAATTGCTAAGGATATTAAGCAAATAAAACAGTTTCATGATCGTGGTTTGCTTAAAATACAAGGTATAAGCCACCGAAAGGCGCTGACGCATCTTTTAATGTCAAAAATATTCTATGTGTCGTACATGATTATTCTTCCGGTAATTTTCGGTGGTTTTGGATGGGGGATCGTTATCGGTGGTTTTGTACTTATGCATTTGATTGCAGGGATTATAATGGGGCTTATTTTTCAACCGGCACACCTAACTGAGAATGTAGAGTTTCCTTTGCCAGACAGGGAAGGCTTCATCCACAAGGACTGGGCTTCTCATCAAATGTATACTACTGCTAATTATGCAAACAAGAATCCTTTGGTTACCTGGTTTGCAGGTGGCTTGAATTTTCAAATCGAGCATCATTTGTTTCCGAATGTATGCCACGTTCACTACAAGCGGCTTTCAAAAATCGTTCAAGAAACAGCACAGGAGTTTGGATTACCCTACTATTCACAACCCACGTTTAGCAGTGCCCTGAAATCACATGCAGTAATGCTAAAGAAATTTGGAAAACCAACCGAACAGGCGGCCTGAGTATTCAGGCATATTTCTGAACATCTTTTTTTAAAATACTAGCATCTGACATAATAATTAGTCGTTCAACTACATTTCTTAGTTCACGGATATTTCCTGTCCAATCTTTTTTCTGAAGTTCTTTTATAGCTTCAGAATTTATTTCTTTTGGTTTTGATCCATATTCTGTGGCGATATCGTGAAGGAATTTATCTACAAGCAGTGGAATGTCGTCTAACCGCTCGCTAAGAGCTGGAACCTTGATAATGATAACACTTAACCTGTGATATAGATCTTCCCTGAAATTACTTTCCTCAATTTCCTTTTTCAAATCTTTATTGGTAGCCGTAATTACCCTTACATCTACTTTTATATCTTTGTCACCTCCAACACGCGTGATGCTGTTTTCTTGTAATACACGTAGTACTTTTGCTTGTGCTTTCAGGCTCATATCGCCTACTTCATCAAGGAAAAGCGTACCTCCGCTGGCTTGTTCAAATTTACCAATATGTTGTTTTATTGCTGAAGTAAACGATCCTTTTTCATGACCGAACAACTCGCTTTCGATCAGCTCGGAGGGGATAGCAGCACAATTCACTTCAATCAAATGTTCTTTGGCCCGGCTACTTTTTTCATGAAGCCATCGGGCTACAAGTTCTTTTCCTGAGCCATTAGGGCCGGTTATAAGTACCCGCGCATCAGTTGGTGCTACTTTTTCGATCATTTCCTTTATTTCCAAAATGGCATCCGATGAGCCTACCATATCAAATTTTCTTGAAATCTTTTTCTTCAGTACGCGGGTTTCTTTGACCAACTGGTTTTTATCGAGGGCATTTCTGATACTTAATAAAAGACTGTTCAGATCCGGAGGTTTTTCAAGAAAATCATATGCCCCTTTTTGGGTAGCTTCAACAGCCGTTTCGATGGTGCCATGGGCGGAAATCATAATAAAAGGAGTATCGACACCTGCAGCCGAGGCCTTTTCGAGTACCTCGATACCGTCCATTTTAGGCATTTTGATATCGCATAGGATAATACTGTAATTTTCAGAAAGGATCTTTTTCAACCCAGATTCACCATCAGGTGCTTCCTGGACGCTATATTTTTCGTATTCAAGTATCTCCCGGAGGGTAGTGCGAATGCTACTTTCATCATCAATGATCAGAATTTTCTTCATTGTAATAATTTAAAATAAAACAGGCCTGTAAGCCGGGTTCTGTATCCCGAAATTTCGGGATTCTTATCATTTATCTGGCCCAGCTGTCACCAGCTGGATCAAGCGACCTACCCATAATACTTTCTCCACAGGAGAGTTGGACGAGCAGCCCTCCTCCCGGTAAACCGGGAAAGTACTACCTATTTGGCCTTTCAACCCGTAAGGTTTACCAGCTTTTGATGTCACCATCAAAACTGGTGGGCTCTTACCCCACCTTTTCACCTTTACCTGCCAAAAGAACATGCAGCCGAAGTCACATGAATTTTTAACATTGGAAGTATGTTTTCTGTGGCACTATCTGTCCCTGAATCAGAGCGCAAGCGCCCACTTCAGGGCCTTCCCGTTAGGAAGTACGATGCCCTATGTTGCCCGGACTTTCCTCCATGAAGTTAAAAACGCAGGCGCTTCACTTCATGGCGATAAGACAGCCTGTTTTTACAAAAATAAACAATAAATATTCTAAATTTTAGTTGACGTCCTGGCCGGTAAGCTTAAACTCCCAATTATCGGCGACTTTTCCAACCTCTAATAATAAACGGGAGATTCCTCCTGCATCGGATCCCTTCAATGCTCTTCCTGTAACGTATAAGGTATCGCCTTCGATTTCGATTCGGCCATATTTCATTTTAGAATTTTCAAGTAATAGTTCCCTGTAAGGAAATTCCGTAATTCCATCGCAAGATTTCGTATTGAATTTAATTCCGTCATCACCCTCATCGTGTGCAAAAACTGTCTGAAATCGATGATCATCCACAGGAACAATAATAACAGTTGTCTTTTCATCATATTCAGAATACGTGCCTTCAATAATTTCTGAAGCTGTTTGCATATTTGATTTGAAGTCCATAACACTTGGTTTAATTAGGCATTGAAATTACTAAATGTTGTTATCAAATGATAGAGTTAGAAATAAATTGTTGATTCAAATTAAAAATAAAAGGGATGGAAAACAACTTTGTCTAAACGGTTGAATTCTATAGCCGGGGCAGGAAGATGAATCATATTAACGAAGTAGAATATTGTATTTACGAATTTGGAATTTGTTTTAATGTATGTAAGGTCAATATCTATGGAAAGGTAATATTGCCGGTATGATTCATACGGGAAAATAATTGTGGGAGTTCCATTGGCGTTAATCATGTTATTCACACTGTATCCCAGACCGATATTTAACCACTTTGGTTTAATATTTACTAATTTGTGAAGGTCAAATGATAACCAGTATGTTTGCCCGTTGTAATCTTTTAGCCACTGTTCTTTGCCATCTTTGCCTAGTACATCGGGCCGGTACGATGCCAGGCCCGAGGGTGAATATGAATATTTCGGATGTATCCTGATTTCATTCCAAATTAAAGCCTGACTAAGAAAAATACCCGATCCTATGGCATCGGCCAGTATATCGGACCCTGATGCCCCATATTGACTGGAATACGCATCTAGCAATTCTATAGGGACCATAAGTGCAAATCCCATTACAGACCCCCAAATCGCTGATTTTTTTGAGGAAATGCCTGACCATTCAAATCCTTTTGAGGCTGTTCGGCTTAGTTGATAGCCCGAATACATATGACCGATCTTATCCATTTGCTTCCATTCTTTACTGTCATCAAAAAAATGAAAGTCACTCTTCGGATAATCGGAATACCAAACTTCATTGAGTGCGACAAGTGTTGCTGTGTAGGCGGCACCTGTAGAAATTAAAAAAGTGTTTAGTCTTGTCCGGTTTACAGTATTGGTTGAATCACGAGGACCTTGCGACCAGCAGTTCCTGCCTGACAACAACAACACGATCAGGATAACGAAAACGGGCAGCCTGGTTTTGCAATATTTAATTTTTATTGTCAAAATTTATTTCATTTTCGGAATCCTCAGTAGTGGTAGTTGGTTCGTTGTTTGTTGACTTCTGTTTAGCCTTTTGTGCACTTTTAAATATCTCACTAATCTCATCATAACTTTGGGTATAAAGAATACTTATACCCCCTTTTATGGCAGTGTAATCATAAGTATTCGTCTGATCAAGTGTATTGTAATTGGTTTCCTGAAACAATTTGATTCTTAAATTACCATTCTCTGTCAGCATATATTCCACCGACCAGTCCCCAATTATACTTGCCATGTTTGCCTGGTTTTGTGGATCTGTAAATCCACCATCCCTTGTTACCCTTAACCGGCCTTCGAGAAAAGTATATGACAAACGCATTTGAAAAGTATTGAAAGTTTCAGGGTTTAAATCTCCTAAATCCAGGTTTATTTCAAGATTTTCATCTACCTGACTAATCCAATAACTTAACTGATTGGAAACAAATTCGCTGACACTTCGGCCAATTGATCCACCTGTATTTATATTTTTTTCGGCAAATTGCCTCATAATAATCAGGCTGAATACTTGTTTTTGAAGCTCCTGGTCATTTGCATTCCAGTCAGCTTTCACAGCAGTAAGTTCGGTTTCGAGGTTTAAAATTTGTCCCTGATAACTAAATGAATTGGGATACTCATCGATGGTGATATCGAAATTAATTTCAGGGGAAAGAAGTGGGCCGTTGAGGTCAAGAATTACTTTGGTTGCGTATCTTCTCCTGATTTGTGGTGCGTTTCGGTACACTGTATCGAGTAAAGGCGCTACAGATGCCTGGAGATCGTATGATGCATCAATATCAAGTGTACCGGCATAAGGATCACCAAACCAGGTTAATTTACTATCAGGCAATATTGTAAATTCTTTATTGACAATATTGTACAATGTAAAATTATATCCTCCTTCTTCAATTGTATAGTCTCCGAACATTGTAAACTCACCCTGTGCGTCAAAATTAAAATTAAGCTGGCCATTCCCCCTGCCTCTGATAATATCACCTGCCGTCAAGTCAAAAATTAATTCAATATAGGCATCTCGGGTAACCTGAAGATCAAGGTTAAAATCTAATCCTTTGATATTTTCACTGACAAATGAATTTTCAGAGCCATCCTCTTGTTCTTCAGAAAAATTAACAAATCGGATAAATTCTTCCTGATCAATGTCGGAGCTACCTCCAAGGGGAATGAAGATGCGCGAATTTGAAGATGTGGTAGCCGTTACATCAATTGTAAGATTTGCAGGGTAACCTTTAATTTTTATATCTCCCGAACCTCTGGCGGTACCATAAAATAAATCATTGTCAGTAAGAGAAGTATTCAATACAAGGAAGTTTGTAAAACTGCCACTAAAATCAATGAATATACGACCGAGGTCTTCAATAATAAAGTTGCCATCGAAGTTTGCATTATTTCCATCCCTGTCAGAAAACACAACATTTGGAAGCCCAATTTTGTTATCCTGCATTTTTATGTCGGAAACAAATGAGTAGTAGGTATTTAAATAGTTTATTTTAGCACCACCATCTACAATCTTTCCGGTGCCTTCCAATCTTGGATTATTAAGGTTACCCGAAATTGTAAAAGTTCCGTTGGCAAATCCTTGAAAATCAGAAAAATATTGACTTATGAACGGTTCGATTATATTCAGGTTCGCATTTGTTAAATGTGCTTCCATTTTCAGTCCTTCAGTTTTTCCAGGATAGAAATCCCCGCTGATATCTATAATTTTTTGTCCTGATTTCTCAACTTCAAATTTTAAATCAAATTTTTCCTCCTCTTTTATCCAGGTTGATTTGCTATATACGTCTCCTATAACCAGATCATTTATTTCAAGATCGGAAACAAGGATGTCCGATTCGACAAATAAATCATGATAGTAGTCTTTTATCTGAAAGAAACCATTACCGGTCCCCGTGAGAGTTTTGCTTAATAACGGGTTAAAGTTTGAAACCTGAAAATTTTCAAGAATGATTTTAAGTGGTTTGCTAGCTTCCTCCGATACAGAACCATCGAAAAGGATACGTTCTTTGTCCTTGGAAATACCGAAATTCTGAAATAAGATGTCATTTTTATCAATCGTAATAATATTATTTTTTATAATAAACCACTTTTCATTTAACGCCAGAAGATCAGATTCGTTAAGTTGCAAAACTGTGAGGTCGGGTAAAAAAACAATGTCGCCGTATACATCAGCATATGTATCCAGTCCTGTTTTTTTTATAGCGAAATTGAAATCGATATTATTTCGATCCCATACAGCTTGTGCTGTCATTTTTTGAGTTTTAGTCTTCTCTTTGAACTCTTGATTCTCCGAGGAAATGAAAATACTTGCGAGTACATTGCTACTATCAGAAATTTTAGATGCATTGATATCAATAAGATTGTTAATGAAAGTATTTTCATCAAAAACAAGCGTATCAATTGTAGAATTAACCTGTAGTATGGATGTGTATCCATGTGAGAAACTGGATTCAATTTTTACATTTTTGCTAATTGAATAACCAGGATAAAATAGCTGTAAAACTGGATTGATATCGATAAGTTCCATGTCCAATGAAAGTTGATAGGGGGGTAAGGAGTCGAGCGTTCTGGAGGCATAGTACGATTCAATGTTTTCTGAATCATTCTCAAGATTCAATTTATATTCTTCGATCAACCTCAAAAAATCATTATAAACCCTGGAATAATGGTAAGAACCATGCATGTCAATTCTTATTCGATCTGTATTAATAGCTAATTCACGCTTACCGGATTCCAGTTTTGAAAGCAGGTATATTTTGTCAATAGAAATTCTCCCGGTGTCATATGTGAAATCAACAGTTTCCATGTTTATGGACCCTTTTATACTGTCAATTTTCAATCCGGTAATATCAACACTTACTTTGCCTGATAGCGAAGATGGAGTTTCAACAAGGTTCAATTTACTAAACTCAATAGTGTCAATTTTTACATCCATCAATACCTTATTTATCTTATCCCTGAGGTCAATGGTACCGCGAGCGTCAATTTTTAAGTTTGGATCTTCAATTTTTATGCTGCCATCAAATATTTCTGATGCAAAATGGGCGTTTGTAGATATATTTTTAATATCATAACCATTGACTCCAAACCTTGATATTTTACCATCAAGAACAAAGTCAGCATTGGAAATATTAAATCCTCTGCCTTTTATTTTCCCTATGAGGTCAATTTTTTGAAATACTTTTAGTCCCGAATAAATCCCAATATCAAAATCCTCTGTGGTGAGAGTTCCATCATAAGTTGTAATATCTTCTTCAACCTTAATATTTACATCGGTTATGAGTTTTCCAATGTTGGTATCAAAATTTCCAAAGGCAACAAAATCATTGATATATCCTGTGAAATTTCCTGAAAAACTATAGTGATCTATACCCGTTAATTTATCCAAAACAGCATTTCCAAGATATGGCTGCAAATCAACATACGAAGCTGATGATTGTTTAAGTCGAATTGCAATAAATGTTTCTTCAAGATTTGGCAGTCCTGCAAAACTAAGATTACCACGAATACGGCCTTCGTTGCCAAAAGTCAGGTCAGCACTTCTTATATTGAAATCTCTTGCGGTACCGGAAAAAATTCCTGATAGTTTATAATTATCCTGAATGCCTCGAAATTCTTTTGAAAATAACGCCAGATCTTTTGAATCAATGCTGCTCTTTTTCAAACGGATGTACATTTCTACACTATCTGAAAAGTAACTCAGATTGCTCATCCTGGAATAAGTAAATGTAATACTATCGGTTATGATGCTATTTCCTACCCGGGCCTCCAGGTTTGAAAATATCATTTCACGCTGATGAACTGTAAAATTAGCGCTTAGTTTATGGATTGGGAGTTGGGTTTTGTTATCAATTGCGCTAAGTCCCGGAGTAAAAAAAGTAATTGTATCGTGCCGTTGGGTAAAATTTGAAGCAGTACCATTTAAATTGATTAGCTTGAAATTATTGATGTCAAATCCGGGATAGGATACATCTGTTGTATGATTTTGAAAACTAAATTCAGAATTTTCAATCTCAATTTCCTTTATTGTAAGAGGGATTTTCCCCTTACCACCTAAATTATATTTGATGGTATCAATGAATTTTGTAATGTTTATAGGTTCCCGGGGGCCGTATTTATAAAGATATACTTCCACATTCTTCACTTTGATTTTATCGAGGTACCTGTGTTTTTTGTCAAATAATGAGCTGATACTAAAGTTTATCCTGGCTTCAGGAATTCTAATCATGGTGCTATCGTGGGTATCGATTACTCTCAAGCCTTCTACTTTCAACACATCGAACCAATTGAGGTTAATATATTCTATTTCAAAAGTATAACCTGTAATTTCATCCAGGTTTGTGGTTATTCGATGTATCAGGTTTTTTTGGATTGAAGGCACTTTCAGGAGTGTAATAAGCGTTAAAAAAAGAAAAAGCAAAAAAAGGGATCCCCATAAAACCCCTTTAATAATTGCATTTTTAATATCTTGCAGCCTCATTTTTGATGTGCTCGTTTATTAAGCCTGATATATTACAAAGGTACGGCACAAATACTAAGTGTTTGGAATATATGAGTGTCATAATAGGAATTGAGTCTTCTTGCGATGAAACCTCGGCGGCCATTTCCGTTGATGGTAGAATTGTGAGTAATGTAATTGCCACCCAAAAGGTACATGAAAAATACGGAGGTGTTGTTCCGGAACTGGCTTCAAGGGCTCACCAGCAAAATATTGTTCCTGTTATAAAACAGGCAATTGAGGAGGCACAAATAAATATAAAACAAATTGATGCCATTGGATTTACCCAGGGACCAGGTTTGCTGGGATCATTATTAGTTGGGGGAAGTTTCGCGAAAGGAATGGCAATGGCCCTTGATGTGCCTTTAATACCGGTACATCATATGAAAGCTCACATTTTGTCCCACTTTATCGAGGAGCCCAGGCCAGAATTTCCATTTTTATGTCTTACCGTAAGCGGGGGGCATACCCAAATTGTTTTAGTAAAAAGTTACTACACAATGAACGTATTGGGCGAGACGCTGGATGATGCCGCAGGAGAAGCATTTGACAAAGCAGCAAAAATCATGGGTTTACCTTACCCTGGAGGGCCTGAAATTGATAAACTGGCGGTGGAGGGCAACCCGGAGGCATTTGAGTTTTCAAAAACAGAGGTGCCTGATCTGAATTATTCATTTAGCGGTATAAAAACTTCATTTCTCTATTTTTTAAGAGACCGGATCAAAGCTGATCCCAATTTTATAAGAGATAACATTAAGGATATAAGTGCATCAATCCAACATACCCTGGTGAACATGCTTCTTGAAAAGGTGGAAAAGGCAAGTACTCAAACGGGAATAAAAGAAATTGCTATTGCAGGAGGTGTCTCGGCTAATTCGGAGCTTCGGATTCAATTAACGACAAGGGCAAAAAATAACGGGTGGAATACATTTATTCCAAAATTTGAATATTGTACCGATAATGCCGCTATGATAGCAATAGCCGGACACTTTCACTACGAGAAATTATCGGGCAAGGGTGAGCGTATTGATGAACAAATGCTGGCAGTTCAGGTGATGCCGAGGATGAAATTCTAAATGATGAAATTCACTTTTAATATAAATAACTCAATATCGCATTCTGTGGATGTGTTGAAGGTGCATTTTCCTGATTTTGGTAGTGGAGTTATTCACATGGTGTGTGCTACTTACAAATTGGTAAAAGAGTGGACTACAAAGCAGTTCGTGATTATAATGCTTGCTAAAGATAAAGTGTTACACATTACTTCAGTGAAATCAATCGTTACAAATGAGATCCGTGTTTCTTACGATGCATGCGTTGATAATCGTGTGATAGCCAGGGGCGAAACGGGCCAAAAAGTAATTAGAATTGACAAAATAAATAGTTATTTGTCTAGTTTAGAATCCTGATGGCAAAAGCGAGTATTAAGGCATCTGATAAAATTAATATCAGGAATAAAAAAGCTTCCTTTGAATATGAACTATTGGAAAAGTTTGTATCCGGGATCGTCCTGACCGGTTCTGAGATTAAGTCAATAAGGCAGGGAAAGGTGAGCCTTCAGGAAGCATATTGTGTTTTCCATAACAACGAATTGTATATACGAGGTATGAATATTGCCATGTACAAAGAGGCCGGCCCAAACAACCATGAACCCACGAGAGAGCGCAAGCTGTTATTAAACAAGTCTGAATTAAAGAAAATAAAAAAGAAATTGGATGAGAAAGGGTTGACGATTGTTCCATTGCGTCTATTTATAAATGATAGAGGATTGGCTAAGTTGCAAATTGCGGTTGGCAAGGGTAAGAAGATACACGATAAGCGTCATAGTATAAGGGAACGGGATCAAAAACGAGACCTTGAAAGAATAAAATATTAATTTCAGATGAATGATATTCAACAAACCGGCAGAGGTATTTGCCGTCAAAGTATCGTTTCGATGCGAAAAGAACCAGGACACCGTTCTGATATGGTGAATCAAATGCTTTTTGGAGAACACTATACGTTACTTGATTCATCATCTGACGGTAAGTGGCACTTCGTCAGGTCTGCTTTTGATGGCTATGAGGGATGGATTCAAAGAGAACAGCACCATCAAATCAGCAATGATTTTTTTGAACAAATAGAAAATACTGAATATAAGATTTCAACCGACATCACCGGGATAATTTTGTTCAACCGGAATCATTTGAATATTGTGATCGGAAGCATTCTGCCACTTTCTGTAAATGAGCTTTTTAAAATAGAAGAACAACTGGCTTTTAATGGAGAGGCAAAGAATCTTGGAGACCGGAAAGATTGGGATTTTTTGAGGCAAATAGCCTTTAAATATATAAATTCACCTTACCTGTGGGGAGGTAAGTCACCTTTTGGAATCGATTGCTCAGGTTTTACCCAAATGGTATTCCGGATGGGTGGTTATTTTATACAACGTGATACGTTTCAACAAATTCTGGAGGGGGAACCGGTGGATGATTTTAAACAAATTCAGGCCGGTGACCTGGTATTTTTTACCGATGAAAATAATAAAGTAGATCATGTGGGTTTGGCAATGGAAGATAATAAAATAATCCATGCTTCTGGCTCTGTCCGAATTGATAAAATGGGACCTGAAGGCATTAAAGAAAACATTTCGAATGAGCTGACGCACAAATTCCATGCAATTAGGAGGATTTTACGCTAATTTATTTGAACACATTAGAATCATTCGTTGTTATTCTGTATTATCACAGCTTGATCGGAAAAGATGCGTGCTTTAATATTAAATTTCGACTTTTCACCAATAAGTGTTTGCTCAGTAGAGAAAGCATTTATTCTTATTTATCTCGAGAAAGCCGAACAGGTACAATCGTTTAAAGACCGATCCCTGCGAACAGTTTCAATGGTGTATAAAATGCCGGCTGTTGTTCGGTTACGCAGGTATGTAAAGGTGCCTTACAAATCTGTAGAATTAACCAGAAATAATGTATTTAAGCGTGACGGTTATGAGTGTCAATACTGTGGAAGTGACAGGGACCTGACGCTTGATCATGTAATGCCAAGATCAAAAGGAGGCCCAAGTAACTGGAAAAATCTCGTAACAGCCTGTAAACCTTGCAATGGTAAAAAAGGAGATTACCTGCCTGAAGATGCCGGCTTAAATTTAAAAACAAATCCATTTAAACCTTCTTACATCATGTTTCTGCGTGATTTTTCAGGATTTGATTTTGATGAGTGGACCCCCTACTTGCATTTATCCGGTTGATGCGGGTTAGAATTTTAGTGTAAATTCTGTATATTGTTCTGGAACCGAATCTACAGTAAGTGTTCCTTTGTGCAATTGCATTATTTGCTGCGAAAGTGCCAAACCAATCCCCGATCCGGTTTTTTTAGTTGTATAAAATGGTATAAAAATTCTTTCCAGTGCTTCGGGCTCTATTCCCTGGCCATTATCACGGATTTTAATAAAAACATTCCCATTGTCATCTTTTGAGCCTGTGAGATTTACCACAGGATGTTTTTGGTGTTCCACAGCTTCAATGGCATTTTTCACCATATTGATGAGTACCTGCTCCATTAATTCCTCATCCGCATCAAAATGAATATCTTCCGGGCTTACATTCCATTCAAAATCAACATTAGATTTTCGTATTTCAATTTTCATGAGATTGGCAATATGCTCCAATAGGTCCGAAAGGCTTATCATTTTCAAATTCGGCTCAGGTATCGTGGTATAATCACGGTAGGCGTCGATGAATTTTATGAGTCCGTAACTTCGGCTCTCAATTGTATTAAGGCCTTCCTGTAAATCATCGACCGATTCAGTATTTAACACAAATGAATCCTTTACAGGGGTAAGATCTTCAACTAATATATCTTTAAGGGTCGATGTTAGCGAAGCAATTGGGGTAATTGAATTCATTATTTCATGACGAAGCACCCTTGTCAATTTTTGCCAGGCTTCGAGTTCGTTTTGTTGTAGTTCGGGCTGAATATTCTGAAGAGTAATAAGTTTATATACCTGACCCCGCATAATCATTTCCGTTGCTCCTAAAGCTAGCTTATTTTTGGGGTCGAGTCTATACAATTTGTTAGAACCCGGTCTCATGTTGCTAATTATTTCAAAAAGGCCATCACTTTGTGCTTTAATCTCCACGATATTATGAATATTTGGCGCTCGCAAATATGCTTTCGCAGATGCATTTATTAGTTCAATTTTGCCGGTAGAGTCAAAAGATAATAAACCTGTTCCTACCTGTTGCACCACAGTATTTAAATATTGCCAGTGCTCTTCTTTTTCAGAACGCGCTTTTCTAAATGCCTCCAGTACCTCGTTGAATGCAACATTTAAATCTTTGAAACTTTTGCCAAGATTGTGATCGGATGTAAATCCTGAGATGAAATCTGAGTACCTGACCGACTCAAGAAACCTGGTCAACTTTCGGTTTGTTCGTTCTACATACCTGAATAATTCAACGATCGAAAATAAAATAACCACCCCAATTATAATGGCACTGATAATTTTATTTTGATCTCCCAAAAGATAAAAAAAAAGGAACATCAAGCCACCTAGCAGGAGGATTCGAAACAGTACTCTGATTCTGAAAGAACTAAATCCCATATTTTCCAAGTCTCCGATATAATGATGATCGTGTCAGTCCCAATTCACCGGCTGCAAGTGTAATATTGCCATTATATTTTTTAAGTACTTTGCGGATCAGAATTTTTTCTACTTCTTCAAGTTCAAATTGATCCAGTATTATATTGTCGTCTTCCCTATCTTGAGTTTGAGAAAGCATCAGGTCTTCAGGTTGTAGTATGGATGATCCACTCATTATAACGGCACGCTCGATTGCATGTTGTAATTCCCTGATATTTCCAGGCCAATGATACTTTGTCATCCTTGTTAAAGCCCCATCACTTAGCTTATGCACGTTTTTATCATATTTTTGAGAATATATTTTCAGAAAATGACTCGCAAGTAATGGGATATCTTCAATTCTTTCCCGGAGAGGAGGCAGGTTCATTTCAATGGTATTAATCCTGTATAATAAATCCTGGCGGAACCTGTTTTCCTTCACCAGATCATAAATAGGCAAATTTGTAGCGCAAATAAGCCGAATATCAACCTGAACAGCTTTGTTTGAACCCACACGAGTAATCGTTCTGTTTTGAATTGCCGCAAGAAGCTTTGCCTGTAAGGGTAAAGAAAGGTTTCCAATTTCATCAAGAAAAAGTGTCCCATTTTGTGCTGTTTCAAATCTGCCTTCCCGGTTCTCACGGGCATCAGTAAATGCTCCTTTTACATGCCCAAACAATTCACTTTCAAAAAGAGTCTCACTTATCGATCCCAGGTCAACACTCACAAATGCTTTGTTATTTCGTGCGGAACTTTTATGGATGGCCCGGGCTACCAATTCTTTCCCCGTTCCATTTTCTCCAAGTACTAGTATATTTGCATCGGTATTTGCTACCCGTTCGATTGTTTCAAAGATTTTCCCCATGGAATTGCTTTGCCCGATAAGATCATAAAACTGATGGTTCAATTGATCACTTAATTTCTTCTGGACTTTTTTAAGGTCCCGGACTTCGTTTCTGGATTCCCGGAGCTTCATTGATGAATAAATAGTAGCCAGTAGTTTCTCATTTTCCCATGGTTTCAGTACAAAATCCGTAGCGCCGGCTTTAATTGCCTGAACTGCCGTTTGTACATCACCATATGCGGTTATTAATACGACTACACCCGAAGGGTCTTGCTGAAGAATTTTATCCAGCCAATAGAATCCTTCTTTACCACTGCTCACGTCTTTAGTGAAGTTCATGTCCAGCAGTATTACATCATACTTTTCGTTTTTAATAAGGTTCGGAATTGCATTAGGATTTTTCTCCAGATCTACCTGTTTTAAGTGACGTTTCAGGAATATCTTAGCGGCTTTTAATAAATCTTCATTATCGTCGACAATCAATATTTTACCACTTTTTTCAGTCTTCAAATCCATTTCTATGCTTTTTTTTGCTATTAAAATCACCTTTTTTTTAAAAACAGTTGATTTATTAATTACCTATACGTGTGAAAAGGATGAAAGTAATGAATATTTTCAAAATATTTTCAAAATAGAACACCTTGGTGTCCGCCAGCGAACGTCCACGTTCATGATTGAACGTAGTTGAAAATTTAAATGACTGATTCTAAACCTTAGTAGCCATTTTTACGTTTTGGCACAATGTTCGCCTAAGAGTGAACCAGAAACAGGATTTTTTCATAATAATTGAATGGATAGGAAAATTAAGAAAAAAAAATGGACAATAAAGAGGATCTCTACCATATTGTTTGGACTAGTCTTTCTCACGTTTGTTGTTTATAATTTTGGGTTTGGAGACAGGCGTTCAAAATTAAATGTAGATGCAAACAAGGCAACCATTTCCACTGTAAAGTATGGTGAGTTTACCGAATTTATTCCTCAAACTGGAAATGTAGTTCCTGCACGCACTTTCTACCTCGATGCTATAGAGGGTGGAACAATTAGAAATATTGTAGCAGAAAGCGGTGCTCTCGTTGAAAAGGGGGATATTATAATGGAACTCACCAATTTGAACAGGGAATTAAGTGTTTTAACTCAGGAAGCAAATCTTAACGAAAGTATTAACAGGGTTCGGCAAACCCGATTGCAATTGGCTCAAAATGATTTGAACCAGCAGCAAATACTGGCTGAAATTGATTACCAGTTGTCAATACTTAAGCCTCAGTATGAGCGTGAAAAAGAGATGTTTGAAAAAAACCTGATATCAAAACAACAATTTGAACGTACGGAAGAACAATTCAAGTACAATCGCAAACGTAAGATATTTACATATGTGGCGTACAAAAATGACAGTATTGCCAGGGTTCGCCAGTTGAAGGAATTAAATGATTCGGAATCACGAATGATGACAAGCCTTAGTGGTGTAAGCAGAATACTTGACAATCTTGTTATTCGCTCACCAATCGCCGGTCAGGTATCACTTTCGTCCCAATGGCAGGTGGGCCAGTCTGTAAATATCACACAACGGCTTGGCCAGGTTGATGTAGTTGGACACTATATTGTTCGTTGCCCGATTGATGAATTATACCTCGACAGGATAACAAAAGGTTTGATTGCTACGTATCGTGATTATAAGCTTCAAATCACTTATATCTATCCTACGATAAGGAGTGGAAGATTTGAAGTGGATATGGATTTCGTTGGAGATGTACCTCCGGGAATTGTTCGCGGACAATCAATGCGGTTAAGAATTGCGCTGGGTAAGTCATCTGAACAAATATTGTTACCGGTAGGGGGATTTTTCAAAGATACAGGAGGAAACTGGGCATTTGTGTTGTCGGAAGATGGAAATATCGCAGAAAAACAACCGATACGACTTGGAAGAAGAAATACTGAATATTATGAAGTTACATCAGGGTTGCAACCAGAAGATAGGGTAATTACATCTTCATACGATAACTATGGTGATAATGAAGTATTAATACTTAGTTATTAGAAATATTAGAAAAAATAGAAAACCACATAAAATTTATATTATGCTTAATTTTAAAAAACTAACAAAGTTGTACACAACCGATGAAGTAGAAACAACTGCTTTAAACGAAATTACGCTCGAAATTAAGGAGGGTGAGTTTGTTGCTGTTATGGGACCTTCAGGATGTGGAAAATCCACACTCTTAAACATTCTGGGATTACTTGACAACCCTTCCGACGGTGAATATTATTTCGGTGAACATGAAGTATCAAATTATTCAGAAAGGCAGCGGGCACAACTTAGGAAAGGATCCATAGGATTTGTTTTCCAGAGTTTTAACCTTATTGATGAACTGACTGTATTTGAAAATGTCGAGTTACCTCTACTTTACATGAAAGTACCTTCATCTGAAAGGAAACAAAAAGTGGAAAAAGTATTGGAGCGAATGAATATCATGCACAGGAGAAACCACTTTCCGCAGCAATTATCCGGAGGACAGCAACAACGTGTTGCCGTTGCCAGGGCAATTGTTGCTAGACCCAAGCTTATACTTGCTGATGAACCTACGGGTAACCTTGACTCAACAAATGGTGAGGAAGTAATGAAACTTCTTTCCCAATTGAACGAAGAAGGTACCACCATTGTAATGGTGACCCACTCTCCTTATGATGCAAATTATGCGCATCGCATCATCAACTTGTTTGATGGTAAAATTGTGACAGAAAATATAAAAGAGCAATTCCATATATAAACAAACAGGAGTTATTGCCTCAAGGTCAAAAGGTGTCTTCAAGGACACCTTTTTTTATGTGCGCCTGCTGAAAGTTTTCAGGTCTTCCGGCTTCAACTAATTTTACAAACCTTTCCTGGTTCTTACCGTATAATCAAGAGAACTATGCATAACACACTACCTGAATAAAGCAACCTTTTCATTTACTGTGTTGTCTTTCAATTGTTAAACTCATAAAGGACAAACCCCATGTTAAAAAACTACCTCAAAATCACTTTCAGAAGTATGATGAAAAATAAACTTTTTGTTTTCATCAATACATTCGGACTTGGAATTGCACTTGCCTGCTGTATTGTTGCCTATCTCAATTGGGATTTCAATGCAAAATTTGATACCCAGCACGAAAATTCCGAGTCGGTATACAGACTAAATTTCATGCGGGTCATAAACGGTCGCGCGATCAAGAACGGCTCCAGCCCTATTCCGCTTGGTGAATCGATCAGGGAAAGTATTAGCCAGGTTGATAAAGTTGCCCGGGTTAATCCTACCGGCGGAAATTTTAAAATTGGTGATGACCTTTTCAGAGCAGGAGTTGCGGGTGTTGACCCGGAGTTTTTTGATCTGTTTACGATTAATTTCATTTCCGGGAGTAAATCTGAAATCAACGATAAATCTAAAATTTTAATTAATACCGATCTTGTTGAGAAACACTTCCCGGACGAGGACCCGGTTGGTAAGATCATTACATATATTAATGGTGAAGAAAAAATTGATTTCATTGTTGGTGGGGTATTTGAAAAGCAACCCTTTAACTCCAGCTTTTATATGAGCGCATATGTTCATTATGACAATGTGCTGGATATCAATGATTGGGATGAAAACAATTGGGCCTTGTTTAATACAACATTTGTAAGTGTTAGTAATCCTGGGGAAATTTCTGAAATAGAAAAGCAACTTCAACAATATGTTGAAATCCAAAACAAGGCGAAAGAAGATTACAAAGTTGCTTCTTATTACCTCGATCCATTCACAGGAATGGCAGTGAGGGATGAGAGTGAGAATGTTTGGAATAGCTGGTTTCAGGGTAGCCTACCGGTGGCAGCCGCCATAGCGCCCGGGATAATGGCTGTCCTGATTTTGTTGATCGCCTGTTTTAATTTCACCAATACCTCCATTGCCATTGCTAATCGCCGGATAAAAGAGATTGGGATCCGAAAAGTAATGGGTTCACGACGAAACCAACTGATTGCTCAATTTCTTGGAGAAAACATTTTATTAGCATTTTTTGCCCTGATTGTGGGCCTTCTGATTGCCGAAATTCTCGTACCGGCGTACAGCCAGATGTGGCCATTTTTAGAAATTTCACTTGATTACAAGGAAAATGCAGGGCTTATAGGCTTTTTGATATTGTTGCTGTTGTTTACAGGGGTTGTTGCGGGAAGTTATCCGGCATTTTATGTAAGTGGTTTTCAACCCTCCAGTATTCTTCGGGGTACGTTGAAATTTGGAGGTACAAATAATTTTACGCGAATTTTACTAACCCTGCAATACTCTATTTCTCTCATTGCCATCATTTCGGGCTTTATTTTTTCACAGAATGCAACCTACCAGGAGGAGTATGACTTAGGTTTTGATACCGAAAAAGTAGTATTTGCATATGTCGAAAATGAAGATGGATTTAATGCAATGAAGAATGAGCTTAGCGCAAGCCCGCTGATAAACACAATTGCGGGATCAAGCAATTCTGCTACCTATTCATGGTACACAGACCCAATAAAATTTGAATCCACAGAAATGGATGTATCCCTCATGGACATTGGCGACGACTACCTTAATGCCATTAGTGCAACAATCATTGAAGGCAGGGATTTTATCAAAGACAGTCAATCGGATGTTGAAACCTCCGTAATCGTAAATGAAGAACTTGTGAAGTTATTGGGTTGGGAAAAGCCAGTTGGCCAACAAATCCTTTTGCGCGATACGCTCCAGTTATATGTTGTGGGAGTGGTTAAAGATATCTATTTGGATGGCGCACTTTGGGAGCCTATAGATCCCCTCGTGATGCGTTATATTAAACCTGACAAGTATCGTTATATATCTGTACAGGCTGATGTTGAAAACATTAGCCATGTGCATGAATTGATGGAAGATAAATGGAAAGTAGTATTTCCAAATAAACTTTCAGGAGTGGAGTATATGGATGATGAAAAAGCTAGCCAGAGGCTTGTAAATAAAAACATAAAAACAATGTTTATTTTCCTTGGTCTGGTCGCAACCATTCTTTCTGCAATTGGTTTATTCAGTCTTGTATCGCTCAACATCATCAAACGCATGAAGGAAATAGGCGTACGGAAAGTATTGGGAGCATCATTGTCACACATTGTGAACATCATCAACAAGGAATTTCTTATTATATTACTGTTTGCTTCAGTACTCGGTTCAGTCGCGGGATACTACATGGCAGACATGCTAATGGGAAGCATCTGGACATACTATTTGCCTATAGGAGCTATGCCATTTATACTTTCAGTTTTGATTATGTTTATTGTAAGCATGGTTACAGTAGGTGGCAAAGTAATTAAGGCTGCAGCCCAGAATCCCGCCTACACTTTACGTGATGAATAGTGTGATTAGTCCCGGTGCAACCTCACCGGGATTAATTGTATCTATAGTTTGTAACCTTTTGATGAAATGGTCGTCAAACGGTTAATGATCAGGTCAAATAACAGGTCAAAAACTCAAATTAAATAATCATGCTCAAAAACTACCTCCTCGTTGCTCTGCGCAATATTAAAAAGCACAAGCTTTATTCCTTTATTAATATTTTCGGACTTACCATTGGTTTATCGGCAGGACTTCTGATAAGTATGTACGTAATGGACGAACTCAGCTATGACAGGTTCCATGAAAATGTAGAGGATATTTACAGGATTTCTTTGCATGGTAAAATTTCAGGGCAGGAAATCATAACCTCCAATACTTCACCCCCCATTGCCCAGGCGATGCTGGATGAGGCTCCCGGGGTAGAAGCTGCCACACGTATTCGCACAATAGGTGATATCGTGTTTCGATATGGTGATGAATCCATTGTAGAAGAACAGGTGATCTATGCTGATTCCAATTTTTTTGAATTCTTTACTTTCCGATTGTTGGAAGGTGATGCACATACGGTATTGGATGAACCTAACACTGTTGTGCTAACCATGGAATTAGCTCAAAAATATTTTCCAGATGGGAATGCGATCGGGCAACTCCTTAGTGTTGGAAGCCAGAAAAGAGAATATAAGGTCACGGGTATTGCAGAAAATACCCCCGGAAATTCGCATATAAAATTCAAGGCAATTTTATCGCAACGTACAGTTGAAAACGAAAATTACAGAGGATGGACAAACAATTTTCTGTATACCTATTTTAGAAAGAATAAAAATACAAGTATCGAAGACATCGATGCACGTCTTGTGGAAATGGTGAAGAAGTATGTAGGCGAAGAAATTTCACAAATGTTGAGCGTAACATTCGATGAGTTTCTCGAGCAGGGCAATGAGTATGCGTATATCAGTTTTCCGATGACCGACACTCATCTACGGGCAATTACACAGGATGATATGGAAGCCAATGGAGATATAACATACGTCTATATTTTCTCAGCCATTGGATTATTCATTTTATTTATTGCCTGCATCAATTTCATGAATCTGTCTACTGCCCGTTCTGCCGGCAGGGCTAAAGAAGTGGGAATGAGAAAAACTCTTGGGTCATACCGGAGCATGCTCGTCGGACAGTTTTTATCAGAATCTGTGTTATATAGTATTTTTGCAACAGTGCTTGCTATTTTATTAGCATATCTTGTGCTTCCACAATTCAACCTTATCTCCGGAAAAACCCTGGTATTCTCTAGATTTATGACACCATTATTTTTTACGATCATGGCAGCTGTTGCGGTTGTTGTGGGATTGATAGCAGGAAGCTACCCGGCGTTTTACCTTACCGCTTTCAAGCCATCAGAAGTGTTAAGGGGGAAAATAAAGGCAGGTATGAAAAGCAGCGCTGTACGGAGTTCATTGGTAGTATTTCAATTCTGGATTTCCATTGTTTTGATAATATGTACCACCATTGTTTATAAACAACTGTCGTACATGCAGAACAAAAACCTGGGTCTTGACAAGCAAAACGTATTAATAATATCCAGTACAGGCAAGCTGGATTCCGACATAGAACCCTTCAAGAATTCGATTGAAAATAATTCAAATGTTGTTGCAGCCAGTTATACAAATAGTGTATTCCCCGGTGTAAATAACACGACGGTTTTTAAGGATGCTCATACTGAAGGAGACCACATGTTGGGATCATATTTTGCAGATTATGATCACGCGGAAGTACTAAACTTTGAATTAGTTGAAGGAAGATTCTTTTCGCGTGATTTTCCTTCGGATAGCGCAGCAGTTGTGCTCAATGAAGCAGCCGTAAAAGAATTCGGCTGGGAAAAAGGGATTGGCAACGAAATATTAAACTTTTTTGATGATTCCCCGTCAAAAGTTAAAGTCATCGGAGTAGTAAAGGATTTTAACTTTGAGTCATTAAAAACCAATATTCGTCCCTTGGTAATTAACTTTACCGAAACGGCAAATAACCTGCTGGTACGCTATTATGGAGATGCCACTGAAATTATAAGTGCATCTGAAAATATATGGAAGGAGTATGCTCCCGGCGAACCTTTCGAGTATGAATTTCTTGATCAAAGTTATGATCAACTTTTTCGCGCGGAGCAACGCCTGGGAAGTTTATTCAGTATGTTTACCGTGCTTGCGATATTTATTGCCTCCCTGGGTCTTTTTGCCCTTTCTTCCTTTATGGCGGAACAGCGAACTAAGGAAATCGGTATCCGGAAAGCGTTAGGTGCGTCCATGGGCAGCCTAACTGCTTTACTGTCAAAAGAGTTCACTAAACTGGTATTAATTTCATTTGTCCTGGCTGTGTTCCCATCCTGGTATTTTATGGGTAAATGGCTGGACGGTTTCGTTTATAGGGATGAAATGGGCGTATGGGTATTCGTGGGAGCTGGCATCCTGGCGATATTAATCTCATGGGTTACTGTTGGATACCAGGCTGTCAAAGCTTCTGCATCCAATCCTGTTGACTCGTTGAAATACGAATAAATGATGAATTAAGGATTGAAATTCCCGACAGGTTATCATACTTTCTTAAGTGAAATAGCGTTTAACCCGAAATATGCGTTAGAAAATCTATTCTGTGCTGAAACTACTTCAAAACAGATCGTTACACTCACTTATCTCAACTCACCATAGCGGTACTATGCTTCGTTTCCATAAGTGCCTGTTTTATTGCACTTTCAGCCCTCATAACCAAGTTCCAATACATAATCCGGGTTTAACCACGGAGTATTTTTTAAGTTGTTCGATCCATTAGGAGCATTGTGCAAAAAGGAGTTACGCCATACTGAGTTAAAAGACCACGAAAATTGTCGCATAAAAGTAAAAATGACAAGAATTTAGGATTCAGTGCATTTTTAAGATTTTTTTTCTTTGTTACTTTTCCCAGTCCAGCGACAATTAAGGTCTTACAATAATATTGAATTTAAGGTTAGGGAGTTTTGTTAGTTATTTTATACCCTTTTTATAATAAAGCGAGTATTGTGGATTGAAGCTTTCTACGAATCTTTGTGTAAAGGATTTCAAGCATCTCATTTTTCGCAATAAATGTAATATCAGTCTCATATCCTAGATCTAAGAATTCGGAGCTATTCATTGTTATTTGAAAAATACCCCTCAAGTTAAGTCTAGCTTGTTGTCTTTGTTCTTCAACAACATTGACAGTATCAGGGAATATAAAGGACTGCTTAATGAATTTTTTATCTCTTGCTATTGTAATCCAGAAATCTTCCATGGATTCATTTAGACCCAGTCGAATTTTTTCAATTTTACCAAATACTATGTATCCATTAACAGTTCTATATTTGTAATCACCTCCTTCCTTTATTAGGTCTTTACTGTAGCCCTCAAGTTCAAAGCGAGCTAATTCATATAACTCTGCATATTTGAAAGCTTTCGATACTTTAAATGCCTTGTGCATTATAAGGGAAAGGCTATTATTACCTTTTGTCAACAAGTCCTCTACTAATCCATTTAGCATATGTTCCCCTTTTTCGTTTTTACTCGGCCTCCCTTTGTCAGCTATTTCACTTTCTCCTTCTAGAAGTTTCGCACTCTTGACCGTATCCCCTTTAACGGTATCAAGTATTTGGGATAAACCATATTCGAAGTCTATAAAATTTGCATGTTTTTTACCTTTTAATAAAATGGGTACTTTACAGTCTTCAAACAATGCGGGGAGAATTATTACTTTGTTTGTATTGATTTGTTTGTTGAAAACTGAATTCCACTCCTCCGTAACCCATTTTGAATCTACTGATTTTGACGTAAGAATTACAATCAAGTATTTGGCTCTGTCTAATCCTTCACTAATTTTTTGCGTTATATCATCACCGACCTTAATAGACCATTCGTCTAACCAAACCTCAAATCCTCCTTCCTCCAATCGGCTTGCAAGCTTTTTAGCCTTATCTCTATCAAATGACGAGTAAGAAATGAATATCATATCCTAAAGATAATTACAAGAGTTTGTATTTAAAAATGACAAAAGTCATTACGGGTTTAGCTTAATAGGTTTACATTGATAGATCACAATTAAACAAACTAAAAATGGAAGTAATAATTTATATCGCCCTTGTAGTAGGATTTATAGTTCTCGTCAGGTTATTCGGTGCCTGGATGCTTAGAATAAACGAAATTATTGAACTCCAAAAAGAAATATTAAAAGCACTAACAAGTATGAGCAAAGGAGAAACCGTTATACAAAGTGACCCGCACACGAAGTACATGACGGACGAAGAAAAAGCAAGACTTTACGATCTAAAAAATAAGCAAAACAAATAATCAATTACGGCTCAGATTAGAACACTTTTAAGGCCTCCAGTTTGAGCTTCGCTCAAGTTGGGATTGCAGCGGACTAATCCAAATACCAATTCTGGGTTTAAAACACTTCTCAGCTTTAACTGTCCACTTCCAGCCTCATGGATTGATTGTATTGGTGTTTGAGGCCCGGAAACTTCTTTTGGTGCATAGGTAAAGTAAACCTGCCTATTCCGATTTTAACAAATGGCAGTCGTGAGATCCAAATCGAGTCTTGAGGTGCTTGAATTGAGTCTTGAGGTGCTTGAATTGAGTCTTGAGGTGCTTGAATTGAGTCTTGGAGTGCTTGAATTGAGTCTTGAGGTGCTTGAATTGAGTCTTGAAGTGGTTGAATTGAGTCTTGAAGTGCTTGAATTGAGTCTTGAAGTGGTTGAATTGAGTCTTGGAGTGCTTGAATTGAGTCTTGAGGGGCTTGAATTGAGTCTTGAAGTGGTTGAATTGAGTCTTGAAGTGGTTGAATTGAGTCTTGAAGTGCTTGAATTGAGTCTTGAAGTGCTTGAATTGAATCTTGAAGTGCTTGAATTGAGTCTTGAAGTGCTTGAATTGAGTCTTGAAGTGGTTGAATTGAGTCTTGAAGTGGTTGAATTGAGTCTTGAGGTGCTTGAATTGAGTCTTGGGGTACTTGAATTGAGTCTTGAAGTGGTTGAATTGAGTCTTGAAGTGGTTGAATTGAGTCTGTCAGTGCCTGAATTGAGTCTGTCAGTTGAGAAACTTCCAGTCCTTTAAACCCGGATGATCTATTCCAAGGTCTAATTGCTTTAAAATCAAGCCTGTCTACTGCCTGACGGCCAGGCCGTTAGCAGGTACCCAAAAGTGAGCATTTATTTGACGATTTTGAACAGC
>SDBV01000577.1_pt1 | contig 52909 bp, 53 predicted proteins | sample 2277081 | NCBI WGS metagenome assembly SDBV01 (sample SAMN10402039, study PRJNA504765) | marine sediment metagenome | isolation source: marine sediment core GS10_PC15, 223 cmbsf | place: Arctic Ocean: Southern Knipovich Ridge | collected 2010
AATTCTTGCATTCACATTAGTACTGAACTAATATTATGAATACAATGCAAATAAGTAATAGAGATATTACATCAACTATTTGCACAATAATGTTACTTGGAGTTCTTTATGAAATTGAATAAAATAGTGGTTTTAACAGTATTAATTATATTATCTATATTTTCATGTACATTGATTGAGAATATTACTAAATCTATTAATTCTGATAATACTGGTAATACTAATAACTCAAGCGGGAATGATTTTGGTATAACCGGATATTATTCACCTGCAGAATATGCAAGCGAACCTTCTAAAAGAGATTGTTACGAAGGTGAATTATCAGAACAAACCAAACTAAATGTATTAGAACTGGTAAACTATATCAGAAATCTTCATGGAATAAATCCAGTTATTTATGCATATGATCAGGATATGAAAGTACAGAAAGGTGCTCTTATCATGGCTGTTAACCGTTCGATAAATCATTATCCTCCGGAAGATTGGGATTGCTGGTCGGAAGAAGGATATCAAAGTGCCAATAACAGTAATATCATAGGCGGAGTAGCTGCATCCTTTGCACCTGCGTATTCAATAATATCCTTTTTAATAGATTTGGATGTTCCTTCGGTTGGCCATAGAAAATGGATATTGAATCCTTTTATGAACTCCATAGCGTATGGTCATGTTGAATTGGATGGAGTTACAGGAGGCCTTTTACAGGTTTTGAATGAAGACGAGCAGAGTACAGATGTTGATTTTGTTGCCTACCCATTTAACGACTATCCGGCTGCTTTTTTTGATATGAACTGGAGGTTGTCATTTATTGCAATTCAAAACAGGGAATCTATGATATATAACCTCGGTATTAATTACTCTTCTGCGGTTATAACCGTAATATCAGAAAATGGAAAGTCTCTTGATGTTTCAACTGTTCTAAGTGAAAACGAAGAAATGGGTATTCTAAACATGATGTCCTGGGAAGTTGACGATCTTGAATATGGAGTAAAATACGATGTTACGATTACCGGTGTTAAAACAGATAAAGGTTTAACAGACTATGAGTACTGGTTCAAAATTGAGTAGCTTAATTTTTAAACAGGAATGTTTTTGTTATCTCTTTTCATAAAAAAGGATAACAGCAGAATAGTTATAATACTTTAAGCCCTAAGAATTTAACAAAAGGATCAAAATCACGATCATTATGAAGTAATTTAATTTGATTCTCTATACAAAAAGTTCCTATGATGATGTCAATAGTCTTTCTAATAGTAATCCCTTTTTGCCTTAATTTACGGTAGTTTTCTGCAGCTTTAAAGGCTATGTCTTTTCCTGCAAGATCATAATATTCAAGTCTGGAAATTATTTTAGGAGCAGAAGATATTTCACTTTTTGTTTTAAAACCTTGAATTAATTCAGTTATGATTAAATCACCAATACAAATGCGTTCTGTATTAAGCGCTGTATCTAAAAGCATGGTATGTTTATTATCTTTTCCTAAAAAGTAATCTATCCATACCGAGGTATCAACAAGAATCATTAATCTTGTCTCATCTTTTCCAGATCACCTTCCCATTTTAGTTTACCTTTAAATTTACGAATGTAGGATTGAGATTTAACTTTAATCAACAATTTTAAAGCGAATTCAATTGTAGCTTTTTTAGTTTTTAATCCGGCAGCAATTTTTGCTTCTTTTATTAGATCATCATCAATTACTACATTTGTTCTCATGAAATCTCCAATGTATATTAATGTGTATATTTAATAATAATATACACATTATTTTCTTTTTAATCAACGATTTTTTATAACAGGAATTACTCTTTTTTTTGTTTTCTTTCTTTGGCGGCATTAATTAAATCCGCAAAGGTGGCTGTATCTTTACTCTTGTCGCTGAATTGATTGATGAGCTGTTGATTCATTCGGCGTTCTCTGGGAGTGGCTTTACGGTTTGGATTGTTAATGGTTCTTTCCGATTCCTCGTAACCGCAGGCGCGGGAAGGACAGACCAGGATTTTATTTCCTTTCTTATCTCTGGCATTCATCATCTTTCTGCTGCAAACAGGACATTGTTTTTTAGATAGATTTCTGGGTTGATATGTAGTGCTGCTATTTTTAATTCGATCCACTAATTCTTTGGTATTTTTACGAATATCAGCAGAAAAATTTTGTGGTTTTTCTGTTCCTTTGACAATTTGAGTTAAACGTATTTCCCACTTAGCGGTTAAATCCGGCAACTTTAATTCTTCCGGAACTACATCCAACAGTTCGCTGCCCTTACCTGTAGGAATTAATGATCTATTCTGTCGTTCGATATAATAATTGGAGATAAGTTTTTCTATTATATCTGCTCGGGTTGCCGAAGTTCCCAACCCGCCTTGAGCGATGGATTGTTTAAGTTGTTGATTAGAAATGAACTTGCCAGGGTGTTCCATTGCTGTTAGTAGTGTGGCTTCTGTGTAATGACCAGGGGGTAAGGTATGAGATTGCTTAATTTTTACATCCACTAAATTTCGCTTTTCACCTTTTTTATTACTTTTAAGCTGCTGCAATGGTTCTTCATCTTCTTCGATGGTTTCCGATACTCCGCCAATGATTTTCCACCCTTTATCTATGACCTCAATACCTTTTGTATAAAAGCATTCCCCGTTAACATCGGTAATTATGGTAATCTGCTTGTATCGATACGGAGGATAAAGGACAGCTATAAATCGTTGCGCTATTAGCTGCCATAGCGCTTTTTCCTCTGCATTTAATCTATCTAGATTAACATTTTCTTCTGTAGGAATAATGGCATGATGGTCTGTTACTTTTTTGTCATCTACAAAATGTCGCCCCGGATTGATTTCTTTATTTATAAGCGATACTGCTGCTTGTTGGAATTGTGTTTTACTTAAGGCTTTTAAGCGGCTTTTTAATGTTGGTACAATGTCCGCTGAAATATAGCGGGAATCTGTACGAGGATAGGTTGCATATTTATGTCTTTCATACAATCCCTGTAAAACCTGCAAAGTCTTTTTCGCAGAGAAACCCAGACGCCTGTTAGCATCTCTTTGTAGTTCTGTTAGATCATAAGCTTGTGGAGGATAGTCTTTTTTTTCTTTGATAATTATATCTCTAATAATACCAGTTTTTCCTTTGACTTTTTCTTCTAATTTCTGAGCTGCTAACTGATTGAAAATCCTCGATTGTCCTTTATCATTTTTCCAGAGACCCTCGAATTCGTTGAAATCTCCATTAATGGTCCAATAAGCCTGTGGTTTAAAGTTTTTGATCTCTTTTTCACGATGTTCTAATATGGCCAGGGTTGGGGTTTGGACTCTGCCTGCAGATAAACGAGCATCAAATTTACAACTTAAAGCTCGTGTTACATTTAAACCTACAATCCAGTCCGCTTCTGCCCGGGCTTCTGCTGCATGAAATAGAGTTTCATATTCCTTACCGGGTTTTAGATTGGAAAATCCGGTAGTAATCGCTTTATCGGTTTGAGAGCTTATCCATAGACGCTGAATAGGGCCTTTCCAGCCGCCTAAACGTATTATCCAACGTGCAACCAGCTCACCCTCCCTGCCGGCATCCGTAGCTATAATTAACTTATTAACGTCTTTGCGGTGGAAAAGATATTTAATTGAATTAAATTGATGACTGGTTTTACGTATCACTTTTAGTTTCATCTTTTCCGGAAGCATGGGAAGGCTCCCCAAAACCCAGTTTTTCCATTCTTCATGATAAGAGCCGGGATCTGCCAATTCTATTAAATGTCCCATAGCCCAGGTGACAATATAATTATTTCCTTCACAGTTGGTTTTTGTTCTCTTATTACACTTTAATATCCGGCCAATCTCTTTACCCACACTGGGTTTTTCTGTTAATACAAGGGTTTTCATATTTTAATGATAGAAGAAATTAGAATCTTAAATCAAGCATTTTTCTACAAAAATTTCTTGAAAAAATTGCAGCTTTTTTGTTTAGTAAAAGTGTCTGATCTTATAATCAAACCTTTAAAGGCCTTCCTGGTTTTTCCATGCATGCTAATTTGTATGATTTGTCACGATAAAAATCACATCCGCAAGTAAATAATTCTCTTAACTTTTCTCTGCCGCGGTGCAATCTTATTTTTACTGTTTCTAAAGTAATGTCTAATGATTCCGCAATATCTTTACTTTTTAAATTTTCATATTCTTTCATTACAAGAACAGTCTGGAATTCGGGGGGGAGTTTTTAATATATCCTGCTATACATTCGGTCATTTCAGTAAATACTGCTGTTTCATCCGGAGGTTTAGGGATGCTTTTATTAAATACATTTTCTACTTCATAATTATCTATTACTTCCGGAGCCGAGTCTTTAGGGCATCCACAATCCTTTGATTTTTTCCTTAATGAATCTATGGCTGTATTTGAGGCTATGCGGTATATCCATGTTGATATTTTTGATTTGCCTTTAAAATTGCTTATTCCGCGGTTAATTTTTAGAAATGTTTCCTGTGTAAGATCTTCAGCTTCCTGCTTGCCAACGAGATTTGAAAGATAATGAAAAACCCTAAAATAATAATTTTGATATATTTCATCTAAATTAATCATTACTTTATAATATTGGAATTAATAGCTAAGTCAAGGTAAATTTTTTTAATTTAATAGGAAGTTTAGAAGATAGTGAAATAGGACCAATAAATAAAAATGCGGATTAAGAATATATAAACAATATGCCTAATCCGCTATTAATTTGTTATCCAGTTAATTTATTATCTTGCGCCTGCCTGTGTAAGAATATCAACTAATTCTTGATATGGTCCCCCTTTATCACCTTCTTTTGCTATTTCTAAAGCAGTACCAAATTTGCCTTCTACATTTAGATCAGCTCCTTCTGCAATTAATATTTTAACTATGAAAATATTGTTATACATTGCTCCAAACATTAATGCTGTCATATGTTCATTAGGCTCTTGATAATTAACATCAGTACCATAATCAATAAGGAGCCCTACTAATTCTATATTCTCATCATAACAGGCTCTCATTAATGTTGTCCAACCGCCTTCTGATACAGCTTCAGTATCTGCACCAGCTTCCAATAATATTCTACAAACTTCAGTACTTCCACCCTCAGCTCCTATAAGTAAAGGTGTAAAACCGCCCTCTTTAACAGTATTAACATCTGCACCAGAAGAGACTAATTTTTCAACTATAGCAGCCTGGCCAAGATAAGCTGCTGTCATTAATGCTGTTTGTCCATCTGCTCTTGATATAGAAATATCTGCTCCGGAATCAATAAGAAATTCTGCAACTTCAATTTGATTCTCGAATAAAGCTGTAATAAGAGGTGTTTGTCCTGCAAGCTCTCTAAGCCTCATATTTATATTAGCTCCGCCTTGTAATAAATTTTTAACTTCTTCAATATTACCACTTGCGACCGCATTAAATAGAGGATCTTCATAATCAGTCGCAGGCCGCTTAGTAGTTTCAGGTCTTGGTTCTGCTTGCGCAACGAGAGGTATGTCCATAGTTAAACTTTTGCTTCTCCAGGTTGCAGAACCATCTCCACTTGAATCAAAAATAAAAATGTCAGTTGCTTCCCCTGTAAAATCATTTGATTCTTCATTAATAACATAAAAATCTGTAAAATTTTCACCGGATTTCTCTCTAGTCTGATGCGTAAATTCAATTTTCTGGCAAAGAATCTGATTTTCGGAAGTAGTAACACTTTCCAGTATATAAATTCTTTGATCATGAGTGCTACCGTAATAAGTATCCTGTGTTGCATAAATTACATATACATTTTCAGATATTTCTGTAAACAGAATAGTGAAATCCTCGGTCCAACCTTGATTACTTTCTAAAGTCTGTACAAAGTACATACCATCAATATCCCATGTTAAACTTTCTACAGGTTCAGTTAATTCGTATGAAACACAAGAAAATGCAAAAATCGAAATAATCGCAATTCCTAGTGTCGATATCTTTAAAATCTTTTTTGTGCATTTCATATATTTTCTCCTATTTTTATAATTATATGCAGCATTTTCTAAAATGCAAATTTGCTTGTGAGAAAATTTAGAATTATGTATCTTTTTTCTCACTTTTTCGTCTAATAGATAATTACAAATAAATATTTTTATAAAATAAGGAGTAAATATGAATAATAAGCATGTGAGTTTTAACGTTAAAATAACTACTACAAATGCTTCATGCACAATTGGAGAAAAAATTGCTAAGCAGAACATAGATGCAGGTAAAATACCTGTCCTCTCCTGTGAAGGTGCATGTATTCGGGGTGAAATTGCACGAATTGCAGCAAATATAGTAGCGAAGCATAAAAAGTTCGGCAGAGCCTGCCATGGTGAACTATTCACAATGCCTAAATCCGGAATAACAGATTGGGTTAAGAAATCTAAAAATGTAGTGCTAATTGATGGTTGCTTTCTGGGATGCCATAAACGGATTATGGAAAATCTATTTGGCCGGGACAAAGTACTTCATTTTGATGCATTATCCATATATAAAAAATATACTAATTTTTTTGATAGTAGTTCTGTACCATACGAAGAGCTGTTAAAAACTGCACAGGAAGTAGCAAATCGGATCCTTACTGATTTGAATAATTTATCAGAAGAAAATATGAAAGAAATGAAGATAGTAAAGAAGTAACAAAATTAATTTCTATAAAAGCCTCCTGTTAAGTTCAGGAGGCTTTTATAATTTTTCTTACATTTAATTTCTTTTTTTTAACATAATTTTGTATATTGAACTTACACATTAAATTGGAGGTAATTTACGAAATATTTATATATTTTATTGGCTTTAATAATAGTATTTTTTGCATGTACAAAAACTGGAAATGAAACTATTACTTCTACTGATGAGATCGTTCAGGAAGAGGCTGCTCCCGTTGTAGAGGAATTTACAGGATATCTTGTTGACGTCACTTGCGGTTTAACTGGAAAAGGCCTTGACGGTGCAAACCTTGTTACAAATCCTGACGATCATACCATGCATTGTCTGGAGGCTTGTGCTGCTTCGGGTTTTGGAGTTATGTTAGAAAACAGCGATGGCGAAACTTTCAAATTCGTTAAATTTGATGGCATGGGAAATAATCTTTCTAATGAAATACTAAGTAACATGACAGAAAACACAAGTGCTTTTGTAACAGCCAGAGGTTATATAGAAGATAATATTATTGCTGTTTCGGAATTAGAACTCAATAATTAAATAAAAACTTTTATTGACGGAGCCCTTTTTATGGTCAGAAATTCGTGATCACATAGAATTAAGTAAGTATCATAGCAAAGGAGGTTTTCCAAGAAGCCTTTTATCCAGATCAAATGAAGATAGTTTTGAATGGCGAATGGATTTTATTCAAGATTTTCTTGAACGTGGTATACCATTTCTAAGCCAGCGAATTTATCCACAATTAGTTGATCGCCTTCTCCAAATGATCTGTCATTCTCATGGACAGCTTTTGAATGTAAATACTTTTGCTGCTTCATTAGGTATTGATAATAAAACTGTACGTAAAATTATTGATTTATTAGAAGGAGCGCAGTTGTGGAAAAATTAGATCTTAAAAAGACAGAAAAGGAATACTATAAACCTGGAAAAAAACCGGAAATAATAGAAATACCGGAATTCCAGTTTTTGATGGTAAACGGAACAGATGCAAGACCCGAATCCGAAGGATTTCAGAATGCAATAACTACTCTATTTAGCGTTTCATATCCTGCTAAATTTATGAGTAAAAAAGAACTTGATCGTGATTACACTGTTATGCCTTTAGAAGGCCTCTGGTGGGCAGATGATATGAATGCTTTTAAAAATGGAGAAAAAGAAAAGTGGCACTGGACGCTTATGATTCGACAACCGGATTTTATAACTCAGGACATTGTAAATAGGGCTTTAAAAAAAGCAAAGGAAAAAAAGAATATATCAGAAGATAAACTTAAATTATCAAAATACAAAGAAGGCTTATCTGCACAGATTATGCATATCGGCCCTTTTTCCAAAGAAAAACCAAATATTATGCTTTTACATGAGCTGATAAAATCTGAAGGTGGAAGATTTAGTGGCCAGAAGCAGAAACATCATGAAATATATCTAAGTGATTTCAGAAAGGCTGCACCGGAAAAAATGCGTACTATTTTACGTCAGTCTTTTTTGAAGTAAGGTATCTTATAGAGAGTATAGTATGATCAATTGCGTTAAATATTAAATTTCAATTTTAATAATTATTGCTATTGTTATTACTTAAATATGTAGTATATTAGTAGTATTACTGTTATGCTTAAAATCAAACATTCCGGACAAAAAGAGAGATATCTGTTCACTTTATATCCAGCTAGAATAAAGGTGTTATATGTTATTCTCAGTTGTTTTCTTTTATTTATATTATTTAGCTGTGATGATTTTTCGTTTTATGATTAAATATCCGAATTTGATCCATTAAGAATAATACCGGATTACTACATAGAAATTCCCCGTTATAGTTTCTATACATTCAGTGCTGCTGGCGGTACAACTCCTTATACTTTTTCTCTTTCTAATAATGGTAAAGGCACAATAAATCCTGTAACAGGATATTACGAGGCTAATGGCACTCCCGGAGAAGTAGATGTTATTGTTATTGATAATAATGGCGCCGTGGATAGTGTTACCGTCAAAATTCTTAATTAATAAATAATCCCGGAGTATATAGCTCCGAGGTATCTTCGTTCTCATAAGGTTGCGGCTCTGCTGCTAGATGAAATGATATGAACCAGTGCTTGTTTAATATAGATCCGGATGAGAACATACAAGTGATCATTTAACAAACTAACAATTAATAGGTAAAAATAATAAAACTCTCTTGACAAAAAGCCCTCTCAATGTCTATATTACAGAATATAAAGGAATATAATGGAAAATAAGAGTATATTTGATAATATAATGACTCTGGCAGAGGTTGCAGAATATTTAAAGTTGTCTGAGAAGACTATATTAAAAATGATAAAAAACCAGGAAATACCATGCGCAAAAGTTGCAAATCAATGGAGATTTATACGCCCGATGCTGGATGACTGGCTAACATCCCAGATGAATGTTATTCCACAAAACGATCTTTCCCGTCAGATAGAACTTGAATTTGAATATTTTCCATTGTCCCGTTTAATGGATGAACAATTAATTACTTTAAATATTAATCGCGGTTCAAAAGAGGAAATATTAAATCAGCTTGTTGGACTTGCTAAGAAGAAAAATCTCATTTCAGAAGAAAATGATTTGCTGGATAAATTGTTAGACAGGGAAAATTTAATTTCTACTGGTATTGGAAATGGTGTTGCGCTACCTCACTTAAGAAAACCATCAAGTAGAATTGTGTATGGCCCTAAAATAATTATTGGTGTTTCTAAACAGGGTATCAATTTTGACTCTCTCGATAAAAAGCCCGTTCATTTAATTTTTTTAATTCTTACAGATAGTGAAATTGTTCATTTAAGAGTAATGGCAAAACTTACAGGCATACTCAGGGTAATGGATGCAATTGTGAATTTAAAAAATATATCCGATCCAAAAGAGATGATAAAATTTTTTATAAATATTGAAAACAAGAATATTTTAAAATAGGAGAAGAGTAATGATAGGATCATTGCGTTTAGAGTGCATAAAAATTGGAACAAGTGCACAAACAAAAGAACAGTTGATAGAGGAGATTGGTAGGCTGGCAAAACAGTCTTCGGTTCTTTCAAATATAGACAGGGAGCTTATAGAAAAAAGACTTATAGAAAGAGAAAAAATAGTTTCCACCGGATTAACAAATGGTATAGCTATTCCTCATTGTACTTTTGATAAGCTTGATAGTTTTGTAGTTGGTTTAATTATTATACCGGAGGGTATAGATTATAAGTCGTTTGATAAGAAAAAATCGAATCTTGTATTTTTTATTATAGGGAACAAAAAAGACCGTAATAAACATATTAAGATTTTATCATCAATCTCAAAATTATCAAAAGATACTGAACTTTTTAACAAGATAAAGAACACAAAAGAGCCGCTGGAAGCTTTTAATGTTTTACAGAGTGGAATTGATATTCCAGTCGAAGTAAATGGAAAAATAAATAAATGTCAGTTTGTTATTCATGTACAGGATGAAGATCTGTTTTTTGATGTACTTGAAATATTAAGCTCCGGTGCGGATGGTTCAATATCCGTTTTAGAAACAATGAATGCGGGATACTATCTAAATAAACTTCCGTTATTCTCGACTTTCTGGAATGATACGGATAAGGTTTTTAGCAGAGTAATAATTGCAGTTGTAGATTCAAAACTAATGAATGACACTATTAGAAGAATAAATATGGTTAAAGAGAAAAATGCAAAAGGTATTTTAGTAACTGTAAATAATGTTCTTTATTCAGACGGTTCCATAGATTTTTAAGGAATAAATTATGTACATAATAAGCAAGATTCAGGAATTCATTTCAGATTTACATTTAGAGCCGCTTTTAGTTATCGGTGTATTAATTGGAATTGGTTTTTACTTTGGTAAAAGCATGAAGTTTATAAAACTGCCGTCTATAATCGGTTTTATGATAATCGGGGCCGTATTTGGTCCTTCCCTGTTTAATTTTTTAAATGAAGATTTTCAAGCTAGTTTAAGTTTTATTACGGATATCGCCCTTAGTTTTGTTGCAGTAAGTATCGGAATAGAATTAAGTTTTAGCAGTTTAAAAAAGCAGGGTGCCGGAATTATTGCTGCAATAATTTCTGAATCGTTTCTTGCTTTTATCCTTGTAACTGTTGGAATATTTCTTTTAACAAAGGACATTGCGCTTGCACTTATATTCGGTTCCATTGCTCCTGCTAGTGCTCCTGCCGGAACTGTTGCAATTATACAGGAATATAAGGCAAAAGGATCACTTACAAGAGCACTTTATGCTGTAGTAGGATTTGATGATGGACTTGGAATAATTATTTTCGGATTTGCATCTGCAATTGTAAAATCAATCTTAATAACAGAAAGCGGAGGAGAATCTGTAAGCTTCTTTATGCTTATTTTCGAACCTTTAAAAGAGATATTATTTAGCATAGGAATAGGGTCGCTTTTAGCTTTAGTATTCTGTTTTCTTGCAAGAAAATTAAAGAATGCCCGTGATATTTTTATATTGATTTTCTCTACTGTGCTTATATCTGCAGGTTTATGCCATGCTTTACATTTATCCATAATACTAACAAACATGGTAACAGGAATTATTATAGTTAATACCCAGCCAAAAAATCTTGTAGAAAAAATCCACCACGAATTATCCGAATTTATGCCTCTACTATTTATCCTGTTTTTTATGTTAGCAGGAGCAAACTTGCATGTTTCTGTTTTACCTTCTTTAGGCCTTATTGGAGTTATCTATATTGTAGCCAGATCTGCCGGACTTATGCTAGGAGCCGCTTTTGGTGCAACTGTTGGCAGGCTCGAAATAAAGATAAGAAAATATCTCGGAATGGGGATATTATCACAGGCAGGTGTAGCCATAGGCCTATCACTTATTGTAAAAAGTGAATTTGCAGAACTTGGAGAGCATGGAAGTGAAATAGGTAATATTGTAATAACAACAGTAACAGCTACCTGTGTATTTTTTGAAATAATAGGCCCGATATTAACAAAAATCGGACTTAAGAAAGCAGGTGAAATTAAAATAAAAGAAAAGAATAAATAAGTATACAAATTATTGTACTTGTAATAAAACGAAAATTATTTATACTAAAAGTTGATGAATGTAACGGATTTGACTAAACTGGTAAAACAGGAGAAAGTTGATAAAGGTACAGTCCTTATTGTACAGGGCGGTAATAAAAAGGCTCTAACTATTATACATTCCGGCCTTGCAGAGCTTATTTCATATAGTGAAGATGCATACGGAATAGAGCCCGAACAAATTATTAGTAAAAGCATAAGAGTCGGGCTTATTAAGGGTGAGTCTATATGTGGAATCATGGGGCTTTTAAATCCGGAGCCTTATGGCAGTTCTGTAAGAACATTAACAGAATGTGTAATCTCAGTTATACCTGTTAGTATCGATGAAATAATTAAGACTCTGCAATCGAAAATGCTTTTAAATCTTCAGGTTCTTAGAGCTCTTGTTCAGAGGAATGAGTCTGCAATTTTTTTAATTAACAATTATAAGGCCCTGTGGCATAAATTAGCCTCTATTGCAGATAGTATAGCAATTGGTATTGAGCTTCCGAAAAAAGCAATCAAACAAATGGAAAATGCAGACAGGATAAATTTGTCACTAATGGATTATTCATCCTTCTTAAAGAAGAAGATTACTTCTAAGAAAATGTCTGTGCCACAAGTATGGGACCATAATATATTTTTAGGAACTGTACAGAACTCTATAAAACTGTTTGATAATATAGATACTATAGAGATCGAATCTATAATTGATTATCAGCAGTTTCTCTTTCTAAAAAGATTATTAAGGAAAAAGGATAATATATTAATAGATTTATTTAAAAGGGATGAGCCGACTAATTATTACTTTTTTCAATTTTTAGGAAAAACTCTGGAAGCTCTGCTTAAAAAAAATAAGGAAATGGTTCAGACAATAAATAAATTAATAGGCATTTTATACTCGGATTCCGGATGGATTGGACAGGTAATTAAGCAGTATAATAAAAAAAATAAAAAGGTATACTTATTTATTCATTACATGGGAAAATTCTGCTGGAGGTGCCGTAGAGATATTATTCAGTTATTTGGTAAGGATTTAAAAATTGAATTTCCGGTATATTCAAAACTTAAATCTTTCGAATTGCTCGATGTAGAAGTGGGACAACAAAAAGCCGGAAAGCCGGAAAGCAAAATTAAAGTTCAGGATGCAAGTTTAAAAAAATATAATAACCTTCTATCAAAGATACTATCATTCGCAGAAGTAGATACTGATTTTAAAAACAAATTCATTATGCTGTTAAATGTTTTTAAAAAGAATAAGAAAAAATTTGAGAATGAGCCTAAGTTAAATGGAGTAAAAAATAAAATATCGGAGTTATATTGGGAACTTTATGAAATATGTTTCTTAAAAATTACAGATACAGACCTCAAAAGTTTTATTCCCGGTATAATGCTTCATTTCGGCCTGCTCGATGAAACGCTTGTAAGTAAAGAGCATCTTTCTTTTATTGATAAATCGTATGCAAAAAATTTGTTTGTAGATGAACCAATTCCTGTTATGACCCTTCCTTACTTTTTAGAAAAAATATATAAGATGGAATTTAATCCTTCTCTAACAGAAATGGGTGAGTCATTTAATGATGTAATTAAAAAGCAGCTTAAATTGTCAAAAAAGGAAATTGATAATACCTATTTATATAGCGATATTGTAGAAGACAGAGTAAGATTTGAAGTCAGGAAGGTAATATCAAAAATATTTAAACTTATTTTTGGTTCAATAAGAACAGCATTTCCGATACTCTGTAGTGAAACTATTCTAGGAAAGATAGATAGAACATTTGTGGATCCGGAAGAATATTCAAATTTAGTAAATAAATTCAGACAGCAGGATTTTTCTCTTTTTTACAGAGATATAGTACTTCATCATAAATTCGGTACGGATATTGTAAGCAAGGAAGTAATACCTAATTTTATATTGTATCCTTTATCCGGTTCGAGAATTATGATGTGGCAGGAACTTGATGGTGCAAAAAGAAGCACAGCCGGCAGATTATTTCTCCCTTCATTTTTTAATGAGAATTTAAGTGAATCAATTCTAACCGGGCTGGCCCATTTTAAATGGGAACTCCAGAAAATTATGGCTGGAGGCAAATGGATGGATCCTGTAGATGGTGGATTTATCGGTGCGTATTATGATTATATTAACTTTTATAAAAAGAATCCTAATTTAACACCTAAGGCCAAAGAATTATTAAAAGACTTTATAAAAAGAACACGTTCGGATAAAGAGCGTTTTACAAAAGATTATATAATGTGGATGAATTTTGAGTTTGAAGGAAGAATAAAATTAAACAATGTTGCACGTGATATTTTTTATAGGTACTGCCCTTTTAGGAAAGATGCGCGTAGTGAACTTGCTAAAAAGCCTTTATACACAAACCTGGATACAAAGTATAGGAATAGAGCAAGACAGAAAATACTAAAAACAGAAAGCCGAATTAGAAAATTTGAAAAATCTGAAGAATCTGTACCACAGGATATATTAGATTATATGGAATTTCTTAAGATGTAACCTATATTTCGAAATTGATATTTAGATATTAAGTACGTTTTATATTAATTAATTAATTATGTATTATTAACTTCGGAGCAAAAGAATGGATCTAAAGGATTACGGCTGGAATAGTTTCTTTAAGGAATGCTATAATAAATTAGAAACTGAGTATAAGCCTGCAATAGTATGCTGCAGGTATTCAAATTACTATGATATAATTTGTGCGGCAGGCAAATATTCTGCAGAATTATCAGGAGCCTTTGTTTATAATACAGTTAATATTAGCGAATTTCCGGCAGTTGGAGACTGGATTTTAGTTGATTTATTAAAGGGGGAAACAAAAGCAGTTATCCATGAAGTGCTTCCCCGTAAATCCTGTTTCTCACGAAAAGCTCCCGACGGTAAAGAAAATGAACAGGTAATCGCTGCAAATATTGATATGCTTTGTATAGTTACAGGTCTTGACAATAATTTTAATCCCAACCGCATAGAAAGGTATATAACACAGGCTTATAATAGCGGAGCAGCTCCTTTAATAATATTAAATAAAGTGGACCTTGTTACTTCCCGGGATTCTATTCTGCTGGAACTCGAGAAGGTTGTTATTGGCGCTGATGTGGTTTTTCTTAGTACAATAACAGGTGAGGGGATAGAACAGCTAAGATGCTATTTAAAAAAAGGAAAAGTATCCGCATTTGCAGGCTCATCGGGTGTAGGCAAATCAAGTATTATAAATATGCTTGTGAGTGATGCACTAATTAAAACAAAAAATGTAAGGGAAAAGGACAGTAAAGGAAGGCATACAACATCTGCAAGGCAGATGTTTAAGACAAAAGACGGTGCTATAATAATAGATACTCCGGGAATGAGAGAACTTGGCTTATGGAGCTCAGGAAATGCATTAAATGATTCTATAAACTATTCTATAAATAAGGCATTTGAAGAAATAGCTGAGATATCAGAACATTGTAAATTCAATAATTGTTCACATGATAAGGAACCTGGTTGTGCAGTGAAACAGGCTCTTAGTGAAGGAAACCTAAGTCCAGAGCGATATGGGAATTATATTAAGCTTCAGAAAGAAATAGAATATTTGAAAAGGAAAGTGGATATTAAAGTGTCTGGGAACACTAAAAAACGGTGGAAAGAAATAACAAAGCAAATTCGAAAAGACAAATAAAATGATAGTGAGTAATGAAAAATATTATTTTTTATATTTACTACCCGTTAAGCGTTCAAATCGTTCTTTTTCCCACTTATCAATCCTATTTATATCTTTGTTTAATTTTTTATAAAAGTGTTCTACAATTAAGCGATTAGGTAAATGTTTATCCTCATGATATAATTTATATATACTTTGATTATTATCATTAAATAAAAACCATCCAACCGCAACACCTGCACTTCTGCTTATTCCCTTTTCACAATGAATTACCATATTGTGGCAGTTTTTGTGTTTAACAAAAAAGTTATATATCTTTTTTAAAATATTATCATTAAATACGTATAAGCGACTAGTATCATCAGGGAAATCAAAGAACTGTAGTTCTATAATATCCCTGTAAATATTACGGAATTTTAAGTTTGTAAACTCAACACTTGGGCTGGTAATTCTTATTAGGACATTATAAAGATTTTTATCTAGTTTAAAGTTTGTGACCTTATCTTTGTCTAATATGTATGTTCCCATTATGAAATTAGAATATATACTATTATGATTTGGAAATCAAGAAAAACTTAATTAAATAAAAAATAATTAAACAAATAAATACCGGTTAAGGTTGCAATTTAAAAAAATGAAGAATAATAACTTGTGCAGTTTAAGATAATATTTTAATCAGGTTATTATGTAAATAAAAAATTGAGACATTAACTTTTGTTAAAACTAAAATTCTTGACTTAAAATATATATTGATCTACGCTGATATTTGATAAACAGAAAGGAGGCAGAATATAAAAAGCGATAAACAGGTTACTGGTATTATTTTTGGTTATAAAAACAGAGAAATACATAAAAAAGTAAAGTTAAATATTCGAGCTCCGGAAAAAAAAGCAGATGAAGAATTTGTATATAACATCGGCAGAGACAAAAAAAATACTGTTTCTATAGATGATGATAAGGTTTCTAGGTTTCATGCAAAAATTATATATAAAAATAACAAGTTCTATGTTAAAGACAATAAAAGCTCAAATGGAACATTTCTTAACGGGAAAAAAATAACTTCAGGCAAAATTGTTATTCTTAATAATGGAGACAAAGTAAAGATCGGTACTACGGAAATAGTAATTAATTTTAACTAAATAATTCCTGCGGTAGGACTGCAAGATATTCTTATGTTTGTAAAGATAATTTTTTAAAAAATTTATACTACCATAAATAATGGACAGGATTACTTATTAAATTATTGTAAATTGATTCTATTTTTTCCATTTTTTCATCAGATATATTATCCAGTTCACAAGCAGTCATATTTGATGTTACCTGTTCCTCTCTGGATGCACCTGGTATTACGCAGCTAACCTGCTTAGACATAAGAACCCATTTAATTGCCCAGGATGCAAGCCCGGGTTTGTCCGGAAAAAGTTTTTTGATTTCTTCGACTGCTTTTAAACCAGTTTCAAAATCTACTCCGGAAAATGTTTCGCCCTTATCAAAAAATTTTCCATCTCTATTAAAAAATCTGTGGTCACCAGGTTCAAATTTAGATTCTTTTGTGATTTTTCCGGAAAGAAGTCCGCTTGCAAGAGGTACCCGTACTATTATTCCAATGTTGTTTTTCTCTGCCAGCGGAAAGAACAGTTCCATTGGCCTTAAACGGAACATATTAAAAATGATCTGAACTGTTGTAACATTCGGATAGTTAATTGCTTTTATTGCTTCTTCTACTTTTTCCACACTTACACCGAGGTATTTTATCTTTCCTTTTTCTTTAAGTTTATCAAAGAGTTCAAATATTTCCGGACGGTAGTAAACCTCTGTTGGTGGACAATGCAGCTGGATAAGGTCTATAGTGTCTATCTTTAACCTTTTAAGGCTGTCTTCCACATATTTCCTTAAAACATCCGGCTGGTATCCCTGGGATACATGAGGAGATATCTGTCTTCCACATTTTGTTGCTATATATATATCTTCAGATCTGGATTTTACTATTTTACCGACCATTTTCTCACTGTCACCGTTACTGTACACGTCTGCAGTATCAATAAAATTAACACCCATATCTATTGCTTTGTTTAAAATAGTTTCGGCATTTTTTTCATTAAAATCCGAACCCCATTTGCCTCCTACCTGCCATGTGCCGAGTGAAACTTCGGAAATATTAAGATTTGTTTTGCCTAATGTACGGTACTTCATTGAATGCTCCTTAAAAAATAAATATTATAAGAAGATGATAGCTAAACGATAACTAAACCATGAACCGGAGTTAAGTGACTTTAAGGAATTTAGCTTTTACTTTTAGTAAAGTAATTGAAATATCCATTATCTGGTTTATCATATCACTATTCGACTAAGAATTGCCAGTCTTTTACAACCTTCATTCCATCAATTTGATATATACAATCCGGTACTGTCTCACTATTATATATCTGGTTTATTCCTATCTGATTTATATCTAACCATGGAGTTAAAGACAGATCTATACTTCCATCTGCAGAGGGTTCAGTTTGCATTACATCGGGATTTAAATATCCTGTGAGTGTATCTGTTTCAAAATCGTATTTTACAATAACAAGATTGATTCCTCTCGCTGTTGCATTAAGTGGTACTTGTGAACCTCCGGCACTGTACATAGTAATAGTGTACCACTGTGGAGATTTTGTAGCATTTTTGCCTTTAAACCTAATCCCGCCGAGAATAGTGTCATTATTATAAAAGGCTACTGAAAAACCTGCCGAATTTTTAATTATAGAATCTGTATTAACTATAAATGCAAAATATACATATCCTTTGGAAGTAGAAGTATTTAAATTGTCTCCTAATATTTCGCCGTTTGTTCCATCATTCTGGCCTGTAAAAGAGCCGCCGTTTCCGGAAGAATAATCAGTATAACTTAAACCCGTTGTTAAATACTGGATTTTTGTGGTACCGGAAAGTATTTCTGCCCAATCAGTAGTGATATCTGTCAGAGCTCCTCCTGTAATACCATAATCAAAATCGTTTGTATAAAGCACACCCAGTTCTGTTTTAAAAGACCATGTTGTATTTCCGGAAATACCTGGAAAGTAATTATCTGCGATATCTTTAAAAGCTGTTGCATCGATGTTTACATAGTATTCTGTTCCATAATTTAAATTTACTGCCGGATCGATAGTAATTACAGTTGTACCGGAACCTGTTACCTGTCCTGATGTAACATCAATAGTTTCTGCAAGACTGTCATCAGATGTTTTATATATTTGAATGTTTCCAATATCAGTAAAAACTGCTATATCAAATGTTAAAATAAGATTTTTGTATACAGGTTCATCAGTATCTGAATTTAATGGTGAATAATCAATTATTCCGGGTGCAGGATCATTCAATGTTGTGAAATTCCAGGTTGTTTTATCGCTTATGACTGCATAGTAATTATCAGCCATATCTTTAAATGCTAAAGCATCTATTTGAATATAAACAGATGTATTTTCAGGGAGCTCTGTTAATAAGTCTATAGTAATTGTATCTGTCCCTGTTCCTGTTAAAATAGGGGAAGTAACATCAATTGTATCAATTACAGAATCATCAGAAGAATCAAAAATATTTATATTTCCAGTATCTATAGTGACATTTTCGGAAAACGTAATTACAAGGTTTGTATCTATCGCAATGTCAGTTGAATCATCTGTTGGACTCAGAATGTCTATCGATGGAGGTAAAATATCTCCTCCACCTACTGCAGTTTGAAAAGTCCACTCTGTTTTTGAGCTAATGCCGGGATAAGAATTGTTATCCAGATCAAAGAAAACTGTATCATCAATAAATACATGATATTGAGAGTCTGTATTAAAATTAACAACAGGTTCGATTGTAATCTCTGTAGAACCTGTTCCGGTTACCAGTATTGAAGTAACATCAATAATCTCAAAAGCAGTATCATCTGAATTATAAATTATAATATTACCTGAATTAACAGTTACGGATTCATTAAATGTAATACTTAGATTGGAATTAGAAAGCGCATCTGTAGAGCCATTTGCAGGTATTAAAGCTAAAAGCGTAGGGGGGTTATTTTCAGGATTCTCATCGCCGTCTCCGCCTGGAGAACTGCATGCAAAAATAAATATAGTGATAACTAATAAAATAATAGTTTTATGAAGTATATGGATAAAAATTCCAGCATTTCTTCTCATACTCAACTCTCCTCTGAGAAATTACTTACTACTTTGCTTATTATTATTTTTTAGAAATGCTTTTTAAAATACACTTTGTATACTATAAATGTTTCACTTATTATTATATTCGTCAAATTTGCCTATAAAATTCATCAATATAACAAAAAAAATTCCATAAATTTGAAAATTATTTGCTAAAATACTAAAAATGTTATAAATATTGTTTTTTTATCTGTGATAATTCTTTATTTCAATATTCTTTTATATTATAAACAATAATACATGTTATGTTTAATTAAAGAATCTCTTTATTTTTATAATATCTTCTACCAATTTATAATGCTTATCATTTTCGATTAGAATCAAATCCAGATAATTACATTGGGTAGCAATAATAAGATCACTCAAAGGAATCATAATTCCTGATTTTTTTAAAATATAGCCATTTAAAGAGATATTTGAAAATAAATCCTTATCTATTTCCAAAAAAATAAGTCCATCAAGGTTGCTATTTAAATACTCATAATCTTTTTTATTATTTGTTCCTAAAAGAATCTCCGTTTTGACTATACCATTAATACAAACCGCATTCTCGTCTAATAGTTTATCAATATCATCATTTAATTTTACGTTCCTATTCTTAAAATAATCAATCCATGCGCTTGTATCAATAAAATATTTATTCATCAGGCAATATCCATTTTTCTTAATTTATTAAGATCAATATCTATATCTATTTTACCCCGCACTTTTTTAATTTTATTCCTTCTTATTTTTTTCAGCATTTCATCCAACGATAAATTGATAATCATTGTTTTGTTTCGAATACCTGTTTCCTTCATTACTGCATTTAGAATACTGTCGTTAATATTTAATGTAACTCTCATACATAACTCCTATATGTAATATATAAGCATATAATAGATATGTCAAGGAGATATGTATGATTTTTATAACCTCCGCCTTGTCGTTTAAGCAACCGGATGAGGTGAAGTTATATTTTAAAACTTTAAGGTTATTATGATAGCTGAAATACCCCCGCAGTTTTACTTCGGGGATGGAAGCTTTAAACTAGTGCCTGACCACCTGACCACAAGCTTGCATGTGGTCAGGTGGTCAGGCCGCAGCCTTATGAGAACGAAAAATCCCGGAGCTCTGCTCCGGGATTGTTTATTATGCTGTAGTTACGATGTTATTTGTTAGTCTTTTTTCGCTTTCCGGATCGTGCTGAGGCAGATAAATAGTCGGATATTCTTTAATAAACTCTCTTGTGTTTATAAGTGTTTTGCGGGCTTTACTGTAATTAGAGCATACTCCATCAACTTTTAGATTAATCATATTCTCTTCGGAAAAAGCAGAGTCTCCAGCAAAAAAGTAATAATTACCATTGTTTTTTATAATTGGAGACATATGGCCGTTACTGTGGCCTTCTGTTGGAACAAGCCATACATCTTCTGCAAGTTTATAAGAACTTGTAAAAGGCCCAATTGCCTCTTTGCTATATTCAATTAAATGTGGATTAAACCATTTTGGCCAATTCCCCGGCATATAACCGTTAAGATTTTTTAACAGAGTATGTGCAGCTTTGTATTCTTTTTTTGAAACGAGGATCTCTGAATTCTTAAAATACTTTAGGCCTCCAATATGATCCTGGTGTAGATGAGTGCATACGACCCATTTAATATCTTCCGGCTTTAGACCTAAAGTTTTAAGTCTGCTATTGATCTCTATATCCTTATTAATAAAGAATTTAGTATTATTAAAAATAAATTTTTTATTGAGGGCTGGGTAGATCTTCGGATTAAGGGCATCTGCTGTTTCTCCTGTATCTATAAGAATATTTCCCTCTTTATGTTCAATAAGATAAGAGTGTATAGGCAGTCTACTTGTAAAATCTTTATCTCGAAATATATTTAATTTTCTAAATATTCCGGCACCTTTGCCTGCGTAAAACCTGTTTTTAATTTTTACATTACCAGTTGTTAATGCATGTATTTTCATAAAATACCACCTGTTATATATAAACTATGTATTAATAATATATAGTTATGACCAAAAAAAATGCTCACAATTCAGCATGCAAATAAAGAAGCTATATTAACTTTAGAAAGCTCATTCTTTAAAGCCTTCTCAGCGTTTCCAAGGTATTTTATCACCTTTGAACGTGCTGTTTCTGCTTCGGTTGTTTTTAAATTTGTACTAATACTTGTTCTAAACAGTGATTTTTGAGCTTCCACCGCATTAAGGATTTGCAGAAGTGTGATTTCTTCCGGCTCTTGTGATAAGCGTACTCCACCGTTTATTCCTTCTTTAGTTTCTATTACTCCAGCATGAGTTAAACGTGTTAAGATATTTACAGTTGTCGGTCTTGGAATTCTCAGATCTTCTGATAAATCCGATGTGGAAACATAATCATGGCCCTTAAACCGGATTTGGGAACCAACCCTTATTAAAATAGCAATTGCCTGTGTAAATGCAAGTGAATAACTCATACTATATATAATATATATATAGTTTAGATAAATGTAAAGTGTTTTTTTTAAATATTGTAAAAAAATAAATGATTGAACTAAATATACTTTGTATATACTTTAAAGTTAAGAGCAACAAATATATTTGTAGGGATAGAGATATCCTTAATGCATAGAGTAAATGTGATAACCTGAGGTGTAAGTGTTTAAGGCAGGCTAAATAGTGAACATAGATGTAAAAGGAATATTGCAAAAAGCAGATAAGCTTTTATATGAAAATATTGATGATGAAATAGAACAACTTAAAAACAGTTCACATCCTGTAATTATTAATGAGGAAAAATATAAAAAACTTGAAGAACTTTTTAAAAAAGTAATTAGTATGGAGCCGGATAATAAAAAAGCAAAACAGGGAATAGAAATATGTAATGATATGCTGGAAGAACATTTGCTTGTTCAGTATATGGCTCCATTTACTCCGGAAATGGTTAAAGACGAATTTTTATTGCCTTCTGTTATAGATAATTTACCAGGCTTATCTATAAAAAAAGATGAAACAACTAATATAAAAAATATAGTTCAAAACAAAAAAATGCCCTGGGAAATTAGAAGAAAAATGCTTGATGATTTTAAAAAGAGTGATCGGGAAGGAATAGAATATACTTCCAGGGTTTTTTCTGAACAGGCAATAAAAGCAAAGAATAAAGCAGCAGAAATAATAGAAATGGTAAAGCAGGAACATAAAGGGAAAAACGGTTTAGTAATTTTTAGAGAAATTAAATATAAACTGGAAGAGTATCAGGATACCTTAAACCAGGGCTGGAAAGGCCACGGACCGGATATCCTTACAGAAATATTGGGTAATCTTTTTAATGAGCTAGTTAAAAATATAGATATTAAAAAATTGGATAAAATAAAAGATCAATTACAGAATTCTGAGATTTCCTCATGTACTGTAGATTTAAAAACAATTGAAATATTTATAGATATTTTTTCATATAAGAATAAACAGCTAATAAGTCTCAAACAATGGATAAAAGAAATTCTCGAATTATATTTATCATTAGAGTTTTCGATTAAGATATTCTCGGATGGAAGATACAGCATAGATGCCTTTTTTCCTGAAAAGCCGGAAAAGAAACCGGATAAAGTTTTTTTAACTTTACCATTATATAATGAACAAAAAGAAATATATACAGATCAGATTTATGATTTGTATTTTTTAAGTTTAGCCTGGGATGCATATTTTCCGGAACTTTTAAGGCTTATGTAGCCAGCAATTCTGAATATGACGCAGATTTACTCAGATTAAATTAATCTTGACATAAATAATATAAAAAATCCTATAAATCTGAGTTAATCTGCGTCTGATCACTAAAATTATTTAAATTTTGAACAAAAAAAGTTAATTAGAATTTATATTTATAATTACTGTTAAATAGCTTCGATAGGTTTACATTTCTAAACAAATAGAATAATTTTATTAGAAATAATTTATAGAGGAATAAAATATTATGATAATAATAATAACAATAATTCTTATGATTACCTCTTCTGAAATGCCAGATAATATCAATTCATACCGGTTTTCTATAGAAGAAGGACAGACAATTACAATGGTAAAAGAGGAAGATGATTTCTGGAGTATGTCTACATTTGAAGGTGAAGAAAAATATGCAGATGCTGTCAAATTTAAAATTGATGGTAGTGATTTTATTATTATAAATCCGGAAGGTGAAGATGAACCACTTGTAAAAGAGGGCATGATATCAAAATTTGAATTTAGAGAATTATCATCTGGAGAGAAACAAATATTTTTTATAGATGGAAGTACGGAACAATATATAGGAAATTATACAATTCTTAAAAACAGGATAGAAATGATTTTTGAAGAAATGACTCCGCAGAAACTCAATATATATTTTGAATAAATTCAATAAAAACAGCCGCATATTAATAACAGGAATTACATCTATTCATGGATGGCCAATTTTTAAACATTTACAAAATAAGTATGAAGAAGGCCAAATATTTGGAATCCGTTCTCCGAAGATGACAATCCCGCAAGGAAAAAATATTTTATCTTCATGCATTACAGACAGGGAATGTTTGTTAAAAATTAAAAATGAATTTAAGCCGACTCATGTAATACATTGTGCTGGTGTTTGTGATCTGGATGTATGTGAAGAACGGCCGGATTGGGCATATACTTTAAATGTAGGCGGAGCACAGGCAATAACAGATGTTTTTGGCGAAGAATGTTATATACTTTATTTAAGTACAGATCTTGTTTTTTCCGGTGTAAAACCCCCGGAAAAAGGTTATTCGGAAGTGCATATTCCTGATCCTATTCATGTAACCGGAAGGGCCTTTTTATCAGCAGAAAAAGAAATAAAAAAATGTCTTAATAATTGTATTGTTAGACTTGGCCTTCCTCTGGGTGATTCTGTTACAGGAGATAAAGGTGCAATAGACTGGGTAGAAAACAGATTTAAGCGTAATCTTCCTGTAACTTTGTTTTTTGATGAATGGCGAAGTTGTCCATTATGTAATGAAATTGGTGAGTACATCACAAAATTGATGGATAAAGAAATCGAGGGGCTTTTCCATTTTGGCGGAAAACGTATATTTAGTTTATATGAAATCGGACAATATGTATTAAAAAAAGGTAATTATAATCCCGGCCTGTTAAATGGTATTTATAGGCATGAAGAGATAAACGGACCTCCAAGAATTGGGAATGTTGCATTAAACTCATCAAAAATAAATAAAATTCTAAATTAAACTGATAAATATATTATTTCTTTTTAAAAAGCTTCAATCTGTGTCTGACTATTTATAGTTAAACAATTTATAATAATCTATATTTTGAAGTGACGGATATTTAATAAATTATGTTGACATACACTTCTATTCTTGTTTACCTTATAATTGTAATGGGTTAATGAAAATCCCTGAAAAATATAATATTCAGGAAACTCAATATTAGTAAAAAAGCAAAAATATTAAGAATATTAAGAGAAAAATCCGGTGTAACTGTTTCCGGTGAACTGTTAAGTGAAAAATTAGATCTTAGCAGGGTTTCTATATGGAAGCACATTAAGAAACTTAAAAGTCTCGGATATAAAATAGAAGCAGGTACAAACGGATACAAGCTTAATGAAGAATCAGATTTTCTTTATCCCTGGGAATTTGAAGAACGGGAACCGTTAATTCATTATTTTGATGAACTTGATTCTACTATGATAGAAGCGCATAAGCTTGTAGAAAAAGGGTGTCCGGAGAAAACAATTGTAATTGCAGAAAAACAGACTAGTGGAAGGGGGAGGTTAGCCCGTTCCTGGATCTCGAATGCAGGAGGACTTTTTTTCACTTATATTTTACAACCGGAAGTCCCGTATAATTTAAGCTGGCGTTATAATTGTGCTGCGTCTCTATCACTTGTAAAAGTCCTAAGCGAGTTATATAAAATTGTTGCTGTAATTAAATGGCCAAATGATATACTCGTTCCTGATAAAAAAGTTTCTAAAGATGAGTTAAGCTGGCAGAATTATTTTGGCTGTAAAAAAATCGCAGGAATTTTATCTGATATGCAGATTAAGTCGGAACTTATTGAATATATTAATATTGGAATAGGCATTAATGTAAATAATGATCCTTCTCATAAAGTTCCTGATTCTTGTTCTGTTAAAAAACTGATTGGAAAAAATGCTTCCCGAAAAGAACTTTTAACTTCTTTTTTAAAAACTTTAGAAGTGTATTTGTCAAATATTGATAATATCAATCTTATTGATGAATGGAATAAATATTCAATTATTACAGATGCACAGGTTAAGGTTGTTACATCGCAAAAAACACTATTTGGAAAAGCTGTAGGTATAGATAATGAAGGTGCTCTTTTGCTTGAATTAGAAGACGGTTCTATAAAAAAAGTTATTTACGGAGATTGTTTTCCTATGAAAAATAAAAATTAATAAATTTGAAGAAGTTATAAAAGAAATTAATATTAGATTAAAACTTGCTCTTTGTGTTTTAAATGAGTATTTAGTTCTAAATGGCCAGTTGTTGTGTTTACTTGTTACTTAGTTTTAACATTGATATTTTTCTCATTAATAGATTTATTGTATATTGACAAAAAAGTATTAATGATGCGAATATATTAGCAATATGAATAAATTGCTAACTAAAAATTGTGTTATTCATTTTTATATAATATTTGTTTGGTAACATAATAATTAAAAAATGGTGATTAATAAATAAATGTCTGAAATTAAAAACTTTGGTATAAATTTAGAAGGCCGCAAAATGTGATATGAACCATGCCCTTTAACCGATAATGAAAATATCTGGTTGAGTAATGAAATGGGTCAGTATATATATACATTTTTAGTATTATTATCAAATTCTGAAAAAGCGCTCACTAATGCATTTTATCACAGCTTTATAAAAATAAAAATGATAAAATTACTTTCAACTGCTCCTAAAAATATGTTTATGTCTGTTTTAAAATATGGCATTGATAAATCAACCAATGATTCAAATAGAGAATTTATTTTTAAGCGGGGATACTTAAAGATAATCGCAAAATTTAAACCGCATATTTTAAAGAAACAGTCAATATACCGAGCATCCGCTCGTAATATTGCAATAGAGAATTATAAAGGGGCTTTTATTAGGATATTAAAACATTATTTTAAGCTGGATACAGATCCTTTAACTAAAGTTAAAATAAAAGATGATAAAAAAGATCCTGGTTTTGAAATAGAATATAGATGGAATGAAGTTCGATCTCACTTTTTATTGAAATCATTTTCCCTGTACCAACTCCTATTTCAAGTATATTGCCTTTAAGATTTTTAAAAGCTTTTGCTCTAAATTTTTTAAATAGATATTGTTCTACAGTCTTTTCAGAAAAGTCATATAAATCTGATGTTCTGTTGTATTTCTTTATTGTTCCGGAATATCTTTTATTATTCTTTTTAAAATATGATTGTTTCATTATACATATTATATAGTTATAATATTGTAATTAAAAGGATAATAAAATGAGAAATAAATATCATTATGATTTAATAGTGATTGGCGGAGGTTCTGCCGGCTTAACTGCTGCTACAATTTCTACCTGTCTTGGTGCAAAAACATTATTGTTAGATAAAGAAAGTCTCGGAGGTGATTGCCTCCATTATGGTTGTGTACCATCTAAAGCTTTAATTACTACCAGTAACCTTATTTACAAAATTTCTAATCCAAAAAAATACGGTATTCGGTCTGCAACGGTAGATTATAATATAAAAGATATTATGAAACGCATTTGGAGAATTAAAGAGAAAGTAGGTGAGCATGATAGTGCAGAGCAATATAGAAAATTAGGTGCTGATGTTATATTTGGAAAAGCTGTATTTATTAATAAAAATACACTATTGCTTGGAAATAATAAAAAAGTTACCGGGAAATACATACTAATCTGTACCGGTTCACATGCAGTTAATCCGGAAATACCTGGATTAAAAGAAACAGGAAGTATAAACCATGTTAGTCTGTTTCATATGGAAACCTTACCGAAGCGATTAATTGTTTTAGGTGGAGGGCCTATAGGCTGTGAAATGGGCCAGGCTTTGTCGAGATTAGGAAGTAAAGTAACAATAATTCAGCGTGCGACGCGTTTACTTCACCGGGAAGATCCGCAGATCTCTTTAAAACTGCAGAATATTTTTAAAGAAGAAGGTATCCAGGTATTATTATCTGCAAATCCCATACAAATAAAGAAAATAAATAGTATTAAACAAATAGTCGTAGAAACAAATAAGAAAAATATTAATGTAGAGTGTGATGAGATTTTGATTGCAGTGGGAAGGAAGCCATCAATTGAAGATTTGAATTTAGAAGCAGCCTCTGTTAACTTCAATAAAAAGGGAATTATTGTAAATGATTTTTTACAAACTAGTCAAAAAAATATTTTTGCTGCGGGAGACTGCACCGGTGGGCCTCAGTTTACACATTGGGCTCAGTATGAAGCCCGAAAAGCAGTTCGTAATGCACTTTTTATTGGAAAAACAAAAAGTTCACCTAAAATACTACCCTGGGTAACATTTACAGACCCGGAAGTAGCAAGAATAGGATTAACACTGGAACAAGCAAAAAAAACTTTTACAAATTTAAAAAAAGTTCATGAACATTTTATTACATATGATAAAGTAGATCGAGCTGTTTGTGAGGATGAGGATAATGGATTTATCAAAGCCGTTGTAGATGGGAAAAAGAATATATTAGGTGTTCATATTATTGGGCCTGCAGCAGGGGAAGCGCTTTCAGAATGGGTATTAGCCATGGAAAATAAAATAAAAATATCCAGGCTTGGAAGTGCAATACATGTTTATCCTACTTTATCACGAATAAACTCCAGGTTGACAGAAGAAATATTTTTAGCGCATGGTGTCCCCAGGTGGATAATAAAAATGTTTGCCAGGTTCACACCAAAAGGATAATATTATGAAAAATATTTTATTATAAATTTTCATCATTCTCATGGCTTTAATTCAATGTAAACAATTAGAGTATTCTATCCCGGATGAGCCAATAACTGAAGCAGATCTTCCGGAACCAATAGAAATATATAATAATAAATATTATGTAGATAATTTAGCTATAGGTTTAAATGACGGATCAAACTAGACAGACGCCTGGTAAAGTTTTAATGATATCAATTGGAATATTGTACAAGGGCAGGATGTGATTTACATTTACACGCCTGATACTTCTTCGCTTGTATCAATATGCGAGACAAAACCTATGCATGGTACATCTTTTTTGATATTCGGTTCTAATGATGCAATTAAATAACAATTATCATCCGGCAATACATTTTTAAGTTCTATACTCAGTAATTCATTTTTTAATAATGAGACAAAAACTATTATAAGGAAAGCAGGAAAAGATTATTAATGTATTATTATTCTTTTCATTTTAAAAATTATTTAATTAAAATTAATAAGTAATCCAAATTTTTATTTCAAATATTTCAAATTCAATTTCCTGCAATCCTGCTTTCCTTATTAATATTTATATACTTGCTTCCCGGATATCAGAACATTGATCACAATATCTAAATACGTTACCGTTTTTGCTCTGTTTTGTATCAGTAGCGTGTTTTGCAACCTTATATATGAAAAATCTTTCACATCGCAAATAGCTTTAGTGAGTAAAGTACTTTTCATTTTAGAAATAATAGGATATAAAAGTTACATATTAAAAAAAGGATGTGAAAAATGTTAATAATTCCTGCAATAGATCTATTAAATAATCAATGTGTCAGGCTTTTTAAAGGCGATTATAGTACAAGCAAGGTATATTCGGACAAACCGGAAGAAATAGCAGAAAGTTTTATTAAATCCGGAGTTAAAAGGATTCATATAGTGGATCTTGATGCAGCAAGGGGTAACACAAAGAATAATAGAGAAGCAATAACCAGAATATGTGACGCTGTAGATTGCACTATTGAAGTGGGCGGTGGAATAAGGTCAAAAGCAGATATAGAGGAGTTATTAAAAATAGGTGTTAATAAACTTATACTGGGAACTATACTTATAAAAAACCCTAAAAACGTAATAGAATGGGTAAAATCTTATGGAGATATTTTTATTGGTGGAATTGATGTTCTAAATGGGTATGTAAAAATTTTAGGATGGGAGCAGGCTTCCGGAGTTATTGATACTGATTTAGCGAATAAGCTTAAGGATTGGGGTATAAACGAAATTATATATACAAATATTTCGAAGGACGGAACATTAAGCGGTGCTGACGTAGAAAGCACAAACAGAATAGCAAAAGCATCCGGCCTTTCTGTAATACTTTCCGGAGGGATTAGTTCTGATGAAGATATAGAAAAGGTTTTTAGTAAAAGACATTCCGGAGTAACAGGACTTATTACAGGTAAAGCAATTTATGAGAATAAAATAAATTTGGAAAAAGTGATTAAATTATATCAAAATAAATGAAGAACCCCAGAGCAGAGCTCCTAGGTATCTTCGTTCTGTAAGGTTGCCTGACCACCTGACCACATGCAAGCTTGTGGTCAGGTGGTCAGGCACAATTTTATAGCCTTCATCCCCGCAGCAGAGTTGCGAGGTATTACGGCTGTCAGAATAAAAGTGAATTTAAAAAAAGGAAAGAAATGAAAAAACCGAATGAAGAGTATGGAAGTATTCAGGAGTATCTTAAAGTCCTTGAAAAAAGATCATTATTGCCTGAAGGCTTTAAGTGCTCTACAATTTCTTTAAATTTCTTTCCTGAAGAAAAAAAAGAAGGAAAACCATATAGAATGAATATGTCACTTATAGTCCTGGATGATCCTGGTTCTTCATTTGGTGGAGTTTTTACAAAAAATGCTTTTCCTGGAATGCCTGTTATTATAGGACGAGAAAGGATAGTACAGCAGGAATTAAAAGGATTTCTAATTAATAATAAAATCTCAAATGTTTGTGCTAAAAATGCAAAAGAAAATGCAGAGAAACTTGCAAAAAGATTATCTGAACTTATTAATTGTAATGCAGAAGAAATTATACCTTCATCAACCGGAATTATTGGCTGGGAGCTTCCTCTCGTGGAAATGCTTAAAAGCCTGCCGGAGCTTGTTAAAGGATTAAACAATAAATCGATTTTATCTGTTGCCCAGGCAATAATGACAACGGATTCATTTCCTAAAGTACGGGCTGTTTCTATTGGAGACGGCCACATTGTAGGTATTGCAAAGGGTGCCGGAATGATAGAGCCAAATTTAGCAACGATGCTGTGTTTTATTTTAACTGATATAAAAATAAAACGTACAGTTCTAAGAAAAAGTCTAAAAACTGCTGTAAATAAAAGTTTTAACAGCATCTCCGTAGACGGAGACCAGAGTACAAGTGATTCGGTATTTTTAATTAGTTCCGGTAAGAAACCGGAAGTGGATGAAAAAGAATTTACAGCGGCACTTACTTGTTTATGCAGGGAATTATCAGAAGATATTGTGAGGAATGGTGAAGGTACCACTCATGTAATGCAGATTAAAGTAACTGGTGCAGAAAATGATACTATTGCATTAGGTTCTGCGAAAGCAATAGCGAATTCTCCACTGGTTAAGACTGCTATTTATGGTAATGATCCAAATGTAGGCAGATTAATATCTGCTCTTGGAGATTATATCGGTTCTAATAATATAGAGATAAATCAGGATATTGTATCAATAAATATAGGTGGAATCAATGTATTTGAATCTAAGACATTTAAGCTGGATGAAGAAAAAGAAAAGAAATTATTTGATTATATGGAGAATAGCCGGCTTGATATCACCACTAGAGGTTATCCTGCTCATAATAGAACTGTAGATATAGATATAAATATTGGTAATGGGAAAGGCACAGCAGAAGTATTGGGTTCTGATTTATCTCATGATTATATTACTATAAATGCAGAGTACAGAACATAAAATATTAATATTTATTGATTGAGGCTAATAAGAAATTAATTTAGAATATTAATTCATTATAAAAAGGAGTTGCTATGAATAATCAGCTTGATGAAGAAATTAAGCAGGTAAATAATATGATTTCTATATGCAAGAAAGAAATTGCCAAACGTGTAGTCGGCCAGTTAGAAATGATAGAGAGTGTTCTTATGGGAATAATTGCCGGCGGACATGTTCTTTTAGAAGGAGTTCCCGGGCTTGCAAAGACATTAGTAGTAAGTACAATTGCAGAAATTATGGACGGGAGTTTTAAACGTATCCAGTTTACTCCGGATCTTCTTCCTGCAGATTTAGTCGGAACAATGATATACCGCCCTCAAACTGGTGAATTCACTCCGAGAAAAGGGCCTGTTTTTTCAAATATTATCCTTGCAGATGAAATTAATAGAGCACCTGCAAAAGTACAGTCTGCATTATTAGAGGCCATGCAGGAACGTCAGGTAACGCTTGGTAAGGAAACTTATAAATTAGATATTCCTTTTTTCGTTCTTGCTACACAGAATCCTATTGAGCAGGAAGGAACATACCCGCTGCCGGAAGCACAGCTTGATAGGTTTATTATGAAAATACTTGTAACTTATCCAACGCACGAAGAAGAAATAAATGTTTTAAGGTTAATGGGGGTAGAAAAAAAGATATTAGTTAATAAAGTAATAAATAAAGAAAAATTAGGAATTATCAGAAATGTTGCAGAATCTATTCGTGTAGACAGCAAAATAGAAGAATATATTGTTTCGCTGGTTTCTGCATCAAGAGAAACAGACAGGCATAAAGGTGATTATGTTAAGTATGTCGAATTTGGAGCGTCTCCAAGAGCTTCTATTCATTTATTATACTGTTCGAGGATTAAGGCCTTATTCGAGAAAAGAAATTTTGTATTACCCGAAGATGTGAAAGATGTGGCTCATAATGTTTTACGTCATAGAATAATTTTAACTTATGAAGCGGAATCCGAAGAATTATCTACTGATAATGTTATTTCTCAAATATTAGAATATGTACATGTTCCTTAAGGTTTGTTTTTAATGAATGGTGAAGGGTTTTTTAAAAAAGTAAAACAAATTGAACTTATAAGTAAAAGGCTTGTAGAAGAATTACTTGCAGGTAATTACCGCTCTATTTTTAGAGGAATGGGAATAGAGTTTGATGAAGTTAGGGAATATGTATTAGGTGATGATGCACGGCTTATAGATTGGAATGTAACTTCAAGAATGGGAAGCCCCTTTACAAAAACGTTCCGTGAGGAACGGGAATTAAGTCTATTTTTAATCGTAGATATTTCTTCTTCTATCGCTAAAGGTTCCGGTGATGTTTCTAAAAGTGAAATTGTATTAATTGTTTTTGCAATCTTTGCAGTTTCTGCATTAAAAAATAATGATATGGTCGGAGGATTATTTTTCTCTGACATGATAGAACGATGGGTCGCACCTTCTAAGGGTAAGAAACATGTTCTCAGGCTTATTCACGATCTTTATACAATCGAAGCAAAGGGAAAAGGAACTGAGCTAAGCCAGGCTTTAAGGACTGTTTCGGAAACTTTAAAACGCCGGGGGATTTGTGTTATTATTTCTGATTTTAAAACTGATAATTACTGGAATGAACTTACTTATTTATCCAGAAAACATGATGTAATTGCAGTTCGAATCCATGATCCTGCAGATTATAGCTTTCCCAAACTTGGGATGATAGAGCTTGAAGATCCGGAAACCGGTAAAACAATTTTATCAGAAGGAATATCAAAAAAATATATACGTGAGTATAATAATTTCTGGAATGAACAGCATTTAGACTGGATTACAAAATGTAATAAAATGGGTGTAGAAACTCTGGAAATAAGTACTTCAGAAGATCCCAGCTTTAAGTTAGTGCAGTTTTTTCAAAGTAGAAAAAAAAGAAAGAAAAAGAAAGGTTTTACATTATGAAAAAAACTTTTTTTGTTCTTATCTTTTTCTTAGTTATTATTCCTTTCTCATGGGCACAGGAAATGTGTAAAATTGAAGGAATGAACCTTCTTCCTGTTAGGTTTTATGTGGGTGATAATGTAGAATTAAGATTAATAGTATCTGTTCCACCGGGTAGAACACTGGTCCTGCCAGTGCAGATACCCGATTTAAAATGGATAGAAATAAATGAAAATATCAGAATCTCCGGATTAGATGGAAATATGTATGAGCTGCGTATATTATTTACTACATTTATTCCGGGCAGTCATCTTTTATCAAATATTATTATTGGCGATTTTATGATTCCAGATGTTCCAATTGATACACGATCGATCTTGGAAGATAAGGAAATAACAGGATTAGCTCCTTTTGAGGAACAGGCTGAGCTGCCTGGAACCTGGATAATTTTGGGAATAATGATTTTTATAGTTCTTTTTATGCCGTATATTTTATTAATTGCCGGTAAGCAGCTGTTAATAGTTTTTAAGAAAATTCAGCTTAATAGAAAAAAGGAATTACCTGGAAATAAATTAAGAAAGGGATTAAGAAAAATAAAACATAGTTTAAAGAAAATAAGCCCTTTAACATTTTTCGTTCAGATAACAGAACTATTAAGGGAATACCTTTCCGACAGATTAAATCTTCCAGTTCTAACTGCAACAACAAGAGAACTGAATAAACTCCTTTTTGATAATGTACATAAAAAACGGTATACAGAAAAGGTTGTATCAATATTTAGGCGGGCAGACTTAATAAAATTCGCAGGATATAAGGGCAGAAGAGGTGAATTATCATCAACCCTTGATAATGTTTTTAACCTTATTGATATAATTGAAGAGGATAATAATGGGGTTTGAATTTCATTTAGCATTTTTATTGTTTATTTTTATTCCTCCTTTTATATATTTTGTTCACTTTAGAAAAAACAGGGGAGGCAAGGTTGTTTTCAGTTTTGAATCGTGGAAAGGAAAAGGTTTTTATCCGCGTTTTAGTATAAGAAAATTATTATACTTTCTTTCATATGTTATTTTATGGCTGTGTTTTTGTTTATTAATAATTGCTCTCGCAGGGCCAATTACTATAGAGAGGCATAAGGTTTATTTGCAGAAAGGAATTGATATAATGATAGTGCTTGATGAATCATTAAGCATGCTTGCGCAGGATTTTACTCCAAAAAACAGGTTTACAACAGCAAAAAGTGTAATAACAGAGTTTATAGAAGGAAGAGAAAATGATCAGATTGGGCTGGTTAGTTTTAGTGAAGAGGCTGTATTAAGAGTTCCCACAACCATCGATTATTCACTCTTACTGGAGACTCTTGATTTGCTTGAAGTTAAGGCATCAAAGGATGGAACAGCAATTGGTATGGGCATTTCTCTTGCATGTCTGCATTTGCAGTACAGCACTGCACAGGAGAAAGTAATTATTCTTCTTACAGATGGCGAAAATAACGCAGGAAATGTAGAGCCTGAACAGGGAGCATATATAGCTTTAGATCTGGACATTAGAATCTATACAATAGGCATGGGACAGGAAGAAGCATATAAGGAATATATAGATCCGGAAACAGGTAAAACCGTAATAGGCGTTTATATGGAATATAAAGATCCGGATACAGGTGAAATTGTCCGTGGAGTATATTCAGGAAAATTTGATGAAGGCTTATTACGAACAATCGCAGATATATCCGGTGCAAAATATTTTCACGCAAGCAACACAGGAACTTTAAACCAGATATTTGAACAGATAGATCTATTGGAGGAAACCGAAAAGAGAATAAAAATAAATGTAGAAAAAGTGCCGTTATATAGGGAATTTATTTTAACTAGCCTTTTTCTTTTTCTTATAAGTTTTATCATTAGAAAAGTATTATTAGGGGAGCTCTTTTAATGAGTATTCAATATCCGCATGTTTTATGGTTATTACTATTAACGATTCCTTTTACACTATTCTTTTTTATAAAGTATGAAAATAATAAGGATGTACTAAAGGAGCTTATAGGAGGATGGCGATTTAATACTTTTTCTAATGTATTCATGGTTAAGATATTTTTTTATATGCTTTTTAGTAATTTATTTTTGATATTTCTGATATTATCTTTTTCCGGAATAAAATTAGGTACAAGTTTAGTAGAAGAGGACAGGTCTGGTTATGAGATCGTTTTTGCTGTGGATATATCAAAAAGCATGCTGGCAAGAGATCTGTATCCTACAAGGTTGGAAAGAGCGGCAGGAGAGATAGAATCATTTATGAATATTATGCCGGATGCAAGGTTTGGGCTTATTTTATTTAAAGGAGAAGCCCTGCGAATTATTCCTCTTACAGAAGATATACATTCAATAACAATGGTATTGGATAATCTGACAACCGATCTAATTTCTGCACCGGGCTCTAATATTGAGAAAGGAATTGATGCTGCGCTAGAAACTTTTCGGGAAGTAGGACGATTTAAAGTTATTTTACTTTTTACGGATGGTGAAATATTAGATGGAAATGCATTGGATAAAGCAAAGTTTTCCGGAGATCTAAACATACCAATTATTCCTATTGGAATGGGCACAGAAAGAGGAACGGAAATATATCTTGTAGACGGAACAAAAGTATTAGATAAAAATAATGAACCTGTTGTAACAAAAGTTAATATTGAGTTATTGGAAGAGATCGCCCGGCTTAGCAATGGAAAAGCTTTTAAATATAATGAAGTTCAGGAAATAGAAGAACAGTTGTTTTATATATTAAGAAATTTGGAACCTGGTGAATGGGACAAAGGTTTAAAACTCGCAGAAAATGATATTCACGATATTTTCTTATTTTTAAGTATTATTTTCTTTATTATTTCTTTTCTAATTAGGGGGTGGCGTTGGAAAAACATAATTTAATTCAAAAACCGGTTTCTCTAATTTTTTATATTGTTGGATTTATTATTATTACACTTAGCATTATTGTTTTTGGTGTTGTTTCAAATTATTCACCGATGTTTAATGTTTTAATTGGAAATAATGATTATTCCCGGGGGGAGTATGGGCGTGCAATTATTAATTATATAAAAGCCAGGGGTGATGATTATAATTCTTATATTAAATATAATTTGGGTAATGTGTATTTTGCTTTAGGAGAAATAGAGCCAGCATTAGATGAATTACTCAAATCAAAAAATGTGTATGATAAAAATCTATTGTACAAAGTAAATTATAATTTAGGCAATATTTATTATGAAATAGGAAAATATGATTCTGCAGTTTCATTTTTTATTAATTCTTTAAAAGCTAATCCGGATTCCGTTAATGCAAAGATTAATTTAGAACTTTCTATAAAAAGGTTATTAGGAAGCACCCGGGATTCGTCCGACCAATTTTCAGGTTCAAAAGACCAGACATTAAATGAAAAGAGTCAGGATATTCTTGATTCTGTTCAAAACAAGGAGGCAGAGATTTGGAAATTAAATCAAGATCAAATAATTACATCCACAGAAGACGATCAGGCAATAGACGACTGGTAGTTTTTGTTATTGCTTTTTTATTTTGCATAGTATTTCCAATATCCGCCGATGATAGTTTTGCATTTTCGATTAAAATAGAAAGGGAAACATTTGATGTATCTTTTAAAACAACAGAAGAAATTAGAAATTCTTCCAGTCTGTATCTTACTAAAAAAGTTTGGATATATTTTCTTTTTCTTCCAGGATTAATAGTTTTTGGTATTTTCTTTTTTACACGGCAGAAAGTCTCCGCTGTATTTATAATTTTTTCTATTTTTTTATTAGTTGGTGCAGCTGATACTTTTCCTTCTCATTATATTAGTAATGGATTTGTAAAACTTCAAAATGGTAGTTATGATGAAGCTTTAGTTAATTTTGAGCTAGCTTTAGATAATTTACCCGGTAATCCTGCATTAACATATAATATAGCTCTAATGTTTTATTTGACAGAGAAGAGAAGCCATTCGCTGAGTTATCTAAGAAAAAGTATAATGCTCGATCCACAGGATGAGTCCTCACGGGAAGTGCTAAGTATAATTGAAAGGAAACTTGGATTATTAAATCAAGTGCCGCCCGGAATTAAGCTTCATACGAATGTGCCTTTTATTTTTTTTCTTGTGTTTTTTAATTTGACATTTATTATTTTAGGCCTTGTTTACAGATTTAAAAAAGGCGGGTTGTTTATATTCTTTGTTTTTTTTGTGTTCTTAAGCTGTTGTTCTTTTGCCATGTATATTTTTTCATTATCGGAAACAGATCAGAAAATCGGAATAGTTATAGAGGATGAAGGGATCCTTAAAAAAATACCAAAAGATATTGCCAACGCATGGATGCCATTTAAACAGGGAACTTCATTGAGGATTAATGGATTTGCAGATGGTTACTGGCTTGTAAAGAGTGAGCTGGGATTTGAAGGATTTATTCAGGAAAAAGATCTTCTTCTAGTTAATGATTGATTATTATTAAAAATATATGTCTCTGTTTTCTACTTTAATATCTTTTTTTATTTGGGCTCACACAGAGCTCTGTGTTAAACTTTTTTTATATTTTTCGAAATAATTCAACATACTTGAATAGTTACAAATTTATAAGCATTCATTTTAAGATTGGATTTTTATCTTTCTCTATAAATTATTCTACCGCGAGTGAGATCATATGGAGAAAGTGCAACTTTTACTTTATCTCCCGGAACAATACGGATATAATATTTTCTCATTTTGCCGGATAGATGCGCAAGAATAAGATGACCATTCTGCAGCTCTACTCTGAACATGGTGTTAGGCAGAGATTCTTTTACAATGCCTTCTACTTCAATTGCCTCTTCTTTAGTCAAAGATCCTCCAATTAATATAAATAAATTTAGCAGTTTAGCGCCATTCGGTCATTTATAGGATCTGATAGTAAGTGATGAATTAAGCTTTGTCAATAAACTTTACCTGATTTATAAAGCAAATTTAAAATATGTTTAAAAATTAGCTTACTTTGTATTGATAATACAGTAAATATGGATAATATTATTATAGATTATTGACATTTTTTAAAATATAAGACAATGTCACCTCGAACTTTTTACTAGATCTTAATTAGGATGAAAGCATGGATAAAAATTTTGTTAGAAAATCAAAGACTTATCTCTTAAAATTAAAAAACCAGATTTATATTAATCTAGCTCAGGAAAGTGAGGATTTTAAGGAATTAATAGGAGATAAAGATCCTAAAGATCTTGGTGATATTGCATCAGATGATATTGGTCGAAGTATTCTTACGGCATTAAGTAATCAGGAAATGAAACAGTTAAGGTTAATAGACTCCGCTCTATATCGAATAGAGAATGGCCACTATGGTACATGTATGGTCTGTGAAAAGAAAATACCAATAGAAAGATTAGAGGCTATGCCTTATGCTTTACTCTGTATCAACTGTAAAACCTCTGAAGAACGGAAAAACCGTTAAATTTAGTCTTTTATACCTTTTAAAATTATAATTATATCTTACTTTTGAAATGCCGAAAATTAAATTAGAGATTATTAAGAATTTAAGGAATTTCTAATGATTCAGGGTATAAATGCAGTAAGATCCACAATTACTCCCAAAATAAGCCAGATTTTGCGCAATGGAAAAACTTCTGTTCCTGTAAGGCCGCTAAATTCTGTTTATGCACATTTTAAGCATTTTATTGGTGTTCCGTCTAGAGATATTGCTTCGCAGGTACCTGTAACAAAAATAAGAATACTGGATAATCTAATAGAGCGTATTGTAAAGCTCCGTGGTAGAAATAGTGAGGATTTTACTATACAGAAAGTTGATGAAGCAAATGTAGATCCAATGATTAAGGCTTTAGAACAGGAACTTAGGAATTCTTTAATTGCACAAAAACCTTCATTTACCGGATTATTTCCGGAAACAGGCATGCTTGTTAATACTTTTGCGTAATTTGTTAACAGGTTAATTATCAAGCGGTGAAGTAAAAGCAGCCTCGATTAGTTTTTTTGTGTAAGGATGTTTCGGAGCATCAAATATTTGATCTGCCGGGCCCTGTTCTACCAATTTTCCTTTTTCCATTATAGCGATTCTATGACTCATTGCTTTTACAACCCTTAAATCGTGGCTTATAAAAAGGTATGACATTTTATACTTAAGTTGGATTGTATGGAGTAGGTCTACAATCTGGGCCTGCACGGTAAGGTCTAAAGAAGATGTGGGCTCATCAAGAATTAGTAATTTAGGTTGCAGAATGAGAGCCCTTGCAATACTTATTCTCTGACGCTGGCCTCCGCTGAACTCGTGTGGGTATCTATGTTTGGTTTCTGGATCCATGCCTACTTCTACAAGGACATTATCTATGAGTTTTTCACGTTCTTCTTTAGTTTTACCTATTTTGTGAACTAGAAGTCCTTCACCCACAATTTTAGAAATACTTAAGCGTGGATTTAAGCTGCCGAAAGGATCCTGAAAAACAATTTGTATTTCTTTACGAAGTGGCCGCATTTCATTAATTTTTAATCTGGAAATATCATTATCAGCAAATATAATTTCCCCATCACTCTCCAACAATTTGAGTATTGCCAGAGCATAAGTCGTTTTACCTGAACCACTTTCTCCTACAAGCCCCAGGGTTTCTCCTTCGTAAATATTAAGAGAAATATCATCCACAGCTTTAACCTGCTGTTTCGGTTTACCGAAAAATGATTTTTTTATAGTAAAATATACTTTTATATTTTTGCCCTCAACAATAGTTCTTGTTTTGTCCGGAGTGCTTAACGGGCTGCCTTTTGGTTCTGAACCAAGCAGCTTTTTAGTATAATCATGTTTTGGTTCTTTAAAAATATCTTTTACATTTCCCTTTTCTACAATTTCACCGTTTGTCATAATACAGCATCTGTGCGCTATTTTTCTAACTATACCGAGATCGTGTGTAATTAAAAGCAAAGACATTTCAAATTTTTGTTGAAGATCTGCCAATAGCTTTAAAATCTCTGCCTGAATTGTTACGTCTAATGCTGTAGTAGGTTCATCTGCAATAAGCAGTTCCGGCCTGTTAGCAAGGGCCATGGCTATCATTACACGCTGCCTCTGTCCTCCGGAAAGTTCATGTGGAAGTGCATTTCTTCTTCTCTCTGCTTCTGCAAGCTGAACAGTATGAAGAAGTTCCAGAGATTTAAGATCCGCTTCGGCCTGGCCCAGGCCCTGATGAAGAATTAAAGATTCACTAACCTGTTTTAGAATAGGATGAAGAGGATTTAAAGAAGTCATAGGTTCCTGAAAAATCATAGTAATCTTGTTTCCGCGTATCTTTAAAAGCTCTGTTTCTGATGCGCCTACTAGTTCCTGTCCTCTGAATTTTATACTGCTTCCTTTCGGATGAAAAGCCTGAGGGTAAGGCAAAAGCTGCAGAATGGAGTGTGCTGTTACAGATTTACCTGCACCGCTTTCACCTACAAGCGCAACGCATTCTCCTCTATTGATTTTAAATGTTGAATCTTTTACAGCGTCGTATACACCCTTTTCTGTATGAAATGAAACGCATAGGTTATTTATATCAATTATACTGCTCATAAGATTATCTCACTTAAATAATTTTTTTGTATCAAATGCATCACGCACACCTTCACCAATAAAAATGAGAAGTGAAAATAGTATAGCGAGTACGAAAAAACTCGTTAATCCAATCCACGGCGCATGCAGGTTTGCCTTTCCCTGTGCTATCAGCCTACCTAATGAAGGTTCTGAAGGTGGAAGTCCCAGCCCCAGGAAATCTAAAGTAGCAAGGGATGCAATAGAACCATTTAAAATAAAAGGAATATATGTGAGTGTAGAAGCCAGTGCATTAGGTAGAATATGACGGAACATGATAGCGCTATTTTTAACTCCCAAAGCCCTTGCAGCACGAACATAATCAAAATTCCTTGCCCGTAAAAATTCGGCACGTACAATTCCTACAAATGATGTCCATCCGAAAAAAAGGAAAATACCAAGTAATAGCCAGAAACTGGGTGCTATAATACTTGCAACAATTATAAGTATGTAAAGAGTAGGTATACTACTGTAGATCTCCAGGATTCGCTGAAAAAAGAGATCGAGCTTACCTCCGAAAAAACCCTGTATAGCTCCTACTGTAATTCCGATCATAGGGCTTAATAGTGTAAGAAGCATGCCGAATAAAAGTGAAGTCCGCAAGCCATAAATGATTTGTGCAATAAGATCTTTTGCCTGATCATCTGTACCTAGTAAGTTCTCCATACTTGGCGGGGCAGGTGCCGGTACAGAAAGATTATAATTTATTGTATCGAAGCTGTATCGGATTAGCGGCCAGAGCATCCAGCCTTTTTCTGATATTATATTGTCAACATAAGGATCTCTGTAATCTGCTTCTGTATCAAAAGTTCCTCCGAATGTTTTTTCTGAATATGCAAAGAAAACAGGAAAATAGAAGCTGTCGTTATGATAGATCATTATGGGCTTATCATTTGCGATAAACTCTGCAAACATAGATATAGTAAAAAGTACAAGAATAATACGGAAAGACCATAAAGCCCGCCTATTGGCTTTAAAGTTATTGATTCTCCGCCTCATTATAGGGGATATAGTAAATATTTTTTTCTTAGACTTTTCTTTTTTCAAAATCTATCCTTGGATCTATAATTACGTACATAATATCATTTAAAAGTTTCATTAAAAGGCCAAGTAAACTGAAAAAATAAAGTGAGCCGAACATTACAGGATAATCTCTTTTTAATGCAGCCTCAAAACCAAGAAGGCCAATGCCCTCAATAGAGAAAATTACTTCTATTAGTAGAGAGCCCGTAAAAAGGATGCTTAAAAAAGCTGCAGGAAAGCCTGCTATTACTATAAGCATGGCATTGCGGAAAACATGTTTATAAAGTATGACTTTTTCTTTAATCCCTTTTGCTCTCGCAGTTAATACATACTGTTTTCGTATTTCCTCTAAAAAGGAGTTTTTTGTCAGGATAGTAAGGCTGGTAAATCCTCCAATTACCATAGCAATTACAGGAAGCACCATGTGCCAAAAGTAATCTAATATTTGCATAGGCCATGATAAAGTGTCCCAGTTATCTGAAACAAGCCCTCTTAGAGGAAATAATTTTACAAACCCCCCTCCAGCAAAAAGTACTATTAATAGTATTGCAAAAAGGAAAGCAGGAATAGCATAACCAACAATGATTGCACCGCTTGTCCATATGTCGAAAGGTGTTCCATGTCTTACAGCTTTTTTAATACCTAGTGGTATTGAAATAAGATAAACAAGCAAAGTAGTCCAGAGGCCTAAGGAAATAGAAACAGGAAGCTTTTCAATTAATAATTCAATTACTGTTTTATCCCGGAAAAAACTTTTATCAAAATCAAATGTTAAGTAACGGCCTACCATAGTAACAAACCTTTCTAATGGGGGCTTGTCAAAACCGTAGAGTTTTTCCAGGCGTTCTATAAGTTCCGTAGATAATCCCTGTGTGCCCCGGTATTTACCTGTGACATTACTTTCGTCTGTTTGATTTTGCGGAGTAAAATCTGTACCGGAGTCTGTTATCCTTGCGATAACAGATACACCTGCACCGGAGATCTCGCTTATCATCTGCTCAATCGGCCCGCCTGGGGCTGCCTGAATTATTACAAAATTTAGTATCATTATACCTATAACTGTGGGCAGTATAAGGAGTAATCTTTTTATTATATAAGATAACATTTCAGCTCTTTAATTATTCAATTCTAATGATGGATCTATCCACCATGTCGTTATATATGGTACACCAAAATCAGGATCTTCATCCGGCCTGCCGAATCTGTTCCAGTATGCAACTCGTGCATATTTAATATACCAGTTTGGAACTACATAGTGGTTCCATAGTAAAACTCTATCTAAAGCTCTTACAGATGCTTTCAAGTGTTCAAAATCTTCTGCTTCTATTATTTTATCTATTAATATATCTACAGCAGGATTTTTAATACCAGCAAAATTATAATTTCCGTTAATATCAGCAGCTTCCGAACCCCAGAAATATAGCTGTTCATTTCCAGGCGAAAAACTCTGCGGCCATGTTGTTACCATCATATCAAAATCGTATTCATCTCTTCTTTTTATATATTGAGAGGAATCCACAGTTCTGTATGTAGCATTAATTCCTAGTTTTTCGAGGTTCTGTGTGAAGGGGGCCATAACTCGCTCGAATGAAGGGCTTACAAGCATTATCTCAAAGCTCATTTGTACGCCAGAATCACTGTTTATTAATTTTGTATCTTCTATAATCCAACCTGCCTCTTCTAAAAGATCTATTGCTCTGCTGAGGTTGGCCCGGTTATTTCCAGTACCGTCTGTTTTCGGAGGTTCATACACTTCTGTAAAAACTTCTTCCGGAATTATATCTCGAAGAGGTTCTAAGTATTCAAGTTCCAGTTCATCCGGTAAACCACCAAGATATGATGCGAATATAGAGTTTTCATAAAAGCTCTTAGTTCTGGTATAACTGCTGTAAAAAAGGTTTTTGTTTGTCCATTCAAAATCAAAAGCCAGAGAAATAGCTTCTCTGACTTTTTTATCAGAAAAAATATCTTTACGTAAATTGAATAGGTAGCATTGCATTCCCTCAGGTGATTCATCCGGTACAAGTGCCTTAATTATATTGCCGTTATCAAAGTCCTGTCCTGTATATTCTGTTGCCCATCTTTTGGATATATTTTCTACAATAATATCATATTCTCCAGCTTTAAAACCCTGAAACCTTATATTATTATCAAGATATACAATAAAAGTAATAGTCCCGAAATTATACTTTCCTGTATTTATAGGAAGGTTGCGTCCCCAGTAATCCGGATCGAGTTCATAAGTAATAGTTTTTCCCATATTTATGTTTTTTAATCTATATGGCCCGGAACCTATCGGAGCTTCTTCTGAGGTTTCATTAAACGGTTTTTGGTCATAGTAATGTTTACATAGAATAAATAGCTGTCCCATGATATGAGGAAGCTCAGGATTTGAGCCATCTTTAAAATAAAATACAACTCTGTTAGGGCCTTCTGCTTCTGCCCTGACTACATCTGCATAGTAATCAGCATAACGAGGAAGTCCCACTGTTGTAAGCATATTAAAAGAAAAAATTACATCTTCGGAAGTTACTGGAGTATCATCATGCCACCTTGCTTCTTTTCTTAAATTATAGGCAACCCATGTATTGTCTTCTGCAATTTCCATAGTTTCTGCGATTAAACCGTATTGAGAAGATGGCTCATCTGAAGAGCTCTCCATTAGTGTTTCAAAAATAAAACCTGAACCTGGAGCACTTGTTCCCTCAATAATAAACGGGTTTAAGCTGTCAAAATTACTTGTCCAGGAAAGGGTAATATTACCGCCTTTTGGCGCATCAGGATTTACATAGTCAAAATGTTCAAAATCCGGCCCGTATTTAAGCTTGCCTACAAGTGCATTGCCGTGCTGGGTTCCTGAAATATCTGTTTCATCTGTCTTATAGTATTCAAGATAAATTGATTCCTGCTGTGCATAGGTTAACTGTCCGCTATCTCCTGTTGCAGGAACAAGAGCATTTGATGTTCCGTTTTGCTGTCCGCAGGAAAAAATTGTAAATAATACGAGAACAATTAATAAATATAGACTTTTTTTCATTTTATAACCCTTAACAAATAAGATTTTACAATACTTTTAATACAATACGCTTATATATGTTTTATTATAATAGAATGATTAATAATCATGCAAGCTTTTAAATATATTACTTTTTCTCATAAGCACTTTCACTTTAGTATTTTATATTAAGATCTAAGGCACTGGAGATATGTAGATCATTATTTAACAATATCTGTTACCCTGTAAAAAGGAATATTCTCACACTCTTTTGTAATAAATTATGTAAAATCAACATTGAATATTCATTTTGCACAATAAATTTATAATGCTACCTATAAAAATCAGGATAAAAATATACTAATAATCTTTTCCTGCCCTCCTGCTTTCATTATAATAACTTTTGTCCCATTGCAAAAAACCGGTTCTTGAAATAGCACACATTAAAAATTATAAACTTGCCCATGCTTTAAAAATATAATAAAATCCGGTTATATATTGCTTTGTAATAAATCTAAAAAAGATTTAATGTGGCTGTATAAATTAAGGATGCGTTATGGAAAGAAAACTTGCGACTATACAGAAAATTATAAGCATAGAGCCTATCGAAGGCGCCGATAAAATTGAAAAGGCTACTATCCTTGGATGGCATCTTGTAGTTAAAAAAGGTGAATTTAAAATAGGTGATTTATGTGTCTATTTTGAGGTAGATTCTTTATTGCCTGTTAAACCGGAATATGAATTCTTACGGAAGTTTTGTTATAATAAGCGTCTGGATGGATTTAGAATAAAAACAGTTAAAATGAGAGGGCAGGTTTCACAGGGTATCGCTTTACCAGTTTTAATTATTAAGGTTAATAATGATTTAAATGAGGGTGATGATGTATCGGAGTTACTTGGTATACGAAAATATGAAGGCCTCATTCCATCAGAACTTTCAGGTAAGACTAAAGGCGGATTTCCCAATTTTATTCCAAAGACAGACGAAATCCGGGTTCAGTCAATTCCGGAAATATTGGAGCAGCATAAAGGTGAAATATTTGTTGTTACAGAAAAAGTAGACGGTACTTCTTCAACTTATTATGTAAATAATGAAGAGTTTGGGTTTTGCGGCAGGAATTGGGAATTTGAAGCTTCTGTACAGAACACCTATTTTCAGGTTGCAAATGATATGCAAATTGAAGATAAACTAAAAAGCTTAAATAAAAATATAGCAATTCAGGGAGAAATACTTGGGCCCGGTATCCAGGGTAATTTATATAAACTTACAAAACATGAAATAATGGTTTTTGATATATTTGATATCGATAAGCGTAAATATTACAATCATCATGAATTGGTTGAACTCTGCAGGCAGCTTGAATTAAAAACGGTTCCAATTATTTCTGAAAACTTTATAATGGAACATACAGTTGATGAGCTGGTAGAGTTTTCCAGTACAGCAAGCATATTAAATGTGAATATTAAAAGAGAAGGTGTTGTTTTTCGTTCTCTGCAACAAACAAATGACCCATCTAAAAAGAGATTGAGTTTTAAAGTTATTAATCCGCAGTTTTTATTAAAATATGAGAAATAATATACTAAAGAAAATACTTATATTCAGAATCAAAATAAAAAATATTTATAAGGAAATTAGGAAAACATGAAAATGCCCTGGCAATAGAATTTAAAAAAAGGAGTTTAATCTTCTAAGAAACCACATAAAGAAATAATAGCAAATAAAAATCTTTTCTGCCTTCCTGCTTTCTTAATAAAAAATAATAAGGATGTTGAAATATAGGTCAATTAATAATAATTTAAGTATAATTATAGAAAATAATATAAATTATTTATAAATGGATTTAGTATAATAAGGTTAAGATAGGATTGGAGGGTAAAGATTTGGAAATTAAGGATATACTTGAAATAAAAAAAACTGATAAATTTGGTAATAAAAAATATTCATATATGAGCTTAAAGGAGCTAGAGAAAAAAGGATATAAAAGTATAAGCATTATGCCATATTCTATAAAGATTTTATTGGAAGGTGTATTAAGGCAGGCTTATGTTAAGTCTCAGGAATTGCAGAGTTCGCATAAAGACAGCGAATTAAATGATTTGCTTAAATCCGTAGAAAGCCTGCTTAAATGGAGGGACGGAGGTGATATTCCTTTTAAGCCGGCACGGGTATTGATGCAGGACTTTACAGGAGTGCCCGGCGTTGTGGACCTTGCAGTTATGAGAGATGCAATTTCAGACCTTGGAGGAGATCCGGAGAAGATAAATCCTTTAATTCCAGTGAGCCTTGTTATAGACCATTCCGTACAGGTAGACTGGTATGGTTCTTCACGCGCTTTTGATTATAATTTTAAAAAAGAATTTGAGCGGAATAATGAGCGCTATGAGTTTTTACGCTGGGCATCTGAATCGTTTGATAATTTTACTGTCATACCTCCTTCAACTGGTATTATCCATCAGGTAAATCTTGAGTATATAGCAGATGTTGTTGCTGAAGCAGAAGAAGGCGGTGAGCTTTTTGTATTGCCGGATACTCTTGTAGGAACGGATTCTCATACGGTAATGATAAACGGGCTTGGAGTGCTGGGCTGGGGTGTAGGCGGTATCGAAGCAGAAGCTGCATTGCTTGGCGAACCTCTTTCTATGATGATTCCGGAAGTAATTGGTTTTAAACTTACCGGTGCATTAAATAAAAATGTTACTGCTACAGATCTTGTTTTAACAATAACAAATAAATTACGTAAGTATGGTGTTGTAGGTAAGTTCATAGAGTTTTTCGGGCCTGGTTTAAAAGAATTAAATCTTTCTGACAGGGCTATTATTGGAAATATGACACCGGAATACGGAGCTACTATGGGTTTTTCCCCTGTAGATGAAATAACGATAAAATATTTAAAAGAAACAGGCCGTCCGGATGAGCTTATAAAACTGGTGGAAAAATACTTAAAAGAGCAGGGAATGTTTCATCATGTAGCCGATGCGGATCCGGAGTTTACTCATGTAATTGAGTTTGATATGAATACTGTAGAACCATGTATTTCCGGGCCAAAGCGTCCTCAGGATTTAATTCCTCTTTCCCAGGCAAAAAAGAAATTCAGCGAAGTATTAAAATCAATATTTAATACAGAAAATACAGATAAAATAGAGATTAAAATAAATGAACAGCCTGCAAGCCTCGAAAACGGTTCTGTCGTAATTGCAGCAATTACGAGCTGTACAAATACATCAAGCCCTTCTGTTATGATAGCAGCAGGGCTCATAGCACGCAATGCGGTAAAACGGGGACTAAAAGTTAAGAACCATGTAAAAACTAGCCTTGCCCCTGGTTCCAGGGTTGTTTCTGAATATTTAAGACTCGGAGGGCTCCAGCCTTATCTTGATGCATTAGGTTATCAACTTGTGGGTTATGGTTGTACAACATGCATTGGAAACAGCGGGCCGCTGCATCCGGAAATTGTTAAAACAATTAATAAGAATAATCTTGTTGCTGCGTCTGTACTTTCCGGAAACAGGAATTTTGAAGGAAGGATTCATGCAAATGTAAAAGCCAATTTTCTTGCGTCTCCGCCCCTTGTAATTGCATATGCTATTGCTGGAACTATGAATATAGATTTTGAAAACGAACCATTAGGAATAGACCCTAATGGAGTGCCGGTTTTTTTAAAGGATATCTGGCCGGACAGAGAAGAAATAGAACAAATCATTAATAAGACTATTACCAGTGAACTTTATAGAAAGGAATACAGTAATGTTTATTCCAGTAATAAAGTATGGAACAGTATTGATGTAGAAGGCGGAAGCAGGTACAACTGGGTTCCTGATTCCACATATATAAGAAAACCTACATTCTTTGACGGACTTACAAAAGATGTTCAGGATTTAAGTCCAATTACTTCTGCGCGGGTTCTTGCCTTTCTTGGTGATTCTGTTACAACAGACCATATTTCACCTGCAGGCGCAATTCCAAAAGAAAGCCCTGCTGCAAAGTATTTAATGGATAGAGGTGTAAAGCAGGAGGACTTTAATACTTATGGTTCCCGCAGGGGAAACCATGAAGTAATGATTAGAGGAACTTTCGGCAATATACGGATAAAAAATAAACTTGTGCCTGGTGTGGAGGGCGGTTACACTGTATACCAGCCTGGTGAAGAAAAAATGAGTATTTATGATGCCTCCGAAAAGTATATGAATGACGGAGTGCAATTAATTGTTATTGCAGGCAAAGATTATGGAATGGGCAGTTCCAGAGACTGGGCTGCAAAAGGCACTGTTCTTTTAGGTGTGAAAGCAGTTATTGCAGAAAGTTATGAAAGAATTCACAGAAGTAATTTAATTGGTATGGGTGTTATCCCTTTTAAGTTTGAAAGTGGAGAAACTGCAGAAACCTTAAGATTGACAGGAAAAGAACTTTTTGATATTGGAAAAATAACTGAGGTAGGGCAGAAAGTAAAAATAAAAACAGATACTGGAAAAGAGTTTACAGTTACTGCAAGAGTGGATACTCCTGCAGAACTTGATTACTTAAAGAACAAAGGTATACTGCATACCCTGTTAAGAAGAATGGCATAAAAAACAACAAGCGTTCTAAGGAGCTGATAAACATTTTCCACACGTCTGGAAAATTGATAAAAACAACAAGCTTTTTAAGGACCCGGAAAAAAACCGGCAAAAAACAAGTAAAAAAGGAAAAAATTATGGATAATATACATAATTTGGGCAAGCGAATAGAATCAGATACCCTTGGTGAAGTTAAAATATCTGGCTGGGCTTATTGGGGGGCGCAAACACAGCGGGCGTATGAGAATTTTACTGTTTCTGATTATAAAATACCTGAGTCATTAATTCACAGCCTTGGCCTTATTAAGTTTTATGCGGCAGAAGTAAATTTTAAATCTGGAAATATTACGGAAGAAATTGCAGTAGCTGTTAAAAAAGCAGCTAAAGAAGTTATGGACGGAAAATGGAACGAACATTTTCCTGTTGACGTTTTCCAAACCGGTTCAGGAACTTCCTGGAACATGAATGTAAATGAAATTATTGCAAACAGGGCAAGCGAAATTTTAGGATACCCAATAGGGAAAAAAGAACCGGTACATCCGAATGATCATGTTAATAGAGGGCAATCTTCCAATGACGTAATTCCTACTGCAATTCATATTGCCTGTCGTCTTAAAGCAGAAGAAACTGTTAAGTCACTTGAGGTCTTGCAAAAAAGTTTATCTGAAAAATCAATAGAATTTAAAAATGTAGTAAAATTAGGAAGAACACATCTTCAGGATGCAGTACCTATGACTTTAGGCCAGGAGTTTTCCGGGTATGCTAAGCAGATAGAAAAGGGAATTGGGCGTATTAAAAATACTTTTAAAAACCTCGAGGAAACTGCACTTGGAGGAACTGCCATCGGAACTGGAATTAATACAAACCCTTCTTTTGGTAAAAAGGTTGTGGAGAAAATCTCAGAACATACGGGAATTAAATTTACTATAGCATCCAACTATTTTGAAGCAATTGCATGCAGAGATACCCAGGTAGAACTTATGGGTGCTTTAAATACAGTTGCCGCATCCTGTATGAAAATAGCAAATGATCTACGTCTGCTTGCAAGCGGTCCACGTGCAGGTTTTGGTGAAATTTCTCTTCCTTCGCTTCAGCCGGGAAGTTCTATTATGCCTGGTAAAATAAATCCAGTAATACCGGAAATGGTGATTCAGGTTGCAGCTCATGTAACAGGAAAGATTGTGTCTGTTACTATTGGTTCGCAGAACGGGCCTCTGGAATTAAATATAATGAAGCCTTTAATAGCATATGAATGTTTAACCAGTTTATCTTTAATTAGTAATATGGCGCGGGATTTCGCGTCCAAATGTATAAATGGAATAAAGGCAAATGCGGAACAATGTGAAGATTGGGTAAAGTGGAGCCTTGCACTTGTTACTCCTCTGGCAAATAAGATAGGGTATGATAAAGCAGCTTCTATTGCAAAAAAAGCTTTTAACGAAAAGAAAAGTATTCAGGAAGTTGCTCTTGAAGAAAAAGTTCTGCCTGAAGAAGAACTTAAAAAGCTTTTAGATCCTAAAAATATGATTTAAGTTTTAATTCCTGGTAATTGTGAAATTATATTCACCTTTTCCCTGTCCATAAAAAGATATCCGGACTCCGTACAAACCTGGTTCACTTATTTCAAAGAATATGTTATTGGAAATTTGATCATCAGAAATCCTCAAACTCATATAAAAGTCAAGCATGCTCGTGATCATGAGCTTGGTATCTGTGTCTCCTGTTAAACTAGCAGAAAAATTTCCAGGTTCAGTAATTTCAAATGCATACCAAACAACTAAGTTAAGAGTTTCTTCATCTCCGGTAGAAAGATATAAACCTGTTACAGTATTGTTTAAAGTAATTATTTCCGGTGTGATTTTTATAATTGTAATGCTAAAATCCGTACTCAATATTTTCACCCAGTCTGATACCCGTATCTGAACTGTGTAATTCATAGGTGCCTCAAAAAGGTCTGAGTAGATAAGTGTTCCGTCCTGTTCACCGTCCCATTCGAATCTCCGGATCAAAACTAACAACAGGACTAAATCCAGGCGCTTCCCCTTTTACCCGCAGGAATGATGGTTCTGTTATAGAGAAAGCAATAAACTCTGATAGTTTTGTGTCCGGATCTATATTGCCGCTTTGGGAAACGAGTGTTTCTTGACCGAAACAGACAAATGTAATTAAAATTATTAATGTTATAATGGAGCTTCTTTTCATTTAAGTACTCCTTTAAAGTAAATATATAATATTTATTATATTAAATATAACTTAGCTTCTTCAGCTAGTTCAGTTGCAATCGATATTTGTTTTGCCTTATCATCGGGCCAATTAGAAATATCTGCATGATATTGTGGAGGTTCAGAAGGAATTATTTTTAAGTTTTTTGATAACACAATTGATGCGATTATATCAGCTCTACCAATTACAATTTTATCATCCCTTATAGTTTTACCGATATTCCATATTTCATTATCAGAAATATTTGATATACGGAACACTGATGTGTCTCCATTATTCGGATTTGGTAAAAATGCATTATACTTTACGGTATTATTAGAAGGCCTATAATATTTTTTTTGAAAAATATATCTTGTTAAATTTTCAGAAGAACGAATAGAATCCATTTATAGCCTTTAAGAATATAATCTTTTAAGATTTGCAATTATAATTGATGGAAGGGAATCACCAAAATATTCAGTGCCGTGAACTTTATTTGGACCAAATAGTCCAGCGTATACTAATTCATTTTTACCGCTAACACTTGCAATAAAAACCTGTCGGTTCTCTTTATACCATTCAAATCCTATTTCTCCGCTTGGCTCAGGAACAATTTCTGGGATTGGAAATGAAGGTATAAACGATAGACTTTGAATAAATCTTCTAGCTTCTAAGTATGCTCTTTCTGTTAAAGGATTTGCATCATAGCCATCCCAATCCTTTTCTGAACATTCAACAAATAATTCAGATAATTCTTGCTGCATTTCATTCAATTTTCCTAATGTTACTGTATATAATCTTCCTAATATTACCATCTCTTTTATATTATCAATTGTATTTTCTATTCCAGAAGAGTATTGAGCAGATTCAATACTAAGAAGAATAGGAATATTTGGGTGTTCACTATATGGAATCGCCGTACTCATTTAAATGTCTCCTTCAATCCTTTTGTAATACTTTCAAAAAATATTTTATTTTTAAAAACGCGCAGTTTTTCCAGAATTGCCCATGTATCTTTCTCGTCCATGCTATCTGGATTGGATTTAAAAACATCTATATCAAGAATAATTGGTGCAGTATCAGTTACTACTTGTTCAAGAGCCTGTGTTATAATTGCATCAGCTTTATTATCCGGTTCTCGTATTACAACACGAGTTAAAAAACTACTTACTCCTTGTGGT
>SDBV01000578.1_pt1 | contig 52907 bp, 84 predicted proteins | sample 2277081 | NCBI WGS metagenome assembly SDBV01 (sample SAMN10402039, study PRJNA504765) | marine sediment metagenome | isolation source: marine sediment core GS10_PC15, 223 cmbsf | place: Arctic Ocean: Southern Knipovich Ridge | collected 2010
CTCGTGCGCCTTCTTTGCGGCTTCGATGTTGCCGAGACTTGTTGCTAGGTAGTATTTCATTTCTTTCTCCTAAGTGCTAAAAGCACTTTAGTTAATCGGCGATTCTGTTTTGCCCTCGCTGAGTACCACGCTGCGTCCCTCGCTGCGTCCCACGCTGCGTCCCACGCTGCGCCCCACGCTGCGCCCCACGCTGCGTCCCTCGCTGCGTACCACGCTGCGTCCCTCGCTGCGCCCCACGCTGCGCCCCTCGCTGCGCCCCTCGCTGCGCCCCTCGCTGCGTCCCTCGCTGAGTACCACGCTGCGTCCCCCGCTGCGCCCCTCGCTGCGTCCCTCGCTGCGTACCACGCTGCGTCCCTCGCTGCGCCCCACGCTGCGTACCACGCTGCGTACCACGCTGCGTCCCTCGCTGCGCCCCACGCTGCGTCCCACGCTGCGTACCGGATCTCTTCGTCACCCGTTTTCAGATACCGCAGCACAACGTCAGGAGGATCCCAAAGGTGGGCCACATCTAGTGCACACATGCGGGCGAACTTGCACAACGCGCCTGTAGCGTCTGCGGCCCATAACACCTTACGCTCTGTGGCCGCGCTCTTGTTGTGCGCGTGTACAATCTTACCGCCGAGCCTCACACGGCAAACGATCGGCCCCGGTGCGTGCTGCAGCGCGTCGATTGGGCGTTTGCTGGCGTGAAGACCGCGCACGCAGATTACGGGCGCGCAGTCGACCGTTAAGGTTTCGCCGACTACTGCCGTGCGACCGTCGCTGAAACCGAGCTGGTAATTGGAGCGGACGAAGTGCCAAGCTTTCATTTGAGACCTCTATCTTTGTAATGTTTGATGAGAACGCGGCCACGAGGCCACGTGAAATAGGCGCCTTCGGCAGTACGCCACTCCGTTGCTCCCACGCGCCGCATCGCTGCGACTACTTGGCCGTACACCTTAGCGTGTCGCCCTGCGCGTTCTTGGTTTTTGAGGGAGTGGCCGTTACCGAGGTGGAAGGTGCCCCGTTGCGGGGACCAAAGGATCTCAGGTTGGGGGCGTAGGCCCGATGGGAAGTCTACGGATCGATTTCCAAGCATGAAATTCCCTGCTGTGACAAATAGCAAAGAACGCCATAATCGTAATCATACCCTCTGTAAAGGTCAGTAAACAGATGGCCCGTAGAAACCCGCTCGAATTCGATAGACGGGGGCTCATTTGAGTTGACCTCGAGCCCGCAGGATGAGAGGAGAGCAGCGAGAAGTGCGTAGCGTTTCATAGCGCACCCTCCATTTTGACAGCAACCTCTAACATGATGCTGAGCTTAGCTTGAAGTTGACTCACATTGAGATCATCGGCATACCCGAGGCCGTATTTTTCTTGGAGTGCCGCTAGGATAATTCTGATTTCGTCCGCCTCTAGTCTCATGTCCTTACCCCCACGCACGATGTACACACAGTGCGCCGAATAAATTTAGGTTTCTCCTGGCAGTGTTGATGCCAGTGCATCTCACAAAATTCCACGTCAAGCCCGTTGGCTTTGTAGAGGAGGCTTGACCACTGGCGACAGTGCGCCACGGTGCACACCCCCACCGGCCGCTTGCCCTTGGGTGAGAATCTCACGCGTATTTTTCCGGGTTGATCTTGAGCTTGTTGAGACGGTACCAAAACGTACGCTCTAGCATCCCCTCTGACTTCGCGGCGGTAGGCACGTGGCCCTTGGCTTTCTTAAGCGCTTTGATCATGTGCCGAGTTTCAAGCTCGTTCAGCGCGCGCTTGATCCTGCTCTTCTTTCGTTCTAGTTTCATGCTGTAAATTCTCCTTTGCTCTTCCGGTTTCAAGGTTGAATACGAGGAACAGTGTGCGGTTGCAATCATCCCCCACGCACTTTCGGTATTGTACCACTTCGTGCGGGAGGTCTTTCCGCGCTATGATGAGAGGAAGCTCCAACCAATGCTCAATCGAGTACTGCGCCTTGCACGAGCAATTTGCCAGGATACCCGTAGGCTGCTCAATGCTAATAGTGCTGTGACATGTGCAGTTGCGGAGCTCTAAGCGCTTATCCCTATCCACGTGGCACCCCACGTACTTGAGCTGCATCCAATCCAGTAGGGTGTGGGCGAGGCCACAGGGGCAGGTGATTACGGTGCGGTCAGTCATGAGTCGCCTCTTTTCCCAGCGGCCTCAAAAAGCGACGCCCTCTGGCGCGTCCGATGGACCATATCGAGTGCATCTATAATGGCGTTCAATTGCCGTGCCGTGAATTTGCCACGGCTCAACTCCGGCTCAAGCATACTATCTTCAATTCCGAACAACCTAAGCCGACCACGCAGAGTGGCAATTGCATCATGTTTCGCAAGACTGGGCATTTTGTCCTCCTTAGTTTTTCGTTAGGCCGCTACGGTTCGGCCAGTCATGGGTTGGGCCTTACACTCCGTCACGGCAGGGGGTCAAGGTGTTTTCGCCAGTCGGCGTGAAGCCCCAAGATTGTTACGGCGCTCCGCTAGTTCTTGGTGCATAAATCTAGCAGCAAAATCCCAAGAATCGTTTGCACATCCATCATCGCCCTCTCGCCAAACAATCCAAGAATGGTCAACGCGAACCGTTGCCCCCGCCCCATATAAACCCATTAAGCAGGCGCATGCTTCCGGCTCCTTGCATGCGGCTTGGTATTTGCCCGAGGCATCGTAAACTTTCCACATTGGCGATGCGGCCATTACGCAACCTCGACTTCCACCATCTCACCAGGCGATACCCGGGGCCCATGCCGTCTGATGGCAACTGCTCCAGACACTCCGTCACGGCAGGGGGTCAAGCTTTCAAGGCGGTAGATCTCTGACCCTACCCACGAATAGAAATCAGCGGTGCTCTGGGTAAGAGCACCATCAAAGCGGTTGCTTGCAACCAACGACGCCCGCTTGCCGAATTGCTTGATCATCCGTTCTGCGGCTTGCTCCACGGTGAGATCGATTGTGCGCTTGCGTTTCATCTTTTATCCCCCAACTTACCGAGTAAGTCATCACGCAATCGATGCAAAGCCTTAGCTGCATCGGGGTGCAGATCTCGATCCGATGCACAAATCAATAACGTCCGAAGATCACTCATTTGTTGCTTCGTGAGTTTCATCTTGATCCCCTTTTCTCGGTACGCAAATCGCACACCCCGTTCAAGTGCAGCACAGCGTGCATATTGGGCGCCGCTTTCAAAAGCGGCAGGGCATGAGGGTGTAAGTGAGAGTGCCGACGGTGGCTATCTCATGGGTGATCCGGATGGGGCTCAAGTCATCTAAGGGCATCTGGAACGTGATCCCTTGGTTTTCATGCCCGCATTTCTTCAGGTACGTAGCGACGTCACCCACGTAAGAGGCGTTGAAACAGATCCGATCCGCGGCCGGCGGGGTGGCATCCGGCGAAGAATTGTGCTTGGTGGGCTTGGGTCGAGGCCCGCGACTGGGCGGTTCCACCATGTGCCAGTCCGGAAACTTGCCGTAGGCCTTGCTCTCGACGCGCAACGCTACAGCTGAAACCAGCTCGTTACGCTTGCCAAGAACCGCACAAGTCTCATCCTTGTCATGGGACACGATGTCTACCGCGAAACCCTCCCCCTCGGCCCGTCGCCCTTTCAAGATTTCGACGCACGCGTCGGCGCTCAAACGGAAAGCCTCGGGCAGCTCCCGATCCACGAATTCAAACCGAGCGAGCCGGTGGCCATCGGTGGCAACGGCACACATGGTCTCAGGGTTGAGCCGCTCAAAATGGACGTGGCACAAGTGTTCTCGGTTTTCTTCCGGGCTGGAGAAACGGTGCAGCATCAGGGCTTCGATGGGTACGGTTTTCATGTCTCTCCCTTTGGTGAGTTTACGGCGCGGTTTGTCTTTCCGGAGCTTTCTTAACGTGATGTACACGAGCCATTATTTGGTTTCTTTCCTCTCAGTGGCGCTAAAGCGCTTAAACGCTGCAATATCCTCGGGCGTCATGTCAGAAATTTTCTGGTGTGGATCTACCCCCGCGGCCTTCATTCGTGAGAGTAACAGCAACGACGCTTGGCGAATATCAGCGAGTATTTTCTCTCCGCTATCAGTCAAGCGCCAACCCCACGATCTGCTTGGCTTCTTTACTAGACCTAAGAGGAGCAGCGATTTTAGTCTTCTATGATCTTCAAGGTCGCATTCTCGTGGGCTTAACCCACGATTGTCATGCCGTCCGACCCACTCAATGGCCCACTCTTGTTCTTGTTCGAGTTTCACTTTCCACCTCTTCCTGGTATTACCAGCCACGCTGACTCTTCGCGCCTACCGCCGCCCTGTACTGGCTCTTGATAGTCTCTGACAGCGGCGCGCCGGGGGTCCAGTACAGCACCGCGCCGTAGTACCGCAGGCCTCTGCACACCCTCGTGCCGGAGGTGCCCGGGCGATTGTCATCGATCTCGTATACGCACCCTCCGCCCGGCGGCGCCCAGAATTCGCGCTCGACCACCTCGTCGGCCTCCCCGGGCAGCACTCCTTTTTTTGTGTATGTGAGCAAGCAGTTGTGATCGTGAAAAATCTTGATTGCAGGGCTCATGATCGCACCCCCACGTCATCCGGCATCGAGACAAGCGCCTGCACGTAGGGCGCAGCGACATCCGGCTCGCTGACGGACCCGCCCGCGTCGTAATACTCCAGCTCGTCTTGTTCCTCTTCGGTGAGGTCCGCCACCCACCACGTAGTCTCGCCGGTCGACCGATCGGCAGACCTGCGCACTACGAGGCCAGCCTGCAGATCAACGCCATAGCTCTCTTCGATCATCTGACCCTGGCACGATTGCGGCGTGCCGAAACTCATCCATTCCGGTATCGTGATATGTGTCATTGGGCTCCTCCTTGGTTTTGCAGGGTGCCGTTGGCCCCCACGCAGCTGGGACAGAAATCTCTGCCCTGGACCGTCCGCCACCCCGCGGCACGGGCCAACACCCGCAACCGCTTTACGTTTCTCTCGTAGATATCGTGATCATCCGATGAGGCGAGGCAGAACCGGTCGTTCTGGGGATTCTCGCCGTCACAATTCAGCCATGCCTTGCGTCGAAGACTCATTGCTCGCCCTTTTTTGCCGCGTCTAGGTAGCTCTTAGCGCCCGTGTCACGGCGAGTCGCTCGGCCCGCCACCAGCCGTCATCAATCGCCTGGGAGCGGGACATTGCCGCGAGAAGCTTTTCTACCGCTTCTTTAAGTTCGCTCGTCGCGGGCGGCCAGTCGGTGCCGGCCTCGACGCATTCACGGGTCAGGGAATGATTTAATGTGTTTTTGCTCATCAGACGCTCCTTTTCGTACTTCATGTAGATCAATGCCACAGCTCTCCTCGATCATCTGACCTTGGACGAGGCGATTAGTGCCTGCGCCTTCTCGTGTGGCGCACGCACTCGCGACAACAGCTCCGCCTCGTCGGCCTCCCCGGGCAGCACTCCTTTTTTTGTGTATGTGAGCAAGCAGTTGTGATCGTGAAAAATCTTGATTGTCATTGTGTTCTCCTTGGGCGAGGGTCTGCGGGGTGTCCTAGAGTACGAGGCGTACAGCACCGCGCCGTAGTTCCACCGCGCGGCCTCGTCGGCTGTGATTTCGGTGTATGTCTCCCCCATTCCCTGCCATGCGCTCCACGCGTTCAGTATCCACTTCTAGGGTTGCTCTGTTCATGTGTTTTTCTCCTTTGGGTTGTACCCTCTTGGTTGTTAGATCCACTCCACCACGGGCGCGGTGCGTCCGTGATCTTCGATGGAGACCCACGCGAGACGACCGGTGATCGCACACTCAATTTGACACGCGTAAGTACTATCAACGTTCTCAAACGAGCTCTGCACTATGTAGGCGCCACTGGTACCAAAGTGCGAGTAAATTGCTTGCTTTGCTTCATTCGCGCTCATCATCGTGTTCCCCCTTGTTGCCGTGTCCATACTTAGACAGTACCAGATCCAGCCCCGGAGTCAAGAAAAATCTTTCCGAAAGCGGGAAAAAAGTTTCCGAGCTATTTTGTGGACTTATCCACGATGCGGCAAGCGCGGATTTTGCCGGAGGTCCCACCCTTGCGAAACAGCCAAACGACTTGATCTAGCGCCGTTAGGCCCGTGGTTGCAGCCCATGCTTGCCCGTGGGGGAGCGCACGGAGAACACGGCGGGTCTCAAGGCGGGCAAGCCCGGCAATCGTCTGTGCGATGCGCGATGCATCCCGAGCACCCTTTGCAGCCTTCTTAGCCTTGGCTACGTCGCGGTCTACCTTGGCCTTGAGCCCACGATCCCCGGTCTTGGCTACGCAGGTCTCCCCTACCTTGAACTCCCGCCCATCGGCTCCTCGGATGCGGCACGCGTACATGATGGCCATGCCGCAATAATCACAGGATCCGCCGGGCTTGGTGGGCTCTCCGGGGGCCGCTTGGAACTTCAGAACGGCCGAACCGATGTAGCGAAAAGGGGCTTTACCCAGACCGGCGCGCTCAAAAATGTGAGTAATTTCCATGGTCTTATGCTCCAATCTCTTGGGTTAAGGTTTGGCCGTGATCGGCTTCGTTGTAGGCTTTGACCAGCTCGGGAATGAACCGGAGCTTGCTCGCGCCCAACCAACTCCGCAACTCGGCAGGGGTAACATAGCCAAGGTGCTTTCCTATCTTCGTGTCAGCGACTTGGATCGTGGTGATTTCCATGGTCCTACCCCCGCACTCGGCAAGCTACCGGGCGGTTTGAAGTGCTCAGAATAACGGGCTTCGCAGCGTTGGCACTTACCAGCGTAAGAGCGATTAAAAGTGCTGCTACCGTGTTCGTCATCGTAGTTAGAATATAGCCCAAGAAAGTTCTTTCGTCAAGAAGAATCTTTCTTAAAGTGAAGAAAAATTTTTCTTGATTAATCGGCTAGTTGGGTGTACTGTCTGAATATGACGCTATTCACACTGAAGATGGTTGTTGACGGGGAACCGTGCGAAGTGGGCTACGAATCACCGGAGGCCCTTCTAGGGGACACAGGCCTCCAAGCCATATTTGAGGACAACTTAGTACAAGGTTGTAAGATCTACGTGGAGGAGAAACAGATCGCAGGGCTTGCGTTTATGCGGTGGGAACGACTCTTGGCTGTGGTCAAGGCTCGGTTCTAGATCTTCTCTTCCTCGGGCTCCGGGGGCAACTCTCCGGGGCAGTGGATTTGCTCTACCACGAAGTGATCCCACATGGGCTTGTCAAACGTGGTGTAGCACTTGGGACCAAGCAGGATGCAAAACCGGTAAGTTTGCGTCATGAAATAGTGAATGTGGCACTCGGCTAAAGCTGCGCCATCGTGGATGAGTAGTGGGGGCTTGAACCAATACCCTTTACCCTTGGGGGAGCCCGGCACTTCGACGGGGGCGGGGAACGTTAGGGTGAGGGCCAAGACCAGAGCACGGATCATTTCTTCCCCTTAAATTTGTGGTGTTTCCAGGTCACGACCGGCTCAAGCCATTGCGAAAGGCCGTGGGCGATGGCCTCAGCTACGGGCTCGTGTAGCGCTTTGGGGATCTCCGGCTCTACGCCCGTCACTTGCAGGGCTTGGTGCACACCCTCGTGGAGGTAGATGCGGTGGCAGAGCCGTAAGGGCACTGTCTCGCAGATCCAAATCTCACCGGTGTTGAAATCGCTGAGGCCCGCAGCGTCTTCACCGAGCTCGGCCCGCATCACTTTGTAGTTCAGCCCGCCTAGCTTCGCGGTGAAGCAATGACGGGTCATTACATACGCCAAAGACCATGGGTGTGGTCTACGATTTGGGTAGCGCCGTCGGAGTACACGGGGGCCAACGCTTGCCTCCACGACGATGGGCCCGCGGTGTACTTCTCGCGCAGCTCAGTGGACGTGCCCACGGTCGTGAGCCCCCGCAGTTTCAACGGGGTGTGGGTATGCCCTGTCACTGCCTCGACTAGTGATGCCTCGAGATTGTTGGGAGCTCCCCTTGATCCGTTGGGCCCGCGGTGGCCATGGTGGCCGCACTCGATGCCAGCGATCTTGTGGGACTCATCGCGCTTGAGCCAAGTGACGTTGCGCGGTGGGTCGAAGCGTTTAACGAGCTCGGTCAGAGGGTCCTTGCCATCGTGCATCGCTGCAGCGAGTTCGAGTGCTAGGCGGTAATTCTGAGGCTCATTTTGAAACCGCCCGGCCTCAAGCCAACGCTCTAACCACTCATCGTGGTTGCTCTTCACCACCACTACTTGATCGGTGTACTGGGCCACCATGTGGAGCGCCTCAGCCACGATCTTACCCTCTTGCGCGAGGCTCAGTAAATCAGACTTCTGGGCCAGTGTGATCGCCCGGTCCTTGTCATGGGGGCTTGTGGACGTCCCGTTAAACAGATCGTGGATCACGATCTTGAATGGCCGGAACACACTCGCGATCTCTGGCAGCGCTTCAATGAAACTGACGGCTGTGTGGCCCGCGTGCAAGTCCCCGAGCACCAAGGCCGAAGTGCGTAGCTTGTCCGTACGCTTCATACTGTAGCGTGTGCCTAAGTCGAAAAACGATCCATCGTCGGACCTACATTGGATGTGCCGCGCATGAAACCGCTTGTCATCCACGATCTCAATCACGATCGCACCGATACGATGATCTTTTTCTGCGAGGTGCGCAGTGCGTAAACTCATGAAGCGGTCCGACTCGTACGCGGGGAGGGTACACGCCCCCGTGGTAGCCACGGCGCGAAGCGTCGCGGGGTCGGGAGATGCTACGGGGGCCCATCTCTGCTTAGGCGACGCGTAGACCGCGAGCCCGTGGGCGAGGCGACCAAGGCCCGTGGTGGGGTCGATCTGTTTCGCGCTCATCTTGGCCGTACTGAGGTGTACGCAATCGTTGAGGTCCACCCCCTTACCGCCGATGACATGCTCGGATTGTAGCTCGGCGTCGATGTAGCCGAAGCCCCCGGGGCTCTTGCGTGAGGCGGGGTCAGCCGATACCAGAATCAACAGCTCGGCATCGTTGCGCCGACAGTAGGCGCGGAGCGTATCTAGAAACGGTTTGTAGACCGAGCACCCCACCACCGCGGTGGTAACGACGTATCGCCGACGGTGGCCTCCCAAGCTTGAGCTGTCCTTGGTGGCATTCTCAAGCGCCACGTCTCCGAATAGCTCGGGGTAGATTTGCCGTGCCATCAACTCAACGGCGCCGACCGTTCCCCAGTGGTGCCGTATAGTATCTCGGGTCAACCCAACACGTGCAAATTCGGAATACTCAGGGGTGCGGCGGAGGAAACGGATCAGCTCAACGTATTTCTCGAAGACCTCGCCCTTGGTCATATTTCAAATCCCATCACTAGCAATTGCAACTCCCGCTTTAGGTCTAGGTTCGGCGTCCCCCATTTCGTCTCAAGCCACCGAACTTTGTTCGTAACCACTACACGCATCTTATCCATGGGGAAGCCGAGCTCACCCGGACAGTCCTTGTCAGGGTCGCTCGAACCGTGGGGTAGCTCGGAGTGACCGCGGAGGATCTCGCTCACGTTATCATTGACCCAGAACGCGAGGGCTGCGCAGATATCTACCGTCACGTTCCAGAGCTCAAACGACGGCTTAGCCTTGCGGAAGTCTCCGAGCACGGCAACGCCGATCGCTTCATCTGACCAACGTAGGGCGTGGGGCCCAACCTCTGAAATCGGCAACGCTTGCTCTACCATTATAGGGCCGTACTCCCTGGTTTGGTAAATCACGACGCTGTAAGGCATCTGCCCACCGGTGTAGCTCGGGTGAGCTCGGTAGAAGCGGGCTATCCCCGCAGCATCATGCACATACGGGAGAGTGGGGCCACCGAACCGGTGTAGGGCGATGTGTGTGCGTGCTTCAGGCAGCACCTCTTGGTGGCGACCATCATCGCATTCCGCGATCCGATCGACGACGCGCAGCATCACCCTTTGTCGGGGCGCTGGTAGGCGGGGATTAGATCGAAAGTGATTTTGTTCTTTCCTCGGTGCGCAATGAACACACGCAGCATTTCGATCGCTCTCCATGGGTTGTGACTCGGGCAAAGCTTTTTGCGCCTAGCTGGGGATATGGGGGCGGGGTTAGAGATCATAATCTATGCGCACTCCCCCCGCGACTTTCCAATCGGACACCCATGGTCCTCTACGGTCTTCGCGTCGTCGTCCGTAGTGACCGCCTGCCCACAATGAGAACCAATCGTTTGCGCGCAGAGTGAGATCAAGAGCCCCGCCATGAGACTGAAAAGCAGCAAACGCACCAAGGTCAAGACGAAGTTTGCGCGGCCCTCTCGATGCACGGTCAAGGCCGCTCCTTACGTGCCTAAAGGGTTCATGGGCGCCGCCTTGAGCGCCTTTTTCACGGAGTTGCGGGAGCCCACAGCGGCTTCGATCTCAGTCTTGAGATTCTCCGCAGCGGCATGATCATCTCCTCCAAAACCCTTGAGCACTTCACCCCAGAGAGCCGGACCCATCGCGGCCTTGGCCTTCGAGTAAGCCCGGCGGAATGCTTCCTTGGCTTCCCCAGAGTCGAGCTTGCCATCGTGGTTGCGGTCCTTGAGCTCGTCCGAGAAAGTCTGGCCAACGAACTCCACAGCCTTTCGAGCTGAGTTCTCCACTCTGTAGATCAGGGAGTCGAGCCAATTGGCCTTACTCTTCTTTGCCAGGTAAGAGGCGAGGTAGCCGAGGGCTACGGTACCCATACTGAGAGCGGCTAGGGCTACGCTCATGAGTCCTTCAACTAGAGTCACATCCATTTTAGTTACTCCTTAGCCGGTAGCGCGGTCGCTACGGTCTAGTAGGATTCTGACGTCTTCGTGGGTGCGCTGGGTCTGCTCTGAGACCTTTGTAATAGCCGTTGCTATCGTTTCTTGGCGGTTATCAATACGGTCCAGAGCGAGCGCCATACGGCTTGTGGGGTCGTCTCCGTTGCGCTTACCCTTGTACTTGAGAAAGATGCTGAGAAGCTTCTCAAAGCCCCATACAAAGGCCACGACCATGATCAGGCCGATGAGCCACGTTTGGCCAGACTCGATAGCGTCGATCAAGACCTTGGGATCGGTGGGCCCCATGGGCCCGTATATCGAAATATAGCCCTAGGGTCTAGCTCACTAGCTTTAAGGGAGGATCCGGCTCTGGGGGGCTCAAGAGGCCCTAGGGCGTTGGAACCGCTTAGGGCGTCGACCATAGTGGTTACTCAGCCCGCCCACCCCTACCGGCTGCCTGGGTTAATTGCGTGTTACCGTGAAGCTCGAGATCCAGCCGCGGGTTTGGTTGGCACCGGTAGCACCGCGCCCCACATGGAGGTTGGTGGGAGAGGCCGGGGGGGAAACGGCAGTGGAGCTGGTGCCCTCGGGGGCTCCATTAATGAAGAGAGCATACTGGTCCACGTCAAAGTCGAACTCGACCAGGATGGTGATCGCGGTACCCGGGGCCAGGGTCTGCACTGAGCTCGTAATGAGGGTGGTGGAACCATTTGCAATCAGGGTGATTGTCTCGTCGGTCAGCACGCGTAGGACCATGTCGGCCGAGGACCCATCGATAACAAACAGGTCGGTGGGGTTTGGCATGGCCGAAAGATACGGGGTCCAGGTCAGGGTGACGGTGTACGGTCCCCCGAGAGCCCCGGAGCCGTTCAAGATTCCATCATCAGCGGCCAGGGTGTACGTGAGCAGGTTGTCAGGGCCGGTGAAGGTGCTACCCTCTGTCTCCGCGAACTGAGGTAAGCAGAAGTCCCTATCGGGCCAGACGTTGACCATAACGATTGCGTCGCCGGTCTCGCTGACATCTCCAAGGTCCCCTCCATCAGACACCGGCTGGATACGTAGTGTGATATCTGTACAGGTCCCATCATCTAATGTGTGGATGAATTGACGGACCTCGTGCGAGGCTGCCATGTCCTGCGCCGCGAACTGCGTAGTGCTCCCGCCACACCCATTCAACTCCTCAATACTGATGTCGATGTCATCAGTGACCGTGTCGCTGGCGAACGTGTAGAGGCAGATTGCGACGTTGTCCGAGGTGTCGAGCGATGTGATGTCGAACGTCTGGTCAATGAACTCAGCCGCGGCTCCGTCGTTGTCTGTGATCTTACAGGTTGGATGATAGGTATCTCGGAACGGAGACTCAGATTGCGAGCAGACGACAACAGACGTACCCGTCTGTCCCCAAGTAGCAGACAGAACTCTAGACTGAAGGATCGGCATGAGCCTATTCGTCAGAGCCAGGTGGCCATCCGTAGGCGTTCCCGCCCCGGTTTGATTCGGTCCCATTTCTGAGCCCACGAATATAAGATCGTCAGACATCTCTTCCAACTGCCCATCGTACCAGTAGGCGATAGGGCCGGTGTTCCTATAGATCCCCGGGATTCTTGTGTCGGATCCGTCTGTCAGGCCAAACCAATGAAGAGCGACGGCGTCCACGTTGTCGGTGGTGAGTTCGAGATTTTTCCAGAGAGCCACGAAAAGGATGGTTGCCTCTACCCTCCCCAGCTGTCCCGAAGTTCCGAACTTGCCAATCCCGAGGTCTGCCGAGGTGAAGTTGATGCCAACCGGGCCCGCGGCGTTGGCGGTGTTGGCAGAGCCGTTGAGGTAACCATTGGTGTCCCCGTCACTGGCTGCATAGGTCAAAAAACAGATGCCCCACTGGGCCGGGGTGACGTTGGCGACGGTTGGGTTGGCGGTTGTGACCCCGTCTCGCACAGAACCCCTACAACCGAAGTTGCTCGAGTTTGTTTTCATGCGGATTTCCCGCACGGAAGTGCCCGACTCCTGAATGGACACCCCCATCGGGTCCCCACCGCCGGTGTCGGGGTCAACCTTCCACATGATAGCCAGACTGTAATCGCCGCCGTTCGGATCGTTCTCGGCCCCTGCTCCGGAGCCGTTGTGATCCTGGCCGCAATTGTACCCGCCGGTCCCGTCGAAAACACGGGCGGTCAGGCAGCTACCCCCGCCCGCCTCAATGGTCCCGTGATCTCCATCGGGACACACCGGAGCGTTGATGGTCGTGGTGGCTCCGGCATCGAGCGAGCATGTTTGCGCTAAGCCAAGCCCAGAAGTTGTGAGAGGACTGCCAGCTACCCAACAAGTCGTGGGGGCTGTTACTCCTGGAACAGCACAGGCGCCGCTCTCCGCAAGCCCGTTGCCGACCTGCTGCTGAAGACCGACTACGCCCGCAGCAACAGGGCGCCCCGCGGCCTTCCTACCAATGCCGGGCCCAATGTAGGGGACCCCGGCAGTAACAAAAGTCAGAACGCCAAGAGCGAAAATGGGTTTGCTCCACGTCATAGCGGGGTTACTTCCACTCTTTAAGGTAGCAATTGCCCGCATCAGTGGAGTTAATAAACGAAGCGTGACGAATATCATCAACCCCACCCGTTGCGAACCACTCCTTAACCTTCGCCGTAAGAAGGTCCTCATCTGATTTATCTGCCGTGACAACGGTTGCCCCATAATCAACAAAAGTGTCTTGTGTGCAGACCACGGAATAGCGGGAATCATCGTTAAGCAAACCGCTAGCACCCGCGACTGATGATGTGACTGTGACTTCCGTTGCAGTTAGAGAAGGGAACTGCACGCGCATATAATTTAGCGCAGTATTGTTATCGAGGTTCGTGTCGTCTCCAAATGTCGTCGTCGCCTGTACACACGACAACGCGAACAAAAACACGTTGGCGCTGATAAGCGTAAAAACAAACAATACTTTCAAAGATTTCATCTTGTCCTCTTTCTCTAGGGTTGAAAACCTATATCGTGAGTATAATAGTTACTCAACAGTGCCGGCTAAGTAGGTAGGACCGTTGGCTATGATCCACTGCTCTAAGTCCTTGTGCATACCTTGGAGGGTCTTGTGCCCATCCTCGGACTCTGTCACCTTGTTCGTTTCGAAGCTATCGTAAGCGGCGTCGTTGATAACGTAGGTTTCTTGGTCATGGCCTGGGCCTTTAACCCAAACGCTCGAGACGTAGTCCCCAACCTCCACGCACACGTTGATGTAACGAGCTTCGTGAAAAGTTTCATAGCAGATCACCAATGATCGTGGATAGGTATTGCCGGCGTCATTGTCCCCGGGATCGAAAGCTGTTGTGAGTAGAACGGACATTATTCAACTAGCTCCTCAATATTGAGATAGGTGCGCTCATTTCCAGTTATCGTTTCACTTCCGGTTCCATTATGTTTTGCTTGAAGTACGATCGTATCATTTTGAGAAACTGCTATAATTTGTTCCCCTTGGGCATCAACCGAACTAAAATTACTAGCTCTTTCGACCTGAACCCCACGGGCGACTGCTGTCGTCCCATTTAAAAAGCCCCGAACGCTTAGAAATTTCCCAATAGACAACGTTGAAGAAAGGGCCCCGGTTGAAACTCTGATACGCATGTCTCGAGGGGCAGTCCATGTGTTGCTAGAGAAAGATCCGCTCCGATCTTCACTAGAAAACACAGCAGTCAAAGTTACAAAGGTGTTCTTAACAATGAGTTGATTGCTAGTAAGATTCGATCGGAGTAAATCGCGCACACGAACCAAGTAAACCGCGTCGATATTGATGTCTTTATCTAGACCGGTCGTAAACCGATTCTTGGTAATGACCACCCTTCCAAATCGCGTGCCGGCAGCCGCCGGTTTGAAGTACCGACGAACCATAAACCAACCCGACTCAGGTTGAGCCTCTGGCAAAGCTCCAGCTACTAACACCCAACCATTACCCGAAGCCTGTCCAGTTAACCTAGTAATTATATTACCCAGGCCCAAAATGACTTTATCCTCGTCGAACCATGAAATATCTATCAATAATGCTTGACCAGTAGCATCCCCCGTATCGCGACGAAAGAAGGCCTGCGCCATATAGAGTTGATTTTCACTAACAACAAACAAATCAGAATCAATGTTGCTGACAATAATTGAACCGGGTAAAACAGGATCGTCCACAATTTTGAGGGCCGCCTGTGAACTGAGAGCAGTCACAGTCTCGAAGAAAAAATTATTCGCGGTGTTTGCCCAAATCGCAGGAGCCCGCGGCACCCAAGCATCGGGTGGATTGGTATCACGATCGAAAGTGAACGCTCCGAACTCGGAGTTCGGAATTACACTCCGCCCATACTCCGTGTCTTCGTTGAGATGAAATGCAGCTGTCTTCTGCGTTTTAATGCTGTTGATTGAGATGGTTGCGGACTCGTTACCACTCAAATCGAACAATACGAGCGTAACGGAGAATGTATCCCCGGGCGTAAGGTTGCTGACCTCGAAGTGGGTAACCTTACCTTCCGCAACCAAGTTCGCTGCACTCGGAGTGACGGGTCCCGCACCCTGCTCCAAATGCATGCGCGTTGTTCCCCAGTCCGTAAGCGGAGGGGTATTGATGCGGGGATCTTGGTAGTCGATAATAATCGAGCCCACACCGACAGTAACCGTTGTATTTTGTGGAGCGACGTCGATAAAGTTATCCGCGTTAGGCCCCATACCTGGACGCCCCTCGATGTCAAGCCAGCGCATCACTCCTGCACTTGGAACACCTCGAGTCTCGAGCACCGTTGAAAACTTTTTATCAGGGGTGAAAGTATGCTGATACCCAACAACAGCCAGCGACTGATCCGTGTCATAATGCACGTTGTTTTTTGTGAAGGTGTAGAAGTCCCCTAACTGAACTGCAAAGAAATACGGCAAATCCACGGAGTGCGTAATATTAGGTTCTTCCAAATCCGAAAGAATTGCATCCGCCATCGCTTCTGCTTCGGGGGTCGTGTCAATTTGCGATGTCGCACCTTCGACGATCTCCATAAAAAATTTACTATACTTCGTTTGACTCGGAATATCCTCGCGGGTCACCGTTACCCGTGTGGGCGGGTCAGTAGTCGGGTCCATGAAAACGATTTGAATCCGATTGCGAATATTTAAACGGCTCAGATTAGCTTGGGTAACCGCGTAATACTGATCCTCATTGAAGGTGCGGACAACGGTGGGTGACAAGCGATCCGGCTCAACCAAGGTTAGACGAAACGAACTTGTTCCATTGTCGAAACGGTAACGAACATCCCACCCGAAGAGATTCGTAATTTTACGAATCGCAACAGCAACCGGCTCCTTCTGTTGCTTATATTGTATAATATTGAAGCTCGGGGACACTGGCACGAACAAAGTGGGCGGGCTGGAAACTGAACCGTCGATGATATTTTGAATTACTGTCTCAGCCGCTGTGCCTGGTGACACCGAGCCCCGTGTTACAATCGTTTCAATATATGTATCAGCAAGCTCTGCGCTATTGTCGCGGCATTGCAACGTCATTGACGATTGATCTCGCCCTGAGCCCCAATCCAACCCGTCAATTACGCCTTCAAAGGCAGTAATAAAATCAGAATCGATAGGTGTTGCATCTGCCGCAAGCGTTGCGGTCTGAATCTTGATTGCCCGGCCGATGTCCAACGTCCCAGCGGTTGTGGTCGTGCCCGAACCAAACAAAGGCACCAAGCTGAAGTGATCAATCTCCCGCCATAGCATGACAGTGGCGGTCTTGATTTGGTTATCTACACTCTCACGAATGGAGGCAGAACGAACAAAGTCCCGATCTTTGAGGATCGATAGGTCAACATCGGTGCCCGAACCATCGTCCACCAAAATACGAAGATGATCGGACCGAAGCCACCCCTCTTGTGCAAGGATAGCCTCTTGCGCGGCGGTTATCGTCCGCACGGGTTAGACTTCCCAAAGAGTGAAGGCCAGACGCCGAGTATTGTTGAAAGCAACTCCATCTACGCTGATGTGGCGTAAGTAATCGGCGTCCCCAAGTTTACCCACAACGTCAACAGAGACATCGCTAGGTATGATGTCACCAGTCATGCGAACACGAGGGAGAGAAGCTCTCGGGGTGGTTGCAGCAGCTAACTTTGTTACTGCAGATTGCGTAAGGGCGAACGGTAAGATCGAGGCATCATCGATTGTACCATCCCACCCGTTCGCCAAGGTTGCATCAATATCGCAACCGAAAAACGTTGTGGTCATATTGGCTGAATCCATGGTTTCGCCCGTGAACGTCGATCCAAAAATAACCCCATCATAGTAAGCGCGGAATTGGTCTGCCCCCCCTGATGGATTTTGTGTCCATGTCACCGTTACCATGTGCCAATAATTCTCGCCCGCGGTTTCAGTGAATGAACTTGCTCGAGTTAGCGTATCAGTCGTGCCATCGTCGGCGGTGATAGCCGCTGTAAGAACGTCAGCAGCGGTCAAACGAATTTCGATTTCACTTCGGCCAGTACCCGATAGCTGTCGAAGATCCTTAGATGAGAATAGAACTCGCTTAACGTCTGATTCGCGGGGACCCCGAGTCCAGATGTTGATCGAAAAATTAGTTGCACTGTTGTAAATGTCAGACGTCAATTGCTGCGCTGCTGCCGTGGGCAGAGAGGTATCTACAAACGGGGTTGCGTATCGAGAGGCGCTATCAATTTGCCAAGCGTCTGCCAAAAAATCCACATTGCTCCCACCATTCTGGGAGATATCTATACGCATAGCAGAGGCTGACGCCCCCACCACTAACGAGGGTGTCTCAACCCGGGTCCAGCCCTTACCGATATTGGGGAACGTGCTAACGAGGCCACCGTTAACAAGGTCCCTCAATTGTACAGTAATCAAGTCCGGAGTACTGTTGTTATTGAAAAGCCAGAGACTGCCCACACACCGGACGCCACTCGCCACCGTTCCGGGCGTGGCAAGAAGGGCCCCGCCAGGGGGTGTTGCGTCCACGACGCTAAGCGAATTAGTTCCAATGAAGCGGAACGAGTCTAGGCCTAAGGTTGCCCCGCCTCCGGCGATGAAATTGGTTGTAGCGTCGACCCTCGCATCTGCGGCGAGGAGCTCTTGAGTTGTGCGAGAGAATCGCCCAACTCCAGCCCCAAAGTCAATTGTTAGATCCTGGTCCACTGACCCGTCTAGCGGGGCTGGTACATCGGCGAACAGCTCAGCGAAAGTTCCTACAGTCGTGTCCCCGATCACACCTTTAGTCGAAGCCTCATCCACGTCGTAAGGCCAGTACTGCCCCGTACCTAAAACGAGACCGCGAACAATTTCATAGTCCGATGGAGTTAGAGGGGGAGTTGTCATCTCCCATTGACGTTTCTGAGTTCTGATTGCTGTCGCGTACTTGCCCGAATGCGCTCTACCGCGGTCACCTATCTCATCAGTGATTTGTCGAGCCACTGAAACGGGGACCGTGATTCCGTCTAGCTCAAGAAAAGCCATGCGTTCTTATCCTGGTTGTGGAACGGAGAAAGTTCCGCCTGCGCTGTTTGGCGTTCCCGTACGATTGAAATTGTCTTGCTCTATCACTTTCTTAAGGCCGTCCCACAAAGTCTGCGGATCATTAACTCCCGATATATTGACTGTACCGATACGAACGTCAGCCATTTGACCGCGTTGCTGAGGTCGATCGATTCGCTGAAGAGTTGCAATGTTCTCAGGGTCCGCAGCGCGGAAACGAGCAAGCGCAACTTTGAAACCAGCCGGAACGTTTGTGAGCTCGGCATTCAGCGACTCTGCAGATTTTGCCAAGTCACTGAAAAGATCAGGGAGGGGTCGCACTGCATCGGTTAGTTCGTTTAGAGCCGCTGGAACTTCCTCGCGTTGGCTCGCGGCGGCTTGTGCAAGATTCGCAAGAGCCTCACTCTCAGTGGGCAGCAAATCGGGATCGATAAACTTGCGAAGTCTACGAGCTTTCCCCTTGAAGCCCAGGGATTCTAGAAGGTCAGCAACCGCACCTACAATTTTCTCAATCACAAAACGGATTGCATCTGTAATCGCACCAAACACTTTCCCGAGCGCGGCGAACGCTTCTTGTATGGGGAGCACAGTGAAGACTAACTCCGTCAAAAGATCGTGCATTAAAATGAAAGCCTCAATCAACGGCGATAACGATTCAATGAGGGGGTTGAGCCGCTCCAATGCGTTGAACAAACTCTTATCAAACATCTCGCCGAACCGTTTGAACGACTCGAGCCTAGAAAGAATTTCCCCGATGACAGCAACTATGGCGCCAAAAATTCCACCCTTACTAAATCCTTCAACAGTTGAAGCTATGATCTTCCCAACCTCACCCATTGCGTTTAACACAACGTCTTTAAGAGCTTTCAAATTTTCAATGCTCTGCTTTGCACCTCGGAGCATTGCCGCATTAAGGCGCGTCATTTCCTGTTGCGTACTCATTCCACCGTCAGCGATTTTCTTCATGGTGCGATCAACGGTTATGCTTGCCTCCCCTGCGCGTCTCCAAGCCGCAACCATTACATCACCTTCACGCTCGATAGGGCCACGTGCTTTGGACATGGCATCGGCCAAGGCATTAGCGGGGAGAATGAACATATCTCCAAGACCAATTAGTGATTCTGTCGCAGCGTCAATTGCCTTATTCACATCCTTAGCAGCATTTTTGACCTTTGATCCAAATCCTTTGAGCTCAAAGCCTGCTTTCTTGAGCATGTCAGTTATGAAATCTATACCTTCACCGAAGGTACCTGTTATATTTTTGATCAAACCTCCAAGAATGGTTTCATTTGCGGACTGCTCAGGCGCCACCCCCACAGTACCGACGTCTTCCTCAGGAGCGGGCGCCACTGGGGCGGTAACACCACCCTTGGACGCGTCGATGAGAAAGGTGAAGCTCTCCGCAAGATCCTTGAACGAGGCCTTGAGTGAGTCGACAGCACCAAGAATACCATCAACTACCACATCCCAAGCGCGCTTAATTGCGTCCCACGCATCAAGCGCAAAGGTTTTCATCCCAAAAAGATCACCTTCCCACGCTTGGCGCATGGCGCCGATAATTAGGATTATTCCACCAATACCCGCAGCTACTGCCGCGATGACTAGCAAGATGGGCCCAAACGCAGCGATCGATGTAATGCCAATGGCTGCGAAGCCAGAGACGATGAAGGGGATCGCGATCAAAATACTAGATAGTGCAGCAACCAACCCACTCAGCACTGCCAAGCCGAGACCAACATTAGCGATCCACGACTTTGTTTCCTTACTCAAGTTATTGAAAGCGTCCACTACAGTCAGAACAATCCGGTTCATCAACGTAAGAGCGGGGACCAGCGCTTGACCAAGGGAGATCTCTGCCTCCTCAACATTGGATTGGAGAATCTTTACTTGACCCGCGAACGTTGCGAGCTGTCGCCGTGCGATACCTCCGGCAATTCCCGCCGACTCTTTGAGTCGTAAGGTGAACTTATCGAAAGCCTCAACACCCTGGTCAATGAGTGCAGCCACACCAGGACCTGCACGTTGACCAAAAATCGCCATGAGGTCGCCGGCCGTTGCACTAGACGCTCCGAGCTGCGCAATGATCTCGCGAAGCGGCTTCATTTGACCGCTCGATGTTACCGCGTTAACCCCAAGCTCTCTGAGCCTTACTGCAGCTTCAGTGGAGGGATTGAGCAGTCTTGTCATCATGCCGCGAAGCGCGGTACCAGCTAGAGATCCCTGAATACCCGCGTTACTCATAAGGGAGATTGCAGTTGTGGCTTCCTCGAATGAAACGCCGGCCGCCTTAGCCACCGGGCCCACGAACTTAAAGGCCTCCCCCAGTTGATTAAGGTCCGTGTTCGCCCCTGTCATCGCAGCGATCAAAACGTCATTAGCGCTCGCGAGGTCTTCAGTGGCGAGTCCCATACCCGTGACGATGTTGGTCGTGATATCTGCAGCGCGGCCCACGTCAATCATACCGGCGCTAGAAAGTTCCAAGACACTCGGCAATGCTGAGTAGATCAAATCTACTTCGAATCCTGCCTGGGCCATAAAGCCCATACCGTCGGCTACCTGCGTCGCACTGAACTCTGTAGTCTTAGCCATCTTACGGGCGAACCCTGAAAGCTTATTGAAACTCGCCCCAGTCTCCCCCGTAATAGCGCCGACCCGAGCCATCCCCTTTTCGAACTTGGCAAACGTACCGATCGCCTTGCGGCCAGCAAGCACAAGCGCAGCAGACATTGCTCCTGCTGCGAGGCCCACAGCTGCGAGCGTCGCGCGGTTCTTCTCAAGACCCGTCGTTACGCGCTTCATATCGCGTTCAAACGTCGCAGTCTGTGCTTTGAGCTTAACCCCTATGGTGCCGAGTAGAGCCATGGATCGCTATCTCACGAAGGGGAAAGGTGGGGAAGGTGGGCTCTTGGCCCATGGGAGGGACGCAGCCCAACCCATGATGGCTTGAAGGTCACGCATGCGGGCTTCGTAGGCTTCGATAAATTCGACAATCTCTCTGGGAGTGCTAGACCAGAACTCCTCGGGCCGCATACCCGCCCGGTATGCGGCTGCAGTAAGGGCATCCCAGTCTAAGAACTCGTTTCGATCGGCGTCGAGTTCGTAGTCTCGGATTGTGTAGGGTCAACGTCGTCTCCGTCTTCCTCTACTTTCTCTTCTTTGAGTACGCCCGCAGCTTTCATCGCTTCGATAATCTGCTCCGTGTAATGCTCCAACTCACCCGGGTGCATGAGCTTGTACACAGCGGCAAGCGCCAGTGGAGAATTCTCCCCCCGGAGCCCAGCCCAGAGAAACTCGCCAATGAGCTTATGACCGACCTTCCGCTCTTGCGTAATAGCCCACACGGGCGAATCGCCGATCATCTTTTCCAGATCGACAAGCACGGGGGTGGTGAAACGGATAAACTTCGTGGTCCCGTCATTAAGGTTGACGGTAACTCTCTTACGGGGGTCTTTGGTCACGGTGGACACTCCCTATCGGGTTAGGTGTTACGCTTGGGTATCGAAGGTTACGGTCCCGCTGGACTCGGCCTGCAGGGTCTGATCCACCATGCTGTTTCTCGCGTTGGTGATATTCAACGCGGTTGAAATCACGCGCGAAGTAATCTGATCGGCGCCCGAGGCGGACTCGGGGCGGTGGCGGAGAAAGAGCGCTGTCTTGTTCTGCATCGCGGTGCGCACGATGTCCTGCCCCGCGTCGCTGTCATCTCGGTGCCATTGCACATTGTAACTGACCGAGTCCTCCCCGTACTCACCTTCTTTGTGGCCAATGCTGTCGAAGTCGGTCTTATCGATACGCTCTTGGTCCTGAGACGACTCTATCGAAAATACCCCAGCAACCTGAGTGAAGGCCGCGCCGTCAGTGCTGGAGAAAAACGTCCCATTTCTTCCAATGATCTCAGTCATGTCTTACGGTCTCCCGAGAGGTAGCTTGACTGCGGCAAAGCTCAAGTCAACCGCATCAGTGATATCAACGAAAACTTGACCCAACACACCAACCCCACGTTGGTTCCAAGCGGTGGGAGAAAGGGGGGGAACGTGCCCCATCTCGGATGCCCCACCACCTGTAGCAGCCATCACGACCGAATGATCGGTAACCCGGCCAAACGGATCGGAGACGGCAACCACCGTTACGGTCTTACCCGCGTTGTCGTCGTTCCGAATGTGGAGCTCCACTCGGCCCGAGGAGTTGTCGAAGAAATGATCGTTGGCCGCGTCCGCTGCAGTGAACGTCAGCGATGCAATGAAGCCATTAGGGCCAGGCTCTTGCAGGGGAATTTCTACACGTGGCATTCAGTATAGTCCCTTCAGTGTAAAGCCTATATCTCCCTAGGAGCCGGCTGAGTCAACCTTAAGCTTGTCGGTGTGGCTTTGCATAGCGCGGGGCGCTACGACGCAGGAGGGGCCAACCTCGACCTTGAGAACCACCTTACCCAATGGTTTGGTCTCGGGAGTGGGAAGCGGATCGCCAGGATCTCGGGCCTTGCCTTCGACCTTCCAACGATCGGCAGTCTCGATCGGCACTCTCTGAGCCGCGTTAGCTGAATATGTGACCACACCCTCACTAAAGCCTGTATTGGTCATCACCAACACCGAATCAAGATCGGCAACTTTGCTCGGGGTGCTCTTCTTTGCTTTCTTGGCCATAGCCTTACTCCCTGTGTTCCATCATGACGTTAATAGACCACCGGTGAGACAAATCGTCGGTGGTCTCGATGTAGATCGGTTTGTCTTCGAGCACCGTCACGTCGAGGTACCCTGCGATCGTTGCGTGGTGCACAGCATCGCGAATGCTATTTGCCAGCAACTTACCTGACCTGTACTCATCACGTTTGGAGCGAACGGAAATCTGGAGCTGAGGCTTTCGCTCTTCAACCCCGAATGCACCGGCATCAATGAAAGCCTCAGCCATCACCCCACCGGAAAGCAAAACAAAGACACACTCAACGGGGATCCCACCCTCCGCGGGGCGCCACGCGGACGCGAACAGATTAACGTCCGCCGTGAGTGAAGCGACATTCGCAGCAATGTGCGCCACCAAGTCATCGTCAGGATCGGTTGCCATTACTTCTTAACCCGGGCTTTGCCTCTGATTCGTGGTCGAACAGGGAAGCTCACACCACCGAAACCTATTTCCCGCTCGAAGAAATTTTGGCCGCGCTTTGCTACACGCAAGGCATAGCCCGACATCGCTCGATTCATGGGGCCGGTGAGATACTTCGACTTGGTTTCCCCGCCGTGCGGAACCTCTGTCTGCTCATGCACAGCAAGCGCGTAGTCAGTCCCATAGCCGAGCTCCACCACAGGGCCCGAGAAGTCGCCACGACCGGGGGGGGCAATGTAGTGAGACGACCGCAAGCGCCCCGTGTCAACGGGAACCTCGCGCAAACTCGCCCGCATAATATCCGCAGCTTCCAGGTACAGCGCCGCACCGAGTGCATTGCGCCCGCGCTTGCCAGCGCGCTTCAACCCACGAATCACTTTGTCAGCGCCGGTGATCTCGATACCAGTGGTAGGCATTAGAGCGACGTCCGGTGAAGCGTGTTCACTTTGTTGGGGTCAACCCACGTGCGAGTGTTGATGGGGTGGCGGCTCTCTTGGTTGTCGGTTTCATCATCGCCCGGGACCCACACCCGATCTTGCAGACCGATCTCTACGTCGGTGTAGATGCGGTGGGTCGATTGCTTCTCATTACCGTTGGGATCAATCTCCAGCTTCAGCCCGAACTCAACATACCCATTCAACTTCTCAACAACGCCATAAGTCGGGTCCCCCCCAGCTGCGCGAGCATCGAGACGCGGGGCGCGGAACACCTCATCAGTGAGGTTATGGGAGCCACCGAACGACATTACGCGAACACCGGGCGCTTGTAGTGATCTAGCGCTGCGCGGATGCTATCCGGTAAGCCTGTCTCACTCGCTAGGCTGCCCGCCGTGCCCGCTACCCCGCTGTACTTTACGCGCCAATCCCCCAAGCGCTCCTCACTGATAGACGGATCACGTCCAAATTGGCGGAAGATCTTTGTAGCAAGGCTCTTGGCTGCGCGCACAATCGATTCTGGGAGCGTTTGAGGTGGCGCACTCACAGCTTGCGGTGGAGTCACAAAGCCGCCATCGTACGTCACTGTGAAACGCTCGCGCTCTTCCCCTGCTAGGAACTCATTCGTCGCCCCAATAAGAATCGGCGCGGTCCACGTCCACACGCCGGGGCGGTAAAGAATGCCTTCCTCTGCTCGGATATCAACGTTTGTAAGGTCAACATCGCTCTCTACAAACGTGATCGTGGTGAGCGCCACAATGGGCGGCCGGTCTAGGCGGAGCTTAAAACTGCCGAAGCCTGCAACCTTCTCCACAATGCCAGCCGTAAAGAAAAGCTTTCGGTCGCAGTAGTCTTCAATTCTACTACTGGCTTCATTGATCGCTGCCTCAACCTTTTCGGTTTGGGAGGCCGCTACCAAGCCCAACTCTTTCTCGAGTTGCTCGACAGTGATCAGTGCGTTCGCGTTGAGTGCCACGGTCCGCTATCTCATGCGGCGTGGCTATCGCGCAATGCGCCGCCGTCCGCGTCGGGGTTTGGGTTTCGGCTTGGGCTCTTCTGGCTCAGGCTCCGCAACAGGGGCCGACTTCACAACGTAACCCGCAACTCCGAACCCCACGAGCTTCGCAGCTTTCTGGGGGGCGAAACCCGCCGACTCACCGCTATTGTAGCCGCCATGATTCCGGCTGAAGAGTACGCTTCGAGTTCCGTTTGGATTGAGCACGTGGCTACTCCGTCCCTATCCTAAAGGGGCCACGGTGTGCGAAGCCGGGGCCCCTCAGAGGCAAGGTGGTTCAGTTACTGCGGGAGAATGTCGAATCCGCCGAGGGTGGCCACGGTGGCAAAGCTCGCCGTGTCCGTAGCACCGCGGCTAAGATCCAACGTCACGTTGTACCGAACAAACTGCTTCCGGTTTCGCATGTCGATGTCAAACTCGGCTTGGCCTCGCTTGTTCTCAGCCCCCGAAGCGGTGGCCTTGACGGTCAGAGCCTCGATGACTTCCGGGGCGTCAAACGCACTTCCGTCGTCCGACTCTTCCAGCTCATGCGCCAGGGCCACGGTCTCAGTGTCCGCCAACGCGGCAAGGAACTGAGTGACCACGGTCATAGACTCCGCTTTCCCCTGGGTCGAAGACCCCTGGAACCGGTCAATAACCTGGCCCGTAACCTTTACGTTATCGAGACCACCACCCGCCACGATGAGGGCCGGAGCCCCCGAGTTCTCGGAACTATTCGCGTCGAGCCCGACAACGTGGCTTCCAAGATCCGACTTAGGTTGCAAAGACATTCTTTTCTCCTAGTTGCGCAGTTATGCGTTTCTACTCCGCCTTACGGCTTACGGGGTCCAAGCAACTTGCTCGATGACCGCGATCTCTTTGCCGCGCTGTTGCGGCCCGAAGTCGTGCCGCGCGATTGCTCGCATGACAGTCTCATCACGGCTGAGAGCGGACTGCAGCTGCGTACCGTCGAAGTACGTAGCAGCCGGGAACATCTCGATGCGGAGATCATCGGTCTCACCGATGAGCAGCGTCGAGACACCGGCCAGGTAAACCTCAGACTTGTCCCCACCCGGGTCCAAGGTCTTCGGAATCTGGCTGGTCCGGAACACCGGGTAGCCAAGAAGCGTACCGAACTCAGCAAGCTCAGGCTTCCACACGAGGTTGTTGTTCCCATCGCGCGCCGCCATCAGAGCCGACCAAGACCGGGGCGCCAGGTACCAGGCCGCGCCTGCATCCAGGTCAACGTCCAGGTCCAGCAACCGCAGCTCGGCAGCACCAATGTCCGACGTGATATTCACAACGGAAGTCCCGGCGCTGTTGAACTTGTTCGCCGCGAGGGCGAAAGACAACATGCCGCGAGGCTCACCACTGGAACCGCTGGACCGAATGAAAGTGACATCTTCCTTCCGGCGCATCACCCGAACAAGGTGATTGCTGATCACCGTATCCACCCGAGGCCCAGCCTCGATCGTGAGCAGGTCGTTGCTCAGTGGAAGAATCGCAGCGAGCTTCTTAGCGGACAGCTCAAGGCGACCTTGGGTGTTCTCGGTCTTGAGGATGTTCTGACCCTCAGTCGTGTACGCAGCAGAGGCGCTGTCATCGATGAACGCCTGCGAGTAAGTGCCGTTGGGCATGGGCACGGTGCCGACGCCGGAGGCCCGGACGACAGACTTTGCACCAAGCTCCTCAATGACACCCTCAACGAACTCGGGCGGGATGAGGGCGCCACCACCGGGGAACGATCCCGCGGTGAGAGCCTTTTCCCACTCGGTGTGGAGCGTCTCTTGGCCCGTCGCAGTAGCCACGGCCATCGCCTTATCGAGGTCGCCACCGCACGCAGCGATGTAGCGAATCGACCGGGCCGCCATGAGCAGCTTTTGCTTCGAGGTCATCTCTTCGACGTCCATCGTCGCGAGCTTGTCCTTGCGAACGCTCTTGGCTGGCATGCCACCGTTCGGGGTGAAGCCGTACTTCGAAGCGTGCTTACGCCGCTGGTGTTCGGGATCGTTCGTCAGCTCAACGGCCTTGGAACGCTCTTCGTCCCACTTTTCCGCTGCGGCCTTACCAGCCACATCGGCGACTTGGTCCATGAGCTTTTCAATGGTGATGTTCAGAGAAGCCATTGCTTAGATCTCCCGGTTTTGCATTTGCCGGGCAACACTTCGGTGCACTGTGGCGAGCAAGGTTTTTAGTTGCGATTCGGTCATGTCGATCGACCCATCATCCTGGATTACAACGGGGGAATCATCGTAGTCCTTGGAGTCGTCGAGTTGGAGCGAGATAGTCTTGTCGAGTACATCGTTGAGCATCGACCGGATCTCGTGGAGCTTCGTCTCGTTGGCGTCGGACACCAAGCGTCCGCGCTCCTGGATACCCTTGGCAACGTCAAGCATGCCATCGAGCAAATCCGCTTCCGCTTTCTCAGCGAGCTGAAGAGCGTCTTTGATATCGATCGGTGCGTTGCCTTCGGGCTCACTAAGATCATCACCTTCGGGCTCATCCCCGCCCGGGTCATCGGCACTCAACTCCACGGGAGGGTCAGCGTCTTTGTCTTCGATCGGGGCACCCGCCATATCAACGATGGTCGCGGCGCTCTTGAACAGCGGTTGGGTAAGCTTATAGAGCGCGCCCAGAGACTCGCGCTCAAATACAAGCGTGGTGTCGGAGTCAAGAGCCTCTTGGGTCGCCTCGTACAGCGGGCGAAGGTCGAAGTCTTTCTGCCCGGCCTCAATCAGCGCCTCGGGGTTCGCGGGGACAGGAACGATGCTCCACTCCAAAAGCTTCTGGCGGAGGAAATCAATCCCCGGCCCGAAGGTGCCTCGCCGCTCTTCATTGATCTTCCACTCGAGGGGAATAAAGCCAACGCTCGTCGCCTTGAGCAGCTCTTGCTCAAGCAGACGAAATACCAGGTTCCCGAACTCGTGCGTTTCCGCAGTGGGGAACTGTGCACGCGACTTGAGAGCGCTGCCCTCAACCCACGTATCAAGTGGCTTGGCAATCGGCAGTGCGCGCGAGTTGTGCGCGAACAACACAACCCCGGCGGACTTGAACTCGGCCAAATCCCAACCCGTGGTTGCGATAATATCGCCTTCACGATCAACAGCGCCGGTTGAGATCTTGAATCGTAGAATTCGCTTGTCGTCGTCGTCATCGTCTTCGTGCACACCCTTGTCGGTATCCAAACCAACGTCCGCGACCTTCACCATAAGGGCCGTGCCGGGTTCGACTTTCATAGGGTCGGCTTTGAACTGCGATAGCGAGAAACGCTTGAGCATAAGTGCCGGTCTATAGATTGTTTGGGGGTTGGTCAAGTCCACTGAAACGAATATCGCCAGTGTACTATTAGCCGATATCTGTGACGGCCCCGCAATGTCGGCATTTGATTTGGAGACGGGACGGGGCGACTACGTACGCGAACTCAGCCAAAAGCTTCCCACACGTTGTGAGTCCTGTATTCTTTCGCAACACCTGGCCCTTACAGCGGATTTGCTTGCCCTCACGGATAACGCGAGTAATGGGCCAAGGCATTAAGACTCGTCAGCAAGCTCAAGTGCTCGGATGACTTGCTCTTCTTGGAACGTAAACGCCCTGCGGAACGCAGCCATGGTAGCCGTTTCCCAAGGGGTACGCTCCGCCTCGAGTAGCTTCCAGACCGCGGCACGTTGGTCTCTGTCCAACGCTTTCGGTACGTCGCTCTCATCGGTCACCGGCGCTAGATCACAACGACACTGAACATCTTCCTCTCCAACACCGAAACCCCCGGGCTGTTGAGCGGTGGCCCCTGAGCTGGACTGAAACTCTTGACCCGTCGCGACGATCACACCGTCAAGTTGGTCGTGAGTATCGCGCGTGCGGTCGTCACCTGTAGCGAGCCACTGCTTGCCGGGAATGATTCCGCTCATTTCGTAAGCTGAGCGGCTGGCGAAACTACTTGAGCCCACAACCTCAGTGCGGGCGATGACCACTGCGCGGTGTCCCTTGGCTGCGTCGAACGTATCGCTCACACGCTTGGACAAAGCGGGGATACCCTCGCCCGCTCGGATGCCATCGCCGAGCGTTCCGCGGAGAGCGTTCTTAGTCGTTTCGTTGATACCGACAATCTTCACCCCACCGAAATCGGCCAGGTGCTGAACGATCAATGGGTTAGTCATGTTGAACGCAGTGACGTCTAGACCAATCTCAAGCATCCGGGCTTCGCCCCAACGCTGCATCTCTTCGTTCCACACCGGCAATGCTTCGGCTGCGATGCGCTCAGGCTGCAGCGATTCGATCAACGCCTCAAGCTCTTCCTCGGTAATCGTCTTGACCTTTGGCGCCGCGAGCAACTTCATTCGCCAGAGCACGGGTCGGGTCTCAGCCTTGCCTGGCAACAAGCGAACCATTTCCGGAGCGGAGAGCTGTTGAATCGGATCGGGTTCAGGCGATGCTTGGGGAAGCAAGTTGAGTGGCGTGAAGTGGAGCCGATCCCCCTCGCCCCGATCACGGAGGCCCATCCGCTCACGCCACTCACCTCGGTCCGCGGCCCATGGCGCAGCCTTCATCGTCTCAAGCTGGCGCTCTTTGTCCTCGGGGATGGGCGACACGAAGTGAACGATCGCTGTGTCATCGATATCGCGGGCGAGATGTAGATCAAGCTCACTCGCCAGGAACGCCATGCGGGGGAAGATGACCTCACTTGCGAAGATGCGCCGCGCTTCGCTCGCAGTGGCTCGGTTGCTGTTGTCGAGCAGGCCAAGAATCTCCGGCGGAATGCCGAACACGTTGATTACTGCGTCGCGCTCGAAGCCCCGGAGCTTTACCAGGTCCATATCCTTGAACGACTTCTGCAACTCTTTGACATCGACGTCGCCGGACGTGAACATGGGGCGGTAGGCCCGTTGAAAGCCCCGGTGGTTCTCGTCCCACTTAGCCTTGACCTGCTCTAACGCGTCTTTACCTTTGGCCCCCTTGAGTGTGACGATAATGTCCGGCCGAGCGCCGTTGCGAAAGAACTGCTTGATCATCTTCGCAGCCCACTCGTCGGTTTCCAGCTCATCGGCCAGTGACTCAGCGATCCCCACCCCCCGGCCGTAAGGCTCCTCGGGGTTGATATCCCGCATCCAAACCATGTCATCGGTCGGGAAATTCTTGCGTGTCCCACGGATCGTAACTTCGAAGAATGGCCTACCCGGCTCTGGGATTCTCATCACCCACGCAGGGGAGATGGGCCAAAGCTCAGTGACCTTGGAGCCCACGCGTTCCTTAGACCAGAACGATTCGCCTTTGATGTCGAGGTAAGCTTGGGTAATGCGGCGGAAGCTCATACCGCTCATCATGGGGTTGGGATTGTCGAGCAAGTCCAAGATCGGGTGCTCGAACATCTCAACGAAGTCGCCCCCATGCAGCCCCTTCGAGATCAGTTTGGCGCGAATCTCACCGTGAGCCCGGCGAATGTGGGGGACCATCGAGCGCCCTCGCCGGGTGGTGGGCTTGACGATTACAAGCGGGACCGTAGCGACGTGGAACGCAATTTTATGCACCACGGCCTTAAGCCAAGGATGCAGACGAAAGAGTCGGAACAGCTGTTGAGCGTTGAGAGTCTGCTGAGACTGCCGCTGAGTAAAGAACCCCATCACAGAGCCCATCGAAGCCGTGTGCTCTCGGCGGCGGAAGAAATCTAAGAGGCCCACCCGGGCGCTATACTCGAAATACTGGGGAGGAGTCTAGGGGGCTGCAATGTACTCACAATACCCAGAAGCCCCCGTCAACGTCTTCCTCCGTCGCCGTGGCATAGACTGTTGCCTCGAAGCGGTCAGGGGAACAGCCTGTGCGCTTCTTTGTTATCTTCTTTGGTTCAATCTGAGTCTTACCCGCACTGGTGACAAACCAACGCATGCTTGATGCTTGCGCTGCAAGTTCTTCGTCTTCGGGGTCAATGTCGCGCAAGCCTTTCTCGTATGCTTCGCGCTCGCGCCAATACAACTCAGCCTTGAGGTTGACGTATCTCTCAGAGTTCTGAGCCCCCGCACCGAACACAACCGATACCGCGGGCTCACCTTCCTCCTCAAGGCGATCGTACACACCAGCCCCAATACCAACGCTATCAACACCAACGCTTACCGCCCCGGTCTCTTTGATCGCCGCACGTACCTTGCCCACCGTCGACATGGTTTGTTTGGTGCCCACACCACGCATGTTGAACACCGCGCGCACTCTCCCCCCGTGGTTCTTATAGCATGACGTTTCGTCGCCACCACCGCGCGACACATCAAGGCCCAACCGAACCGGGTCATGCTTAGTCGGCTCGATAGTCCGAAGCTTCGCCGCTTCGATCCACTCGACTGGAATCAAGCTGTCTTCGCTCGAACGTGGGAAGCGACCACGCACGCGGCTTTCGTAATACGGATTACCCGGCCCCCACTTAGTGTATTTGTCCGCAGACCACTCAGGCGTGATAAGATCGGGCATCGGGAGATCGCCCTTGATTTTCTTTTGCCAAGTCCCGTTCTCAAAATCCTTCTCAGTGATCCCGAACTTGGTAAAGTTGGGAGTATCAAACGCGCTGATTTTAATCCGATGTTTATTGCCCGTCCAAAGCTTGGCCCATGGAGCGGTGGGGGCTGTCGGATTTCCAATGCGCAATGTGCGTGAGCCCTGCGACGTAAGCACACCGTCGATACCTACGAAGATTGGCTCTGACACTCCGCAAGCCTCATCGACCACCACGAGAATGTGTCGTGCGTGAAAGCCCTGAAAGCGATCGGGGTCGTAGTCGGGGGCGGTAAAGCCCCACGCTAACCAAGACTCGGAGAGTTTGATCTGTTGCGTAATGATATCGCCCGCAAGCTTGTACTTCGCTTTGCGATGAAGACGGTTGATCTCACGCCACAGAATACCGCGCACCTGGCGGTCAGTGGGAGCGGTAGTGATAACGATCGAATCGGGGTGCGTGTACAGGAACCAAAGTACGATACACGCCGCGACGAAGCTCTTGCCCGCGCCATGGCAACTTGCAACGTCCGTCTCTTTGTTGTCTCGGACCGCCTCAATGATCTGCTCTTGGGCGGGCCAGAGCTCAACGCCGAGCACTTCCTTGCACCACGCAACGGGATCAGCTTGTGCGCCCTCAAGAATGTCTAGGGCTTGCTGGGGGGTAGGATTACCACCCATCGAACGGAACGACGCGACCGTGCTTCATGTCTTCAACCGATTTAATAACCTGCAATCGTTGCTCAGCCGTTAGGGGCCACCACCAAAACTTACCGCGCAACCAAGCAACCATTACACGTCGTCACGCGCAGACATCGCGAGCTTAACTAGCGCGAGCCAACTATTTGCCTCTTCACCCTCGGGTGGCTGGATTGAGAGCGGAGACTTACCGTAACCACGATCAAGTAGCTCTTTGCAAGCTGCAACACGTGCGGCAGGGTGCTCCAGCTTCTCGTTCATGATCTCGGCAAGCGTGGCGATGGCATCGGCGGTGTGCTCTCTTGCAAGCTCACGAACATGAGCAACGATCTTCGGTCGGCCACTCGGATTGCCACTCTGACCTTTCTTGAAGGGTCGACCCACGACGCGCTTAGCTGATCCTTTGCTGATAGCAGCGCTAGATTTCTTACGCGATCGCTTAGCCGGTTTCTTCTTGGCTTTCTTCTTTGTCTTCTTGCGGGCCGGCATAGTGTTGCAATCTCTTTTTCTCGTCAACCGCTGCTCGGTGCGCTGCGAAGCTTCGTGCCTTGTTGACTTTCAAAGCTCGGTCACGCCCCATCGGTTGTCCGAAATCAAACTTGCGCAAATCCTCGCGGTAGTCAAGGTTGATCGGCTCGAGGTCAGATCGACGTACTACGACTGCGGACCATTTGCTTCGGCATTTGTCCTTGAACCGGTTCATAATAGCGACGGGGTCTCGGCCGCGCCGATTCTCTGCGAGCAATCGGAACCCGTTGGTATGCGGGTCTTGCTCGTAGACGTTCCAAGCGGGCCGGCGTGAGTTTGAGGAGCGCAACGCACCTGATGTCTAGACGATCCCAAAGTTCTTTGCAACCTTGGCAGAGTGGTACACCGCAACTCGTTTCGTTACGAACCCAAATCCATACCGGTCGGTCCCACGTGCCTTTGCACGAAACGCAGCGCAAAGCTTTACCCACATTGCGCATGAGAACTGTGCAGTTGGTTGAGCAAGTGGGGATCTTACCGGTCCACCCACGCGCCGCGTACGCCTCGCCACAAAACTTGCATTCCATTGCGGCGGGTAAGGGCTTCACGGATCACAATCCATGGCCCGGCGTTGAGCTGCATGCAGATGCCTGTATGCGTATCGATATGGGCCACGGGCCTTCGGTGGGGGGGTGCTAGGCTTGACGTCGCCTAGAACGCTCTTCACGCTTTCGATTTCTTCGGTGAGATCTTTGATCATGCGACATGCGCATGCGTGGTGGTCGCGCCAACAACCAACCCCGTGAAGCGCGGACCTCTCCATTCCGTAGCCGTTGTCGCTCATGGCGCACACGAGTGGATACAACTAAGAAAATCTACGTGGGTCTCTCGGGGGGCACGTCGGTGGCAATCGAGCTTGCAGTCATCTTCAAGGCCGGTTCGCTTCCCGCAGTCGTAGCAGATGAAACAGATCCCTACGAACAGTGCGAGGCTCAGCCAGTTTGAGATCTTATCGCCCACCCATAGCCTCTACGATAACGTCAAGGTGAGCATACATATCCTCAGCCTCTAAATTGTTCTCCACGTGGTAAGACCATCCCGTGTAATCAACCAAAGCGTGCTCAGAAACATGCCCGTCGTTTTCCGACGAAGCCGCTTCACGAGTAATTTCGACTGGGCAACCCCCGGGGGCCTTACGAATCCACTCTGCCTCATTGATGTGCCTCACGTCTGACACAACCCAATGCAACTTATGTGGTTTCTCTCGAGAGGCCTGCTGTAACGATTCGAGATGTTCGATTTTCTCTGCGACGAAACGGATCCAGATATCTTCGCCGAACGTCTGTCGCATCGACTCGCCGAAGTCTTGCATCAACTGTCGGGGGGTCTTGCCCCACCGAGGATCAATCGTTTCCTTGTCCTCTTGCGTTCCGTAAACCTGGCGGTCTTTCAGGTCGAACATGCGGCGAACCATGTCCTTGAGCTTCACCGCGAACGACACGGGTTGAAACCCATACTCACGTACCAAGTACTTCGCAGCCTTGTCCTTACCCACGCCTTTTTGGTGTCCGAAGCCGACGATCATCGCGTGGGGTCCTTTGCTCTTGCAGGAATGTCCCGCGCACCGCCCGTAGTCCGGGGTATGTACTCCTCTACTTTTTCCACAAGTTCAAGTTGCGCCTCGTCAAAAACCTCTGTGTTCAACACAGAGCCGTCGTCTTTTAGCTCCGAGCTTTGCAACCCGTAACGGACACAACCGTAAAGCCAATCAGTCCGACTAATCACCAACCCCTCAAACCCAGTGACCTTGTCCCGACACTTTTTCCCAAGCAGCGAATTCATATTGCACTCCCATGCGAGGTCACGACCCGTAGCCGACTCATCGCCCGCGCGTCAACCTCAAACGGATTATTTTCGTATCCGAACACTACCCAGCACAACCCGTAAGCAACTGGAAAGAGCAAACCAAGCGCCTCCCATTGTGCGACGTGGCGGAGCTCATGTGTAATCACGCGTGGAGAATTGTCCTGTACGCAAATTGCAAACGGCACCCACGCGTTACCACCCCATCGCGACCACAGCCGATCCCACCACCCCGCGCGGGGGTTGCGAATGAATACGCAAGCAAGCGGGCTGCTTTCCACCCATGCCAATCGGTAATATCCAAACCCCCAAAACGGGAGGAGGTAAAATACCCACCCCGCCACCGCGAAGGGGAGGAGTAGAATCCGATTGGTCCAAATCAGTAAACGTCCAAGCATGACACAGACTCCTTAATCGATTTCCGAACCGCGCGCCAATACTGAAACTTAGCGTGCCAGTAATCCGCGTACGCCCTCGCGAGCTTCAACATAACCGAACTCCCTCTCTATCCAAGTTGTCCTAGACCATTTCCCTTTGTCATCGCGCAACCACAACGGCTCACGCACTGTGAGCCTCAGGCGTTTCATTCGCTTCACCATCTGCGCTTCCCTCCCCTGCTTGCGCTTCCCAATGGGTGGGGTGGAGCTCACTGGGCCCAACGTCTTCGGGGCGGGGGCGGAGAACTTCGCTGAGGATCCTGTGGCGTAACACCTCAGGCAATACGAACCATGTTGCGTCACTGCTTTTGCGCGGCGTCTGCATGGGTAGCCAAATCCTTTACACCTTGGCCGAGCAATGTGGCTCCGACCTTTTCGTTTCTTTCCTCGACTACGTACTCGACCAATCAACGTTGGAATCACGCGCGCAATTTTCTGTGGGCTATTCAATTCTGTGCCTTCAATCTCCAATGGATGATCTGTTCTGCCACAGAGTCTACCGCATCTTTTGCCGAGCCTAATCGATCTTCCATCACTGCTTTAAGCGCACCAAAAAATTCCGCAGCAACACGACGAACCTCGGAGCCTTCGCCCGTGTCACGCTCCACGGCGAGCCACTCTTGAAACCTACCCACACGCGCCAAGTTGCCATTCAAAATCTCAATGTGTTTCTCCGCCGCTTCAAGCCTAGCTTTCATCTCATCACAATTCGGACAAAACTCAGCGTCGGGTAGGTCAGGGCGGGCTTGCTCAGCCGGTTCAATCTCAATCGATAAACCATCGCTGACCTGTTCAAACTGAAGATTCGTAATCCGCATACCGGGAGGCACAACAAGTTTGATCACGCCCACATCATTTCTTGCCCGTCTCTCCGGGCTGTCACCTGAGGACAGTTGTTTGCCGATGTTTGGTTAACGACGATCGATCCAGGTCAATCGATCGACAACGCACCCTCTATGACGATTGGTAATCGCATGCAAGCGGTTTTTGGGGAGGAGTGAAAGAAACGGCGAAGCTGCCAAGGGCCCGGAGTATCGCAAGTAGCTGATCCACTATCTCTCTATATATATATATTTATTTATTTAATTTTATAGGATCTAGTTGATACTCTGCTACCTACCTAAAACTCCTTACGGCCAGTAGTAAATTTTGGTAGCGGATGGGCCCAATAACCCCAACAACGCCTTTCACAGACCCCCAAAATCGCTCAGAAAGGTCCGCACTTTAGATCTAGTTTTCACTGCTTGACCACCCCTACGGCGTCAGTGTACCCCCACCGTTCTCGCCCATTACCAAGTCGGGAGATCACGTGCTGCCCACCCAGATTGAAAAGCTAGCCCGCGCAAAACTCAAAACTTCGGGCCTGACTCTCAAAGATGCGAAACAACTCGGCATCAAAATCCTCAGTAGTAAACAGCTCACCAAGCTTCACCCCAAGTTCAAAGGCGCAGCGCTTTACTTTACCTACCACGACATAGAGCAACGACCGTTGAAAAAATTTCATCGCGTTCGTTTGCTCGAGCAAATCCCTGGGGCCTTCGGGGAAGTAAGTGATCGTCGATACATTCAGCCCGACGATACACCCCCCATGATCTACTTTCCGACGGGGGTGAACTGGAGAGCCAAGCTCAAAGATCCAAACACAACAATCTTACTCACCGAGGGCGAACTCAAAGCCGCGTGTGCTTCCAAACATGGCTTTGCTTGCATCGGCTTCGGCGGCGTCTCGTCGTGGCGATCCAAAAAAATGGCGTGGTCATTTCACCCCATGCTTGAAAAGATACCGTGGGAAAAACGGGACGTGGTGATTTGTTTTGATGCTGACTACATGTCTAACCCCACCGTGGCGGCAGAAGTGTCAAAACTATGCAGAGCTTTATCCGCACGTGGTGCACTTCCCGCGGTTGCTTTGATACCCGAAATACCCGAAGCGCCTAAGACTGGGCTTGACGATTTCATTGTAGCCCGCGGCGTCGAAGAATTCAAAGAAGTACTAGAAACGGCTGAGATGAGCGAATTAGCGCGTGATCTCTGGGACTTCAATTCTCGCTTTGCATACGTGCTGGACCCCGCTGTAGTTTATGACCTCGATAGGCAAACTCTCTACAGCCCGGATAAGTTCACAAAACATATTTTTGCGAACGAATGGTCCACAGAGATAACTGCTAACGGGCCGAAGACAGTGCAGATTGCAAAGAAGTGGGTTGACTGGCCTATGCGCACAAACTTCGAAAGCTTCACCTACCTCCCCGGAGCACCCTCTATTATAGAAGGGATGGTAAATCAGTGGGAGGGGCTTGCCGTTGACCCCAAGAAAGGATCCGTAAAACTCTGGCACAAGCTCTTGGACATTCTTTTCCACGGCGCCAACCCCAAACATCGTAAATGGTTTGAGCAGTGGTGCCTCTATCCTCTCCGCCACCCGGGCACCAAGATCCTATCGGCTGTGTGCCTATGGAGCGAGACCCAAGGGATAGGTAAATCGTTCGTGGGGGAGACCCTTGACGGTGTCTATGGGGCCAACGGTAAGATCGTCTCCCAGGATGAGTTCGAAGATTTCTGGAACTCTTGGGCTAAAAACAAGCAGTTCATTATGCTGGACGATCTCGATACGCTTCAGGACAAGGCGAAGGTCACAGCGGTTTTCAAAAAGAAAATCACGCAACGTGAGATGGAGATCAAAGAGAAGTACATTAACCAGTACACCCTCCCCGACTTCACCAACTACCTTATTACTAGCAACCAACCCAACGCGCTCAAGATTGACGAGAGCGATCGGCGGTTCTTTGTACATGAGGTACCGGGCGACAAGGTCAAGGTGGCTAAGATCCTGGCCTCGGGTTTCTTCGATGAGTTCGCAGCCTGGATCGGCTATCACAGTCTAAAAAAGGATGGGCCTGGCCTCGGTGCTTTATTGCACTATGCAATCCATGACATGTCTTATAAGGGCTTCGACCCCACCAAACCACCGCCCATCACTGAGGCCAAGCGCGCGATGTACGAGGAGACCTTGAGTGAGCTCGACACATGGATCCTCAAATTACAAGAGGACCCCGAGGGGACGTTGCGGGTCGACCGGGTAAGGAACAGAAAAGACTTATTCACCCCCGAGGAAATCCGTGCGCTCTATATGGCAACGGACCCCGTGCGTAAGGTCACGTCTAACCACGTAGGGCGTAGGTTATCAGCTGGGGGTTTTAAGCGGGCCACCGACTCAGGCCAGCTCAAGATTCAAGGTAAGAACCTCCGACTATACATTATTCGCAATAAGGATAAATGGCTCCGCGCCTCAACCGAGGTGATGCGCCAACACGTAGAACAAGGAAGGAAATTCTAATGAGTGAGAGAGATGTTGCAGTATACGTCAAACTGTTTGATTCAATCTTCCCCTCGGCTTTGCATACGTGTGACGACGTACACTCAGCCATTGAGTACACACATATGGCCATCCTTACCCGGGGAGCGCATCTGGATAAATTGTTTGGCAAGGACTACGAAACTCATTCAGTTACTGATTAACCTTTAGTGGTGTATGGCCGACTAGCGTCGGAGCTGCGTGGCATGACGGACCTCTATGACACCAGGCCGGAACAGTGTGACGCATGTGGGTACGAGCGGAAACCAGGCGGACGCAGGCACCCCAGGTGACCCCCCTTCCGCTCTACCTCTGCATGTGGTGCAAACGTTGGAAGCCCCTCACCGAGTTGCTCTTTGAAGAAAGCGATCCGAATGTGGTACGGCTCGAGTGCTTTGACTTGAAAGATTGTGAGAAGCGTCGTAAGAAGCCGCAACTTGCAACGGGCAACAGCCGAAAAAAGAAACGAAAGGGGAAACGATGAAGGCCTTAGATCCCTCCACCCTGTGCCCCGGCATTCGCGATGCGGTCATGTTCCCGACGCTTGGAGAGCTTACAATGAAACTCAAATCGTGTCCGTTTTGTGGGGGTGAGGATTTGGGAGAATCCAGTAAAAAGAATCCGTTTGTTGACTGCATGGAGTGTAGCGCTACGGGGCCAACGGGTCAAAACCCTGAGCATGGGGACACGTTGTGGAACATCCGTTGGCAACACGGCCTCGAGGCCCAAATGGGTGAGATTAAGGAAGCGTTCGGCAAGCTCAAGGAAGCGGTTGTTGCGCTGTGGAGGGGGAAATAATGGGTACCAACTACGCACAAAAATTTGGGCTGCGCCTTGAGGGCATAGAGAATCGCCTCACTGATCTAGAACAGGCGATACCTAGGATTTCGCAACAGTTAAAGCCGCGCCGATTACAGGCGCTTGAAAAGCACCAAGGGTTAGAGTCCAAACCCCTAGAACTTTGCCCTTTCTGTGAAAGCTACCCAAAGCTAGTGCACGGGCTGTGCAGTTTTCGATTTGAGTGCCAAGGGCTCGATGGTCACATGGTGAAAACGCAGGGGGTTGCGACTAGCCTCCGAGCCCGTGAAGTTTGGAACGAAGTGATCGCGGGGATGAAGCAATGAGCGGTCTACCCACAGACCACCACACACGAAGCCGCGGAGTCGTGGAACAAAGGGGCTGAACGATGCTCGGTGAAACCATAAAGGTGTTGGATAAGGGCCACGTGCGTCTGGTGGACGTCATGGGTGACGATGCGGCGATCGTGCAAGCGGCCCGGGTGAGCTACGGCAAGGGCACCAAGACTGTGAGTGAGGACCGCGGGTTGATTCGCTACCTCATGCGCCATCGCCACACCACCCCGTTCGAAATGTGCGAACTCAAGTTCCACGTGCGGGTACCCATGGACACCTGGCGTCAGTGGATTCGCCATCGCACCGCGAGCGTTAACGAGTACTCCACTCGATACAGTGAGGCCATCGAGGATAAGGAGCAGACCGACCCGTACCGGTGGCGGTCTCAGTCCAAGAGCAACAAACAGGGGAGCGGGCGGTTCCTCGATGAGAAACTAGGCGCCGAGCTCACAGCCCAAGAGACCAGCTTCCACGCCACGGCCAAGGGTGTCTACCAGTCCCGCCTAGACTGCGGCGTCGCGCGTGAGCAAGCGCGTAAGGATCTCCCCCTCAGTACGTACACAGAGGCGTATTGGAAGGTGGACCTCCACAATCTTCTAGGGTTCCTCTCCCTCCGCATGGACAGCCACGCACAAGAAGAGATTCGCGCGTACGCCGATGTCATCGGCTACAACATCGTGGCCAAGCTGTTTCCCCACACGTGGGAAGCTTTCGAGGATTACCGGCTAGAGGGCATGCACCTCTCCCGTCTTGAGGTCCGGGCGCTACGAATTGCTGCTCGCCCCTACTATCCATCTGATTCTGACGCGGCGGCGGTCGGGAAATGTTTCGGCAACAAGCGCGAGCTCAAAGAGTTCAACGTGAAGCTAGAGAGGTTGGGGTTATGACCAAAGATCTCCGACTCTTCCTCATTCGCAGTTGGGTGGGCTTCCTCATTGTCTCTACGATCTTCGTGTTGGCGGGGTGTGAAACCCCCAGGGTTAGACAAAATCGTATTGATCAATGCCGAGAAAGTTGCGCAAGTCTTGGCGCAACGAACTATCAAATCAATCCGTGGAGTGGGAGCTACACAACCCCCTGTATGTGTACCTTCCCCATCAAATCAGAGGCAATTGAATGAAAGGTTTCACACTCATCGATGCGGTGAAAGGAGTTTGGCAGGGATGAAACACGAAGTGGATCGGATGCTCCAAGAGATTCGTACGCAGAAAGACTACGCATTTTACAAAGCGGCGTTGGATGATGCTTTGAGTAAAGTGCAATGTGAAGTTAACAACCTTCGGGCTGAGAACGAACAGCTAAAGCGGAGTCTCCCCTACAACTCTGACCGAGATGTAAACAAAGCATCGGAAGCGTTAGGGTTAGTGTACCGCAAGCTTGTCGGTACTACGGAAATCGGGGTGGTTGAGGTCAATCAGGCAAATCGCGCCCTCGTGTCTGCGTACGCGGAAGCGAATCAACTGAACGATGATTTAACCGCCGTCTGCCGGGAGCGGGAGACCATGATCACTGACCTCACCGCCGAAACCCTCGCCGAGCTGGAGCGGCTTGAAACAGAAGCGACGCCCGAGCCGTGGGTGTGGACGCTAACCTCCCAAGAGAGCAGGGAAGATGTGTTGGCGTATTTTGCCGAGCACTACGACAAGGGGGAGGGGGGGCCCTTGCATGGGTGCGGCGTGCCAGCTCCGGGCTGTTCTATTGAGGATGAGTGCCTAGCCACCAGCATTACCGGAAACGGTCCCACCAGTAAAGCCAACGCGAGGTTTAGCGCCGCCATCCGCAACCACGCCCCCGCGCTGATTCGAGCTGCGAGGAAGTTGGAGCAGATCAAACGAAATACGCCGAAGCTCGGCGATCCGATCGCAGCGAAAATCTTGGAGAATGCTCTAGTCAGGCCCGACGTGGCGCGGGCGTTGGAGGAAGCAAGGGCGCCCACCCTTCGCATCGATTTACAGACCGTCATGGATGAATTAAGCGACGCGCGCGGAATTCTGAATCAAATGGTTTTCCAACATTGCGAGGAAGACGAGAATGGCAATATTGAGTCTGGTTACATCACAGCCAATGCGCTTGCGTTGAAGTATCTGGCTAGTGTTGGGTGGTATAAGATTACGCATGAACACGGGCGACAAGTCATAGTAGAACAAAAGGACAGACCATGATCATTTTCAGAGGTTCAACGCGCCGGGTAGAAGACATGGAGGCCGGGTTCTACGGTGACTGAACGCTTCATCTCCAGCGATCTCCACCTTGGACACCGAGCCATAACGGAGAAGTACGGCCGGCCGTGGGACACGGTTGAGGAAATGAACGAAGCGATCATCGAGCGGTGGAATGAGCGCGTGGCGTTGGCGGACCAGGTCTACATCGTAGGCGACGTGGGGGTGTGCAGCGCCAGGGTTCTGTCGGAGCTCATCCGACGGCTCAACGGTCGGTTGTACTTGGTACGGGGAAATCACGACCGGTGGAGGGGCGCTTACAAACAGGCGGTGATCGACCGGTTTGAGTGGATCAAAGATGTCTACACGCTCAAGTACGACGAGTGCCGCACGTTCTTTTTCCACTACCCGTGCTACACCTGGCCCCGCGCTCACAAGGGCGACTGGCACGCGCACGGGCATTGCCATGGGAACTTGATAGCCGACGAGTCGACACGTCACGATGTGAGCTTAGAGACGCATGATTACTACCCGTATCACTGGGACGAGTTCAGGGGGATCATGCAGAAGAAAACCTACAAGGTGGTGGACCACCATGGGACGCACGAATGACTGAGAAAAGAAACGCCGACAAAGAGCTCGGTGCGATCGCGGCATTCGTGCGTGAGGTAGACGAGGCGGTTTCAAATTGGGTCAAGGGCGACAAGCTCGGGGTCGATGGAATCCTCAAGACGCGGGCCGTGCTCGTGGACGTGTGTTGCGGCTACATCCCAAAGCTCAAGGGTGATGATTACGCAGCCCACGTTGCTGTGTCATGAAAGATACGAAACCTCGGTGATGGTGAAGATCTTCCTAGTTTTCGTATCATTCGCCCACCCCCACCAAGGGCCTACGATCTACCACGACCATTTCATTGGCAGTGAGCTCGAGGAACCGATGCGCATCGGCGTGAACTTCTCAGTCAACGTTATCCCCACCACCCACGTGACGATCGACACCACAGACCTCGGTGGGGGCGTGTACATGGTTGAGGCCCATGGCTGGACCACGGGCGAGCCCGAGCCTTTGGACCTGTACGCGACCTATTTCATAAGGCGAGGCTCGAATATAATGGCCGCGTTTATAGACCGCGATTTGCTTATGTTGACTGAAGACGCGGGGGTAGCGTATGCGGCTGTTGACAGTGTGAAACGAGGGGTTTGGCTATGAAAAAAATTCTATCCCTATTTGAACGTGACGAAGCTACCCATCGGGTGTTCGACAAGATAGTTGAAGGCTGCGAGTGGGCCTGCAACAGAGAGTAAGCGAACTAAGGGCAACCGAGGGGGTGACGGTGCGGCCGGAGAATGCCCCGGAGATGTCCAAGGCCGAAAGCGGAGGTGACCCATGACCGCGAAGTATATAACCCCAAGCCGTAAACCCCCGTACACAGCGGACGGGTTTTCGATAATTGCGACCTGCCACGAGCAGGGAGAGGCTGAAGTCCTTGCCGCCGCGCCGGAACTGCTGGAGGCGTGCAGGGCGCTCGTGGCGGATCTGGACGCCAGCGTTTGTGTCGATCCGGGGGAGGATGAGCCCGCGGCGTTGATGTCAGCCCGCGCCGCCATCGCCAAGGCCGAAAGAGAAGGTGGTTGACATCGCTGGGCACGCACACGACCCCGCGAGGGGGTTCGGCTGGAGCGCGGAATACCTTGTCTTGTTCGGCGACGTGCAGTGCAGGTGTGCCCACCCGTTGCGGTTTCACGTACACGACGGTGTCACTATACCATGCCGGATCACCGCTTGCGGTTGCGGTTTGTTCCGTGGGCCGCTGACGCATCTCCTCACGCGGGTGGATGAGCTGGCGGACGAGAACAAACGACTACGCGAAATGATTGAGGGCATCTTACAGATTTGGGATTTTGTCCAGCGTGGCGATACGGCCGAGGTGGGGGTATATCTGGGCCAGCTTCGCGCCGCAATCGACAAGACCAAAAAGAACACAAGGCAGCGAAGCTAGGGGATGTACTCCCCCCGAGCCTACCCGTTTGAGATCTCACTCGAGCGCGCTAAGCGGCGGTGGCTGATCTACCTTAAGATTCGGATGCGGTCTTTTGTTCCTGACATACTTGAGATACTCGAGCAACCATCAATCATGCGGAGGTTGAAACCATGAGCGACAAACGCTTTCCTATCCAGGGCGATTACTATCACGATTACAACAAGGCTATGAGGCGCTCAGGCTCTACGTGGGTGTCTTGGGAGTTGGCTGAAGAGGCTTATGAGGCGTACTCGTCTCGATACGGAACTTCTCAAAGCTTAGAGCGGCTTGCTGAGCTTGGTGGTTTTGGGCGTGATGAGTTTGCAGAGTTGCTCTCTAAGTGTTGGACCAAGCGAAAAAATCGTAGGATTTGATGACCCCCCACCAAGTCTTAGATCTCCCTGAGACTGCGACGCTTGATCAAGTCAAGACGCGGTTCCGCCAGCTCATGTTCGACCTACACCCCGACCGAGGGGCGGGTGACACGGAGCGATACCAAGAGGTGATCAAGGCGCACCGCGTGCTTAAGGCCAGGTTGGAAACCTGCGGTCTCTGCCACGGCTCGGGGCGCATCACGACCATGAGCGGGTTTCATTCTATCAGCGTTCCGTGCGGGACGTGTGGGGGTCGGGGGTGAAACGTTACCTAGTTTTTGCTGGAGATTCTTATTACCCAGATGGTGGGTGGGAGGATTTTGAAAGATCTGTGGATCATATCCCCAGAGAGTCTGGAAAGAAGTTGTTGTTATGGGTCCAAAAGAAAAGGGGATCTGGCTATCAGCCCGACTGGGCGCACATTGTCGATAGCGCAACTGGAAAGATAGTCAATCGTATTGACACCCCGCAACTGTCGGAGTAGGAGGTGTGCCATGAGAAGTTGAGCATTCAGCACAACGACCCCGGCGGTTGGAAAAATTTTTAGCGAGATCGGCTCAAGCCCCAACCGTCGGGGATTTCAAAAGGGGAAATAGAATGGCACTACCGAAAACGTTAGGCGCTTGCGCCGACAAACTCTACCGACTACGCGAGCAACGGCAAGACGCGCAGAAGGTGGTTGATAAGCTCAAGTCCCAAGAGACCGAGCTCAAGGTGCATTTGATCAACACGCTGCCCAAGTCCGACCTGCAAGGCGCCATCGGCAAAAAGGCCCGGGTAAAGATCACCACTAAAGACGTGGGCAACATTAAGGACTGGGACAAATTCTGCAAGTACATGAGCAAGAACAAGGCTTGGGATTTGGTGCAACGTAGGGTATCGGCCAAGGCTCTCAAGGATCGATGGGACGAAGGGAAGAAAATCCCAGGGGTGGAGCCCTTCCGAGTTGTCGACGTATCTCTAACCAAAGTACCAAGCTAAGGAATTACGAAATGGCAGACAGACATTTAATGGAGCAGGCGATTGAAGAAATTCAGACGCTGCGTCTAGCTAATGCAAAGTTGAGCGCTTATCAGAGCCACACGGAAAGGTTGCTTGGGTTGTTCGAGGGGGGCCCGCCAGAAAAAGGATTCTCCACAATGGGGGAAGATGTAGCTTGGGCACTACGAAAACGAATTGAAGAGATTGCCGCAAGCACAACTAAACTCGACGAAAACCAAAGTACCAAAGTACCAAGCTAAAGGAATTACGAAATGGCAAAGAAGAAAAACGGGGCAATGGCCAAGTGGGATCAACAACTCGCGGACCTTGCAAAGGGGGCAGCCGACCAAGAGGCGGGCGTTGGGGGTGGTCAGTTCTTTAGCACCCAAAACGGTGTGCTTAAGTTCAACGATAGCCCGCTACCCGGCTCCCAGATGGGGGTGATCATTCTCGATAGCGTGATTGAGAACGTGATCTATGAGGGGAAGTACGACGCCGATAATCGTACCGCGCCCTTGTGCTACGCGTTCGGCCGGAGTGATGACGTCATGCGTCCCCATAAGGACGTTGTCACGCCGCAAGCTGAGTCGTGTGGAGTCTGCCCCAACAACGAATGGGGTAGCGCGGAGTTTGGCGCGGGCAAGGCGTGCCGCAACCGTAGGCGTCTCGCGATCCTGTCGGCGGGTGTGTTCAAGCGCGATGAGTTCGTGCCCGAGGAGAACCCCAAAGAGTTCGAGACCTCGGAGGTGCGCTACTTAGCGTTGCCCCCCACGGCATTGCGGGGCTATGCAGCGTACGTCAAAAAGCTTGCGGGGGCCTTGAAGCGCCCACCGTTCGCGGTGTTCACACGCATCGTTGTGCAGCCAGACCCCAAGACCCAGATCAGCTACAGCTTCGAGGCGTTGGGCGAAGTGCCGGGCGAGCTCATTGGGATCCTAATGGAGCGCAACAAAGCGGAGCAGGACGCGATAGAGTTTCCATACGCAAAGCTTGAATCAACGCCGAGCAAAGGGAAGCGCAAGGCGGGTAAGAAGAAAGCCCCCGCGCGCAAAAAGAAGAGCTCACGACCCGCACGGAAGTACTAGGGGTTTGCAATGCTGTCGTGGGGTGGTGGGTGGTTCAAGTTTAGGCTTGAACCAATTGAGCACAATGCACTTGAAGAGTTAGTAGACACGATGCTAACAGCAAGATGCCGCAGCCCTAACGAAGTGACGTACACCGACACAGGCGAACCTAGTAATTCGGACAGAAGAAAACCAGATGTCTATGGATTGTGGGAACCTGTTGTTTACTAGCTTGGGAGAACGCGTAGTCTCTCCGGGGATTACCGGGAGGGGTGCGCTAGGATCACGGTGGGGAGTTACCCCTAACCTCCCCACCGTGATCCGTTTTTAAGAAAGCAGATTAATGGCGCGACAATGTAAGGGTTGTAAGGCTCTGAAAAACTCGCTCACTGATCAAAATGGGAAAGCTTGGGATGAGTTTTGCCTTTTGTGTGGGGAGGGTTGCCGCCACGATATGTTTCACTGCCCAAAAAGAGGTTGCAACAATGCCCTATGTCGAGCATGTGCTAGGCAAATGGGTCTGGACTTGTGATGAACCTCAAACAGATCATCACCATCGACTTCGAGACGGATCCGATCAAACCACGACCGGAGTACCCGCCGAAGCCCGTGGGGGTGGCGATTCATTGGCCGGGCAGGGGGCGTGGGAAATACTACGCGTGGGGCCACCCCACCAAGAATAATTGCACGCGGGCAGAGGGTAAGCGGGCGGTTAAGGAAGCCTACGCCTCTGGGCTCCCGATACTGTTTCACCACGGAAAGTTTGACGTTGACGTGGGGGAAGCACACCTCAAGCTAAAGCCCCCACCATGGCAAATCGTCCACGACTCTTTGTTTTGTCTATTCCTACTCGACCCTCACGCAAAGAATTTTCAACTCAAAGAGTCGGCCGAACGCTTGTTTGATTTACCCCCCACAGAGCAAGACTCGGTGGTTGCTTGGTTGATCAAGCACCAACCCGTTGAGGGTATCAAGCTCAACGATAAACCAAAGTCAGACGGTTGGGCAGGAGCCTTCTTAGCGTTTGCCCCTGGGGATTTGGTTGGTAAGTATGCAGTGGGTGACCTCACCAGGACTCGGAAAATTTTCCTGCACTGCTATCCACAGCTAGTGGCTCGTAAGATGGTGGGGCCTTACGACAGAGAAAGAGAGCTTATCCCGATCTTTCTCTCTATGGAACGCCAAGGGATGCGAGTCTCTGTAACTCGGTTACAGCGCGACGTGAAACGATACACGTCCACGCTCAAATCTCTTGAGATGTGGTTGCGCAAGAAACTCAAGGCCCCGGATATCAATCTCGAGAGTGGGCAGCAAGTCGCGGAGGCTCTACTCAAAGCGAAGCTTACGACCAAGGCGAAACTTGGGTTGACCCCCACCGGTAAGATCGCCACCAACAAAGCAGCGCTTGCGAATGCGATCAAGGACAAGCAATTACTTCACGCATTCAAGTACCGAGCACAACTCTCAACGGCGCTCAATACATTTATGCGACCATGGTTGGCCACGGCGAAGCGCTCCGGTGGGCTCATCTTCACGACGTGGAACAGTACCCGGCGGGATAAGCAGGGGGGTACCGCCGGAGCGCGTACGGGGAGGCTTTCCAGCAATCCAAATTTCCAGAACATCCCGACGGAGTTCGCGGCATTGTGGCTACACGAGTTAGCTGGGCTGCCCAAAGCGCCGATCGATCTCCCACCCCTCCCCATGGTTCGCGGTTACATCGTTCCATACGAAAAGGGGCACGTACTAATAGGTCGTGACTTCGCGTCGCAAGAACTTCGCGGGTTGGCGCATTACGAATGCGCCGAGATGTTTGCAGCCTACCAGGAAAACGCTGGGTTGGATTTGCATCAGTACGCCACCGATTTGATTTTCGAACGGACGGGTTTGCAGCTCCCCCGCAAGACTGTAAAAATCTGCGCGTTTTCGATTCTGTACGGGGCGGGCTACGGCAAACTAGCGTCCCAACTCGGCACTACTGTGAAGCACGCGAGAGCGATCAAGGAAGCCTATCTAAACACCTTCCCCGGTGTTCGAGATTTGATGCGGGAGCTTCGAGCTTGTGGGAAGTTCGGCGATTCAATCCGAACATCTGGCGGGCGTGAATATTTCGTTGAGCCCCCTAAGTTTATTGAGGGGCGTTTGCGCACGTTCGAATATAAATTGCTCAACTACCTCATACAGGGGAGCAGCGCGGACCTTACCAAGCAAACGCTTATCGACTTCGCCAACAAGGCCCCCAAGCGTGTGAAGCTGTATCTAACCGTACATGACGAGATTGTGGCGAGTGTTCCCAAAGTGACTTGGCGCAAAGATATGACCTTGTTGCGGGCTGCCATGGATGCTAAGCGCTGGGATGTGCCGATGCAAAGCGACGGTGAGCGCGGCCCCAACTGGGGCGCGATGAAAGCCGTCGCCTGAGGTCTCAGTGGAAAAATTTGGGTTGTTCATCGTTTTTATGGTGGGGATTATGCTCGACGCGTGGGCACTCAAAGCAATGTGGGGTTGGTTTGTTGTACCGCTTGGGGTCGTAGATGTTTCGTATGTTCACGTGCTCGCGTTGCGAACCGTGGCTGTATTCATGACCACGGCTCAATTGACAGAACATAAAAAGCGGGAGCCCGTGGAGCAGATGATTATATGGATAATAACCCCTGTGATTCTTTGGTTGGGCGGCTGGGTCTACCAAGCTTTGATGGGGGTAGGTTGGTAACATGCCCCGCAAACCGAGCCCCAAGATCACGGCGTGGAGTTACTCGCGCCTGAACGATTACCGCACGTGTCCGCTCAAAGCGAAGCTAAAGCACGTCGACAAAATCAAAGAGCCAAGCTCTGCGCCCATGCAGCGCGGTTCCGATATCGACAAGATGGCAGAGGATTACGTTGCGGGGAAATTGAAAAAACTCCCTGACGAGCTAGAGCTTTTCACTGAGGAGTTTGTATACCTCCGCAGCATCAACAAGCGCGTGGCCCTGCAACAACAGTGGGCCATTGATGCAAAGTGGAACCCTGTGGACTGGTTCGATTCGTCGGTATGGTACCGCGGCAAGGCCGATGCGCAGGTACTTTCCGAAGACGGTGAGACGTTAACGGTTATCGATTTCAAGACCGGCAAAATTCGCGAGGGTTACAAAGAGCAATTAGAGATCTACGCGTTTATGGGGTTCCTCTATGGTGACGACAACATCAAAGTTGTACGCCCGGAAATCTGGTACACCGATCAAGGTGTGCTCCTACCAGACCCTGAGGACAAGGGAACCTATCCCCTCCCTGAGGAATTCACGCGTAAGGATATCCCGAAGCTCAAGCGGAAGATGATAAACCTTCCCAAGAAAATGCTGGCCGATCGTACGTTCGCCCCCACCCCTTCGAGGCTTTGCGGGTGGTGCTGGTTTTCAAAAGGGAACGTTGAGGGCCCGAAGTTGTGCAAGTACTAGAGAGATTCTACTACAACTCCGAGTTGTGGGCTCGGCACATTAGGCGGACGGTACCGCCGTACCAAAAAACTTTGCGGGCAATTCGCGCTAACCGGTGGCGCACCTGCACTCACCCCCACATGACGGACGAACGGCTTACGCGGCTCGAACGCATCGAGGTGTTAGTTGTTGTGAACAAACTTACGCGGCTCGAACGCATCGAGGTGTTAGTTGTTGTGAACAAACATCACCAGTGGAGAAAGCAGCGCATCGCTGAGGGTAAGAACCCCGACCCCACCACACTAGAAACTTTGATCGAGTCAGTGCGAGCAAGCCGAAAATTTATGCGCGAGACCATCGGCCAACAAATTAACGCTATGGTGGCAGAGGAAGACGCGAAGTGGTTACGTTAGAGTCCACTATAGAGAACCGCTTTGTGCGTGAGGTCCACAAGCTCGGCCTCTATACGATCAAGGTCGTCAACAGCTGCGGCTGGCCCGATCGTCTCGTGCTCCTTCCCGGGGCAACGGTCTTGTGGGTGGAGTTGAAACGCCCGGGGGCATCTCTCGAGCCACTGCAAACTCACGTCCATCGGACGTTGCGGAAGATGAACCATCCCGTGGCGTGTTTTGATGACCCGATTGAGGCAGTTAAATGGGTCATTGACTGGACCAATTGGGCAGTAAACCGGGGGGCGTGGTGAAACCTAACAAAGAACTTGTGGATCATATCGTAAGCGTGATGAATCGGGCGTTTGCGGCAGACCCTAAGGCTATAGAAAATCTTTGCAACACGAGAGTGTCGTGCAATAAGATTTTGGCCGATGACCCGACGATTCAAGTTGGTTTTTTCAATGACGGCCAGCACAGTGTGGGGCTTCTCGGGATTCTCAATGGGCTCGTAGGAGTTGACGAGCGGCTCTGGGGTTGGATAGCCGCAATCTACCAAGTAGAATGCCCCTCTTGCGGCATTCTAGAAGCGAATAAGGATTTGGTTGTGGGAAACCTATGTAAGGTTGAGGCGTGCGCACTAACTTTAGAGTTGGGGCGGCTGATCAATTTTGTTTCCTTGGAGCCTAAGTGAAATTCACCCCCCACGACTATCAGAAAAAAGCGATCAAGTGGTTGATCGGCGGGAGAGCTCGTGCGCTCTACCTCGACCCTGGGATGGGTAAGACCGCCGTCGCGCTCGCTGCACTCAAGGCTGTACAGAAACATGCACGGGCAAAGTCAGCGCTCGTCATTGCGCCCAAGCGCGTGTGCTATGAGGTCTGGAGCAAAAGCGGCGAGCTTGGGAAGTGGGACGAGTTCAGGGATTTCAAGGTGGCGCTACTCCACGGCCCCAAGAAAGAGCGGGCCGCGGATGGGTACCAAGTTGATCTCTATGTGGTCAACTTCGACGGGTTGCCGTGGTTGATTTCTAGCGGTTGGCTTGATTCGCTGCTCAAACAAGGTCTGGGGACCCTCGTCGTTGATGAGCTCTCTAAGTTCAAGCACCCACGCACCAAGCGCTTCAAGCTCATCAAGCCCTACCTCGACAAGTTCGTGCGCCGATGGGCGCTCACGGGCTCCCCTGCGCCGAACGGGTTGATGGATCAATTCGGGCAGGCGTACATTGTCGATGAGGGCCGCGCACTCGGGCAATACATTACGCACTACCGCAACACGTTCTTTGTGCCAGCTGGGTACAAGGGATACGAGTGGAAGCTCCAAGAGGGTGCCGAGAAACGGATCTACAAACGGCTCAAAACGTTCGCCCTAACGATGCGCGCCACCGATCACCTGGACCTACCGAAGCTCGTGACTCAGGATTTATGGGTTAACCTTCCGCCCAAAGCTCAGAAGATCTACGACAAAATCGAAAAGGATTACATCGCGTTGGTAGGTGACAAGGTGATCACCGCTGCGAATGCCGCGGTGGCCGGCGGCAAGCTTCGCCAGGTCGTGAGCGGGGGGCTGTACGATTCACCCGAGCCCGGTGCGGCGCGGAAAACTGTAGAGGTGCATAATGAAAAGACGGAGGCGTTAAGTGAATTGGTTGATGAGCTTCAAGGTTCGCCGCTACTTGTGGCGTATGAGTTTCAACACGACCTCCAAAGAATTCGAGGCTCGCTTGGTAAGGTCCCTGCCATCAACGGGCAAACCACAGACAAAGAATCTTCGAGGCTTGTTCGGGAGTGGAACGCGGGAAGAATTCCTGTTCTATGCGGCCATCCAGCTGCCATCGGCCACGGTCTCAATCTCCAGGTCGCAGGAAACCACGTTTGTTGGTACTCCCTAACGTGGAACTTCGAGCTCTACGATCAACTCATCCGCCGTGTGTGGCGCCAGGGAAACAAGCATGCACGTGTGATCGTCCACCGCATCCTAGCGCGCAAGACGATCGACGAAGTGGTGGCTGCGACGCTCGGTAAGAAGAAACGAACGCAAGACGATCTGTTCAGGGCTTTGAAGACTTTGAAGCGTGGAACGAAATCCTCCGCCGTCGGTTCTCGGCGGGGGTGACAGCTTCGAGGTGCCGAGGGTTTACACAATCCACCACCCGGCACGTGTGGTCAACCTCGAGCTTCCCACATAGCGAGCCGTGCTCGAGTGCGTAGGCTACGCGGTGTGCGGGGAGGCTCATGCGGTGGAAAGAGAAGCGGCCATAGCCCTTGCGTCGGTGCCCTCCCAGCCACGGCCAGCATGAGTCGAGGCCGAGCCCTTGGGGGACCAAGAGGTTAAATCGCGCCCGGGTCAGTGGGCCTAAGTGGTCGAGGGGCATTGCCACGGGGTTGCGCTCCGTCAGTCTAAAGTGTAGAGGCGGCTCTATGACTAAAAGAAAAGCGAACAAACCTCTCGTGAAGTGGCTCGAGAAAACCGGCAAAACTCAGACCTGGCTTGCGAACAAGATCGGCGTTGCGGCTTGCACGGTGAGTCTGTACGCGAACGGGTATCGCCCGATCCCTGTTCCCGTTGGACTCAAGATCGAACAGCTCACAAAGATCCCGTTCCGTACGCTCTACGTGCACTAGAGAATCTTTCCCGTCGGCACAATGATCGACGCCACCGGAGGCGTCGCAGGCTTTCTGGTGGACCAGAACACGGTCCAGTTAGCCGGCTGTCGGTTGCGCTCTCCATGGACACGACGCGCCCCACGATCTGGGGTCATGGTCTTTCCACCCCAAATGAAACCTATTCGTGTCTCGGGCATGACCAACCATCCACTCAACTCGAAAGGGCTGGGGTCCATGTGCCTGAGTTGCTCGATCGCGAACGCACACCAAATGAACGGCTTCGTTGCGGCACCTTCGTGCATGGATTTTTCCCACCAACGTACCGCGGATCCCCTAGAGCCGGGGTGGTTCAGGTAGCAGGGAAACCGCCAAGGCTTCCCCAGCCCCGACTTCGATCCGGGCTTCCAGTTCTTAGGGGCTGGGTCGAATGCTCGCGGTCCCAACGTGGCGCGTACCCACTGCATCCATTCAGGGGGTGTCCACCAATCGGAAGAGTAGTTGACGTAGGCCGCGGCTTGTACTGCGGGGCTGAGCACTTTAGACGCCACGGGGAGCCTCCGCTTGAAGCATATCGATATAGGCCTCTACCTCGCTAAACGCTTTGAACCGCCGGGCTTGGGGGTGGTGGTGAAACAAACACTCGTAAGCCGCTTTTTCGTCAAGCCCCACAATCCATACATGAATCCCGTACGCAAGAGCTGCCCCGATTTCAACGTGAGTCCCCCGACCCCCGGGCATAAGGGCGATCAATACATCGGCCCCCACCACCC
>SDBV01000579.1_pt1 | contig 52865 bp, 43 predicted proteins | sample 2277081 | NCBI WGS metagenome assembly SDBV01 (sample SAMN10402039, study PRJNA504765) | marine sediment metagenome | isolation source: marine sediment core GS10_PC15, 223 cmbsf | place: Arctic Ocean: Southern Knipovich Ridge | collected 2010
GCCCGCTGTCGCTGTAGCAGAGGCAGTGGAATATCTGTTCGGTCAGTTGCCGCCCCAGCCCGACCAGCAGGTTGCCCACGTGGTAGCGGACGTTGGCCCGGGTCAGGGCCAGTTGGCCGAAGTAGCCCGGGAAGAGCAGTTGTCGGAGTTGGTGGATGATCTCGACGATGGCGTCCCGGCTGGGGAGAAACTCGGCGCCGATCCGCTGGGCGGCGGAATTGACCTCGTAATCGGCCAGGATGGCGTCGGTCAGTCGATCCAGTCCCTTGTCCATTGGATGTTTCATGCGCTTGGCTCCTGTCGCGCCCGCGGGGGGGGCGGGGCACCGGCGACTTTCGGGTGAGTACAGCGCTACGCCCGCGTCGGCCCAAACGGAACAAGAAGTCGCAACGCCCATCGTTGAAGTGCATACCTTGCCAGCGACCGCACCGCAGCCGCAATTGGCCCCCGCATCGGTGGTCGAACCGGCCCCAACCAAGCCCGCCCCCTCGCCAGCCAAGCCCGCCCCCTCGCCAGCCAAGCCCGTCGATCAGGTGATCGCCGCCCCGCCGATTCAGGTCAACAATCAGTTCATTACCGTCGACGATATTCTGCGAGGCGCCGCCACGCAGTTGCACGCCCTGCCGGCAAACCTCAGTCAACAAACCTTCCGGCTGCAGGCCCTGCGAATCGTCCGGCAGCAGATCAAGGGCCAGATCATCGAGACGCTGGTGTACGCCGAAGCGGAGAAACGCCTCACTGAAGAGCAGATGGAAGCCGCCAACCGGATCACTGACGACATCCTGGCGACGAAGGTCGCCGAGGCCGGCGGAAGCCAACAAAAACTCGAGGCGATGCTGATCCGACAGGGAACCGACCTGCAGACCGTAATGGAAAAAGAACGCAAGACGATCCTGGTGCAGGGCTATATGCAACTACGATTCCAGTCGACCATCTCGGTCAGCCGGCGAATGCTGTGGAATTATTATCGCCGCAATCGATCCCAATTCACCGAGTTCAAAAAAGTGCAGATGCAGATCATCTCCACACCGACGAAGCGCTTTCTCCAGAATGATGAAGGGTTGTCGAGCGAGGACGAACGTCGCCTGGCCGCATCATCACGCGCCAGGCAGGTAATCGACGAAGCCGCCGCAGCCATCCAAGCCGGCGAAGACTTCACCACCGTGGCCAAGCGGCTTTCCCGCGGGCCGATGGCCCAGCGCGGCGGAGTGTGGCGACCCATGACCGCGGACAATTTCGCCCAGGCCAAGGTCGAGCAGGTCGCGTTCTCCCTCGGACAGGGCCAGGTGAGCGACATTATTAAAACCGATGACGGCTACTTCATCGTCAAGGCGCTTCTCGTCGAGCCCGGCCGAATCACCTCCTTCGAGCAGGCCCAGGAACAAGTGGAGATCAAACTTCGCGGCGATCAGTTCCGCAAACTCCGCGACGCTTACTTCAACCGGCTTGGAGAAAGTGCGCGGATTCTGCAGTCGCCGCAATTCCTGCCGTTCGCAGTAAACCAGGCCGAAAAGAAGTATTGGCATAAGTAGAGTCTGCCATTTCTCAGGTTCTTGGGTTCGCAACTTGCATAGGAACAATGGGCATGAGCTGGTTTGTAGATTTGAATCCGGTTTTGCAGGCACTGATTGCAACCATCGGCACCTGGGCGGTAACGGCGATGGGCGCGGGGATGGTGCTGTTCAGCAAAACGCTCTCGCAGAAATATCTGGACGCGTCACTGGGGATGGCGGCCGGCGTGATGATCGCCGCGAGCTTCTGGAGCTTGCTCGCCCCCGCTATCGACATGGCCGAGCAGCAAGTCGGGCCCGCTCTCAAATGGGTCGCCCCGCTGGTGGGCTTTCTGGTCGGGGCGGGTTTCCTGCGTATCACGGACAGAATTTTGCCGCACCTGCACCCTGGCATGGCCAGGGCGGAAGGCCCCAAGACAGCCTGGCAGCGAAGCACGCTGCTGGTGCTTGCGATCACGCTGCACAACATCCCCGAGGGCCTGGCCGTCGGCGTTGCGTTCGGCGCAGCCGCCCATCTGGAAGGCGCCGCAAAGATGACGCAGATCGCCGCGGCGGTAGCGCTGGCGATCGGTATCGGCTTGCAGAATTTCCCGGAAGGCACGGCCGTGGCGCTGCCACTTCGCCGCGAAGGGATGAGCCGCCTCCGCTGCTTCTGGTACGGACAACTGTCGGCCGTGGTCGAACCGGTGGCCGGGGTGATCGGAGCCGGGCTTGTTATGCTGATTTCGCCGCTGCTGCCCTACGCGCTGGCGTTCGCAGCCGGTGCGATGATCTTCGTCGCGGTCGAGGAACTGATCCCCGAATCGCAGTCGAACGGCAACGTGGACATAGCCACATCGGGGGCGATTGCGGGCTTCGCGATTATGATGACGCTCGATGTGGCATTGGGGTAATGTCCTTTTGAATAGTCCCTTAAAGTCAGGATAGAGGGTGGCACGGCTTGCTCGTCAAGCCGTGTAGTCGCGACAACACAGGTTGCAAGCAACCTGTGCCACCCCCATGTCCCCAAACCAATAAAAGGGAACCTAGTCGGCTTTTTGGATCACGTCCAGGCCTGCTCGGCCGGTGGTCGTGCCGTCCCACTTGTGGGCCTTGATGGACGCGACTATGTCCCTGGCGCAGCGGACAGCAGCCAGGCCGTCGCGGGCGGGTACGACCGGCGGCGCGCCATTGACGACCGTCTGGCGGAGCGCCTCGGCCTGCATGCGGAGCGGCTCGATCGACTCGTCAACGACCAGTTCTTCGTAGTTGAGCAGTTCGGTGTAGTCCACGCTCTCGGCCATCTCGGCGATGTCGTCGACGTCCAGTTCACGAGCCATCTGGATCAAGTCCAGGTTCGCGCTCTTCTTTACGGCCACGCCGACCTTCTTGCCGTAGTCGACCGAGACGTAGGCCTCTTCGGAGAAAATGCGCATCTTTCGCTCGACCTTGATGGCCAGTCGACTTGCGGTAACGTTGGCCACGCAGCCGGTGTCGAACGACAGCCTGGCGTTGCAGATGTCTTCGTGCTGGCCAACCACGTTGACGCCGACCGCCTGGACATCGGTAACGTTTCCGCCGGCCAGCATCAGCACCAGGTCCAGGTCGTGGATCATCATGTCCAGCACTACTCCCACGTCGGCCGAGCGGAAGGTAAAGGGGCTGATCCGCGCCGCCTCGATGAATTTGGGCTTGATCGCGTGCTTCCGGACGGCCAGGAACGCCGGGTTGAATCGTTCGGTGTGCCCCACCTGCAGGCTCGAGCCGGTGCTCTCAGCCAGGGCGATCAACTTCTCGCCGGCTTCGGGGTCGTTGGTGAAGGGTTTTTCGATCAGCACGGCCTTGCCCGCCTCAACGAAGGGCCTGGCCGCTTCTATATGGTACTGGGTTGGCACGGCGATGATGGCTGCGTCGACCAGGCTTACCGCTTGGGCAACGTCGGTGAGGGCCTGGCAGTTCCGCTGCTTGGCCACCGCGCGTGCAACCGATTCATTCGTGTCGACGACGCAGACCAGTTCGGCCTGGTCCATTTCGCTGAGAACTCGGGCGTGGAGCTTGCCCATTCTGCCCACGCCGATTACCGCTACGCGAAAACTCATGAAAGCGTTCTCCCTGATGCCGGCCTAAGTTCCGGCGGTAGATCCCGCTCGGCTTCGGGCGGAATTGTGCCTCGATACAGCTCACGATGTCGGCCATAGACGCCCTGCAAGCTGCGTTGGACGAAACTGCAAAGTTCCGCAACCTCACCTTCGACGCCCATGTTCACCAATTGTTCAATCTTAGTCTGCAAGGCCGACTCGTCGTCGAATAGTTCGTGAAGGGCCGCTCGAAGTTCCTTGGCCTCTTCCTCGCTCAGCCCCGCCGCCCGGATGCCTTCTTCATGCACACCTCGCACGGATGGGGGGGCGCCCCAGTCGTAATTTTCGCTGTCGAAAAGCGTAAAGGGAGGCACGTCGCGACGGACGGGCGTTCGCGGCCCGATGCGGGCATACTTGCCGACCGTCACAAAATGGTGCAGGCCCGCGAAGTCGTTGATCTCCACGCCGTCATGCAGGCGGATGTGCCCGGCCAGCAGGACAGCCCGGCCGAGATGCACCTTGTCGTCCAGAAAACAATCGTGGGCGATGTGACAGCCGTCGCCAAGGTTGTTTCCGTCGCCGATCCGCGTCACGAATCCGCCCGGCTCGGTTCCGATGTGGGCCGTGACGGCCCGGCCGAACGTGTTGTGATGCCCGATCACCAGCAGCGTCGGCGATCCGCTGTACTTGCGATCTTGCGGACGGGTGCCGATCACGCAGCCTTCGTTGAAGTAATTGTCCGAGCCGATCGTAGTGTGGCCCATGACGGCCACGCGGCGAGCCAGCACCGTGCCCGGCCCCACCGTCACGTGCGGGCCTATCACACAGTACGGCCCGATCGTCGCCTCAGGGGAGACTCGAGCGGCCGGGTCGATCTCGCGAATTACTTCCAGCTGGCTCATTCGGCAGCACTCCGCTGGAGCCCGCGCTGGACTGCCTCGGCCAGGCGGCGGACGTGGAGGTTGGAATGGGACTGTAGTTTTTCAAGCGCGTCGGCGTTGAGGTAGTCGGCCGCTCCGTTGAACAGCTCGCGAAAGGCGGCCTTGATCGCGCGAATGTCGTCGTCGCCGAAGCCGCACCGCTTGAGGTTGCGGGTGTTGACTCCTCGCACGCGAATCGGGAAGCCCTGGATCATCGCAAAAGGCGGCACGTCGCGGTCGATGCAGGAATAGCCCACGGTGAAGGTGTAGGCGCCGACGGTAGCGTTTGCCTCGATCTGCGTATAGCCGCTCGTCCAGACGTATTCTTCCACCGTCGCGCCCGCATGGATGCTCGTAAGATTGTCGAACACTCCGTGGTCCGAAATCTGGGCGCCTGGACCGATCATACAGCCGATCATAATCAGGTTGCCGTTGCCGATCTGCGTAGGTCGATCGATGCCAGCGTAGAGGGTTGCGTGCTCGCGAATGACGTTGCCCTCGCCGATGACGCACTTTCCTTCCTCGTCTGGCCGACCCATCGACGTGCCGATTACCGCCATTGGGAAGATGTGATTCTTCTGGCCGATTTTCGTCTTGCCGATAACGGTGACGTTGTTCTCGACAATGCAGCCGGCGCCGATTCTGACATGCTCGCCAATGTAGCAAAACGCGCCAACTTTCACGTCGGCTGCGATATCGGCGGTGTCTTCCACGATCGCGTAAGGCGATATTTCGGGCATCTTCTCTCTCAACTCTGCGCCGGTCAGACCGGCTCTGCATCGACAAGCATAAATTTGATTTCCGCCTCGGCGGCGACTTCTCCAGCGACGAGTGCCCTGCATCGGCAATGGCCGGTGCGGGTTCGAACGTGCAGGGCTTCGGCCTCCAGGATCAACTGATCGCCGGGGCGGACGGGACGGCGCATCTTCACCCGGTCCATGCTCAGCAGCATGGCTACCTTGCCCGTGTGCTCCAGGCGGCGGCTCAGCAGAATACCGGACAACTGCGCCAACGCTTCCAGGATCATCACGCCGGGCATGATCGGCTGGCCCGGATAGTGCCCCTGGAAGAACGGCTCGTTAATGGTGACGTTCTTGACGCCAACGACCTTTCGATCGCCGTCGATCTCGGTGATCCGATCGACCATCAGGAACGGATAGCGATGCGGCAGGAGGCGCATGATCTTGCGAATGTCCATGAGCGGCTCGCGAACCAGCTCTTTCGCGTGCCGGCGCGAAATCATCCTCTCGGTCAGTCGGCGAACCAGTTCGTGATTGAGCTCGTGCCCGCTCCTGTAAGCCACGACGCGCCCGCAAAGCCTTCGGCCCAGAAGCGCCAAATCGCCGATCAGATCGCACACCTTGTGACGCACCTGCTCGTCTTCGAAACGGAGCTCGTTGTCGATCGGGCCGGCGTCGCCCATGACGACTATTTCCTTCGAGGTCAGGTGAGCGCCAATGCCGCGAGCCTGAAAATCGCGAGCCTCCGCTTCCAGCAGGAACGTTCGCGAAGGTGCGATCTGCGAAACGTAGTCGTCCTTGCCCAGGCGAAATGCCAGCACCTGTCGGCCTATGCTTTTCACGGCGGAATAGTCCAGATCGTAAAGAATGTCCAGGCAATCGTTCGGGCCTGGCAAGGCGGCCAGCGTTGCGTCGCCGTCGCTGACACTGATCGGCTCGTCGATGATGAAGGTGGCCTTTTCCGGCTCCTGCTCGACAATGCCCGCCTGCAGGATCGCGTCGGTGAATGGCTTGGCCGAACCGTCCAGCGATGGCGTTTCGGGCCCGGTCACTTCGATCGTAAGGTTATCAATACCCATGCCCCACACGGCCGACAGTACATGTTCGACGGTCTCGATCGACGCCGTGCCGTTGACCAGGGTGGTTCTGCGAGTTCTTTGGGCTACGTGCGACACGTCGGCCGACAGCCTGTTCGCACTTTCGGCCGATGGGTCCGCGCCGCAAAGGAACGTGATTCCGCTATCGGCCGGCGCTGGGATAAGCCGCATTCGGCAGGGCTCGCCGCTGAACAGGCCACGCCCTTCCACGACCACCGGTTCGCTAATTGTCTTCTGTCGAGTCAAGTGATTTCAGTTTCTCTTCCATCTTCCGAACGCGATCGAACAGTTCGGGCAATTTGCTCGTCAAGACGATTTCCCTGAACTTGGCCCGCGCGGGCACCGCGGGTACTCCAAACACTGCTTGTCCGCTGGGAACGTCTCTCATGATACCGGAATATCCGCCGCACTTGGCGCCGGAACCAACATGGAGGTGATCGCGGACGCCGACCCCTCCGCCCAACACAGCGTAATCGCCCACGGTAACGCTGCCTGCAATGGCGCACAGGGCCGCCAGCAAACACCCGCGCCCTATCTGAACGTTATGCGCTATCTGCACCATGTTGTCGATTTTCGTACCTTCGCCTATCCGTGTCGAGCCTATTTTGGCCCGATCCACGCAACAATTTGCGCCGATTTCCACGTCATCCTCGATCACCACGTTGCCTGCATGGGGAATGTGATGATGAACGCCTGCATCGTGATAGTAGCCGAAGCCGCTATGGCCGATCACACTGTTCGGCCCGATCAGTACGCGGTCGCCGATCCGGCAGTGGCGGGTTACCACCACGCCTTCGCACAGCAGCGAATCGCAGCCGATTTGAACCTGCGAACCCACCGTCGCATTCGCACAAATCGCCGAGCCCTTGCCGATCTCCACTCCCGCGGCGACCACCACTCCCGGGCCGATCCGAACGTCGCCGCCCAGCTTCGCATCGGCCGAGACTGTCGCCATCGGATGGATACCAAGCTCTGGCAAATCCGCCGGTGGGCTCAGCTGCTTCAGCATGGCCGCCAGGGCCGCATGAACGTTCGCAACCCGGATTAGCGGGATGGCCGATTCGGCGACCTCCGCGTCGCGAGCGACGATCACAGCGCCGGCCTTGCAGTCGGCCAGGCAAGCAAGATACTTATCGTCGACGGCGAACGTCAGTTCGCCCGGCCCGGCGGTATCCATCGGAGCGATCGAGCAGACCCGCACCGTAGCGTCACCTTCCACGCTGCCGCCGAGAAGCTCGGCCACTTTATCGATTGTCAGACTTTGCTCCGCCATCGCTATCGGGCCAACAGCGTAGTGTCGGCCAATTCACCCGGCAAGTGTCGTGCGACTCGCGCCAGGTATTTCCTACTGTTTCGAGCTGCGATACAGCTGATTCAGACGGGCAAGCACTTGGTCCGTCACGTCGATTTTTCCCGAGGCGTAAAGCACTTTTCGCCCCGAAATTTCCTGTCGCAGTTCCGCCACCGACTCGCTCTGCAGTTGGCTGGGCTCGCGGCAGAGGACCAGTGCATAGCCCTGCTCGCTTGCGATCTGTTTTACCGCCGCCAGGATCTCCTTGTACATATTCCGGCTGAGGTTTGCATAATCGCGAAGCATCTGTGCTTCCTTGAATTTCAGCCAAGCCGCCCTTTCGATGGTCAGCCTCTCACCGTCCGACCGCCGCCTTTGGTACTCGCTGCTCCCGGCCTTGAGACCATCGAGTTCCATCCTGATCGCTTCGATGGCCTTGACTCGCATGTCGTCCTCGGCCTTCAATGCGTCGGTTTTGTTGGTCTGCTTGGTGTTCAGGTCTTTGGTCCGATCGTAGCTGTTGAAAATCTGCACTACGTCGCATACACCAATTTTTGCGGCGCCAGACGATCCCGAACCGACCTGAGCGAAAGAACGATTGAACAGAACCGCACCGGCAAGCACAACCACGATCGCCAGCAGCCAGAGTTTTGACGTTTTCATAAATCACCTCTTTCCAAAATGAATTGTCAGACAAAAAAGCACGGCGCATATTTTGCACGGTTTTCCGACGAAATGAAAGCCTACGAATCGCTCCCCAGAAACTTTTGACCTCGTGAGCGCGCATATCCGCCGGTGTCCGTCAGAAGGTCCAGCCTACGGTGAAGCTTACCAACTGCGTATCGTCATCCTTATCCTTGTTTAACGGGAAGGCGAAATCGAGGCTCATCGGCACCGGACCCATCATCGGGATGATCCATCGCAGGCCCACGCCGGCCGACGCCCTGTAGGTGGAAATTTCGAAGTTTCTCTCAACCGTGCCGCTGTCTACGAAGACCACGCCGCGAAGCTGATCGCCCACCAGCGGGAAGCCGTATTCGGCCCCGACGAAGAACTGAAAATCGCCGCCGATCGGGTCATCGTTGTTCGCGTCCTTCGATCGCGGGCTTATGCCCCGATAGTCAAAGCCGCGAACCGACCCGATGCCGCCGCCATAGAACCGCTCGTAGATTGGCGCGTCGCCGAATATCCCGCCCGAAGAAATGCGTGCGGCGAGAATATGCTTGCGGTCGATCGCGTCGACGTAGAGCGTGCGGTAGATACGATAGTCGCCCACCATCCGGCCGAACTCGTAGTCGCCGAGAATGTGCTCGTAGCTGATGCGGAACCGATCTCCGTCGCTGGGCATCCATCGGCTGTCTGTGCGATCCCGCACTAGGGTGAATTTCGGCCCAGCCAGCAAGGCCGTGCCCGCATCGTCGAACAATTCGGAAGGAGAATCGTCCTTGTCGATGTTGTCGATTCGAACGCTTTCCAGGCGTGTGGAGATTTCGCCGTACCAGCGGTTGCGGAAGCGATGGCCCACGCTGACCACTCCGCCGTATCGCTCCTCGTCGTAGCTTTCGCGTTCTCGCATGAATGCGAACGCCTTCATGCCGAGTGAATACGGCTTATCGAACAGGGCCGGCTCGAACCAGTTGATGTGGAACCGCATCATCTCCAGTCCGGGCTCGGCGACGATTCGCATGGTTTGTCCGGCGCCGCGGAATGCACGTCCGCTGAACAGTTCGTCCCAACTGGTCGGCCAATTAAAAATGTCGAAGTTCCGCTCGGTCAGCGAAACCGTACCGACCACGCCTGCGTTGCTGTTGAACCCGGCGCCGACGACAAACTCGGCCGTGCGAGCTTCTTCGACCTGCACCAGAACGTTGCGAACGACGGTGCTGTCGGCTGCGAGGGGCGTGATCTTGACATCGTCGAACAGCCGCGTCTCCATCAGGCGATTGCGAGATTCTTCGACGGCTTCGGTGTTGAGCAATTGCTCGGGATAGAATCGCAAATCCCGCCGAATAATTCGGCCTTGAGTGATGGAGTTGCCGCGGACATCCACGTTTCCGACGCGGTATTGATCGTTTTCGCGCACCCGGATCACGAGATCCAGCAGGGCCGAAGCCTCATCGAGACCCGACGCCCAGGCCGGAACCTCAGCGTTCGGGGCACGGAAGCGTTTGGCCGATTCGACGCGTGCGTCGACGTAGCCCATTTCGCCGTAGGTCGCCTTGAGGGCTTTGAGATCGAACTGAAGATCCTCGGCCGTCAGGAACTCGCCCTGGCCCAGCCGCATTCGCCTGGCCAATTCGTTGCCGCTGAACACCGTGTTGCCTTCGAAAAGAATCTTATCGACGCGGAAACGCGGGCCTTCGTCGATCACGAACGTCACGATGGCGGAGGTTTTGTCGGCCGAGAAGTCGATCAGCCGCCCTACCTGAACATCCAGGAAGCCCTTGTCAAGGTACAGGCCGCGAAGGATAAGTACGTCGCGGTCGATTTGCTCGATGTCGATATGACCCTCGATAATCGGCCAGTACCGCCTCGACACGCCAACCCGTTGGCGAAGTTTGATGTGCGAAAAATATTTTCTGCCTTCGAACCGGATGGACCTCACGTAGACCTGCGGGCCTTCGACGATCCGATAGACGACCCGCCGCTGGGTCTCCATTTCGCCTTTGTCCACCTCGACGGATGCGAAGTGGTATCCCTCGCTGCGGTACCTGGTCAGCAGCGCCTGTCGGCCTGCGTCGACATTGAACTGGTTGAGCGGGGACGCTTCGGAGAACATCAAATCGCCGGCCAAATCTTCGGAATCGTAGGCCTTGTTGCCTTCAAATGTAACTCCCTCCACCAGCGGCTTCTCGACCACCAGGAAGGTAACTATGACGCCTCTTGGCGTGGAAGTCTTTGTGGCAACGACGCTTTCGAATCGGCTCGTATTCAGCAGTCGGCGTTCATCTTCGCGAACGACCATTTCGTCGTATGGTGCTTCGACGCGCGTGCGAATCCAGGTAAGCACGGCCGAGGTGGATGTGATTTCGTTGCCCTGAATCCGAATTTCGGAAACGAGCTCGCCCGAAGCATCCTCGCCAAAGGCAGACACAACTCCCAGAGAGAGGATACTTCCCAGAATGAAGAGTATGCATGTCCGTTGCACTTGTCTACTCACCGTCCGTCCTTGTAGGGTATCCGCACTGAAGGCTCGATGAGAACATACTTTTCATCGCCGCCCGTGTCAACGGACTTTCTGCGCGGCAAAATGAACGAACCATGCATTTCGTCGCAGATCAGAAAACCTTCAGACGGCGCCTGCGGGCATTATGCGATTCGATACTGAACGATGCGGTTTTTGTAATGAGTGCCTAATTGAGCGGTTTTTGTAATGAGTGCCTAATTGAGCGGTTTTTGCATGAGAGCCTAATTGAGCGGTTTTTGTATGAGAGCCTAATTGAGCGGTTTTTGTAATGAGTGCCTAATTGAGCGGTTTTTGCATGAGAGCCTAATTGAGCGGTTTTTGTATGAGAGCCTAATTGAGCGGTTTTTGTATGAGAGCCCCGCAGGGGCGATAGATGTCAGCCGGGGGCGTGAGCCCCCGGTAAATGTACAAATACACCAAAGCCCCGAAGGGGCGACAGAAGGTTTTCAAATTGTACGCCCGACGCGCGAAAGTTCGTTGTTGTGGTTTAGCGGCGGGACGCAGGGTAAGCCTGTTTCGGATAATATTTCTGCCGCCCCGTTGGGGCTCTTGAAATTGGATGCCGAATGGTTCCGGGGGCTCACGCCCCCGGCTAGATTCTCACCGGCCCTTCGGGCCTGAGATTCTCCCGAGCCGCATAATGTCTCTGAGCCTGCTGGCGCGGACGTGGCTTCCAAATCCAGGTCCATCTGCTCTGTCGCCTCGACGCCGAGAGTTTTAGAAAAACCTTCAGACGGAGCCTGCGGGCGCGGGCGTGGCTTCCAGGTCAAGGTCCATTTCCTCGGTCACCTCGACGTCGAGAGTTTTGAGGATCGGCCCGGCCAGTCGACGAATCTCGAAGTCGCCTTCCGGAATCTCGACGTTGCGCGCCAGCAGCAGCGCGTCGTGGTAGGTGTGCATGCCCTCCAGCTCTGTCTTCATGAAAACGTCGGGCGCCGTAAGGCCGAGCTTCAGATCGTAGCCGTCGTGCGGAATTGCGACCAGATCCGGCGCGGCTACCAGAGCTGACGGCCCGATCGGATCGGCTGCCTCGGCGTTCGGGCCAGTCTGGCCGGTGGGCCAATAGACTTCTTCGCGCTTGAGCACCGAACGAATCACGCTCTTGCCCTGCGGGTCTCGCAGGTCCAGCAGATCCTTCGTCACGTCGCGACGCACCTGCTCGTACTGATCGGCCGGCACGCAGCCCCCCGCCTCGCGCCCTTGCAGATTCACGTAGACCCGGCCGGGGATCAACGTGTATGCCTTCGTGGCGGCCGGGTCGAACGAAAGCGGCGAGACTACCTGGGCGGCCGGCGTGGTCCAGCCACGATCCACCATGTACTTCGACAACTGCACTTCGTACTCGATCAGGCAGAATCCGTGATCGGACAAAATCAGCAGCGGCGATTCCGGGCCTATCGCTTCGAGCAACTTGCCCAGCAGATCATCGACCTTGCGGTAGTACGCCTGGAAGCCCGACGCGAACTTCGCGTCGCCGGCCCGATAGCTGGCCATCAGGAAATGATTCAGCCGATCGGTGCCCATAATGTGCGTATGGAAAAAATCCCATCGCTCGCGGCCGAGATAGTGGAACATTGCTTCGGCGCGCTTGGCGAGCGTCACGTCGAGATCGCCGAGCATTTTCTCCTTCGACTGGCGGGCAAGGGCTGCGTCCGAATCGATCCGATAGTCGATGCTCTTCAGGTAGCCGGCCTCGATGGGCGGAAAGGTCGCCTTGGCCAGTGAAGCCGAGAGAAAACCGCCGATCAACACGCCGTTGACCATTCGCGGCGGATAGCTGGAGGGCACGTTCATCCCGAAGACCGTCTTGCCCGCATCCGAAAGAATCTCCCAGATGTGCTTGCCGCTCATATTGGCTGCGTTGGGCAGGGTCAGATCGTACGAGCTCAAATCGCGGTCGATAAAGCCGTATATCCCGTGCTTGCCCGGGTTGCGGCCGGTTGCGTAGCAGGTCCATGCCACGTTGGAAACCGTCGGCAATACCGAACGCATCATGCGGGGTCGGCCGGCCTGCTCGCACAGCCTGGCGAAGTGCGGCATCTCGCCTGCGTCCATCAATTCGCAAAGCAACCCGTGCGGAACGCCATCGATGCTCAAGACCGTCAATTCGGGAATATTCGAAGTATTCAATGCTTTGTCCTTCTCTCTGCATAGCGGATAACCATATCGAATTGTCGATGGTACTTACTGGCCGCCGTCCGTTCAAGACTGCGACGCATTTGGGCTGCCACATGGAGGCAGACCAATAGTAATGATTCGCCAAGATTCTTTGCCGAAAGCGATGAGAGTTTTAACCGTGGAGCTTACTTTTTTCGCCCGCCGATCAGTGACCACAGTTGGAATTTCACGAACAGATCCACGTCTGCAAAGCCGGTCTCTCGCAACCAGTGCATCTGCTCATGAGAGCCCTGGTGAATATCGTCGCCCTTTTGCTTCGGCAGGTTTGCGTTGTCGATATTGCGGGCCTGCCAGCTTTCGAACCTCTCGCACCATTCCCGGCAGTATGGCTGGAGGTGGTCGGGCACGGTTTCTTTCGCACGCTCGACGTACCGGACCCAGTACCGAAGCGTGTTCATATACGCGTCGTCGGACTCGGCCGACATCTCATCGAAATTGAACAGCCAGCCGCCGGGCTTCAGCAGCGAGTGACATCGGCAGTAGAGTTCCTTCTTGTCGGCCGGGGTGAGGTGATGGATGGCCGACATCGAACATATCGCATCCGGCCGGTCGGCCAGTTGGTCTTGCCACGACTGTTCGAGAGGCACAAGGACATACTGAACACGATCACCGTGGCTGGCGAGGCGCCCCTTCGCCACCGCGAGAAAATCTTCGGAATAATCCACCCAGCAGCACCGGGCTGAACCTGACCGAGCCAGAATCTTATCCAGAAGGATGCCGCTGCCCGCGCCCAGATCGACGATGAATTTGTCTTCCGCGCCGTCGGCGAAAAGTAGTTCCACCAACTCGGCCTGGAAGGCATCATAGCGAGGCACCAGGTACGAGGTCATTTTGTCGTAGGCCTCGGCCATGGAAAAGAAACGGTCTTTGTCGATCTGCGTCATTGGTCAGTCCTTTATATATGTGGTTTGGTACATCCGGTTCGTTCGAATATCAATTGTCTTATGCCCCACTGCACATAGGGGCCATCGCCCGGGGCCGACTCGGCCAGGCCGTGCAGGTCGTTTTCCACGCGCTCGACCATCGTCTCGTAGAAGTGAGACTTGACGAACGGGTCGGCTTTCCACGTCTGCATGTTCATGTAGAACATCCTGGCAGCCTGGCTGGACGACACGGCCAGCGTTGTGACCTGGCTGGATCGCAGGGTGAGCGGCGCGGGGGCTGCGGCACCGGCCAGGTGTCGCCCGACGTAGAGCAACCTGCCCTGCGATGCGAGCACGGCTTCGACCATTTCCAGGTACTTGCGGAAGGCAGGCTCACCCGATTGAACCCACTCGGTTTCCTCGGCGACCAGGAGCCCGCCGGGGCAAAGTTGCGTCGCCCATTGTTCGATCAGCCTGGCCGGGTCGGTCTGGTGGGTCAGCAGGAATCGGCAGTAGATTAAATCTGCCTGGCCGGATGGGAACGGCGTAACCGTCACGTCGTGGCGGCCGAACGAAACGCCCGGCCCGGCCGATGCTTTGGCCAGCGATACGAAGTGCTCGGAATTATCCAGGCCGACAACCTCGCGACATCGGCCAGACTCGGCCAGCAGCCGGCTGGTTCGCCCGGGCCCGCAACCCAGATCGACGGCCTTGTTCACGCTGCGACCCGCAACCGCGCGCGTCAGGAACGGCCTGCTGGTAGCGTCGAAAACGTCGGCCAATAGCTCCAGTCGTGCGGCGGCCAGGTCCGTATCACCAAATAGGTACGTGCTGATCATGATGTTACCTCCATTCCACTTTCTGTCAGTTTGGTCATGCGTTAGTCATACAAAAAAACCCGCTCCTGATCGGAACGGGCTTTTTGGAGAACAGTTGGATTAGCTCAACGTGTCATAGCGGTCCGTTCCGATCGATCGGCGCAAAATAGTTCCACAGTAGCCAAGATAGCCCGGCGGACTTTTGCGTCGAATCGGATTGGATCGCGTGCTGAATCATCATTTTCTTTTATACCCGATAATGGCTTATTCGTCAATACAGATTCGAGATATTCACGTGAGCGTTGACGCAGACTCGCCGCGTGGGTAAAAGGAGAAGCTTCAACCTGAGTGCAAAGGAGCAAAGTCTTGGCCACCACCGAACCGACAATTCGCACCGCACGGGCTGGCGACGAACAGGCCGCCATCGCGATCACCGAGAAGGTATTCGCACCGTATTCCGTCGATCACATCATCGAGACAAAGCTCGGGCTCCCAGCCGGCGGCGCCAGATGGATCGTAGTGAAGGCCGAGGTCATCCGACGCGAATTTGCGGAAAATCCCGAAGGCTGTTTCGTCGCCGAAATCGGCGGGCTGATGGCTGGCTACGTTTCGACGACGGTGAACCGGGTCGCATCGAGAGGCATCATCGCAAACCTGGCCGTCTTGCCCGAATCTCAGGGTAGCGGGCTCGGGCGAAAGCTGCTGGACCGGGCGATCGAATATTTCCGCGGGCTCGGCCTGGCCCAGGCGAAAATCGAAACGCTGGAGACCAACCCCGTCGGCCAGCACCTGTACCCGTCGGCAGGCTTCGAAGAAGTCGTCCGCCAGATCCATTACGTCATGCCGCTGGACCGCTAATCGGCCTCAGATCAGTTCTGTGGAGTCCGCCCCCTCCTCCGCGCCAAACTTATGTCAGACCGCTTAGTTGACTACGCGTCGGGCTGGCCCAACCATTTGTCGAAGAACTCGTACGCCGTCGGCGGGTGAAAATCGTGAGGCCCGTCGTACACGTCGACCGTGAGCTTGTCTTCCGCTCCGGCGGCTTGATATATCCCGCGAAGTTCTTCGTGGGCCTCCACGGCTGAGTCTATCGAGAAACACTGATCCGCAAAGCCGCTCTGCACCAGTAGCGGGCCTGGCGCGATAAGCCCAGCCACCGTCGCAACGTCGCCGTACTGATACAGCCCTGGGACGAACTGCACACCGCAGATGTTATTAACGTCCTCGAATATATATTCCAGCGACGTAGCCATGAAGCAGGCTACGACAGTCGCTTTAATCCGCTCGTCCAGCACGCCAACGTACAGGGCTTGCGTCCCGCCGTAGCTTCGGCCCAGCACGCCGATACGCTCGGGGTCGACCTCCGGCCGGGAAACCAGGTAGTCGATCGTCTGCATCTGGTCGTGAATATTGAGCGTCAGCGGGTTCTGCCCGAGCATCGCATAGAGCAGGTAGAGATAGTTGCACGAGCATTCGGGGTCGCTGGTTCTCCAGGGCGGGCGGCGTTCGGCGAAGCCGCGCGAGTCGATCACGGCCGTGATATAGCCGCGCTCGGTCATCAGCTTGGCGTATGCGTCGGTGGGTTTGCCGCCTTTGCGTGGGAACCCGGCCACGTCCAGCTTGCCGTTCGGGCTGCAATGCCCGTGACAGGCCAGGATCGCCGGGCGCTTTTCGCCTGGCTTGATGCCTTTAGGGATCAATAAGCACCCGGGCGCCGACAAGTCGTGCTCTACGTCGATGACGAACTTCTCGACGAAATACGTCTCTCGCTCGATCCGTGCGATAGTCCGCGGATTGGGCGGTACGCGCTGGGGTAATGGCCCAAGCAACTCGCGCAGCTTCGCGCCGAATTGCAGCTTCCAAGCCTCGAATTCCTCAGGCGTTCGGCCGGTGAGTTTCATCGAGGGTTGCATTTCTGCGCTGCGTTTGAGTATCTGCTTCATTATGTTGATGTCGCGATTCCAGCCTCGAAACATTGGCTTTCTCCTTTTCGCATGTCTGGTGAAACTACAGAGTAGCGGCTTGAAAACCGAATCGCCACGGCCAATCCGCCAACGCAGCGTTGCCGCCGGCGGCGATGCGTTCGACGAGGCCCTATTTTCCCTTGCTCTATCGAAACCAGCAGCTATGATAGATGGCTCCCATATATAGACTACAGAGGTTATTTGGAGACTATTCATGCCGGCTTCGAAACCTGCGGACATTCGGAATATCGTACTTCTAGGCCATGGCGGATCGGGCAAGACCACGCTGGGCGAGGCGATGCTTCATGCAGCCAAGGTCTCCGGGCGATTTGGCTCGGTGGATCAGGGCACGAGCATTCTGGACTACAGCGACATCGAGAAAGATCGTAAGCACTCGGTGGACCCCGCACTGGCGTACTTTGACCACGCGGGCAAGACTATCAACCTGATCGACGCACCTGGCTACCCGGACTTCGTCGGCGGCGCGATATGCACGCTGAGCGGCGCGGACGTGGGCGTGATCGTAATTTCCGCCTCGGCCGGCATCGAGGTCAACACCAGGCGATTGTTCAACGCCGCCAAAGACGCCGGGCTGCCCCTGGCCATCATCATCAACAAAATCGACAGCGAGAATATCGACCTCACCAGCCTGATGGAATCGATCACCGAAACGTTCGGCCAGTCATGCAAGCCGATGAACCTGCCGGCAGGCGGAGGCAAGAGCGTGGTCGACTGCTTCACCAACGACAGCGGCGAGACCGATTTCGGCGACGTCGCAGACGCGCACACCCAACTCACCGAGAACATCATCGAAGCCGACGAAGAACTGATGGAAGCCTACCTCGGCGGCGAAAAAATCCCCACCGACAAGCTCGGCGCGGCTTTCGCCAAGGCGATGGAAGAAGGCACGGTGGTTCCGGTGCTGTTCACCGCAGCACGCGACGAAGTCGGCGTCATAGAATTCATGGACGTGGTGGCCAACTACTTCCCCGCACCGACCGACGCGCGCGGCGTAGCGGTAACCGCAAGCCAGGACGAAGACGCCGAAGCAATCGAAATCACCACCGACCCGGCCAAGCCTTTCATCGGCCAGGCGTTCAAAATTACCTCCGACCCGTTCGTCGGCAAGCTGGCCTGGATTCGCATTCTCCAAGGCACGGTTACCTCCGACACGACGTATATCCTGCGGGACGGGAAGAAGGCCGCCAAGATCGGCCATCCATTCAAAGTACAGGGCAAGGACACCGTCGAGACCAAAAAAGCCGTCGCCGGCGACATCATCGCCCTGGCGAAGGTCGAGGAAATCCGCAGCGGCGACATTCTGCACAGCGACGCGACCGCGATGTATAGCAAAATGCCCCCCACCCCCACGCCGATGTACTCGCTGGCCGTGACGCCCAAAAGCCGCGGCGACGAACAGAAAATCTCCGAGGCGCTGACCAAGCTCGCCGACGAAGACTCGACGTTCGTGTCGGCCCGAGACTCTCAGACCAACGAAACGGTCATCAGCGGAATCGGCGATCTGCATCTGCGGATCATGCTGACCAAAATGAAAAACCGCTTCGACCTCGAAGTCGAAACCAAGCCGCCCAAAATCCCCTACCGCGAAACCATCACCGCCAAGGCTGAAGGCCATCACCGCCACAAGAAGCAGACAGGCGGCTCGGGCCAGTTCGGCGAGGTATATCTCCGCGTCGAGCCGACCGAACGCGGCGAAGGCTTCGTTTTCGTCAACGACCTGTTCGGCGAGTCGATTCCGCGGCAGTATCTCCCGGCCATCGAAAAAGGCGTCAACGACGTCCTGAACACAGGCGGTATTGCGGGCTATCCGATGCAGGATATTCGCGTCAGCGTATACGACGGCAAGCATCACCCGGTCGACTCGAAGGAAGTTGCCTTCCGGGCGGCCGGCAAGTTCGCCTTCCTCAATGCGATCCAAAAGGCCAAGCCAGTTCTGCTCGAACCGCTCGTGGACCTGGAAATCACCGTCCCGGCCAGCTACATGGGCGACATCGCTTCGGACCTGTCTGGCCGGCGAGGCCGAATCCAGGGCCAGGACATGCTGCCCGGCAACATGTGCGTGATAAAAGCCCAGGCCCCACTGTCCGAGGTAATGCAGTACAATAGCCAGCTTCGTTCTGTAACCGGCGGCCAGGGCAGCTATACTATGGAACTCAGCCACTACGAACCGGTGCCCGGCAACGTCCAGCAGCAGATCATCGCCGCCGCGACCAAGGAAAAAGAAGAAGAGAAATAACCTCGCAAGAAGTATTTCATACCGTGTACGTTAAATTATTGCGCCTTTGCGTGGAGGTGCTGCACACGGAATGAATGGCGTCAAGGCTTCAAATGGAACATTGTTATTCGCCGTGAACGGTATCGGCATCAACCGGAAGACCGCACTAAATTTATCGTGCCTCGTATAAAAAGTATTGACAAAAAACCTTGCGAAAAATTGAATCGGACGGTATGCTGTCCGACTCGATTCCTTCATAAGAGTTGAAAGCAGGAGTAACAAGATGCCTCGTAAATGCCCATTCACTGGTAAGCAGACAGTCGCCGGCCGAAAGTATTCTCACCGTGGTAAAGCGAAACGCCTCGGTGGTGTCGGTATCAAGATCACCGGCAAGACCAATCGGACCTTCAAGGCCAACATGCAGCGCGTTCGCGCGTTGATCGACGGCAAGGTCGTCAAGATCAACGTCTCTGCCAAGGCGATCCGCAACGGCCTGATCGTCAAGCCCCCCAAACGGGACTACAACCCAGAGGCGGCGGAATAGTCTGCCGGCTAATAGCTTAGACGCTCAAATATCCCCATAACGCGGTGGCCCTCCAGCCATCGCGTTTTTCATTGAAGATGCTCCAATCCCCCGATTGGTTTATGAGTCTTACCGCTGTACCATCCATCGATTGGATAATTCGCGATGAGTGACGAATCTGGCAGACAACTTCGCGTGCTGGCGGGCGAGCCGTACTACGGCGGCAGCCACAAGGCGTTCATGGACGGTTGGATTGCGCGCAGCCGGCATGCGTGGACGCTGCTGACGCTGCCCGCGCACAAATGGAAGTGGCGGATGCGTCACTCGGCCGTGACTTTTGCAGACCAAATCGCCGAGCTGACCTCCCCCGCCGACCAGTGGGACGTGCTGTTCTGCTCAGACATGCTGAACCTGGCCGAGTTACGAGGGCTTTCGCCCGTCGCGGCCCGGCTGCCGGCCGTGGCGTATTTTCACGAGAACCAACTCACCTACCCAGTCCGCCAAGACGATCCGCGAGACTTGCACTTCGCCTACACGAACATGACGACCGCACTGTCGGCTGACGCGGTCTGGTTCAACTCGGGCTTTCATCGCGCGGATTTTCTGGCAGCACTGCGAGAACTGCTGGCCCGCATGCCGGATTACCCGCACCTCGACGCCGTGGATCGCATCGCCGACAAGAGCATCGTCATATCGCCTGGCATCGCGCCAGCGCCGGCGCGATCTGAGCGATCGGGCGGGCCGATTCGTATACTGTGGACTGGGCGATGGGAGCACGACAAGAATCCGGAAGACTTTTTCGCAGCCGTCCGAACGCTGGCCGGCAGCGGCGTGAACTTCCGCCTTGGCGTGATCGGCGAGCAATTTCAGGACTCACCCGAAGTGTTCGACCAAGCCCGGCTGGAGTTCGCCGGAGCAATCGACCACTGGGGATATCAGCCAACGCGCGAAGAATACGAGGCGACGCTTCAATGGGCCGACGTGATCGTATCGACTGCGAACCACGAATTCTTCGGCCTAGGCGTCGCCGAGGCAGTCGCAGCCGGCGCGTACCCGCTGCTGCCAGATCGGCTGGCGTATCCGGAATTGCTGTCCCTGCCACACCGCCCGCAAATGCGCGAACATTTCTACGACGGCAGCGCGGCCGACCTGGCGGGCAAGCTAATCGAACTCGCACAGACAATCGACTGCGGCGGCGCTATATGGGCGGGCGAACCGAATCGCACACGCCAAGCCGTGGAACGATTCTTCTGGCCGGCAGTCGCCACCCAACTCGACGACGCACTGACAACCATCACTGACTAGGTCAGCAAACCGCTACTTGCCCAATATCTTATCGAGGAATCCTTTCTTCTTGGTTTCGCCGGACGACTCGATCTTGACCTCAGCCGAAGGCTCGTCTTTGTCGCCGCCTAAAATCTTGCTCACAAGGCTGCTCTTTTCTCCGGCGGCTTTGGCCACGAAGGCCTTCAGTGCTTCGGGGTCCGCCTTGTCCATCTCGCCCTCATAAAGCGACGGGTGCGATGAAAGGTTCTTGCCCTCGGCGGTGAAGGTCGGCAGGCCCGGGCGAAGCTCGATCGGCGAAATGCGTATCTCACGAATCACCCAGATCGGGTGCTTGGTCAGGGAATCCTTGGCCGACAGTCGCAGATAGCCCTGGGCCTTGGCTTGAGCGGCGAGATCGTCCTTGTCGGGCTCGGCGGTGGCGGAATCTTCAGATTTGAGATGCGCCTTGAGCTTTTGCAGCCGATCGTTGAAACGCTTGATCTCTTTGGCATACTCGGCCGACTTGCTGAACTTGCTCAACAACCCGCCGACAGGGTCTTCTTCTTTTTCCTTCGCGCGATACACCTCGCCGGGCGAGCTTCGCTCGACATCGGTCTGCATTCCTTCGATCACGATTTTCTCGGCTACGAACCGCCGGGCCAGCAGATCGGAGATGCTGATATCGGCTACGATTTTGGTGGCCTGCAATTGGTTGTGCGTCGGGCGGGCCGCGTCGGTCACTTCCAGCCCTTCGATCACCAGCCGGCCGCTGAACAACGAAAGATCAGCGTTTGCGACGTTCACTTCCGCACCATTGGCGGCTGCGATGGCGCGAACCATACCGCTGGCCGCAAGCGAATCCAGGAAGACCAATTGCCCAACGATCAGCAGGCCCAGCACGGAGGCGGCGGCGATCACCCGGCCTTTGAGAATCAGCGGCGATTTCGCCTTGTCGGCCATCTCGGCAAAGGTTTCTTTCTGCTTGCCGAAAACGATCCGCATCATAAATCGAGTGAATTTATTCTCTGCCGCCTTGCGCATTTTCTCGTTGCCGGCCGTGGCTGATGCCAAGCGGTCGCGCGACTTTATAATGCCCCTGGAAATGCCCCAGGCCAGTGGCACGCCGAGAATTACGATCAGCGGAATCGCACCGAGCAGGCAGTAGATGTGCAGGTCCAGCAAGGCCAGCACGGGCGTATCGGCGAAAAACCGAACCATGCCGACCAGCCCGAGGCTATGGATCATCGCGTAGCCGATCTGGAACGTCACCGGCGCCAGCAGCAAGCACAGAATCTTGCCAGCCATGATTCCAATCGCCGCCAGCGCTCCGTTTGTGTTCAGGAACAGTAGCAGGAGAATGAGGGTCACCAGCGTGAGATTCACTCCGGGAATCATCCCGACAGCGAAGCCCAGCAGCACACCCAGGAACATTTCGCGGAACGTAGAACCGCCGCGAAGCGCTTTACCCAATTTGCGAATGAATTTGACAGGATTCATCAACTGCTCCTCTCGCGCACAAGGCGCCGTTGCCCAGCCCACGCGGGCATCGCCGGAAAATTTCCCGCCTGGCGTTACGGCAGGATCGTCACCGGCGTGCCGACCGCAATGGCCGGGTACAACTCGCGGATATGGTTATCATCGAGGGCGATGCACCCTTGGGTGGCGTCTCGCCCGTTGCGACTGCCGTGAATCATGATCTCGCCGCCGAGGGCAGTGTTCCAGGGCGGCTGGCGACCGTCACGTATCGCCTCGACGATCGAGCGGTGCTCGCTTCGGTCGATCTGCCCGGCCCGCAGGCCTCGCTCGGCGTCGGCGACGTTCGGATAGCTCAGCCCAAGTGAAAGCACGTATTGCGATTTGGGGTTCTTGACGCACACGAAGAACTCGCCAAGCGGCGTGCAAAGGTCGCCCTCGCGGGTTTTGTCTCCGCGCCCGCCACCCATTGCAGCCCGGTAGCGTTTGACCGGACGGCCGTCGTCGAAGATCGTCACCCGGCCGGCGCTTTTCTCGATGAGAATGGAAGGCCTGGCCAGCGACGGTAGCGGACTGTCGAAGAGTTCTTCGCCCTTCTTGACCAGGTCAGAACCCCCGGCCGATGGCGACGCCAGCGAAGACTGGGCTACCTGGGCTTGCTGGGGAGAAACAACCGGGAGGGCTTGAGGCAAGGGGGCTTGCACTTCGACCGGCCCGGCCGCACTCGCCGCAGCCTGCCGCCTGTGCAGTAAATAGGCGCCCGCAACAACAAGAGCAACTATCTCGATGGCGATCATCGCCTTCAGCATCCTGCCTTCCTCACGTCAGCGTCCTTGTCTGACTTGGGCGATATTGTAAACGCTCGGATGACCATCGCCAAGGGGAACTGAATATTCTTTGCACCGGCCGGGCTGGACGCCGCGACGCGAACTGGCCGATACCCTAGAGAGTAATACAAGTATTTGTGCAGTGAAACTGTGGAGTGAAATCGTGAAACGTATTTCGATCAGACAAGTGTTCCGCACCGCCCAGCCGGGCTCGCAAGTGAACATCGCCGGATGGGTTCGCACCGTCCGAACCAGCAAGGGCGGCTTCAGCTTCATCGCCGTCAACGACGGGTCCTGCATGGCGAACATTCAGGTGGTGGCCGACAAGGCTCTGGGCAATTACGAAAGCGAAATCGTTCACCTGACGGCCGGCTGCTCGGTGGAGATCGCCGGCAAACTCATCGCCAGCCAGGGCAAGGGCCAGTCGGTTGAGCTTCAGGCCGAGCAGGTCCGCATGATCGGCGGCGTCGATGCCGAAACCTATCCCATGCAGCAGAAGAGACACTCCTTCGAGTACCTGCGGACCCAGGCGCACCTTCGCCCGCGAACCAACACGCTGGGGGCGGTTGCCCGAGTTCGCAACGTGATCTCGGCCGCCATCCACGAATTCTTCCAGACGCGGGAGTTCGTCTACATCCATACGCCGATCATCACAGCCAGCGATTGCGAGGGCGCTGGCGAACTGTTCCGCGTAACTTCGCTCGATCACGATAATCTGCCGAAAGACGAAAACGGGCAGGTGGACTACTCGCAGGACTTTTTCGCCCGGCCGACGTATCTGACCGTCTCCGGCCAGCTCGAAGCCGAAACCTACGCCTGCGCGTTGAGCAAGGTCTACACGTTCGGCCCAACCTTCCGCGCGGAGAACTCCAACACGCCCCGCCACCTGGCCGAGTTCTGGATGGTCGAGCCGGAAATGGCCTTCTGCGACCTGGCAGGCGACGCGGACCTGGCCGAGGAATTTCTCAAGTTCGTATTTGCGGCCGTGCTCGATCGATGCACCGAAGACATGGAATTCTTCAACAAGCGGATCGACGAGACGGTGATAGACACGCTCAGCCACGTCGCCGACAGCCAGTTCGAGCGGATCAGCTACACCGAAGCGATCGAGATTCTCCGCAAGGCCGACCGCACGTGGGAGTATCCGCCCGAATGGGGCAACGATCTCCAGACCGAGCACGAGCGATACCTGACCGAAGAGACTTTCAAGAAGCCGACGATCATCACCGACTACCCGGCCTGCATCAAACCGTTCTATATGCGCGTCAACGACGACGGCAAAACAGTCGCGGCCATGGACGTGCTCGTACCGAAAATCGGCGAGATCATCGGAGGCGCCCAGCGAGAAGAACGGCTGGACGTGCTGCTCGATCGAATGGCCCAACAGAACATAAACCAGGACGATTACTGGTGGTATACCGACCTGCGCCGATACGGCACGGTTCCGCACGCTGGGTTCGGCCTGGGCCTGGAACGCACCATCCTGTTCGCGACCGGCATGGCCAACATCCGCGACGTAATCCCCTTCCCACGCGCGCCGCGTTCGGCAGAGTTTTGAGCCTCGACGATCACATTATTCCCGTGGTTATAGGGCGTCATGACACGGTGCTCGTATAAATACACATTCAAAAAGCCTTTCATTTAGATTACCGGTGCGCATAAAAAATGTCCCTTAAGAATCGGCTGTCGATCCTTAAGGGACACCCGCCGCACCCGAAGCTAGCACGTCCGGAGACCGCCCGGCCCTATCAGCGGCCTGGCCCTACGCCGTGAGCGGTTGAACTCGCTCCCGTCACCAAGAGCCGACATTTTGCATCACCTCCGGCCGGTTTGACTGCCGCGGTCTGGACGCGCGGGGTGTACCATAACTCAGTTTCCTCTGCGGTTGCGTCCTCCACGGTTCCCCAGCCGTTCTCCTTGGATAACATAACGACAACACCCGAGACTGGCGTCTCGTCATCAGCAGCGGCGCCGCGCGGCGGGAATCCCTCCACCACATCCTCGACCCCGCCGGTGGCGCCTGCTGCCGAAACTTCCTCCTCCGACTTATTCGTTTGAGCGAAACTCATTGCATGCTGCGAATCTGCGTGGTGCGCCCGCCGGCCCCTGACCGAACCGGCTATGAATGCTAACAAGGCAATCAGAGCAACCGTCAACAAGCCCAGAGCCACCAGCCCATCCAGAACCGTGTCTTGCACTGGGGCCGCGTTGTGCTCCTGCGATTCATTTGCCTGCGTCAAGGCCGCTGTAGCCTCGCCAGATACACGAGGCGTCGGGCGACCCTTGGCTGGGCCGGCCACGAACGACAGCAAGGCAACCAAAGCAACCGCCAGCAACCCAAGGGCCAGCAGTTCGTCTCGGATTGTCCTGTGCTTCGCCATCGCAGATTCCTTTGATCTCCACTGGTTCATTTGTCATTCCTGCTTCACCCGTTACTATTGCACCTGACGTGCCAAAACCGTTCCGCCTCTCAAGGCAAATCGAAAGTTCTCAAATTATTCAAATGTTATTTGTTATTATAAGAAGACTTACACCTTTAGCCGGCTAGATCGAATTGTACTTGCCAGGCGAGTGAATCGCAGCCGTTCTAGAGGGATGTGGGGAAATGTCCCCAGTGAATGGGCAATCTTGCCCAGGTATGAAGGCCAAGAGCGTAAGGCACTCTCTTACAGTGGTCGTTTGATGTCGTACTTTTTGATGCGGTAGCGGATATTGTCGCGACTGATCCCCAGAGCACGGGCGGCCTGCGACTGGTTCCAGCTGTTCGCCCGCAGCGCGTCGATGATCATCGCCCTCTCGCCGGCGGCGAGGACCGACTCGTGCGACGAGGCCTCGTCGTAGCCAAGCCCGCCAAAAAACTCGCGAGGCAGATGCTCGGGACAAATGACGGGCACGGCCTTGTCGGCCGGGTCGTCGAAGTTGCAGCAAAGCAGGCAGGCCCGCTCGAGAACGTTCTGCAACTCCCGGATATTGCCCGGAAATTCGTACGCCCGCAGCGCCGCAGCCGCCTCGGACGATAGTTCTGGCGTTGGAATGTTCATCTCACCCGCCAGTTGCTTCAGGAAGTAGCTCGCCAGCAGCGGAATGTCTTCGCGCCGGTCGCGCAGTGCAGGCAGCTCGATCGGGAACACATTCAGGCGGAAGAATAAGTCCTTGCGGAACCGCCCCGCCGCCATTTCCTCGGCCAGGTTGCGATTGGTCGCCGCCACCACACGAACGTCGCAGCCGATCGACTTGACGCCTCCCACCCGGACGATTTCGCGCTCCTGAAGTACGCGCAGCAGCTTGGCCTGGATGTCGGGTGAAATTTCGGCCACCTCATCGAGGAACAACGTCCCGCCGTCGGCCAGTTCGAATCGCCCGAGCTTCAGCCCCGTCGCGCCCGTAAATGCGCCTGCCTCGTGGCCGAACAGTTCGCTCTCGAGCAGCGTTTCGCTAAGTGCGGCGCAGTTGACGGCGATAAAGGGCCTCTCGCTGCGCGGCGAACTACTGTGTACGAGCCTGGCCGCCAGTTCCTTGCCCGTACCCGTCTCGCCCAGCAGCAGCACCGTCGAGTTCGACCGCCCCACTCGTCCGATCAGGTTACGAACGTTTTCCATCGGCCCGCTGACGCCGATCATCTGACTCTGGCTGGGTAGTGATTCCTTCAGCCCACGATTATCCATACGGAGGCGTTCGCGCAGTTGCGAGTTCGCCACGGTAATGGCCGCCAGGTTCGCGAAGACCATCGCCAGTTGCATATCGCGTTTGTGGAAGTGGCCGCCCTCGATCGGATTGACCACCTCGACCACGCCCAGCGGGACAGAGTCGTGGATCAGCGGCGCCGCCAGGACGCTGCGGGTCTGGAAGCCCACCTGCGAGTCTATGTCTTTGAGGTGAGCGTTGTCGTGTGAAACGTCTTCGACGATCTCGGCCTGGCCGGTCTGCAGCACCTTGCCGGAGATCCCGGCGTCGGCTTCGTATTCCATGCCGATGAGCTGGTCGGCGCGGTCGCCCACAGCCGCCCGAAACACCTGCCGCCCGCGGGTCTTGTCGAGCATAATCACGCTCGAGCCTTCACTGCGGAGCACCGCCGCCGCCGCTCGCGCGATAGAGGCCAGCGTTTCATCGAGATTCTGTGCGGAATTGATCGCCGCCGACGCGTCCACCAGCGCCGCAAGCATTTCTGGAGTAAGATCTTTCGTCTCGTACATGGGATGGTCCTGACAAACGGCAACTGCAACCCGTGCCGCTAGAGCACTGTTCTTATTACAGATAATTCTTGCCGCCGCTTTGCTACTGCAATGCCATGGTTCATCGACCGGCTGCATCGACATAGCTACGGCTATGCCTGCTTCGTAAGTCCTCGCTCCAAGGCATTTCGCTACGCCCTGAGGCGACAATTATTCTGCAAACTGCTCTAAAAGCAAGTATCGCAGGCGGCGACCGGTCCCGTCAAGCCTGAACCGGATTGAGATAGTCTCTTGAACTCTTGAAAAACCGTGTTCGTTCTCGGCCGACAGTTTGTATCATGTGAACCTTGCAACGCAATCTGCGTACAAAGAGCCCATCCGGATAACCGCACGGAGCCGCGTTGTGACGAAAACGAGATGGATACAGAAAGAACGACGAGAGCAACCCCTGGCGGGTTGGTTAGGAGTTGGGACGCAGTAGACGCTCGTTTTCGTCTCAACCCGAGGGGACGAGCGTTTTTTTGCCCAGCCCGGCGTTGCTCGGGCTCAGCGACCCGATAAGGGTCGCTATCACCCTCGCGCCTTGATCTGGACAAAAACCACATCATCGCGGCCCGCGGGGTTATTCGGATAGGCTCTCAATGGGAGAGGATTTTTTTATGGCCGACTTAGTGAATCCGTTTACGCTTGAAGGCGATTGGTACAAAGCGAACCTGCACACGCACACGACGGCCTCCGACGGGCAAGTTGACGTCGCCGAAGCCATCGACCGCTACCGTAGGGCTGGCTACGACGTGCTCGCGCTGACCGACCACTCCACCACGCACGACGTGAGCGCGATGTCCAACGGCATTCTAGTCATCAGCGGCATCGAATACCACCCGCCGATCCCCCACCGCGATTCGCTGTACCACCTCGTCGGGCTGAACGTGCCGCACGGCTTTGAATTTTTCGACGGACCGGCAGCCGAAGACTGCGTCAAGGAAATCGCCGAAGCGGGCGGGGTGAGCATTCTCGCTCATCCATACTGGTGCGGCCTGCAATATGCCGACATCCGCCAGATCGATGGCATCGTCGCCGTCGAGGTTTGGAATGCAGCCTGCGACCCCGGCGGCCGGGCCGAAAGCGAAAGCGAGTGGGCTTATCTGCTGGATCACGGCCAGATGCTGCCGGCGCTGGGGGTGGATGACACGCATTGGTTCGAGGAGCAAGACCTCTTCACCGGTTGGACCTGGCTGAAAATGCCCTCGCCCTCCGTCGACAACGTAATCGAAGCGATCCGCACCGGCGCCTGCTACGCATCGTGCGGGCCTGAGATTCACGACTTCCGCGTAGAGGACGGCAAGGCGTTCATTCGTTGCTCGCCCGCCGAGCGAATTCATTTCGTCTCCAGCCCCGGCGGGTACGGCTATCGCAAAATTGCTCCCAAGGGCGAAACCATCTGCGAACACACGGCCGAGTTCCACGACTGCTGCCCGTACATCCGCGCCGTCGTCACCGACCACACCGGCCGAAAGGCCTGGAGCAATCCGATCGCACTGTGACACATCGCAGCCGGGTTTCGTTTGACATTATTGGCCTGCGAAGCTAGGTTCTGACTCTCGTTGCCGGCCGCACGCTGGCGGTGCGATAACCACACAAGGCTTGCCGAGAAAGAGAGGTACCTTCGATGAGAATCGTAATGATGGGCGTACAGGGCTCCGGTAAGGGAACCCAATCGAAGCTTTTGGCCAAGGAACTCAACCTGCCGCACATCTCCACGGGCGACCTGTTCCGCGCGAACATCGGCCAGGGTACGGAGCTGGGCAAGCGGGCTCAGCAATACACCGACAAGGGCGAACTGGTGCCCGATGGCGTGGTGATCGACATGGTCGCCGACCGCCTCAAACAGCCCGACGCGGATAACGGCTGCCTGCTGGACGGCTTCCCGCGCAGCGCCGTGCAACTGGCGGCGCTGGAATATATCGCACCCGTGGACATGACCGTCCTTCTGGAACTGGACGATCAGACCGCCATCCAACGGCTCGGCGGACGAAGCGAATGCGGCAAGTGCGGCATCCTGTACGGCAGCAACAGGAAGCCGAAAACGGCCGGGCAATGTGACGAGTGCGGCGAGCCACTCAAGGAGCGGGCCGACGACAAAGACGTCGACGCGATCAAAAAACGTCTGGAAGCCTACCACGCAGAAATCGATACGATGGTTCGCTACTACGAATGGAAAGGCGTGCTTCGCCGCGTAGACGCGGGCACTACTGTAGAAGAAGTGCTGCAGAAGGTTCTCGCCGCGATCAAAAGCTAACGTGGTCTTGGGTGGCGGGGCTCCCGTCCCGCCACCTTACCATTACAACGCGGTGGGACTTCGAGCCCCACCGCGCTAAATTCAGATATTAATATGATCAATTGAAAAACCCCCGGACGCTACGCACGGCCGGGGGTTTTCCACGGGGAAAGAAGCATCTGTTACACGTATACACGCACGCATTTATCAGTCAGGAGGGCTGGTCTTACCTATGGAGTAGTACCTGCCTCCGATTTCCACCGTCATGCCTCCGGGCGAGCCTGAGCTGGAGCTTGAGCTGGGGCCGAAATTACTTGGTAAACTGTTCTGCGTATCGGACAGTGCCGATGATATCTGCTCGCTTGCCTTAGTAGCGCCATCGCGACAGTCGCTGACCCAGGTACCGAGCCTGGGCGATTCTGGCATCTGGCCGACATAGTACCCGGCTATAAAAGCAGCGCCGAGCAGCGTCACTAAGATCTTAAACATCTCACAATGCCTCCATTGTTTTCAGCGAAAAACGGGCTGGCCCTCACTTCTGCCTCTCGTTTGTCGCCTTCCGCAAAAGTATTATAGGACGTAGTTACACCACCGGCAAATCTAGCTAAGAAAAATATTTACGTCATGCTGTACCAATTATGACGGATTTACTGATTAAGTGGGTCGTGCGGGCTGCCGAAACACTTAAAGGCCGCTCGATTACCCGAAAGCTCGGACAGTACCTACATAACATACTATAAAAACGGTGCCTAAATGTATCGAGACTACTACCGTCTTCAAGAAGACCCATTTAATATCACGCCGGACCCAAGATTTTTGCTGCTGACCAAGCAGCATCGCGAGGCGATCAACCACATGCTGTTCGGCATTCGCCAGCGGAAGGGCTTTATTTGCCTGACAGGCGAGGTCGGCGCGGGCAAAACCGTGCTTTGCCGGGCACTGCTGAGCGCCCTGCCGACCCAGTGTCGCACGGCCCTTATCCTCAACCCAATGCTGACCGAGACGCAACTGCTCCAGGCTACGCTCAGCGAGTTCGGCATCACCACCAAACGTCGCGGCCGCCTGGACTACCTCAACCTGCTCAACCAGTTCCTGCTTGAGGTCAACTCCGCCGACGGCGACGCCGTGCTGATCATCGACGAATCGCAGGACATGCCCGACAAGACGCTGGAGATGGCCCGGCTGCTGAGTAACCTGGAGACCGAACAGCAGAAACTCCTGCAGATCGTGCTGGTCGGTCAGCCTGAACTTCGCGACAAGCTCGCCCGCCCGAAATTCCGCCAGCTCGCCCAGCGGATCACCGTTCGCTATCACCTCAAGCCGCTCTCGCGGGAAGACACCGAGCGGTACATTCAACACCGTCTCGCCGTCGCCGGCGGGAACGAAGCCAACGCGAAAATTGTTCGCTTCGACGCGGGCGCCGTGAAGGAAATCTATCGCTACTCGCGAGGCACGCCTCGCCTGATCAACGCCATAAGCGACAAGGCCATGCTGGCCGGCTACGTGTACCAGACCGGCTGCATCGACCGGAAAATCGTCCGTCGTGCGATTCGTGAACTGAAGGAGGCCTGCTGATGAGCCTGATCAACGAAGCCCTCAAGCGAGCCGAGCACGATAAACGCCAAGCCCCCCTGTCGGCGATGGATTATCCGCCGCTCGAGCCGGCCGAGCCTTCCGCCGGTCAGCAATACGTGTGGATGAGATCAGTAGTGATTGGCGTGGCAGGTTGCGCCCTGGCGGTTGCTGGGTGGATCTGGCTGGCCGGCAAGGCCACGAACCCCGCCCAGGCCGTCGCCTCGGCGCTGCAAGCGTCACCCGTGCCGCGGTCGGCCGTGGAGCGAACGCTCGATAAGACTGCACGGGCTACGAACTTCTATCGCCCAGCCCCCGCAGAGGCCGTTGCTGTCCCCGATTACGCCCTGGCCGTGCAGGAAGGGCCACAACCGTCCGCCGCCCCGGCAGCGGCCATCATCGGCAAGGCCGACCCGAGCCCAACCAACGGCCAGGCCGTCGAGGAAAAGCCCGCCCCGCACGTCACGTTCACACTCAGCGCGATCATGCACGGGCCGGATGGAAGCATGGCGATCATCAACGGGCAGTTCGTCCACGCGGGCGAACAAGTAGACGGCGCGAAGGTGGTCCGCATCAATCGACACGCAGCCGTGCTCGAAGTCAACGGCCAGCCCCGCACGGTCACGCTGCAGTTCAGGAAGTAGCCAGCAGATTCTGTAGCTTCTATTTTCCGCAGACTTTTTCGTCGCTCTTGGCAACCTTCTCGGCCTGCTGCCGCGTGAACACAGTCAGCTTGCCTGCCATCTCCACATCGCTGACACCGAGGATTCTCGCCGCATAGACGGCCGCGTTGGTCGCGCCAGCCTTGCCGATCGCCATGCACGCTACAGGCACGCCCGGGGGCATCTGCATCGTGCTCAGCGCTGCGTCCACTCCGTTTAGCGGCCCGGAATTAATCGGCACGCCGACCACAGGCAGATTTGTGTTGGCTGCCAGCACGCCGCTCAGCGCCGCGCTCATGCCTGCAGCCGCTATGATCACCTTCAACCCGCGTTCGATGGCAGAGCGGGCGTACTCGTGTGCAGTATCGGGCGTGCGATGTGCCGAAATAATCCGCACCTCATGGGCAATGCCGAACTTCTCCAGCTGATCGAAGCATCGTTGCATGATCTCCAGATCGCTCTCCGAACCCATCACCACGCCGACTATCGGTTTTGATTCCGTCATTGTCATCCTCAAATCAAATCATCCATTGTCATGTTCGGTCGCCGCCACGGGGAGGCTGACCCGGCTTCATTCTAACGAAAATCGAAGGCGATTTTAATCGCCTCGTATCGCGATTTATTCAGACCGACCTCAAACGCCTTGCGATAATCGCCGATCCCGAACGTGTGCGTCAACAGTCGGCCAGCTTCGATTTTCCCAGCCGACATCAATTCCAGCACCAACTCGTAGGTCGATACCCGCCTGCCCTGGTAATGTTCCATCTGCCGGCCGTAGGCGCCGAGCACCGTCAGTTCGGTAAACCAGATCGGCGTGACGTCCAGTCGCCCGCCGTGGCCGGTGCCGACCAGCACCGTTTGCCCTCGCGGTCGCGTCCACTTGAGGCTCTCTTGGATCGACTGCCGCGAGCCCACGCAGTCGAACACCACGTCGTAGCCGCCGGAGAGCATGTAGTTGCCGAAACGTGCGTGCTTGACCGCCCCGCCGGTCAGTTTGGCCACCTTGGCGAATCGCGATTTATTGTCCTTCGGCAAACGCACAAACTTATCGGCCCCGAAAGTCATGGCCAACTCGTCGAGATAGCTCGCAACGTCCAGGGCGTGAATGTGCCCGGCGTAGCCTATCGCCCGCAGCGCAGCGATTGCGCCCAGGCCCAGCACGCCCGCGCCATACACCAGAACGCGGCCGGCGGCTGGCAGCTTGGCACGCAACACCGCATGCAGGCTGCAGGCAAGCGGGTCGACCAGCACGGCCTGCTCGTCGGAAAATTCGTCGGGAACGGGGATGAGCTGGCTGACGTGCGCGACGAATTCGTCGCCGAAGCTGCCGCCCGTCGCAGAGTTGTAGCCGATGCTCGAACCGGCCGGCAGCCCGTACGCGCCCTTGCCGCCGGAACCGAAATTTTCGCACGCGCCGAATTCGCCTTGGGCGCATCGGTCGCACAGCGGCTCGATGCCCCTCGCCACGCAGCCTAGCGTCGGCTCGACGCAGACCCTGCGCCCAACCCACGAGCCATCCACGGCCGGGCCGACATCCGTCACTTCGGCGACGCTCTCGTGGCCCAGCGCCATCGGAAACGAGGTATACGCTTGAAGGATCGAGTCGGGAGGCTGCTTTTGCGCGACAATCGCCAGGTCGCTCCCGCAAATGCCGCCCATCCGGGTTTTGACCCGCACCCAATCGTCGCCGGGCAATTTCGGCCGATCCACCTCACGAAGCGTAAGTCCGTTCCAACTGGTCGACAAGCACCCAGGCCAGAACCGCTTAAGGCATTGGCAGGCCGCCCAGCCCACGGGAATCGGTTGATAAAAAATTGCTCGCATGACGATAGAGATACACATGACGACGGCAAATAGGAAGATAGAATTCCCTAACGAAGCTTTTCGTTGAGTCCCGGAAGGAGCAGATATGTATTCTTTAATTCGTGCGTTGAGTGTACCGGTCGCGTTGGCGACGAGTTTATTGTTGTCGGCCGGGTGCCAGAAACCCATGCACTTTCCGGCCGCCTCGGACGACCTGGCCGCTCAGGCCGCCGCAGCCGCCAAAGCGTATGACACCAACTTCGACGGCAAGGCCGACTTCTTTGCCTTCGCCGATGACACTGGGCGAATCGTCCGCATCGCCTACGACCAGACCGGCGACGGTCGGCCTGACGAAACGATTCGGCTGGACGATATCCCCTTCAATCAGTGCAGGCACCTGGTGATCATCCTGGACGGCTTGTCCCATGAACTGGTCCAGGCGTACTACCGGGACGGCAAGCTGCAAATGTTCCACCCACCCTCACGAGTGGTCTCACCTTATCCATCGATGACGGATGCGAGCATTCAGGATTTGCTCGGCGAAGAACGCGCCCGCGCTTTCGAGGCCTTGTACTATGACCACGCCAATAACCGCCTCGCCGGCGGATCGAGTGACTATCTCGCCGGGGTGAACGCATCGTACAACCAGCGGGTGGACTACCGCGCAAGCGGCCTGATGGACGCACTCGGCTACATCGATCCGTGGGCGGTGTTCGGCAAGGAGGTCAACGACGCCAAGCGGGCGTTCGATCGCATCGAGTCCAAAGAAATAATTGCCTACCTGGTTTCGTCGGCCGGCATGGGGACGAAGTTCGGCGCCGAAGGCCAAATCCGATGCCTCCAACTCGTCGAGCGTCTTGCCAACCAGGTGATCTGGGAAAGTCGCGGAAAGACGAAGGTCACGATCGTCGGCGATCACGGCCACAGCTATACGCCCAGCGAGCGAATCGAATTCGCCAAGGTTCTCCGCGCGAAAGGCTGGCGACCGAGCCAGCGCCTGAAGACGCCCGAGGATGTCGTCTGCATCGAATTCGGGCTGGTTCATTTCGCGAGTTTCGCCACACTGCGCCCGGCGGCGCTGGCCGAAGAGGTCGCAAACTGCGAGGGCGTGGAGCTGGCGAGCTATGCTGACAAGGACGCCATTGTCGTGCTCGCCCCCGACGGGCAGCGGGCGATTATCCGGCGCAAGGGAGATAAGTATGCTTACGAAGCGGTCACCGGCGACCCGCTGAAGCTGGATGATATTCTTGCGGGTTTGGGTGGCGACAACGACGGTTACCGCGCCGCCGACGCATTACTGGCCGCGACGATGGATCACGCCTACCCCGCGCCGCTTCAGCGTTTGTGGCGGGCTCACTTCGGGCTGTCCGCCAACGCCCCCGACGTAATCGCCTCGCTCGCCAACGGGTATTTTGCGGGCAAGGCGTCCATGGCCAGGTCGGTTAAGGTAGCTTCCACGCACGGATCGTTACGCAGGGATAACAGCGTAACGTTCATAATGTCGACTATTGGCGTACTTGCGGACCCAATACGTTCGCGCGATGTCCCAGCCGCGATGAGCGAACTTGTCGGCGCGGACTGGCCGCTGAAAAAGTAGAGGCGACTGCGGGCCGGGTCGGCGACAATACGGCCTACATCTTGCCAATCGTTCCGAACACATGCACCAGCACTAGCTTGACCCACACTCCGCAGGCGATCAGCGAGATCAGGTAAGACGGCACGATCACCAGGCCGTAGGTGAACATGTCCCGCCGAATCTTTTTGGCTTTGGGCACAAGACGGAACAGCAGCACCGGGAAGACGAATAGCACTCCCATTGCGACCATTATGTACTGCTTGACATCGGATCGGAAATAGCCCACCAGGCCCAGCTCCGACGAACTGATCGACACCAGTTGATGGAACAGAGGCGTGGTTTCGATCTTGACGGGGGAGCCTTCGAACGTCCTGTTATAAAACTCCGCGTCGACCTGTTCCTTGTACCCGCCAGCATGGATCAGTGCCTGGCCATCGCGTGTGAACCTGGCCGTAACTTTGGTAACGGCCGTTCCGACTGGCAGCGAAAGATCCATAAAGATCAGCAAGCCCAGGCAGACGCTGGCCAAACCCACCGCCTGAAGCGGTGGAATATAATGGCGTTTACTGGCCCCCGAAGATACGAGGTACCCAATGTAAAGCAGCAGAATCACCGCTGCAGGCGTCAGGCAAATCATCAAGATGGTAAATGCAAGAGGCGCCGCAACGATAAAATGCAGGACCGCTCCGAGGCTTGCCGCACCAGCCGCTATTGCACCTGCCACCAAGGACAATCCGGCGCGATTTAATGTCACCCCTTCTGTCATGGTATCCTCCTGCGCGACTCTACCGCGCAGCTACTACCGGCCCGTGCGGTCACAAGCCTTTCCTCTCTTCATGAGCCAAGAGCAACTTGCCCAGCAGAATCTGCAAGTCGTTCCACAGCGGGACCGCCTCCCACTGAAAGAAAGATAAGATTCATTACCGGCTGATGACAAATAATGCCAAATCAGCCAGTAGATTTGGATCGTTGTCGACCTCGACCCCTAACTCGGTGTCCAACATCAGCCGGCGGTGGACGGTAATGTCTTTTTCCGTGCAGTAATCCTCGAAATCAGCAATCGTAAAAAATCGTATATTAGGCGTGTTATACCATTTATGACGAAGCACGCCGGAGCTTCTGGGCGCCCGGCCCTGCTCGGCGAGCATGTCCCGAAGCCTGTAATAGGCGAAATTAGGAAACGTCACGATGCATTGACGCCCCACCCGCAACATTTCGCTCACCACGGAGTCCACGTCGCGAATGGCCTGGAGCGTCTGGGAGAGCACGACGAAATCGAACTGGCCGTCTCGGAACGCCGACAGCCCGTCGTTCAGGTCGGCTTGATAAATTTCCAGCCCGCGCCGCACGCACTCGATGACGGCCTGCTCGTCCACCTCCACGCCCCGCAGCCCTTCGTGCCCGCGCCTGCGAAGAAGGTCCAACAACTCGCCGTTGCCGCAGCCAAGGTCCATAATAGTATGGGCGGGCTCGCTTAACTCGACGATCAAATCATAATCGAGTCGCTCCGGTTTACCTTTATCCTGCGGGATCGCGTTGGCTGTCAGAGTCTCTTTTTCGCCATCCAGGTTCGCCAGGAACGCGCGGATCAACTCACTGTAGACGGCCAGATCCTGCTCGAGCAGGAACGCGTCGTGCCCGCATGCGGTTTCGACGTTGCAATAGCTGACTGGCTTGTCGTTGGCCAGAAGCGCGTCCACAACCTGGCGAGACTGGTCCGGCGGGAACAGCCAATCGCTGGAAAAGCTCACGACCAACCACCGACAGCAACTCTCGGCCAGGGCACTGCTCAGCGTACCATCCCCGGCCAGGTCGAACAGATCCATCGCCATCGAAAGCGTCAGGTAGCTGTTGGGATCGAAAAAATCGACGAATTGCTCGCCCTTGTACGCCAGGTAGCTCCCGACTGAAAAGTCCTTCTCGAAATCGGTAGTGACGTCACGCGGCGAGAAGCGATTGCCCTCGAATTTGTCGGCCATTGCCTCGCGCGACAGGTACGTAATGTGCCCCAACATGCGAGCAATCGCCAGGCCGGTGTGCGGCCCGGGCTGGTCGTCATAGTATTGTCCGTCGCGGAAATTCGGATCCTGCAAGATCGCGTTGCGTCCGACAACGTCAAACGCCAGGGCCTGGCTGGTCAGCTTGGGCGAGGTCGCAATGGGGATCACGCCGCGAATACGCTCACTGAGATGGACGCCCCAATGGAGCGCCTGATGCCCGCCCATCGAGCCGCCGATCACGGCCAGCAGCTTCGTTACGCCCAGATGATCCACCAGCCGGCGTTGAACCTCAACCATGTCCTGAACGGTGATGGTCGGGAACTGTCGCCCGTAAGGTTTGCCGGTGGCGGGGTTGGTCGAGTTCGGCCCGGTCGTGCCCCGACACCCGCCCAGAATGTTCGGGCAGATGACGAAGTAGCGGCCGGTATCGATCGCCTTGCCAGGTCCGACGGCGATTTCCCACCAGCCAGACTCGTCGTCGGCGTCGTGTGATGCGACGTGCGAATCTCCGCTGACGGCGTGGCAGATCAGCACAGCATTGTCGCCCGCATCGTTCAACTCGCCGTAGGTCTCATAGATGACCGACACGCCATCCAATTGCCCCCCGCGTGTCAGAGTTAGCGGTTCGTCGAACGTCACGCTACGAGCATGCTGGAGCGGTTTATTGCTCCGCACGCTGTCGCTGCCGTCGAACTCCTCGAATTGTTCCAGTTTCTCGAAGTAATGCTCGCCCATGATGGCTCCATACCTGCCGAGGCGGACTTTTCGCGCAGCAGCCCGCCGCATTGTGTTCCATGGGGCATCGGGAGGTTCAGCCCGTTGGGGAGCGGCGACGCTTGCCTGTGCGTGGCAGAGCGCCTGCATGAACAAGCCTGAGGCGCTCGTACGTCCTTGCCATTTGCCTGCTCGCCCTGTGGCTGAGGGCTTGCCGGCCACATCGCTCCCTTACGGGCTGGCTGCAGCACCTTCTCCCGCGGCCTGGGGGCCGGAGTCAGGTTGCCGTGCGGTCTTAGGGCCAGAACCCTCGCGCACTCTCGATGCCGAAGATTCCACTATACCCCCGCTAGCGACGGGCGACAAGAAACAAACTCGTCTGAAGCAGCGATTTCGGAATTGGGAATTGGGATTTGGGATTAAACAACAGAAACAGCACGACAAAGAACAACAACAACAGGCGGGCCTGCAACAAAGAAGACTTCTGTCGCCCCTTAACCGGGGGCTCACGCCCCCGGCTGACATCTGGCGCCCCTTCGGGGCTTTCGATTATTGGTACTCCTACCGGGGGCTCACGCCCCCGGCTGACATCTATCGCCCCTTCGGGGCTTTCGATTATTGGTACTCCTACCGGGGGCTCGCGCCCCCGGCTGACATCTATCGCCCCTACGGGGCTCTCTTATAAAAACCTTGCGATCAGGTGCTCATTAGAAAAATCGTGCGGAGGGCGTGCAACTCGTTGCACGCGGAAGGTCTGAAGCAGCGATTTCGGAATTGGGATTTCGGATTGGACAACAGAAGCAGCGTGACAAAGAACAACAACAGGCGGGCCTGCGTCCCGCCGCTAAACAAAGAAGCGCTCATTATAAAAAAACCGCAGTGGAAGGTCTTTCAAAAACCTTCCACCGCGGAGATTGCATCTTAACTACCTTGCCGGCTGTTCTAACGGACACATCCGCAAGGTACTAACTTAACTAACTACTAGCGGCGTTTCCTGCGAAGCAGGACACCCAGACCGCCGAGACCCAACATGGTCATTGTGGCGGGTTCGGGGATCCATACCTGGATGGATCGCGTACCGGTAATTGGATCGGGTACGTGCATCCTGAGGAGGCCTTCACTGCCTGGGGCCATGATGATCTTGCCGTAGTCCATAGTCCAATCGCCGGTAAAACCAAGGACGACCAGTGAGTACCACTGATTGGTCGGAATGGTGGCGTCCGAGATGTCGATCGCGAAACCGAATTCCCTGGACGTGCTGTCAGAAATGTCCGTCGGAATCTTGTAGGGTGCGTCGGGAACGGGGTCACCATTGGCATCCAGTTCCTGGTCGCCATTGGCGTCCAATACTGGCGCAATTATCTGATCGCCATTGGCGTCCAGAGCCCATGTCGTACCTTTGAACTGACCAGTCTGCATCCAAGTGGAGTTCTTCCAGAGCGGATTCACGCCTGTGAACTTGATCACGGCCAGCAGGCCAGCATCATTGGCCTGTGACATGTTCATGCCAACGTTCTTGGCTGCGTACGAACGAATGCGATCCTTTTGGGTGTTCAGCGTGCCGCTGATTTCGACAGTTCCGCCGACCACGAACAATGAGGTCCAGCCCATACCCGAGATCGTGGTGTCGGTGAACTTGACGAGAATGTTGGCGTCGCGAATGGTCTGGCCCAAGCCGATGCTGATGCCATCATGGTTATCGATGGTCATGCTGTCGAAGTGGACGGTGGTGTCATAACCACTGTCCGGGTAGCTCAGTGCCGGGGTGATGGGGTGCGTGAAGCCATACCAACCAGCATCCATACCAATAGCCATCGTCATGCCACCGGCATTGATGAACGAACCTGGGCCGAAGTAGGCGGTGGCGGCCGACTGGCCACCGATGTCCATACCGTGCGTTTCGCCTTCACCGTCATTGGTGGTCGAACCCAGCAACGTCAGCGTTACGCCGGCGTTGACGGTCAGGTTGGCGGTGACAGCGGTTCCGCCGGCCGAACCGACGATCAGCGCGCCGCCGATTTCGTCGCCGTTGGCATCCAACAGGCTGACGGTGGTGTCACCGTCCAGGGTCAGATCGCCACCGTTGACATTGATGTAGTCATGCGTGCCATTTTCCGTGACTGTAGTGGTCACATCAAGACCGGCCGCCGCCTGGGCTCCTGTCGCGATCAAAGCGATGGCGACGAGAATTACTGCAAATCTTGCTTCCCTCATGTCTAGCTCCTTAAAAAAGACCTAACGTTACGATATGCACTCTTTGCGACGGACCAGTTCCGTGCGCAATTGTCTCCGTTTGAAGATGCTTAACCTAAATGCTGCAGGCTCAAACTCAGCGAAGTAAGCACTCTTTGTTGCCCTCTCAAAGTAGAGTGTGTGTCTTTGAGGTGTTCAGTTCAAGTATTGTTATACCACGCCCAGAGATATTGTCAACCCCTTTTTTCAGATACAACCAATTAAGAATTGCATAAACTACACTGCCCGTCTCCAAGCGGCTATAGAGCAAGATGCTACGGTTTCTGGCCGTTAGTAAAAAACCGGCGACATGGATATGTGAATACCGATTTGCCCCGCATAGCCGATACTAAACAAAGAGCATACGTGCCGTTATTACTGCTGAAAATGAATAGCCTTTCATTCCAAAGAAAGGGCTGCGATGGACCCGATTTTTATCCTTGTAGTTCTGGTTGTGGTGGCCGGCATTGTGGTTAGCTATGTCATCTCCGCCAAGCGACGTAAGGAACTTGCCGAATGGGCAGCATCGCGAGGCCTGCGATTCGGCCCGGGAAAAAATCATTCCCTCGATCATCGCCATGCCGAATTCAAATGCCTGCAACGTGGCCACAGCCGGTACGCTCATAACATTATTTCAGGCCAATGCGACGGGCTGGACATACAGGCGTTCGACTATCACTACGTAACCGGCTCGGGCAAGAACCGAAGCACGCACCGTTTCTCGGCCGTCATCGTTGTCAGCCCCCTGCCGCTCAAGCCACTATTTATCCGCCGCGAAGGCGTATTCGATAAAGTGACCGAGTTTTTTGGCCTGGACGACATCGATTTCGAGTCGGCCGAGTTCAGCCGAAAGTTCTTCGTCAAGGCGCCAGACAGGAAATGGGCCTACGACGTTATCCACCAGCGAATGATGGAGTACCTGCTGGCCGGGCCGAAACTTGCGGTTCAATTCGATTATGGGCATGTTATCGCATGGAATAACGGGCGGCGAATGGACGGGGCCGGCTACGAGCAAGCCATATCACACATCCGTGAAATGCTGAGCCGACTGCCGGAGTACCTGGTCCGCCAACAAAAGGATTTAACCCGCCCATAAGCGGGCCATCCTTATATAAGGAGTGTCACTGTGATCCCCACCCCACTGATCATCGCTCTGGTGATTCTATTTATTGGACTGATCTGGTTCATCGGCACGTACAACGTGCTGGTTCGGCTGCGGCAGCACATGCGTGAATCCTGGTCTGGTATCGACACGGAACTGAAACGCCGATACAACCTTATCCCCAATCTCGTCCAGGCAGTCAAGGGCTACGCCGCCCACGAGAAGCAGACGCTGGAGGCCGTCATCGAGGCGCGGAACCGTGCGGCGGCTTCGACCGGCTCGCCGCAAACGCAGGCGGAAGATGAAAATATGCTCGTCGGGGCGCTGCGAAACCTCTTCGCCCTCTCGGAAGGTTACCCCGACCTGAAGGCCAGCCAGAACTTCATGCACCTTCAGCAGGAGTTGGCCAACACCGAGGACCGTATCCAGGCGGCTCGGCGGTTCTACAACGCCAATGTTCGAAACCTGAACACGCGAATCGAGGTCTTCCCGTCGAATATGGTGGCCGGGATGTTCAGCTTCCAACACGAAGAGTTTTTCGAGATCGACGATGCGAGCATTCGCCAAGTGCCCAATGTTGACGTGTAGCGAATTGTCATTTGCGATTTCGGAATTGGGATTTCTGAATTGGGATTTCGGATTGGGGAATTCGGATTTGGGATTAAACGACAGAAGCAGGAGAAGAAACACATGCTTCTCCGCTTCGCTTAGAGAAGCATGGCACCCACTCGTAGGGCGAGCAACTTGCTTGCTCGCGGAATGTTTCTGACGAACGATTATTCGTAAAGTCCATCTTGCATTGATTCGATGCGCTAGCCGCGCACGTGAGTAAGCGGTTGCTGTTGTTTCTTAAAAAAACCGCTCGGTTAGGCACTCGTTAGAAAAATCGCGCGTTCAGGCACTCATTACAAAAAACGTCATTTCAATTGTTCTGCCCGTTCGGCGAACTCGGCGGTTTCCTGCCGGACCTGCCGGACGAAGCTATTGTCCTCGGCCGAGCCGAGCACCGTGGCCATCTCTTCGTCGCTACGGTATACCATCCTTCTAAAGGGGCTGTCGAAATCTTTCCGCCTGGTGAGGTAGACCTGCTCGGCGACTTCGTTCTGGATTTGCACGGCCAGGTCGAGCGATTCGGCCCACAACGTTTCCGTGAGCTGCTCGGCGCCGCACAGATCCAGCAGTGTTGCAAAGGCGTGGCGATGCTTGTCGAGCGGGTATCGCTGCCAGAGTTCGTCGTACGCTGCGTGGATGGCCTGCCAGTCGCCCAGCCGACCTTCCTTCACGCCGGCGATAATTCCGTCTGCGTCGCCTTGCTGGATCAACTGCCCGCCGAGGTTGGTCCACTGCTGCTGTCGCGGCCCGGCCAACGCCGCAGCCAACGACTCCCGCGTCGCATCTGGATGCTCCGTGCAATATTCGAGCAGGTTCGTCATGGCGTAGTAATGCAGCATTCTGCGGTAGGCTGCATAGGCTGCGTGGGCTTTGAGCACGAGCACCGGGCGTGATGAATTTTCGACACCGTCGGCGAGGATCGTCAGCGAGTCGACTGGCTCGGCCGGTCCGGCGAGCAGTTCATGGCCGGCGGCGATCAGTTCCGCCTCATCGACTTCGCCATCTTTCCCGTGGGCTTTGCGGTCGGCCAGGGCAGTCCACAGCGCAAGGCGGTCCAGAGCGGCGAATATTTCCTCGACCGAGTCGGGCGCCAACGTGGAGAACTCGATATTCTGCCGCTTGAGCTTTCGCTTGTCGCGGGCGTGGAATTTCCACGAGTTGCGGGCCAGGGCGTACATGTTATACAGCCACCAGTAGGCGGGCATCAGTTGCAGTTGATCGTTGGCAGCATCGTTGCTGATGAGGCAAAACGGGAGCGGGCAGTCCAACTCGGCCGGGTAGTCGCCCTTGGCCAATAGCGTGAACGATGCGAATCGGCTGTTGTGCTTCAGGCTGACGCACAGCCCCGGCCAGAACCCCCTGCCGGCGTGGAGTTCCCCGTCCGGCGCCCGGCTGCTATGGTTCGAGCCGATAGTAGCGCCGGCGCCGATGTTGCTCTGGCCCTTGACCAGCGAGGCGATGAGGAACGAGTTGTTGTGGTGCTGTTCGTGTGCCGGGAAAACGAGATTGTTGAGCACCTCGCAGCAGGAGATCGTCGAGTTGTCGCCAAGGAACGAATGTATCAGCCTCGCACCGTACTTGAGGCTGCTACTGTCGCCCATCACGAAGCGGACCGCCTTGCAGCCGTAAAAAACATTGCAGCCCAGGCCGATCACGCCGTTTACCAGTTCCACGCCCTCGCCGATCTGCGTAGGCGCTTCGGGCGATGAATTGATCGTGAGATTCTTGAGCTTGTTGGCGCCTTTGACGTACGCGTTCGGGCCGATCTTGACGTCTTTGATGATGCGACAATTTTTGATCACGCATTGGCTGCCGACCGTGCCGTAGAATCCGCGCCGAGAGTCGAACTGCTTCTGGGTGATCTCTTTGAGCTTGGCCATCAGATCGGCGTCGTTCGGATTCAGCGCCCACATCGCCGCATCGGCGCAGATCATACCGTCGAACGGAAGCACGGCGCGCCCGCCAGCCTCGTTGATCAGCTCCAACGTCACGCGAACCGATTCGTCCTCACCGTCCTTGACGATGCCGTTGCCGAACTTGGCGTGGTTGGTCGCGTGCATCTCGTCGATGTTCTGCACCACGGAATTGTCGCCGATGATGTAGTGGGCCATGTATCGAACATTATGAATAGCTACGTCGTCGCCGATATCGCAGGAAATAATCCGGCTGTTGGTCAGGCCAACAGGAACCATCATATCGTGATGCGAGAGGCACAGATCGTCCAGGCGCCCGATGCGAACCAGCCCGTGAAATTTACAGTTGCTGATCAGATGTGGGGTGAAATCGTCGGTGACCAGGATATTGTCCCAGGCGTCGGCGACATTGGCGCTGCGGACCAGTTGCTCGATCTCGTCGGCGCTGAGCTTCCGCCACGCCCCGGCCGGGCGATGGGACTGCTGATCGCGCAGGTAGTGCTCGTCTTGCCCGTCCGGCAGGTAAGGCGGCTCGATAAAGTCATGGCCAAGTTTCTCGCTGCTCACGATTTGCAATTCGCTCATGTGCGTTGCCTCATCCGCCCAGCCGCAGCCGGGCTCCACGGGAAAATGCGTACCAGTATAGGTATCGGCAAATTGGGCTATCAGGCATCGGCGAACAAGAAAAAGGGCCGAATCTTTCGATCCGACCCTTGCGTGCATTCGGTGTGTTTATGCGATGACGCAGCCTTATTGTGTCGGGGCGCCGGGCTTGTTGGCCTGGATCCAGTCGTAGTACTCGCGCATCTCGAGGTTGGCGGCCGCCTTGTCGTCGGCCAGGACAATGCTGTCCGGGTGCAGTTGCAGCGCACTGGCGGTGCACATGACCGAGACTGGGCCTTCCACCGCATCGGCGATGGCCTTGGCCTTGTTCGCGCCGTTGGCCAGCAGCAGCAGCTTGCGGGCTTCGAGGATCGTTCCAACGCCCATGGTAATCGCGTAGATCGGAACGTCTTGCTGGGATTCGAAGAACCGGGCGTTGTCTTCGATGGTCTGCTTGGCCAGAGTCTTGATTCGCGTGCGAGACCCGAGCGACGAGCCAGGCTCGTTGAACGCGATGTGGCCGTCCGAGCCGATACCCAGCACCTGCACGTCGATGCCGCCCGCTTCGGCAATCCGTCGCTCGTACCAATCGCAGAAAGCTTGGTAGTTGCGTGTCGTGCCCGACGGAACGTGAATATTATCGGCCGGCACGTTGATGTGCTTGAACAGGTTCTCGTGCATGAAGTAGTGGTAGCTCTGGTCGTGATCCGGCGCCAGGCCCACGTACTCGTCCAGATTGAACGTGGTCACGTGCGAGAAATCCAGGCCCTCATCCTTGTGCAGGCTGATCAGTTCCTTGTACAGGCCCAGCGGGGTCGAGCCGGTCGCCAGACCCAACACGGCGTTGGGCTTGTTGTTGACGATCTCGGCGATCACTTCCGCGCCGGCATTGGATACATCTTCGTAATTCCGGTGGATAATAACTTCCATTACATTTCTCCTGTGTTTTTCCCATTCGCAACTGAGGCCCGAATCAGTAGTCAAAGTTGCCAGTGCCGCGCCCACTCGCGCAAGCCTACCGGCGCCATCCAGGCCGTGCATGTGACTATTAGTTGACGTATCCTTCAATGAAGTTTACGGCATCGCCGACGGTCTGGACCGACAGGGCCCCTTCGTTGTCCATCTCGATCTTGAATTCTTCCTCGAAGGCCGCCACCAGTTGCACCGACTGCGTGCTCTCAGCGCCCAGGTCGAATACGAAGTTGCTCTCCGTCTCAACCATGTCTGCGTCTATATTCAGCACATTGCAGACAGCCTTGACGACCCGTTCCTGAATCTCGCTCTTTTCCATGAATGTCTCCGTGAATCTCTGTCTCTGGGTTCCATGACCCTGGTAAATTATTCACTCAGCCGAATTCGAACGTCAGCGACTGCGTTGCCCTGCCCGTCCGTCCCGGCTATAAGCGGGTTAATGTCAAGTTCGACTATTCTCTCGAAGTCGTCCACCAGTTGCCCCAGGCGCCGCACGCACTGCTCGATGCCATCGATGTCCGCCGGACCCATGCCCCGCTCGCCTTCCAGCAGGCGGAACGCCTTGACTCCGCGGACCATGCGTGAAGCGGTGCCGGCGTCGATCGGCGCCAGGGCGAACGTCACGTCCTGCAGCACCGAGACGAAAACTCCGCCCAGGCCGAACATCAGCGTCGGGCCGAACACTGCGTCTCGCTTGGCGCCAAGGATAACCTCGTGGCCGGCCGGGATCATCTGTCGAACGATCACTCCGCTGATCTCAGCCTGGCCTTGACGCTTGGCGATCTGCTCCATCATCTCCTTGTGGGCAGTGCGAACCGCGTCCGCGTCGGCCAGGTTCAGCACCACACCCTTGACCTCGGTCTTGTGGATGATCTGCGGGCTGACCACGCGCAGCACGACGGGGTAGCCGACCTTCTCGGCGAACTCCACTGCCTCATCGGAGGAATGGCAAAGTTTGTTCTCAGGCACGGGTAAGCCATAGGCGTTCAGTACCGCCAGCGCCTGATCTTCTCTGAGATAGCCTGCCGGCAGTTTGTCCAGGATGGCCTTGGCGGCGGCCTGGTCCACTGGCAAGGGCTGGAACTCAGTCAGTTCCGTCCGCCTCCACTTGAGGATCCGCTGGATGTTTGCCATGGCCATGCATGCCCATTCCGGCAGGACGAAGTGCGGAATGTTGGCTTCCTGCAGAATCTCGATGCCCGGCTGCACGTCCGCGGCGCCCATGAACGATGCGGCGATGGGCTTGGTGGTTTCCTGGCGAACCTTCACGATTCCATGGGCGATCTCTTCGATATCGGTCATCGACTGCGGGGTGAGGATCACCAGCGCCTGATCGACGTTCTCGTCGTTCAGAACGGCGCTGACGGCCGCTTCGTAACGATCCGACCGCGCGTCGCCGATAACGTCCACCGGGTTCTTCTTGTTTGCGGCTGCCGGCAGCGATTCATCCAGCTTGGCAGTGGTTTCGGCGCTGAATCGCGGAATCTCCAGCCCGACGTTCACGGCTGCGTCGGTCGCCAGGACGCCCGGCCCGCCGGCGTTGGTGACGATGGCCAGGCGGTTACCCTTCGGTAGCGGTTGGTTCGCCAGCAGAATCGCCGCGTCGAACATTTCCTCGATGCTGTTGACTCGAATGATGCCCGCCTCCCGGAAGACCGCCTCGCAGATGGCGTCTTCTCCGGCCAGCGAACCTGTATGGCTGGATGCGGCGTCGGCGCCCTGGGGGGTGCGCCCGGACTTGATAGCGATAATCGGCTTGGCGTTTTCGCCTCGCGTGATCTGCTTGGCCGCGTCGATCAGGGCACGCCCGTCGCGAAGCTCTTCAAGATAAAGCAGGATCACGTCGGTCAGCGGATCGCGGTGCAGGTAATCCAGCAGGCCTATTTCCGTAACGCCGGCCTTGTTGCCGAAGCTGACGAATTTTGAAAATCCGATGTGTTTGCCGCGGGCGTAGTCCAGCACAGCAGTGCAAAGCGCGCCCGACTGACTGAGAAACGCGATGCGTCCTTCGGCTGGCATCTTGCGGGCAAAGGATGCGTTCAGGCAGATGTTCGGATCGGTATTGATGACGCCCAGGCAGTTAGGCCCGATCAGTGATATCTCGTACTCCTTGCAGATATCCTTGATACGCTGCTCCCGCTTAATGCCCTCCGGCCCGACTTCGCGGAAGCCGGCGGAGATCATTATCACGCCCTTGACGCCCTTCTTGCCGCACATCTCCAGCGCCCGATCGCACACGGCCGCGGGAAAAACTATCACCGCGAGGTCAATTTCGTCGTCGATGTCGGTGAGGTAGCGGTAGGCGCGCACGGCACTGATGCTGCGCTTGCCCGGAGCGACCGGGTAGAGCACCCCTTTGAAGCCGCTGGCGAGGATGTTGTAGAAGATATCGTAAGGCACTGTGCCCGGCGTTGGGGTTACGCCAAGCACGGCCACGCTCTTGGGATTAAATATCCGGTCTCGCGGATATACGCCCGCCTGCTTGAACGACTCGATATTTTTTCCGTTAGCCGTCATCTCTGCGTCCGCTTCCAAAATCGTCATTAACTTAACCTCTCAGCATTTTACGCCGCCCGCGGCGGACCATTTCGTCTCGCATCGGCGAGGTCATTTCGAAAATCGTTTCCCACATCGCCAGGTCCGCCTCGGTCCACTGCTGCTTGCGTCGGCCCATGGCGATCTCGGCCGTGCCGAAGAGCTTCTTCTTGCCGAAGCCCTTGGTGACCACACCCTCGAGGAACCAGGCGAAAGACGGGATGAACTTCGGCAGGGGCTTACCGGTGGCCATGATCAGCGCCATCGCCCCGACGTACGAGCCGGTGTTCAGCAACGTGCCGATCGATGTCTTCGTGTGGTCGCCGATCAGCGAGCCGACTTTCGTCGAGCCCGTGTCGATCGGACGCTTGCCGTCCAGCATCACCTCGACCGAGCCGTAATCGTTCTTCAAATCGCTATTGGTCGTCAGCGCCCCAAGGTTGACCCACTCGCCCACGTACGCATGGCCGAGGAAGCCATCGTGATACTTGTTGGAATATCCCTGGATGATAGACTCTTCGATCTCGCCGCCGACGCGGCACATCGGGCCGATCGAGTTGCCTTCGCGGCACTTTGCACCCAGCAGGATCGAATCTTTGCCCACGAAGCACGGGCCTTCGATTCGCGTAAACGGATGGACCTCAACGCCCTCGTCCAGATACACCGGGCCATTCGCGGCGTCGATGACCACCATCGGGTGGATCACCGCACCGGCGCCGACGAATACGTCTTTGGCGCTGCCGCGGATTGCGTTGGGCTGCTCGAGTGTGCCCTCGATACCGCTCAGCCCGGCGACCGCGAAGTCGGCCGTGATCTGGTCAGGATTTTCGAGTACGAGTTCCCACGTGTAATTCCACACCGCAAGCGATGATTTTACGGTCGGGAGGTTTTCCTTGGCGGAGGCCAGGAACTTTTCGATGTCATCGGTAGCCAGCTTGCCCAGATCGTCGGCTGCGACGCGGGCGTACAGCACGTGGCCCTCAGCGTCGAGGCCAACTTCGCTTGGGCCTGTCGTCGCAACGTCGAAGCCGTCGGCCTTGACCCGCGGATCGACCAGCAGCAGGCTGTCGCCCGCCAGTTGGGCCGCGTCGTTCACCGCAAGTTCGGTCCGCTGGCGATAGACGTCGGCCATGTATTGGGGAACGAAGCATGCCACGTCGGTCGCGCCGGTGCGGGCGATAAGCTTGTCGGCCAGGGATGTCATCCCGCATCGCAGTTCCCAGATGGGTCGGCTGAGCGAAAGCGGGTAAAACTTTTTTCGGACTTCAGTGCATACATCTACCAGTATCAGACGCATAACCAGTTTTCCTTTTCTTGTTTTGCCTGCGATCAAAAGGAACGACCACCAGGACACTCGAATCCACAAATCCAACGGTAGCATCCGGCGGCAACGTGCTGAGAGAATCAGGCGCAATCGCCGGTTGTTCGCTCGTCCTTCACAATACGCGAGACGAAGCTCAGAAATGTACTCCCGCTGCACAGTGCTGTCAAGCTTCAGCCAATATTGCCGACCAACCGTCGCCCGTAATGGCGAGGGTCGAAACAAAGCCGCTTTAGTAATCAGTAGTTAGGAAGGATCAAAACGTATCCCACCCCGCGCACCGTCTTGAGAACGGCAGGCCTGCGAGGGTCGTTTTCGATTAATCTTCGCAATTTCATCACCTGCATATCGAGGTTGCGTCCTTGCGGGTCGACACGGGAGTTGGCCCAAACAGCCGACGCCGCATCGCGCCGAGTTACCGGACGATTTCGATTTGCAAGCAAGTAGCGAAGCAGGCGAGCGAGGCCTTTACTGAGTCGTCCCGACCGCCCGTTGTTGCGGACTTCCATCATCGTAAAATCAACTACTGCATCGCCCAGGCAAATATACTGATTGGCTGGTTTGGGTGGACGCGCCTTGTGAGATCGGCTGCGAAGACGAACCATTGCTCTCTTGAGCGCCACGCTGGCCGGTGTCGAGATCGTCACCACGTCGTCCACCGCGTCCAGCAGACGCTCTTCCAGGCCGCTGTGCTGGTTCGACATCGAAGCAATGATCGTCATTTTCGGATCGCGCCGTCGCGCAGCCAGGCAAAATTGTTCCAGCCAGCCGTCGAATTCACTTTCGCACGCAAACAGCAGGTCGTACTGTCGGCGCGAGAGTCTCATCAGGGCCTTGTCCGGCGTGGGCTCCCAGTGGCACATAAAAGATTTCTCCACCAGGGCCTTCACCATGCGCACAGCCTGACCACCGCCGCTGTCGACCAGCAATGCGAAGTAATTGTCCATCCCCGTTCCTTTTCCTTCCCCGACCCGCCGGAGCGAGAAAAAGAGAGGTTTCAGAACATTTCACGATGGTTCTGCATCATTCCTGCCAACCTTGCCTCGCCAACGCAGAAAATGCTACATCTCAATTGTGAAATACTCTGGAACATTTCACGATGGAAACGTTCCCGCCTCGCCAACATCAAAACAACAATGGCGGCATGCTTCAAGATAAAAAGCGGAGACACCTTCTGGCTACCTCACCAAATGACATTTCTCCCGCTTGCAGCGCGAATTGGGTTATTGGGATAGCTTCTGGTAAGATGAACGCAATGGATCCGATTACACAGGGATTGTTGGGTGCGGCGACAGCACAGTTGGGCTTTCGTCAGAAAATCGGCCGCGATGCGACGTGGGTGGCTGCTGCTGCGGCGATCGTACCCGACCTGGATATTTTCATTACACCGCTGCTCTCGCTGGTGGGGGCAGAAGTGAACGGCATGACTTCGGCGCATGTTCACCGCGGCCTGAGCCACTCCGTGCTGATGGCGCCGCTGCTGGCGCTGCCGATAGCGTGGCTGTGGTGGCGATTGCGGCGCCGCAATCACGCCAGGCGAGCCGAAACGATTATTGCGAACGGAGCCGAACTGCCCGAGCCGAATCAAGCAGACCGGCCGCCGCAGTTTGGCCTGCTGTACCTGTGCGTATTGGTGGCGGTGTTCACGCATCCGCTGCTGGATTGGTGCACCAGTTACGGCACGCAGTTGCTGGCGCCGATCAGCCGCGAACGCTTCGCGCTGGACTGCGTGCCGATCGTGGACCTGATCTACACTTCGCTGCTGATTGCGACGCTGCTGACGTGCTGGCTGGTGCGGAAGTTTTCGCGCGGGCCTGTCATCCGCGCGACGCTGGTGATCGCCTGGGTGGGCATGCTGACGAGCGTGGGCTACCTGGCGGCCGGGCGGGTAATGCACGACTGGGCAGTCCGACAGGCACGCATCGCAGCCGACGACCTGCGAGTGCTCCGCGTCGATGCATACCCTGCCCTGGGGACCATCTTTCTCTGGCGAACCGTCGTCGAGACCGACCGTGGCTGGCGGGTCATGCGGGCACACCGCTTCAGTGACAAACCAGTAGCCGACTGGCGGGCCGACCGGGTCGCCAAAACCGACGACGAATGGGTGCGACGGGCGATGGAGTTACCGGAGGTAAAGTCCTACCGCTGGTTTGCAGGCGGGCGTCTGCGGGCAACGCATACGACCAGGGACAGCCTGCACATCGTGGAATTTCACGACATGCGATACGGCTGGCCCATCGAGAGCACCGAAAGCCTCTGGCCGATGGCGGTCATCTACGACACGGACGGCCAACTGGTCCAGGTCGGGCGCAGTCGCCACCCCAACATGAAAGATCGCGGGCCGATCATCTCACGCGCCTGGGCGGATATCTGGAACCCCTAGTACCCCGTAACAGGTATTTTGTCGACATCTGCTTGCGGCGACGGCTTGTCTGTCAGCGTCAGAAAAACGATGGCATATTCAGCGAATATGCCATCGTTTTTCTTCCTTGCATCCAAACCGCCGGCGTATCGCACCTATCCGCCAAACTCCCTGTTACAGAGTACTGGAGCGTCCTTAAATAAACTTTATTTTTCATCTATAACCACCTTTACAATACACTGTTACAAAGCCAAAAATATCTTCCTCCCCAAGCCATTTCCTAACCAGGTCTTGTAGCTATTAACTTCGTTGGACCTCTGCGATTGCAATGCGCCGGCAAACTACAATGTGATAGAGGTGTCTAACACCTTGTCGGGGTCACCAATCCCCGGCAGAAAGGCCAGAACCATGTTTTCCAGGGCATTGGTTGCGGCGGGCGTCGTCCTGCTGGCTTGCCCTTTGGTAGTCTTCGCTGAGGACGAGTCCGTCGAAACACACATCCAGCAAATCCAATTAGCCACCGAACCTTCCGTCGCCGTCTCCGCATATGTCGAGGGGTTGCTCGCAGACCGCGACAACCTTCGCCTGCGCGAAGTTTATGTGCGCAAAATGGTGGGTTTCGGCATGGCGGAAATGGCCTATGAACAGGCCAAAACAGTCGTCGAACGCAATGCAGGCAACGGCCTGGCCTGGGGCGTTGTGGCATTCGGCAAGGCCGCTCGCGGCGAAATGACCGAGGCGGTTACTGACATAAGCAAGGCCGTTGCGGTATCGCCGCAAGAGAACTTCATATTGCACACGGCCGGGCAGATGGCAGCTTGGTTCGACAGCCAGGCCGATCCAGCTTCCGTACCAGCCACGACTCGTGAGCAATTAAAAACGATTCGTGAAAAGCACGGCAGCAGCGATGCGTACCAGGCCGGCTACAAACAGGCCACCGAAGAACTGGCCGATCTGGAAAGTGCCGAACAAAAGCCAACAACTCAACCGGCTCGAACCGACGTATATGTTCCGGTACAGAGCGACACGGTGGTGTACACGAGCGAACCAGAGTATACGAACAGCTTGTTCATCTACTACCATTACGAGCGCCCGTACGGATACTACTATCCATACTATGGATACTACCCCTACTACTGGTATCCGTATCGCTCGGCCTTCTTCTTTGACGGACGAAATGGCCACCGCAGGCACAGACGCGGCGGAAAAGATTTTCGTCGCGGCAGAGGTCGCGACAAAGAACGGCCGGAACTGCATGGCCGAAAAGGGCGAGGCGGGAAGGATGGAAGCTTTCGCGATAATCGAGACCGTCCCAACAGAAAGTCTTCGCTCGACAAAAAGACTCGAGGCTTGAGGGGTGACCGGGGCAGTCGAAACACCCGGTCGGCACGTGCCCCCACCCAGCGGACCAGGTCCGTCAGGGGCGTGCGGGATGGGCGAGGCGTCAACCGATCACGCGGCACACGAGCCCGAACAGGCCGAAAC
>SDBV01000580.1_pt1 | contig 52836 bp, 45 predicted proteins | sample 2277081 | NCBI WGS metagenome assembly SDBV01 (sample SAMN10402039, study PRJNA504765) | marine sediment metagenome | isolation source: marine sediment core GS10_PC15, 223 cmbsf | place: Arctic Ocean: Southern Knipovich Ridge | collected 2010
CCTCGGGTCCATCACTTGCGTATGATGCACCATTACTGGTAAAAAACATTCCTTCTTTTCCCCGTCTTCCGGAAATAATGGCAATAGCGCCTTCTTCTTTCACAAATTTTGACAATTTTTGATTGAAAGCCCTTCTTGCACGATATTCTGCAATACGTTCAGGGGTATATCGAGAACTGGAGGATAACTGCTGTTTTCCGCGTTCTTCCATCTCTTCTTCGGTATACCGGCGGGCATTGGCTTCCCATGAGTTGTCGATATTGGTGATACTGGTAATTAGTACAATCTTTCCCAGGAGATTTCCCTTGTAGGACTCAAGTTCTTCCTCTGAGGATGCTTCCATCATAACCACTTCGGCTTTTACCTCACCGTTTGTTCCAGGGGTCCAGGCTTTGGCCATTCCAATCAATGGCTGATAGTAAGGAGCAGTCATAGCCACATAAACCCGGTTGGCTTCCCAGCCTTTACCAAACTCACCCCATTTTTCCAGATTTGCATTTGCGAGGCCCCATCCGGTCATTTCATCGCGTGCCCATTCACTGGCATTTTTCAATCCGGTTGACCCGGTAAGCCGGGGGCCGGATACATCGGTTAAATGAAAGGCAATATCCATAACTTTGGAATTTTGAAGACCTTCCTTCTTAATGTTATAGATCATGTCAAGATCCACAGGTTCCTGTGCAAATGCAAAACCGTTGACAAGAATAAAAAGAACTAAGAATGGGACACAATACTTTTTCATGATGGTAAGAATTAGGTTATAGTACTTTAAATGTATTCAAATTTTATAAAAAGGAAGTTCATTCCTATACATTTGGGGAAAAAATAGTGTGAATGGTAGTAGCGAAACATAAAGCAGGATTTGTGAGTATAGTAGGAAAACCCAACGTTGGAAAATCTACCCTGATGAACCGACTGGTAGGGGAACGTTTGTCAATCATCACCTCAAAAGCCCAAACGACCCGTCATCGGATTATGGGAATTATTTCAGGTGATGATTTCCAGGTCGTTTATTCTGATACACCCGGCATGATAAAACCAGCCTATCAACTGCAAAAAAGTATGATGAGCTTTGTAAACATCGCCATTGAAGATGCTGACATCCTGTTACTTGTAACCGATTTTTTTGACCGGTACGATGAAGAACTCCTGGATAAACTCAGGAAATTATCGCAACCCATTATCCTTGTTCTCAATAAAGTAGACCTGGATAAAGGGGGTCAGACAGAGAAGAAAATTGAGGAATGGAAGTCGAAGTTGGATTTAGCTGAAATCATCCCTACTTCCGCATTGGAAGGCCATGGTGTTGAAAAAGTGTTTGACACTATTCTTGATTTGCTGCCCGTCCACCCTGCCTATTTTCCAAAAGATACACTAACAGACAAACCTGAAAAGTTCTTTGCTTCTGAAATTGTCCGCGAAAAAATCTTTTTACATTACAAAAAAGAGGTTCCATACAGTACGGAAGTTGAGATCGAAACATTCCAGGAATCCGAAGACATTATCCATATACGTGCATTAATATATGTGGAACGTAAAAGCCAGAAAGGAATAATTATTGGGAAAAAAGGTGAAGCCCTCAAGCGTATTGGTACGGAAGCAAGAATAGATATGGAAACATTTTTTGGTAAAAAGGTATTCCTGGAGTCTTATGTAAAAGTGGCCAAAGACTGGAGAAAGAAAGAACGATCGTTAAAAGATTTTGGATATAAAAAGTAATGACAGATACCAACCGGGCATTCAAAGCTTTTGAAAGCAATGCGTTGAAAAGTATACTCTATGGAATTCGTATTTACACATTCCCTACCAGATTGAACTGCTTCAGGCGTGCATCAGTTCAGGTATTTATCTATCAAAAACAGGAATAACTTATATTGACTGGGAAGCAACTTCTACCCAAAGTGGCGATTCAATCACGGAAACTTATCTTAATCAAATACACCAGATTATTGATATAGCCCTTCGCTACCATGCCATTGACCCAAATGCTGAGCTATTAGGATATTTCAAGTCTATTTCCGAAAATGACTGGATGGAAATCGAAAACAATCCACCTGATCTTCTTTCTGATTTGCTGAAATAAAGCTCATTTTTGTCAAAATATTTTTATGCAAGATTGAGGCCTATCTAATCATTTTTAAATTATTATTTATTTATATGCAACCTTTTAGTTGCTTTTATAGTATATTTATATGCAACTAAATATTAAATAATGGAAAAGACAATCACTAAAGAACGGTTTTATGCCCATCCGATCGAGCAGGTATGGGAGGCAATTTCAACAGAAGAAGCGATCTCTGCCTGGTTTATCCGGGCTGATTTCAAAGCCGAAAAAGGTTATCAATACAAATTTACTCGTGAATCAACGGTGATATCAGGTGAAATTCTTGAAGCAAGTCCTGTGACACGTTTGGTATACACATGGGTGGTTAGCGGAACTGAAGCTGTAACTACGGTATCGTGGAACCTGCGATCGAAGGATGGAGGAACAGTTTTGAGCATTGAGCATACGGGTATTGAAAATTACCCTGATAGCGCCATCCCTAAAATGTTTGAATCATTTTCATCCGGATGGACAAGTTGTATGGATGAATTAATGAAACATCTGAACAATGAAACAAAATCAGTCAGCAAATAATATCTTCAAAGCAATAGCAGACCCAACCCGGCGTGAAATTTTTTACCTGCTGGTAGCTGCAACTACAGCATTATCGATCAATTCGATTGCCAGTAGTTTCGTTCATAGCCGGCAGGCAATAACCAAACACATAGAGGTACTTAGTAATGCCGGGTTGGTTCAAATTGAAAAAAAAGGAAGGGAAAAGTACTGTTTCCCCAATCCTAAACCTCTCAAAGAAGTACACGATTGGCTGTCAACTTACCAGCGATTTTGGGATTCCAGGTTGGATATGCTTGAAAATTTCCTTGGTGGCATCAGGTAATTGCACATAATCTAACTGCCTTTCTATATTTTTGCAGCGATAAAATATTTTTTATGGCAAATGTAGTTGCAATAGTAGGCAGACCAAATGTTGGTAAATCAACTTTTTTTAACAGGCTTGTAGAAAGACGGGCTGCAATTATGGATAATACCAGTGGAGTAACCCGCGACAGGCATTATGGTGTTGGTGAGTGGATAGGCAAAAAATTTACTGTTGTAGATACAGGCGGATATGTTGTCGGTTCAACAGACAAATTTGAAGGCGCAATCCGGGAACAGGTTGGTATAGCTCTGGAAGAAGCCTCGGTGATCATATTTATGGTCGATTGTGCCGACGGTTTAACCGGCCTTGACAGTGACTTTGCATCCGTACTTCGTGCTACAAAAAAACCTGTTTATATCGCCGCCAATAAAGCGGACAACCAGGAAAGGGCACTGATGGCCAATGAATTCTATGCTATGGGGTTTGAGAACATATTTACGTTATCATCGACCAGTGGCAGTGGAACCGGTGAACTTTTGGATGCCGTGGTATCCCATTTCCCTAAAGAAACTTATGAAAAAATTGATGATACCCCGCGAATATCAATCCTGGGCCGACCTAATGTTGGAAAATCCTCTTTCCTTAATGTACTACTGGGGAAGGAACGTGCTATAGTAACCGATGAAGCAGGTACCACAAGGGACGCAATCGATACCCACTATACCGCATATAATAAAAACTTTATTCTTACGGATACAGCCGGAATTCGTAAAAAGTCCAGGGTTAAAGACAACATTGAATTTTACTCGGTGATGCGTTCTATTCAGGCAATGGAAAACAGTGATGTTTGCATTGTATTGCTGGATGCTGAACTCGGGATGGAAGCCCAGGATGTAAATATCATTTCCCTTGCACATAGGTACGGTAAAGGGATTTTGATCATGGTTAACAAATGGGACCTGATAGAGAAAGATAGTAAGAGTACGGAGAAATTTAAATCCGAAATCAAGAGGAAACTAGGTGAGATGGACTATATCCCGGTAATATTTTCATCCGTTGTGAAAAAACAACGAATATTTCAGGTAATTGAGAGAGCAATCAAAATATTCGAAAATCGGACAAAAAAAATATCCACCTCCAAATTAAATGATGCGCTCTTACCAGAAATTGAACGATATCCTCCACCTTCCTACAAAGGAAAATATATCAAGATAAAGTACATTACCCAACTTCCAACACATACTCCCGCATTTGCATTTTTCTGTAACCTGCCCCAGTATATCAAACATTCCTACGAACGGTTTATTGAAAATAAGCTCCGTGGGTACTTTGACTTTGAGGGTGTCCCTATCAAAGTATTTTTTAGAAAAAAATAACAAATAATTTTGAGTTTTTTGATTAATCCACCATCTTTAGGAAGTGTTAATAACAAAAAACTAAAATATTACGCCTAACCTAAACCTAACCACAACCCGCAGTAATGCGGGTTTTTTTATTTGTCAGTTTATAAACAGCCCCGTAATCAAATTTATTCCAAACAATTAATTATGATTGCGAAATAATACAATGATATCAGATAACATTTCCCCGGTCCTCAAAAATTATATCCCTCCCGGAGCCCTTGAGCATTGCCTCTTACTGTACCAAAAACATCCTTTTAAATTTAAAATCACATCCAACCGTAGATCAAAAGCCGGTGATTATAAGCATATTCCTAAAAAAGATTCGCACCATATATCGGTAAACGGTGGTTTAAATATGTATGCATTTTTAATAACATACATACATGAAGTAGCCCATCTACATACCTTTCTGACTCATGGAAATAGAGTTAAACCGCATGGTTGGGAGTGGAAGTCAACATTTCAACAATTAATGCTCCCTACGCTACATCCTGAGGTATTCCCTGATGACATTCTTAAGGTACTGGCCAGGCACCTTAAAAACCCTAAGGCTTCCACACATTCCGATCCACTACTGGTACAGGCATTGCGTGCCCATTCAACAAAGAATGAAGATAATCTCCAAACACTGATTTCTCTTATCCCGGGAGAAAAATTCCTGTTCAATAAAAAACAATTTACACGAATGGGTAAAAAACGGACGCGGGTTCTTTGCGAAGAAGTACTGACAGGAAAAAAATACCTGATATCCGGGATCGCATTAGTAAAGCTCATTAATAGTCACTAGTGTAACAGGCAAGATTATCCCGGATTGCTTATTTTCGTTAATTAAATTCTATCGCAATACACTTTTGAGATTACTTACTGTCATATTAATTATTATTCCAACCTTGTGTTTCGCTCAAACGCCTATGTTTACCTGGAAGCGGGGTGCTAATCTAATATCCCAGTCTGGGATATATGGAAAAATGGGAGAAGAAAATCCGGAAAACAACCCGGGATCAAGAACCGATGCAGCAGGATGGGTTGATCCTGATGGAAATTTATGGCTATTTGGAGGTTCAGGTATCGATAAATCAGGAGAAAAAGGGCATTTAAATGATCTCTGGAAGTACAATATAATGACTGGGAATTGGGTATGGGAAAGTGGTTCTGACAAAGTTCAGACATTGGGTGGAGTTTACGGAACAGCAGGGACGGGCACAGGCTCTACATTCCCTGGTGCCCGTTGGGGCGCTAAAAGCTGGATTGACAGTAATGCTAATTTATGGCTTTTCGGTGGTTGGGGGATTGATAGTCATGATGAGGAAGGCCATTTGAACGATTTATGGAAATATGAAACAGCAACAGGCAATTGGATCTGGATGGGTGGTAGTAACAGGCATGATGATCCGGGGATCATGGGGGCTCAAGGGATAGCCTCGACAACAAATTTCCCCGGCCCAAGTATGGAGGAATTAAGCTGGAATACATCATCAGGGGTTTTCTGGTTATTTGGTGGTGGTGCAAATTATTTGGGAAATATGATCCCAATAATAATACCTGGACATGGTGGTTAAGCACTGACAAAAATCTTGGACCAGGTTCGGCCTTCTATGGTACAATGGGAAAAGCCGGTAAATCCAATGTACCCGGTATGCGAATGGGTGGTGTTAGCTGGACGGACAATAATGAGAACCTCTGGTTGTTCGGCGGGTCCGGCATTGATGACCAAGGAAATACAGGCCTGCTAAACGATCTGTGGATGTACAATACCACATCTTTTGAATGGACCTGGGTTGGTGGAAGTAAGATGCAAGGTCCCTCTGGTAAATATGGCTCAAAGGGTATACCTTCAATCGAAAATGCTCCCGGAGGGTGTGTGGATGCGGTTGGATGGACCGATAAGGAAAATAATTTATGGTTATTTAGTGGCAGGGGGCTTGATAAAACAGGAACCTCCAGGTTTTTAAATGACCTTTGGAAATATGATATTAAAAATGGTACCTGGACCTGGTTACGTGGAAGTGACATCGGTGATGTCATTGGTAATTATGGAGTGAAAGGTCAAATTAACCAGGGAACCATACCGGGAGTACGTGCCCGATCCATCGGATGGGCGGATCCCGAAGGAAATTTGTGGTTCTTTGGCGGGGCTGGATATGACGGTGAAGGAAATACCGGGAAAATTAACGATCTGTGGCAGATTTCATTTGCGAATTTGGTTACCCGCGTCAATAAAATTGATTTGAAACCAGTTACAATATTTCCAAACCCCGCGCAAAACTATCTTCAGGTCACCGTTAATAGCGGCTGCAAAATCAGGGAAATCAATATTTATGACCTTTCCGGTAAATCAATGAATCTCTCAACAAGGATAATCCGAGACGAAAACGGACTTTTAATTGATGTAGATCCTTTGCAATCGGGAATGTACATTCTTCAACTTATCAAAGGAGATAGGATATACCGTGTTAAGTTTTTAAAAAGGTAAGTTGAAAAGAAGGTCGGCTTGAAAGCCAACGGAAAATTATTTCAAAATCAGCAATATTCTCTATTTTTTCTTGCTCAAATCCCAGTAATTTGGTTCCGCTTCGGTCGTAAGCTGGTTCCAATAATCAGGAGTTACGTGCTGGCCCTCAAACGTTCGTAACCTACGCTGGTAAACCATTACAATAGGATTGAAGGTTATATCGGTAACCCCTACCATCCATGTTGGAGGCAGAAATTCAGGTTCTTTTGGTTCTTCTGTCTCTTTAGGTTCCTCGCCTTCCACCAGGGGTGGCGCCGGTACGGGTTTGGGAGGCATTTCTTCAGAAAGAACCTCATAACCATTATGTTCCAATAATTTAGTCAGGAAGTCCTTACGGTCTTCACTTGCCGCATCGTCAACCAATCGAACCCTGATTTCACCAATTTCTTTTTCAATATGCTTTCCTTTATTAATAAACGCCATAGTAAAAAATAATTAATGAATGAAAGAAAATACAAGACCTCCTAAATCCACAATGTGATCAAAGACAACACCAAAGAATCCTGTGACTATGATACCCAACACGCAAAGAACCAAACTTAATTTCATAGCCCAATTACTTTGAAAGGCAGGAATCGGATTTTCTGATTTATCTATAAACATTGCTTTTATTATCAGCAGGTAATAATATAGTGAAATGATGGTATTCAAAACTGCAATTAATACCAGGATATAGTATCCTTTTTCAGCAGCAGCGGCAAATAAGAAAAACTTTCCGAAGAATCCTGCCAGTGGAGGTATTCCCGCCAATGAAAACATCGCCAGCATCATAACCAGACTAAGCTTCGGATTTGTCTTGTAAAAACCTTTGTAGTCGTCAATTGATTCTTTACCTGTTTCCGATGAAATTGTTGCCGCTACACCGAAAGCACCAAGATTGGAAAACATATAAACCAATACAAAATATACAACTGTGCCTATTCCAAATGCCGAGTTGTCAAGCACTCCAAGCATAATAAATCCTGCCTGGGCAATGGATGAAAAGGCTAGAAATCTTTTGATGTTGCGTTGTCGTATTGCAAACAAGTTACCAATGGTGATTGTAAGAATTATGATAATGTAAATCAGTGGATCCCAATATTCATTTAAGGCTCCGAATACTGTATTTAATACAATTAGCATAATAAAAACTGCAGCTCCCTTTGAAACTACCGACAAATAAGAAGTAACATTAATTGGTGATCCTTCATACACATCCGCCGCCCATAAATGGAATGGTACAAGCGATATTTTAAAACTCAATCCAGTAAAAAACAAAATAAGGCCTAGTATCGACAATGCTGAAGTGTCTATCGCCTGCATGACATCTGCAAAATATAATGATCCGGCAACGCCGTAAACAAGGGTTATTCCAAATAACAGTATTCCTGACGAGAACGAAGCAAGAAGTATAAATTTTATCCCTGCTTCTGCTGACTTACTTTTTTTACTCTCGTATGCAGCAAGAGCAGCTAGTGGAATTGTAGCTAGCTCGAGGCCCAGGTAAAACATGATGAAATGGGTTGAAGATATCATATATCCCATTCCAATAAGGGTTGATAAAAGCAGAATAATAAATTCGCCGGATCGATATTTCTGATCACCCTGACCCAGCCAACCCCATGCCTGTAATAATACAAGTAATGTTGCAAAATTCAGAATGGATTTCATTGCCACCTGCATAGGCCCTGTATAGTACATTCCGCCAAACAGGGAACCAGATGATGCGGGGATAAAACCAGCTATTGTAACCAGTAATACCAGAAATAAAGAAAACCCATAAAACCCTTTCCGGTTTTCCTTATCAAAAGCTATATCGGCAATAAGTATCAGCACCAGCGCTACTATCAAAAGCAGCTCATTTCGCATTAATAAAATGTCAGTAAAACTCATTTTATTGCTTTTCTAAATTCGTTAATTCAACCTCAACATTATTGGCTCCAAACTATCAATAATCATTTCACTCAACCACAGTGGCATTGTACCAATGGCTGTTATAAAAATGATCAAGGTAATAACCGCCAGTTTTTCGTGCCACGCAGCATCGGTAAGTTCTTTATAAGAGTCGTCCTTTAATTCACCCATCAGCATTTTACCAACAACACGTAAAACATATACCGCCGCTACTACAATGGAGGAGACAGCGATAATGGTAAACACCCTGTGGAATGTATCAGGATGGCTAAATGCACCAATAAATATTGCCAGCTCAGCTACAAATCCACTAAATCCGGGAAGTCCAAGTGAAGCTAAACCTGCTATAACATAGGCGGCCGACAGAAACGGCATCACTTTCATCAGCCCACGCATTTCACTCACAATCCGTGTGTGGGTTTTGCCATAGATCATGCCGATCAATGCAAAGAAAAGGGCAGTGATCAACCCATGCGATATCATTTGTAAAACGGCTCCATTAAGTGCCGTTTTGGTGAGCATTAGCAAAGCAAACAAAATCAACCCAACATGACTAACTGAGGAATATGCATTAATGTATTTCAAATCTTTTTGCATAACGGCACTTAATGCACCATATATAACACCTATACCCACAAACACAAGGAAGAAATCAGCCATTGCAATTGCGGCATCGGGTAAGAGGTATAATCCTACTTTTAGAACTCCATAGCCACCCAGTTTCATCAAAACCCCGGCGTGAAGCATTGATACGGCTGTTGGCGCTGAAGCATGACCATCAGGAGACCATGTATGGAATGGGAACAAAGCACTGATTACCCCAAATCCAATAAATATAAACGGGAAAAAGAACTTTTGTACATCAACAGGAATATTGACTTTTGATATTTCAAGTATATTGAATGTGAGTGCACCTCCTTCGGGAGCAGAATTAAAATAGATCCCTAATATGCCAACAATAAGTATAGCCGAGGCACCCATCAACATAAGTGTAAGTTTCATGGCCGAGTATTCTTTGGGGCCTGTTCCCCAGATGCCAATGAGTAAATACATGGGGATCACAGCTACTTCGAAAAACAGGAATAATGTGAAAAGATCCAGTGAAATAAAGAATCCAAATACACCACCTGCGAGTAGAATCAACCACATAAAAAATTCTTTTGCAAGGTCTTTCATCAACCAGGAGGCAAATACTCCTGAAAAAATGATGACCCCGGTCAACACAATCAATCCTACCGATATGCCATCCACTCCTACAGTATAATGGATATTGAGCGATTCATACCAGGTGTAATCTTGGTAAAAAAGGACTTCCGCAACATTCCCTGCTTTTCGTTCTGCACTGTATGCAAACCATAGCCAAAAAGTCATCAGAAGCTGAATTGTCATCCCAATCGCTGATACTATGCGCGCCTTCATGGCATCCTTCACCACAACAATACCGATCAGGGTAATGAGTGGAATGATTATCAAAAGGTTTAGATTATACATAACATCAATTAATTCGATTGATTAAAGAGAAAAATCAGTGTGAAAATCAATACCCCTGCAAGAAACATATAGGCATATTGATGAACATTTCCCGATTGTAACTTTCGGATCCGATAGGAAACTGCAACAGTAACATTTCCTGTCAGATTCATAAATCCATCGACAAACTTCTTGTCAAACCAGGCGATGGTACCCGCTATATATTTAAATATTATAGTTTTGGTGATATAGATATATATTTCATCGATATAGAACTTATTCAATGTTAACCTGTAGAACCCACCAATAGAAGCTGCCAGTTTTTGAGATCTATCACTTTCTTTTTTATAAAGTGCATAGGCAATGAATATTCCTGCCAATGCTATTCCAACAGAAGCCAGGGCTATATTCCAGTGAAAATGTGTTTCGAATGGGATTCCATCCGAAGTGACAAGTTCTGAAAATGGTAAAAATCCGGCAAAGACAGCGCCAATTGCAAGGATCATCAATGGGATTGTCATTGATAAAGGGGATTCATGCACATTTTCATTCGCCGAATCTTTGTTCCAGAATACATTGAAATACAACCTGAACATATAGAATGCAGTTAATCCGGCTACCAGGTATTCAACTACGAAGAAAAGCATATTTGATTGATACGCTGCTACAAGAATTTCGTCTTTACTGAAGAATCCAGAGAATGGAGGTATTCCTGATATTGCCAGTGTGGCAATAAGGAAAGTTATATGCGTTATTGGTAATTTCTTTCGAAGCCCCCCCATGTCTTTCATATAATTGCTATGCACGGCATGTATAATAGAGCCTGCACCCAGGAATAATAGTGCTTTGAAGAACGCGTGTGTAAACAGGTGGAACATTGATGCTGTAAAGCCAAGACCTTCTGCTCCTCCATATCCGGCAACGCCTAATGCCAGCATCATATAGCCTATTTGGGAGATTGTAGAATATGCCAGGATCTTTTTAATGTCCGTTTGAACAATGGCAATTATTGCTGCAAACAATGAAGTAAATGCTCCAACATATGCTACTACTTCAAGGGCTTCAGGTGCTCCAATGGCATAAACAGGAAACATCCTGGCAACAAGATAGACACCTGCTACCACCATAGTAGCAGCATGGATAAGTGCTGAAACAGGTGTTGGGCCTTCCATTGCATCCGGTAACCATATATGAAACGGAAACATAGCTGATTTACCTGCACCTCCAATAAACATTAATACCATCGCCACTGTAAGTGTGGAGAATCCCAGGAATGTACCTCCCATGGGTTGAGCAAGAGCAGGCCCATCCAATGCCGTAACCTCAAGAAAATTGAAGGTGCCTGTGTGGTAAGAGAACAACAAAATGCCAATAAGGAATGCCATATCTGCAAATCGAGTAACAATGAAAGCTTTTTTTGCCGCTGCAATAGCCGACGGTTTTCTGAAATAGTAACCAATAAGTAAATAGGATGAAATTCCAACCAACTCCCAGAAAATATAAATCTGTATGAGGTTAGTAGCCAATACAAGCCCAATCATCGCAAATGAGAACAAGGAAAGGAAAGTGAAATAACGGGCATAGCCTCCTTCACCTTTCATATATCCAGTACTATAAATATGCACCATGAAAGAAACAGTGGATACTACTACCAGCATCATTATGGATATTGAATCCAGTAATAGCCCAAAATCAACCGTAAGTGTATCCGTAAATCTTATCCAGGTCCCAATTGGTATTATGAACGAGTTTGCTGCTTCTGATTGGCTTAAAAAGAAATACTGGAATGCAGCCCAATAGGACAAAAGCGTGGTGACAGCAATAGCTCCAATTGAAATGCCGGCTGATATATTGGCTTTCAACTTGCCGTGTAGCACTCCTGTAATTAGAAACGCTACAAAAGGTAAAACCAGGATCCATATTGTATATTGATAATTTTCCATAGTGATATCAATATTTCATTTCATTTACTTCATCCACATCAATGGATTTAATATTTCTGTACAAGTTGATAAATATTGCAATTGCCACAGCTGCTTCCGCTGCTGCAATCCCGATCACAAACAGTGTAAAAAAATGACCTTCAAGATGTTCGGGGAACATATATTTGTTGATTGCAACAAAATTTATATTCACCGCATTAAGGATAAGTTCAATGCTGATCAACATATGAATCATGTTTCTTCTTGTAAGAAAGCCATAGACACCGGTAAAAAACAAGATTGTACTCAGAATCAAAATATGTGATAAAGGAATACTTTCAATCATGATCCACTTTTTTTACTCGTTTTGCAATAACAATAGCTGCAATCATGGCAGCCAGCAACAATATACTTATGACTTCAAACGGAAGCACATAACCATACTTTTCGTAACTCAACAATGCATTTCCAATATCTTTAACCGTAATTTCTTCTCCACCTCCAGAACCAATTTTGAATAAATGACCATAAATAATACTTATTAAAACACCTGCTCCAATAATTGAAGCTAAAGCCGACAATACGGTTTCCAAAGGTGAAACAACCTGAAGTTTCTCATTAATGTGGCTGGTAAGTAAAATAGAGAAAATAATTAATACCAGGATTCCACCCATGTAAACTACTATTTGTACCGCGGCAAGAAACATATAATCCATCACGATAAAAAAAATCGCTACTCCAATCAGGACAACAAGTAGGTAAATGGCTGAACGCAACAGTTTTGTAGAGGTAACTGCCATTATAGCAAAAACTACCATGAAGGCTGCAGCGAAATAGAAAGAAATTGTAAATACAGACATTACCGAACCCCCTCCATAAGTTTAGACCCTGGTTTGTTGAGAACTTTGGTAAGCTCTGATCTGTCGAAAACAGCGTGCTCAAAATCCTGCGACATTTTAATCGCATCTGTTGGGCAGGAAAGAATACACAGGTTACAAAAGGTGCACATTGAGAGATGATAGACGAACTTATCAATAACTTTTTTCTTTTTTCCATCCACTTCAATTCGCTTAGAAATGATTTCAATGGTACCATTCGGGCAGGCTACTTCGCAAGCCGAACATCCGGTGCATCGATGATCGTTATCCTCATTATGCGTTAGCACAACTTCCCCCCGAAACATATCGAACATTTTGAGAGTTTCCCTGTTTTCAGGATATTGTTGGGTGATAATTTCTTTGGGATGAGAAATGTAATGACCTGTAATTGCCATTCCTTTTACAAGCGTACCCAGGCCTTCAAATATCTGCTTAATATAATTAAAAACTGCTCCCATAATCTAAAAATGCCAGCCCATTAAAACAATGAATGCCATAACGATAATATTTATTAAGTTGATTGGAAGCAGGTATTTCCATTCCAATGTAAGTAACTGATCTATCCGGAGTCTCGGAAAGGTCCATTTAAACCACATCATCATGAATATCAGGAACATCACTTTCCCAAAAAACCAGAAAATGGGAGGAACGAAATCCATAACCGCATTAAATCCTTCCCAGGCTCCAATATGAAATGGCATCCATCCGCCTAAAAATACGGTGGCTCCGATTCCTGCAATGATAAACATATTCACAAATTCTGCGAGGAAGAAAAATGCGAATTTTAAACCCGAGTATTCGGTATGAAATCCCGCCGTTAATTCCGATTCGGCTTCGGGTAAGTCAAATGGGCCCCTGTTTGCTTCGGCAGTACCCGCAATCATAAAAATGATGAAAGCGATTACTGCCGGTATGTGACCTCTGAAAATCCACCAGCCCGCTTCCTGGCTTGCAATGATCTCGGAAAATTGAAGACTGCCGGCTAAAACCACAATGGTAAGCAATGACAATCCGACAGAAAGTTCATAACTCACTACTTGTGCACCGCTACGCATGGCCCCAATCAAAGAATACTTATTGTCGCTCGACCATCCCGCGATAAGAATGCCAATTACACCAATTGAAGAAACGGCCGTCAGGTATAAGATCCCAATATCAAAATCCAATGCATGCAATCCTTTGGCAAATGGCAATGCCCCAAGTGCCATAAACGATGATAGAATAATTATAAAGGGAGCAAGGTTAAACAAAAACTTATCTGCATTTTTTGTCACCAATGGCTCTTTGAAAATCAATTTTATTGCATCCGCAGCTGTTTGTGCTATCCCATACCAACCTACACGCATGGGGCCCAGACGTAGTTGGAAAAATGCAGCAACTTTTCGCTCCGCATACACCAGGAGGAGACCAAGGATCGTAAACAAGATCATAAATGCAAATGCAATGATCACAAATTCGATGATGGTTGTAGCGGTGGGCGACAGACTGGCACTTAGGCTATTATGAATTGACTCTGTCAGGCCGGTAAAATCGTATATATCCATGTTTATCTGTCTATATCGGGTATTACCAGGTCCAGGGTTGACATAATCGTCACCAGGTCAGCGATTTTTCCACCTTTAGCAATATGATTTAGTGCTGAAAGATTTGAGAAGCCAGGTGAACGAAATTTTAACCTATACGGGTTCTTGCCTCCTTCACTTATGATATACACTCCGAATTCACCTCTCGCAGTTTCTACTTTTTGATAATACTCCCCTTTGGGCAATTTTATAACAGCTTTTGTCTTTGCCTTATACTCACCTTCCGGAATATTATCAATCAGCTGTTCAATGATTGACATTGACTCCCACATTTCATTTATGCGTACCTTATATCTTGCAAATGAATCCCCTACTGTATCGAGCACTTCTTTGAATTGCACCTGTGGATACGCGCTATACGGATTATGCTTTCGCACGTCATTTGAAAAACCTGAAGCCCTGCCGACAGGTCCTGTTACACCAAAGGATATGGCATCTTCTTTTGTCAAAATGCCTACACCCTCCGTTCGCAGCCGGAATATTACATTGTCGGAAAGCAATTGATCATATTCGGGTAGCTTCTTTTTAAAATGCTCAATAAACTCTTTGGTCCTGTTTTGAAAATTCGGATGAATATCAAACATTAATCCACCAGGCATATTATAACTCATCGTGAGACGGGCGCCACAGGTCTCCTCAAAAATATCGTTGATCAACTCCCTGTCGCGGAAACCATAGAGAAAAGTTGTGATCGCCCCCAGGTCCATGCCCATTACCCCCCACCACAATTGATGAGAAGAAAGCCTCGTGAGCTCGGATATAATGGTCCTTATTACCTTCACCCGCTCAGGAATTTCTACCTCCAGCCCCTGTTCCACTGCAAGTGCAACAGCTTCGTTGTTCATATGAGACGACAGGTAATCCATGCGGTCTGTAAGATGAATTATCTGTGGGTAAGTATCCTTCTCGCACATTTTCTCAATGCTACGATGGATGTATCCCAAATGGGGTTCAACTTTTATTACTTTCTCTCCTTCCAGCGTAAGTAGCAACCGAAGCACACCATGTGTAGAAGGGTGCTGTGGACCCATATTAATGAAATACTCCTGGGTCTCAAGTTCTTTGGATTTAGATGATGTTACAGGTACCGGTTCTTCCATATGCTTATAGCTCCACTATATTTACTTCATCCACATAATCTTTTCGCAGGGGGTATCCTTCCCAATCGTCATCCAGAAATATACGACGAAGATCAGGATGATTCTTAAAAACAATTCCGAATAAGTCATACACTTCCCGCTCATGAAATTCTGCAGTCCGCCAGATATCTGATACCGTTTCTATTTCAGGCTTTTCCCGGGTATCTATTTTCGCTTTTATAACTACACTATGTTTTAACTGAGTGGATTTGAAATGATAAACTACCATCATATAATCAGGCCAGTCCACACCGGTCAGGCAGAACAAAAAATCAAACTGAAAATCCGGGGAGGTTCTAAGTTCTTTTGCAAGATCGTAAAACTTTTCCGAAGGGATAGTGACATTCAGAAATCCACCGGTTTCCTCGAATTCCGCTTCGGGGAGTTTTGACTGAATTTTTTCCTGCAATTGTTGGTTGTCCATTATCAGCTCTATTTAAAATCCTCCAAAGGTTTCCTTGGCCTGGAAATTGATTCTTTCTTTATCTTTTTCTGAAGTTCAAGAATTCCATTGAGCAATGCTTCCGGTCGAGGCGGGCAACCCGGTACGTACACATCAACAGGGATAACATGGTCGGCACCTTTTACAACCGAATAAGTATTGTAGTAAAAAGGCCCTCCTGAAATAGCACAAGCACCCATTGCAATCACATATTTGGGTTCTGCCATTTGGTCGTACAACCTTTTCAATACAGGTGCCATCTTATTTACAATGGTTCCGGCGATCACAATGAGGTCTGCCTGACGTGGAGTAGCCCGTGCTACTTCCGTACCAAACCGTGACCAGTCGTGCCTTGATGCCCCGGTTGACATCATTTCAATTGCGCAGCAGGAAGTTGCGAAAGTAAGTGGCCATAAGGAGTTTGCCCTTGACCAGTTAATGATGGCATCGATGGAGGATACAACAATATTGGTACTACCCATTTCTGTAACCTGGCCAGGGAAATCCTTCAATAACTCATGTTTTTGCTGGTCTCGATTTTGATTCTCCATTGTTAATCCCATTTTAAAGCATCCTTCTTCCATGCATAAAGAAGCCCCAGCCCCAGAATAACGAGGAAGATTAAAATTTCAATAAACGCTACCGCACCCATGCTCTTCATTACGACTGCCCATGGAAATAAAAATACAGTTTCTACGTCGAATATCAGAAAAATAATCGCAAACAGGTAGTATCCAACCTTGAACTGGACATAAGACGAACCTTGTGTAGGTATCCCACATTCATAAGACTCTTCTTTTGCCTTGTTTTTTGATTTTGGTGCTACAATCCAGCTGAGGATCATACCCATTCCAACGATGAAAACCGAACTGAGAAAAAAGAGGATCAATGCATTTTTATCCATTACGCTTAGGGGTCATAAAATTGGCGTTGAAAATACGCAAAAATTCATTAAATCTACCTTCTTTCATCCTTATAAAAATAAATGTGGATGTTTTTACGGTGGCAAAAGTACATTTGAAACACAACCCTTTGTATGATTTCTATTTTTGACTTAGGTGATTAATATCATGTCCATTTTTTTTGAATGTAAAAACCTGCTTTTAAATCCGTTTATAATTCAAATCCTGTCAATGCTTTCATATACAGCGCACGTTCATAGGCTCCTGGATTCGTTACATTTTGCTGGCTCATACTGCCTCGCATCTGTTTTACTGATTCATACTCGTTGTCTTCCATCCATTCGCGAATCTCCTTCTCAATCTTAGGGATTCTTGAAATACCTTTTTTAAGTAAAACTGAATTCAGCATTGCTACATTCGCGCCAACCATCATTACTTTAATGACATCCAGCCCGGTATGGATACCCGATGTGGCAGCCATGTCGGTTTTGAGCCTCCCATATAAGATGGCCAACCAGCGCATTGGCAACCGGAGGTTACTGGGCTTACTCAATATAATGTTGGGCTTAACTTCCAGCGTGTTTAAATCAATATCCGGTTGATAGAATCTATTGAACAACACCAGGGCGTCAGCTCCTCCGTCTACCAGTTTTTTTGCCATGTTGGACATATTTGAGAAATACGGGCTTAGCTTTATTGCCACCGGTATGGTTATGTTTTCTTTAACTGCTTTCAGAATGTCGAGATAATTATCTTCTACTTCTTCCGCCGTTACATCCATTTCTGTCGGAATATTATAAATGTTCAACTCAAGGGCATCGGCTCCTGCTTGTTCTATGAGGTTAGCATATTGCTCCCATCCTCCTGCAGAGTATCCGTTAAGGCTGGCAATGATCGGAATGTTTACTGCAGACTTTGCTTTTGTAATGTGTTCGAGGTAAGCCTCGGGTCCCAGTTTGAATACATCTGGTTCAGGAAAATAACTTAAAGCTTCCGCAAAACTTTCGGTACCTGCCGTCGTATGGTGATGTAATTCATGTTCGTCGAACACGAGTTGCTCCTCAAACAATGAGTAAAGTACTACCGCTGAAGCCCCAAACTCTTCCATTTGTTTGATACGCGTGATATCTTCAGAAAGTGGAGACGCCGAAACCACCAATGGTGATTTCAGTTCCAGTCCCAAATAATTCGTTTTTAAATTCATGACAATAATTTTATATCAAATAATCCAATTCTATTTCGGCTCAAATTCATGATCTGAAAGGTACTTGTAATACTTATACCTCTCATCCGCATTTTCCTGCGCTTTTTGATAATACTCCTTGCCCGCAGCAGGATTGCTTTTTAACAACATTTTGAACCTGTTTTCCATATTCAAATATTCAGAAACCTTAATTTTTGCTGGTTTGCTATCCAAAATGAATGCATTCTTACCTTCTTTTTCAAGATCCGGATTGTAACGGTACAATAGCCACTGCCCACTATCTACAGCTGCTTTCTGATTTTTTAATGGGTTGTTCATGTCTATACCATGTGCAATACAGTGGGAATAAGCAATGATGAGCGAAGGCCCGTCAAAAGCTTCGGCTTCCAAAAATACTTTGAGTGTATGAAGGTCTTTGGCACCCATGGCTACACTTGCCACATATGCATTGCCATACGCCATTGCCATCAGACCCAGGTCTTTCTTCTTATTGGGTTTACCTCCTGCTGCAAATTTTGCCACAGCGCTTGTAGGTGTAGCTTTCGACATCTGACCACCTGTATTACTGTAAACTTCAGTATCGAGTACAAGTATATTTACATTCTTACCGGAAGCGATCACATGGTCAAGGCCACCATAACCAATATCGTAAGCCCAACCATCACCGCCCATTATCCACACACTTTTCTTTACAAGGTAGTCGGCCAGGGATAGCAATCGTTTCGCTTTATCGGAATCCATGGTTTTCAACTTGTCCTTTAGTTGTTTAACCCGGTCCCTCTGAGCATATATTAATTGTTCGTCAGATTGATCAGCTGTAAGTATTTCATCCGCAATTTTCCCCATATCCCCTGCAAATTCTTTCAGAAGTGTGGTTGCCATTTCATTTTGCTGATCAATTGAAAGCCTGAACCCGAGGCCAAACTCTGCATTGTCCTCAAAAAGTGAATTTGCCCATGCAGGACCATATCCATCACTATTCTTAGTCCATGGTGTTGTCGGCAGGTTCCCTCCATAAATCGAGGAACATCCGGTAGCATTTGCAATAATCGTACGGTCACCAAACAATTGTGAAACGAGTTTTACATAAGGTGTTTCACCACAGCCAGAACAAGCACCGGAGAATTCAAACAAAGGCCGCTGCATTTGTTGTTGACCGATGCTGGCAGGATTGATCCTGCTTCTGTCAAAATCAGGCAGATTGTTGAAAAACTCCCAGTTTTCATTTTCATCCACTCCAAGATCCTGGGTAAGAGGAACCATGTTCAAGGCTTTGCGGCTTACGTTTGACTTGTCTTTTACAGGACAGGCCTCTACGCAAACACTACAGCCAGTGCAGTCATAGGGGGAAACCTGGATGGAATATTTAAGATTTTCTGCTTTCCAGCCTTTATCCCTTGGGTCTACTGATTTGAAAGTAGTTGGTGCGTTCCCCAATTCTTTATTTTCAAATGTGTTTATTCTAATTACTGCATGAGGGCATACCATAGCACATTTCCCGCATTGGATGCATATATCCTCATCCCATTCGGGTATTTCCAGTCCGATGTTTCTCTTCTCGAACTGGGCTGTTCCAATGGGGTAAGTACCATCTTCCGGCAATGCACTTACAGGAAGTTCATCACCAAATCCAGCAATGATTTTACCCAGTACATTTTTTACGAATTCAGGAGAATCTTTATGAACAGGTGCGTGAATATTTATTTTAGAAGTCACCTTACTGCCAATTTTTACTTCATGCAAATGTTCCAATGTGTTATCAACGGCTTTCAGGTTCATATCAACTATTGCCTGCCCCTTTCTGCCATAAGTCTTTTTAATCGATGATTTGATGGCTTCAATTGCTTTATCTTTTGGAAGCACACCGCTTATTGCGAAAAAGCAAACCTGCATCACAGTATTGATTCGCCTTCCCATTCCGCTGGCTTCTGCTACCTGTTGTGCATCAATCGTGTAAACTTTTAGTTTCTTCTGCAAAATTGTTTCCTGCGCACTCATTGGCAAGTTATCCCATACCTCCTCAGGTTTCCATGGCGAATTGATCAGGAAAGTTCCATTTGTACCTATTAAATGCAGCATCTCCACTTTGTTGAGAAATACTGTTTGATGACATGCAACAAAGTCGGCTTTACTAATAAGGTAGGGGGCGTAAATCGGATCCGGCCCGAAACGTAAATGCGAAATTGTTGTTGAACCGGATTTCTTTGAGTCATACACAAAATAACCCTGTCCGTAATTATCGGTATTTTCACCAATTATTTTTATCGTATTTTTATTCGCACCCACTGTACCATCAGAACCCAGTCCAAAGAATATTGCTTTAATGGTGTTTTCTGATTCAATATCATAATCCTTGTCATAAGGAATACTGGTATAGGTAACGTCATCATTTATACCAACAGTAAAATGATTTTTAGAATCCTTACCCTTCAGGTTATCATACACTCCTTTGACCATTCCGGGCGTAAACTCTTTGGATGAAAGCCCATATCTTCCACCAATAATATGAGGCATGGAGGTGGACCCATTGCTCATCATCCTCTCAGCATAAGCATGAACCACATCAAGGTACAATGGTTCACCTTCGGCTCCGTTTTCTTTGGTCCTGTCAAGCACAGCAATTGATTTTACGGTATCGGGAATAGCTTCGATAAGCGCTTTGCCATCCAGTGGCCGGTAAAGCCGAACTTTTAACAAACCAGTTTTTTCACCACCCTTATTCAGTGCATCCACCGTTTCCTGAATGGTATCACAGCCAGAAGCCATCGCTATTACTACCTTTTCTGCGTTCGGATCTCCATAATAGTCAAAAATTTTGTACGTCCTGCCAGTTAATTTTGCAAACCGGTCCATGTAATCCTGAACAATTCCCGGGCATTCATTATAGTATTTATTCCCGGATTCACGGTTCTGGAAAAATACATCAGGATTTTGTGCTGTACCCCGAATATAAGGGTTCTCTGGAGTCAGGGCACGTTTTCGATGCTGTTCTATAAATTCATCATCAATCATTGCCCGCATCACATCATCAGAAATAACTTCCACTTTCAGCACTTCATGTGAAGTACGAAACCCATCAAAAAAATGTATAAATGGTACTCTTGATTTTAATGTTACCGCCTGGGCAATAAGAGTAAAATCCATTGCTTCCTGCACATTTGCCGAGCTCAACATTCCGAACCCGGTAGTCCTTGTTGCCATCACATCGCTATGATCACCAAAAATGGAAAGTGCATGTGTTGCCACCGACCTGGCTGAAATATTGAATACCGTAGATGTAAGTTCCCCTGCGATTTTGAACATATTGGGGATCATGAGCAGAAGCCCCTGGGAAGCGGTAAATGTAGTTGTAAGTGCTCCTGTTTGAAGTGCACCATGCACCGCTCCGGCTGCCCCACCTTCGCTTTGCATTTCATAAACTATTGGCACATCTCCCCAAATATTTTTAACTCCCTTTGCCGACCACTCATCAGCAAGTTCGGCCATACTGGAGGAAGGGGTAATGGGATAGATGGCACAGACCTCATTTATCCGGTAAGCCACATAGGCAGTAGCTTCATTGCCATCTATTGTTATAAATCTTTTCTTTTCCATTTTATTGATTCTTTATTTTTCAGATGTGCTTCATACGATGAACACTGAACTCATGCATCCGTAGCCACACTGTGTATTTGTTTATTTTTTTTGCTTTCAAAAAACAATCTTACGGAGCTAAATTTCCGGGTTCGAAGTTACCCCGATATTCAGCCTCAAAAAATGACATTAGTCAGCCGTGAAACCTTAAAATGTCATGAATATTCAATCCTTCATTTTTTCTTTTCACTAATCGCAATATTGTGGCAATCAATCAATCTCCGGTAGTGCACTTTTGCCAATTTGGTATAACTTTGCGCTAATTTGAAACAAGCCCGCATAACCCAATTAAATGCCCAGAGATAATAGTATTAAATCCGTCCTGATAATAGGCAGCGGTCCAATAATAATAGGACAGGCGTGCGAATTTGATTATGCCGGTTCACAAGCAGCAAGATCTTTGAGAGAAGAAGGCATTGAAGTTACGTTGATCAACAGTAATCCGGCAACAATCATGACCGATGAAGTTACTGCCGATAATATTTACTTGAAGCCTCTTACCAAGAAATCAATTATCGAAATATTAAAGAAGCATGAAATTAATGCCGTATTGCCAACTGTGGGAGGGCAAACAGCATTAAATCTTGTAATCGAATGTGAAAATGCCGGGATATGGGAGATTTTTGATGTAAAAATTATCGGCGTTGATATTATTGCTATTGATACCACTGAAGACCGCGAAAAGTTCAGGTTGAAAATGGGGGAACTTGGAGTAAATGTTTGCAGGGGGAAAACAGCTACTTCATTTTTGCAGGGAAAAGAAATAGCACAGGAAATTGGATATCCTTTGGTTATCCGACCCTCGTATACGCTCGGCGGATCAGGAGGTGGTTTTGTAAATACACCCGATGAATTCGAAGAAGCCCTTTCAAGGGGACTGCATATGTCACCTGTGCACGAGGTCCTTATTGAGCAGAGCATTTCGGGATGGAAGGAATTTGAGTTGGAATTGCTCCGGGATAATCTTGGAAATATCATTATTATATGTTCGATTGAAAATTTTGACCCGATGGGGATCCATACGGGTGACTCCATCACTGTGGCTCCTGCCATGACCCTTCCTGACACAGTTTACCAGGAAATGCGGAACCTTGCCAAAAAAATGATGAATGGAATTGGTTCATTTGCTGGTGGGTGTAATGTACAATTCGCAACCAACCCGGAGACAGACGAAATTATTGGAATTGAGATAAATCCGAGGGTATCAAGATCTTCTGCCCTGGCATCCAAAGCAACCGGATATCCTATTGCGAAAGTGGCCGCAAAGCTTGCCATTGGTTACAACCTTGATGAGTTGAAAAACCAGATTACCAAAACAACATCTGCATATTTCGAACCTGCCCTGGATTATGTAATTGTAAAAATCCCACGATGGAATTTTGATAAATTCAAAGGGTCGGACCGGCATCTTGGCCTCCAGATGAAATCAGTTGGTGAAGTAATGGGCATTGGCAGAAATTTTCAGGAAGCATTGCAAAAAGCATGTCAGTCGCTTGAGATCAAACGAAATGGATTAGGAGCCGATGGCAGAGAACTCACCGATCAACAGAAGATATTAACCAGTCTGGAAAATCCTGGATGGAACCGGTTATTCCATATCTACGATGCTTTCAAACTTGGGATTCCTTCCCAAACGATCCAAAAGCTAACCAAGATTGATAAATGGTTTTTAAATCAAATTGAAGAACTGATCATTCTTGAAAAAGAAATTGAGAAACACACAATTGAAACCATTCCTACTGACTTACTGCGCATAGCAAAAGAAAAAGGGTATGCCGATCGACAAATTGGACATTTGATCAGGTGCCTGGAATCGGAAGTGTACAAAAAGCGGAAAGAGTTGGGATTGAAGCGCATTTACAAACTTGTGGATACCTGTGCTGCAGAATTTGAAGCCCACACCCCTTATTATTATTCTTCCTTCGATAGTGAAAATGAAAGTGTACCATCGAACAAAAAGAAAGTTGTTGTCCTCGGGTCTGGGCCTAACCGGATCGGGCAGGGAATCGAATTTGATTACTGTTGTGTCCACGGTGTGCTCGCAGCTAAAGAATCAGGATATGAAACAATTATGATTAATTGTAACCCTGAAACTGTATCCACGGATTTCGATGTTGCTGATAAATTGTACTTCGAACCTGTTTTCTGGGAGCATATCTTTAGTATTATCGAGCATGAAAAACCTGAGGGAGTAATCGTACAACTTGGTGGCCAGACGGCACTTAAACTGGCAGAAAAGCTGGAACGATACGGAATAAAAGTCCTTGGCACCACCTGGGAAGCCCTCGATCTGGCAGAAGACAGGGGATTGTTCTCAAACCTGCTAAAAGATAATAATATTCCCTATCCGGAATTCGGAGTAATACGCGATGCAGAAGAAGCCATTGAGTTATCCCGAAAAATCGGCTTTCCTTTGTTGGTACGACCATCGTATGTATTGGGAGGGCAAAGCATGAAAATCGTAATCAATGAAAAAGAGTTGGAAGAACATGCTGTTGATTTATTCAATGACTTCCCTGGAAATAACATTTTACTCGATCATTTTCTTGAAAATGCCATTGAAGCAGAAACTGATGCCATATGTGACGGTGAAGAGGTGTACATTATCGGAATTATGCAACATATCGAACCTGCCGGCATCCATTCAGGCGATTCATATGCCGTGTTGCCTCCCTATAATCTTGGTGATTTTGTTGTGCGTCAAATCGAACAGTACACAAATAAGATTGCCCTTGCTTTGAAAACTGTTGGGTTAATTAACATCCAGTTTGCAATAAAAAATGACAAAGTATACGTGATTGAAGCGAATCCCCGGGCGTCAAGGACTGTACCATTTATTTGCAAAGCATATGAAGAGCCTTACGTAAACTATGCCACTAAAATCATGCTTGGAGAGAAAAAAGTGAAAGATTTTAATTTCAAACCCAACAAGCACGGTTATGCCATTAAGGAACCGGTGTTTTCATTCGAAAAATTTCCTAATGTTAATAAGGAACTCGGCCCTGAAATGAAATCTACAGGTGAATCCATTTACTTTATTGATGATCTGATGGATGATTATTTCATGAAAATCTATTCGGAACGAAATCTCTACCTAAGCCGATAAATGTATTAACTTTGCACAGATGCTTAGAGTACTTGCCATCATATTGTTATTTATATTCGCATTCCGGGTTATTGGTTCTGTTATTCGTTACCTGTTGGGCGGTGCATCGATGAACAGGTCAGGGTCATTTCAGCAGCATCGTCAGCAAAAACCTCGTGGGGGAAATGTAAATGTTGATTATATTCCAAAAAATAAAACATCAGAGAAGCATAACTACAAAGGAGGTGAGTATGTTGACTATGAGGATGTGGATGAGTAGGGTCTGATTTCTTTCAAATGTCAACCTTCCGATTTTCAAAATACCAGGGAACGGGTAATGATTTTATCCTCGTTGATAATCGTTCCGATCCAATATCATTATCTAAACCCCAAATCTCTTCATTGTGTGACCGTAAATTTGGAATTGGATCCGATGGTATTATTCTGCTGGAAAATAGTGTTGATCTTGATTTTGAGATGCTCTTTTACAATCCTGATGGATCAAAAAGTTTCTGTGGGAATGGAAGCCGTTGCATCGTTGTTTTTGCTCAGGAAATCGGAATAATTGATCATCATGCTACATTTTTGACTATTAATGGTATTCATAAAGCTGCTATAGAAGATGAAATAGTCAGGGTTGAAATGGCGGGTTGCAGCAAACCTCAAAAAATTGATTCAGGAAGTTTCATAGATACCGGCTCCCCACATTTTGTTATACCTTCTGAAAACATACAAACTTTGAAAATCAACGAAATAGGCAGATCTTATCGTCATCGAACCGATCTGTTCGGCGAAGGTGGAGCCAATATTAATTTCATTAAAGAAAAAGATACCGGGATGATATTTGTGAGAACTTATGAACGTGGCGTAGAAGCCGAAACACTTTCCTGTGGTACAGGGGTCACTGCTTCAGCAATTGTATATGGCTTGGAAAGCAATACCGGGTTTGTTAAGATAGAAACTCCCGGAGGCAATCTTGAAGTGGGGTTCAAAACGGATATGAATGGACATTTATATGATATCTTCCTCTCCGGACCTGCTGTTAAAGTATTCGAAGGAGTTGTTTCTATCTGATTTACCCTCCTAATTAGCACAAAACCCACTAAATTTGCACCCTATTTATTTAAATCGATATGCTTAATCTTCTTACAAAAGGGATAACTAAAATATTTGGTACTAAATCGGAAAAAGACATTAAGGCCGTAATGCCTTATGTGGAACAAACCAAAGTCATATTTAATACACTTCAAGACATTTCCAATGATGAACTGAGGGACAAAACAGTCATCGTAAAAAAAAGGATCGATGAATACCTGAAAGACATCGATGACCAGATTGCCATTCTCCATAAAAATGTGGAAGATAATCCGGACATGGATATCAACGAGAAAGAAGATACGTTTAACCAAATTGATAACCTTGAGGATAAACGGAACAAGGAACTTGAAGTTGTATTGTTGGAAGTGCTGCCTGAAACATTTGCCATCGTTAAGGAAACAGCAAGAAGATTCAAAGAAAACGAACAGTTGGAAGTAACTGCAACCATGCACGATCGCCAGTATGCGGCAAAACATGCGAACGTTGAAATTACAGGAGACAACGCAATCTGGAAAAATAAGTGGATTACGGCAGGTAATGAGATCATCTGGGACATGGTCCATTATGATGTCCAACTTATTGGCGGCGTTGTTTTACACAAGGGAATGATCACTGAAATGTCAACGGGAGAGGGGAAAACACTGGTAGCCACTTTACCGGCATTTCTAAATGCCCTTGCCAAACGAGGTGTCCATATTATAACGGTAAACAACTACCTCGCAACACGTGATTCGGAATGGATGGGACCAATTCTTGAATTTCATGGGATCTCTGTGGACTGCATCGATAAATATGAACCACATTCGGATGAAAGGATTGCTGCATACAATTCTGATATTACCTACGGCACAAATAACGAATTCGGGTTTGATTACCTGCGTGACAATATGGCCCGGGATCCAAAAGAACTGGTTCAACGACAACATCATTATGCCATGGTTGACGAAGTCGATTCAGTATTAATTGACGAAGCACGAACCCCGCTAATTATATCCGGGCCTATCCCGAGAGGTGACGAACATGAATTTCACGACCTGAAACCACGAATTCAAAAACTTGTGGATGCTCAAAAAGGTCTTCTCACAGGTTATCTTAACGTTGCGAAAAAACAGTTGCTGAATGAGGATGACAAAGACAACGATGGAGCTCTGTCATTATTCAGGGTTTACAGGGGACTACCCAAACATAAACCTTTGATCAAATTCTTAAGTGAAACCGGAATTCGCCAGATACTTCAAAAAACTGAGAATTTCTATATGCAGGATAATTCCAAATTGATGCCTGAAGCGGATGACCCACTTTATTTCACCATTGATGAAAAACATAATAGCATCGAGCTTACAGATAAAGGAATTGACCTCATCACCAATGAGGGTGAAGATAAGACGTTTTTCATTCTTCCCGATATCGGCGAAGAAGTTGCAAAACTTGAAAAGGATGAGTCATTTACTGAAGAAGATAAGCTAACAAAAAAGGAAGAGATCATTAGCGACTACTCTATTAAGTCACAGCGGATACATAGTGTAAACCAATTGTTGAAAGCCTACTGCCTGTTTGAGTTAGATACTGAATACATTATCGCCGATGGGAAAGTTAAAATAGTTGATGAACAGACAGGCAGGGTTATGGAAGGGCGAAGGTATTCTGACGGACTTCACCAGGCAATTGAAGCCAAGGAAAATGTAAAAGTGGAGGATGCTACCCAAACATATGCCACTATTACCCTGCAAAACTACTTCAGAATGTATCACAAACTTTCCGGAATGACCGGAACCGCTGAAACAGAAGCTGGTGAATTCTGGGAAATTTATAAACTGGATGTAGTTGTAATTCCCACAAACAGGGTTATTATACGTGATGATGAGGAAGATAAAGTATTTAAGACCATTCGTGAGAAATTCAATTCTGTTGTTGATGAAATCGTAGAAATGCGTGAACAGGGCCGTCCCGTTCTCGTAGGTACCACCAGCGTTGAAATATCCGAGTTGCTTAGCCGGATGCTTCATATGAAAAAAATAGACCACCAGGTTCTGAATGCCAAACAACACCAGCACGAAGCAGAGATTGTAGCCCATGCGGGAGAGCCAGGTCAAGTTACTATTGCCACAAACATGGCTGGTAGGGGAACAGACATAAAGCTTACCACAGAATCCAGAGCCTCAGGGGGTCTGGCAATCATAGGAACCGAACGCCATGAATCCAGGCGGGTTGACAGGCAACTCAGAGGTAGATCGGGACGTCAGGGAGACCAGGGATCTTCACAATTCTTCGTTTCACTTGAGGATAACCTGATGCGCTTATTTATGCCCGAAAGAATTGCCAGGGTAATGGATAAACTTGGACTTCAGGAAGGAGAAGTGATTCAACATTCGATGGTAACCAAGTCGATCGAAAGGGCTCAAAAGAAAGTGGAGGAAAACAACTTCGGCATAAGAAAAAGGTTGCTGGAATACGACGATGTAATGAATTCCCAACGTGAAGTTATTTATAAAAGAAGAAAACACGCATTGCATGGGGAACGATTGCAACTTGATATCATGAACATGTTATGGGACACCTGTGAAGACCTGGCTTTGAATGCAAAAGATATGCAGGATTATGATGCATTCAAACTTAACATTATAAGTGTTCTTGGCTTTGACTTCGTAATCGATAAGGAGAATTTTAACTCAATTAAGGAGCAGGAGTTAACAGAATCGCTTTATAACGAGACAATAGATCATTACAAAAGAAAAAATAAACGGATCGCTGATAAAGCAATGCCCATTCTCAGGGATATCCATAAAACCAGGGGGGCCACAGTAGAAAATATCCTGGTCCCATTCTCCGATGGTAAAAAACAGATTGGTGTAGCTGCCAACCTTGAAAAATGCGTGGATTCTAATGGAAGGGAATTGACCAACTCGATGGAAAAAATGATTACCCTGGCCATCATTGATCAGTTGTGGAAAGAACATTTACGGGAAATGGATGACCTGAAACAATCTGTTCAAAACGCAGTTTATGAACAAAAAGACCCTTTGTTGATCTATAAATTTGAAGCATTTGAGTTATTTAAGCAATTTGTGGCCAAAGTAAATGAAGATACCTCTTCATTTCTGATGAAAGCCGAAATCCCTGTGCAGGAGCCAGGCGAAGTGCATGAAGCACGTCAACAGCGCCGCCAAAAACTTTCTGAAAGTAAGGAAGAAAGTAAATCACTGCTTGCAGGAGGGCAGCCTCAGCAAAACCGTCCTCCGGTACTTAAGTCAGCCCCTGTGAAGTCTGAAAAAATCGTTGGCAGAAATCAACGTGTTACCGTGCAATATGGCGATGGCAGGTTATTGAAAGATGTCAAATTCAAAACGGTTGAAGATGATGTAAGAAATAACAAATGTGTATTACTCGATGAATAATAAGCTGATCAGGCCATACAATTTAGCTTTTCATGTGGCCATTTTAGCCCTTGCAGGAATGCTTTTCAATAGGTGTGGTCCAACTACCGGAATTTCGTCGTCCTCATCGGGTAGTTACACCGAAGACCTTACAATATTTCGTCCACCGGTAATTATGGATGAGCCCAATGAGGTCCTTTCAAATGATGATTCTGTTATGAATATTGATTTTGAAATACAGGGTGATATCACTTATAAGATCGACAGCTTGCTTGACAGCATATCGGTAAATAACCAGAATAAAAAATATATACAGGGATACACGATTCAGGTTTATACAGGAAATAACCGAACCCTTGCCAACAATATTATAGCGGAAGTCTATAATATTTTATACGGGTCACGCCCGACCTTAACCTACGACCTACCCAACTATAAAGTCAAGGTTGGAAAATACTACCACAGGATAGAAGCACAAAAAGACTTTTACGCTGTTAAAAGAAAATATAAAAACGCCATTTTGGTCCCTCAGCAATTCAAAATTGATTAATTTATTTCTCTCTCACTAAAAGAAAACCAACTTTCATAATGATTATTCGTATCTTTTAGCGAATTCAAATTCATGGCATCGGGTAAAGCAATATCAAGAATATCATTGACAATGGCCGTTTTAAGCTGGTTGGCGTTGGTATTTTCTGATTTAACGCTTTTGTTCAGTAAATCGAATCAAATATCCAGTGGTTTCACAGATGATATTCCCTACATTTTTCGGAGCTTCTATTTCCTGTCACTTTTTTTCTTTTTCAAGTACCGGATAGAGAAGGCTGAGAGTGTAAATTTTGTAGATCTGTTATGGAGAGTGTTTGTAACCGGACTACTTACAACAATATTTTCCCTTTCACTCAAATCAATAGACCTGATCATCGGAAAGTTGGGGCAAAATCCTTTTGTCCTTAACATGTTTTATCTAATAAATATTGGTTTGGTCTCTGCTTTTGTAATCTCCAGTTTCCTTGTCTGGAAAAGGTTGATTTTGTACCAGAAATCTAAATTTTTGATGCGGGGGTGGCAAATTTTTGAGTATGGTTTATTTTTTACTATGGCATTTATATTTCTACCTGATAATATACTGAATCAGGTTTATGGAATCACTCTTGCCATCCTGGTGGTTCTAGGTATAATTCTTTCAGTAAATATGAAGTGGGTTGCCTACCTGAATTTTAAACAGAAATGGAAAAGCATTCTCCTTTTACTCCTTTTTCTTCTTTACCTGGGTTATTTCTACATTAATATTACCGGTTTCGAAGAAAACGAGAATATGATTGTGTTGCATCACAATACCATCCTGTTGAATGCAATGTTTATCTTCATTTTTGTATATGCCCTTTTCTCGGTATTGGTAATTTTATTTAATCTTCCAACGTCCTCCGTTTTCGAACAAAAATTAGGGGAAGTTGTTAATTACCAACGTCTTAGCCAATCTATCCAAACAGAAAAAAGTGAGGATAAAGTATATGAAATTCTGCTGGACAGTGCAATAAGTACTGTTTTTGCAGATGCAGGATGGATTGAAATAAGCCTGAATGGTCAGTCGGGCAAAGATCAGGAAAACAAGGTTCCCGGATACTCTCCACACCAGGAAAACCTGATATATTACAAATATGGAATTGATGATGCCAATATTTCCGAAATCAAAGAAATTCTTAAGAAAAATAAAATAAGCGGGGTATTTAATTTTAATTCAACGGACCGTCTGGTTAACTACAGTAAATTCCTCAGCTCGTTAAAACATAGTAATTTTAAATCCATACTTGCCTTTCCACTTACAGTGCAGGATGAAACAATTGGAGCGCTTATTTTATTGAAAGATGTATCCGAGGGGTTCAATCGTGAAATGGCTGAAATCACTCATACTTTTGTGAACCAGGCGGGAATTTCTATTGAAAATTTCAGGTTACTTACATCGGCTCTGGAAAACGAGCGTTACCAGGAGGAATTGAAAATAGCTAAAAAAGTACAGAATAGCCTGCTTCCTGATTTACTGGACTCTAACGAAGATTTCGATATCGTGGCTTTTTCACGAGCTGCAGATGAGGTTGGGGGCGACTATTTTGATACTTACCAGGTAGATGAAAATAAAATTGCCCTGATCATTGGAGATGTTTCCGGGAAAGGCACATCTGCCGCTTTTAATATGTCACAAATGAAAGGTGTTTTTCATGGCCTGAGTCAAATAAAATTACCGGCAATCGAATTTTTAAGTTATGCGAATGCTGCCTTGAGTGGGTGCCTTGAGAAAACATCTTTCATCACCGCTTCGTATTTTATAATAGATCAAGCGAAAAGGAGGGTTAAATTTGCACGGGCAGGACATTGTCCAACACTCTACTTTAACCGTAAAGAAAAGAAGGCGAACTATTTTGAGAATAGAGGACTGGGACTAGGAATTTTACGGGATAAAAATTTTTCAAACTACCTTGAAGAATCAACCATACATTATGAAAAAGGCGACATAATGGTAATTTACACGGATGGTATTACAGAAGCAAAAAACTATAAAAAAGAAGAATTTGGTTATGATCAACTCCGGCTTTCATTGGAGAAGAATAGTGATAAAACACCCCAGGAAATAAGTAATGCGATTATAAAAGAACTATATGCATTTGCCGGGGATGAAGATTTAAATGATGATTATACACTTTTGATTTTAAAGTTTAAATAAATATGGTCTATATAACAACTGAAGTAAATGAAGACATAGTAACCCTCAAGGTAATGGGAGAAGTGGATGCCAGCTCGTCAATTAACCTGGATAATGCTATTAATGAGGTTAAAACCCAGGGACACAAAAAAATAATTATTGATGCTGAAGAAATGCATTACATTTCGTCCGCCGGCCTTGGGGTATTTATGTCTTACATCAAAGACTTTGAAAAAGAAAATATTGCTTTGGTAATATTCGGACTGAATGAGAAAGTGTTTAATGTGTTTAAAATGTTAGGACTTGATCAATTACTTAATATCAAGACAAATGCCGAGGAAGCTAAAAAAGTTATGACAACCTGAAAGGGTTTATTCGAAAAAGAATGAAACGCTCATTTCAAATACCGTGCAATACACGTCATCTGAAGGATGCCCGAAATTTTCTCAATGAAGTTTTGAAAAATACGGGCCTCTCTGAAACTGACCAAAATGCTATCGTCTTAGCGGTTGATGAAGTGTGTGCCAATATCATTATTCACTCAGAATGTGATAATAAACAGAACATCGAACTCAGCGTTGATTGGAAGGGCAACAAGCTCATTTTTGAAATCATCGATCAGGGTATTTCTACTTTTGACATCAATGCTTATGACGGCCCGGAACTGGATGAGATTATCCAATCAAAGCGAAAAGGCGGTGTTGGAATTCTTTTAGTTAAAAAAATAATGGACAAAATTGAAATGTTTACCTCCAATGGTACTAACATTTGCCGGTTGTACAAAACAATTTGATTTAGTCCGCAGCTATAACTGTTCCTTAAAACTATCTGTTTTGTTAACTTTGCAAGAATTTTATTTTAGGGTATGAAGATCAGTCTGATCATAACGTGGGGATCATTATTTCTAACTTTCCAAAGTGTGTTTGCACAGGAAGAAGTATTATTTACAATCGATGGTTCCCCTACCTATACTGATGAATTTATTTACACTTTTTCAAAGAACAACACAGCCGATAATTTTACTAAAAATGAAATTGATGATTATCTTGATCTTTATCTCAAATTCAAATTAAAAGTAAAGGAAGCAAGACAGTTGGGCCTTGATTCGACCAGCGATTATCTGAAAGAACTGAATACGTATAAACTTCAGCTCATGAATCCTTATCTGATAGAAAAGGGTGTCACTGATTCGTTGATTATGGAAGCCTACACACGTATGACAGAGGAGGTGGATGTTTCACATATTTTAATTAATCTTACTTTAAATGCCTCTCCTGAAGATTCAATGGTTAGCTACAAAAAAATAAGCGAAATACATGAATTTGCTTTGGCAAGTGAGAATTTCCCACAGTTAGCTGTAAAATACTCGGAGGAACCGGCTGTAGAACAAACAAAAGGACACATGGGGTATTTTACAGCATTCCAGATGGTTTATCCGTTTGAATCAGCTGCTTACAATACTCCGGTTGATAGTATCTCTAAGATAATCCGTACCCGGTTTGGTTACCATATTCTTAAGGTGAATGATCGCCGCCCATCAAATGGGAAGGTCCAGATCAGCCATCTGATGCTACGTTTCGGACAGAACATGAGTCGGGAAGATTCCATTGGATTGCAAAATAAAATTTTTGAACTTCAAGACATTGCAAATAAAGGTTACAATTGGACGGAAATGGTCAAGATTTATTCTGAAGACAATAACTCCAGTCAGAAAGGAGGCTTACTTTCTCCATTTGGGATAGGTGACATGATACCCGTAATTGCTGAAATAGCGTTTGCAATGGATTCCATAGGATCAATCTCCGATCCGGTTATGAGCCCTTATGGATGGCATCTTTTGAGATTGGAAAATATACAACCATTACAATCATTTGATGAATTAAAATCATCCATAGAACGACGCGTCGCCCGTGATACAAGATCAAACAAAAGCCAGGAAGCACTCATCCGCCGACTCAAAAATGAAAATGGCTTTAAGGAAAACAATTCCATCGTCAATTCACTTCTTGATTCCATAAAGTCAGTAACCAGTGCAACGGGTTGGGAATACACATTGACTAATCCGGGACTACCGGATACATTGTTTGTTTTAACAGATTCTATATATACAATTTCCAAATTCCAAAATTTCGTTAACTGGTTCCTTTCAAAGAATTCCAAAGAACAGAAGATAGCTGACTTGTATAACGATTTTGTAGAAAAATCATTAATCAACTATGAGAAAGAGCACCTGGAAATAAAATATCCTGATTTTAAGTACCTTCTTAACGAATATAGGGAGGGAATTTTATTATTTAACGTGATGGATGAAATTGTCTGGACACCTTCTTCTACAGATACTGCGGGTTTGAAATCATATTATTACAATAATTTAAAGCAATATCGAACACAAGAGAGTGTAACCATTAGTATTTTTGATAATTCTAATGAGATTGATAGCTCAGAATTTAAAAAGTTCATTCAACCATTATTGAATGACTCAACCTTGCTATCAGGTCTTGCTGAAAGAGAAATTAAAGACAGATACCCTGGAACTACTGTACTAAAATCGGGAACTTTTAACCATGACCAAAACATGGAGTTTGAAATTTTCAAACAAAAGGGGATTTATAATTTGAAGGTTACCGGAGAGGAAGATAAAATACTGGTTGTCTGGAAATATGTGCAGGCATTTGATCCGGAATATACTGATATAAAAGGAACTATAATTTCCGACTATCAGGAATACATTGAAAATAACTGGGTAAATAAATTAAAGGCAAAATATCCTGTGAAAATGAATAAAAAAGAATTAAAGAAAATATATCGCAGGTATGAAATCTAATTTAGTTTCATATGTAGTACTGATTTTGGTAGTGTTATCAGGATGTGATTTTCTGAAAATGAAAGAAAATCAGGAGGATGAAAATGAAGTTGTAGCTATCCCGGTTGCACGTGTGCATAACAAGTATCTATATGCAAAGGACCTGATAGGTCTGGTAGCAAAAAACACCAGCCCGGAAGATAGTGCCAGCAGGGTTGAACGATATGTAAACCTCTGGATTCGGAAGCAACTTATAATTGATGAGGCAAGCACTAAAATTGATATTGATGAGGCAGAAATTGAGAGAAAAATCCTTGACTATAGATATAGCCTGTTGGGATATGAATATCGTTCATTTTACATAAATAAAAATCTGCAAAGTGAAGTCTCGGATGAAGAAATCAACACATATTATGAGAAAAACCTGGATAACTTTCCTCTGGGTCAAAATATCATTCGAGGCAAAATTGTAAAACTTCCCAAGGAAGCTCCTAAAACAAACCAGGTACCAAAACTTATTAAATCTTCCAAATCAGAAGATATCGAAAAATTGAAAGATTACTGTCTGACTTATGCGACCTTGTATTCGCTAGAGGATTCAATTTGGATACGATTTGATGATTTAATTAAGAATACCCCACTTGCCGGGCTACCAAATAAAGTGGATTTCCTTAACAAAACGAACTATACGGAATTCAGCGATGACCTTTCACTCTACTTTTTAAAAATAAACGAATACAAAATATCAAACGACATATCGCCGTTGGAAGTAGTGTATGATCAGATACGAAATATTATTATAAATAAACGCAAGGTAGATCTTGCAAAGAATTTAGAAGAGGATATTTATGAGCGAGCGAAAAATAATGAAGAATTCGAAATATATAATTAACTTATTGATTTTAGTGGTACTTGCCTCACAACATCTTGATGGCTTTGCCCAGTCTTCCATTCCTCCGGAAGGAATGATCATTGACAAAATTGTTGCCAAAGTTGATGATTATGCTGTTTTGATGTCAGATGTTGAAAAAACCTATCTCGATATGGTTTCAAGAGGACAAGTGGATAGTGAATTGGGGAAATGTGAAATTCTGGAATCTCTCGTTACACAGAAAATGCTTCTGGCACAGGCAGAATTAGACTCTGTAATTGTACTGGATGCAGAAGTAAGCATTGAGCTTGATCAACGGATGGCTTATTTTATCAACCAATTTGGTGGTAATGAAGAAGAACTGGAGGAATACTATGGAAAACCGCTTGAACAGATACAGGAAGAGATTCGTGATGATTTAACAGAACAAATGACCGTAAGGAGAATGCGCGATCAGATAACCTCGGAAACATCAGTTACACCTTCTGAGATTCGTAGGTTTTTTAATTCTATTCCCAAGGACAGTTTACCTTACTTTTCTGAAGAAGTTACAGTGGGCCAGATTGTAAAAATCCCTTCAGTAAGTAAAAAGCAAAGTGAAGAAACAGAAGCCTTTTTATTTGGGCTTAAAGGACGGATTCTCAACGGCGAAAGCTTTGCTGAACTTGCCAAAAAATACTCTCAGGATCCAGGTTCGGCAAGCAATGGTGGTGAATATGCTAATTTTATCAGAAGAGGTGAATTTGTTCCGGAATTTGAAGCGGCAGCATTTAAATTGAAACCCGGAGAAATTTCTGATCCGGTGGGGACCGATTTTGGGTTTCATTTGATTCAACTGATCGAAAGAAGAGGTAATGAATATCGTGTGCGGCACATCCTCATTATACCACAGATCAAACAAACTGACATTGATGCTGCAAAGGAAGAATTAGATAGCATCAGAAAGCTTATTGTTATTGACAGTATCCCCTTTGAAAAACTTGCAAAAGAATTGTCAGATGAAAAACTTACCGGACAAAATGGAGGATACTTTACAGATGCCTCAGGATCGGATCAAATTGCGACCGACCAGTTGGATCCGGGAATATATTTTTCTCTTGACACAATGAAATTAGAAACAATAAGCAAACCAGTAGAATTTCAGCAACCAGACGGAAAAATAGCTGTACGATTGGTCTACTACAAAGCAAAATTTAAACCTCACAAAGCAAACCTCAAGGATGACTGGTTGAAAATACAATCAGCAGCACTTAACGAGAAAAGAGCTAGAACTGAAAAAGAATGGTTCGAAAAATCTAAGTTTAATTTTTTTATATTGGTTGATGAAGAATACCAATCTTGCAACATTCTTGGGAGGAAGTAAGTTATAAATAGCATTTTGAAATTAACCAACCGGAAATGAGTGAATTTAAATCAGAAGTAGAAGCTGCTGAAGGTCTGGCCATGGCTTTTAAAAAGCTAAAGTCAGAAATTGGGAAAGTCATTATTGGACAGGAGGATACAGTTCGATTGATATTAACTTCAATTTTTTGTCAAGGCCATTGCCTGCTGGTGGGAGTTCCCGGACTGGCAAAGACACTCCTTATACAAACTATTTCATCTGCGGTTGACCTTAAATTTAACAGGATACAATTTACACCCGATCTGATGCCTTCTGACATATTGGGAGCTGAAACACTTGACAAGGAGCGGAATTTAAAGTTTGTAAAAGGGCCCGTATTTGCAAATATAGTCCTGGCTGATGAAATTAACAGAACCCCTCCAAAAACCCAGGCGGCATTGCTTGAATCGATGCAGGAATATGCGGTGACAATCGCTGGGCAACGTTATGAATTGCAAAGGCCATTTTTTGTAATGGCAACCCAAAATCCCATAGAACAGGAAGGAACTTATCCATTGCCGGAAGCACAGTTAGACAGGTTTATGTTCAACGTTTATCTTGACTATCCTTCATACGACGACGAAGTTGATGTGGTCAAAAAAACAACAACAGATAACATTACAAATGTAAATCACATCATGTCCGGCAAGGAAATTGTTCAATATCAACATTTGGTACGCCAGGTTCCTATTGCTGAAAATGTAATAGAATATGCCGTTAATCTGGTACAAAAAACCAGACCTAATACGGAAAGGTCTGTAAAATTAGCCAACGACTTTCTTGAATGGGGCGCCGGACCGCGGGCATCACAATACCTGGTTTTGGGGGCAAAATGTAATGCTATCATCAACGGAAAATATTCGCCGGATATTGAAGATATAAAAGCAATTGCTCATCCAACTCTCCGACATCGAATCGTGAGAAATTTTAAAGCAGAGGCAGAAGATATGACTGTTGATCGTATTATTGACGAGTTGTTGTAACTTTTGGAAGTAGAAGTAATTTCGAAACTACCAGGTTGCTGATTTTCACATCCAACTCAGTATGCATTTCAAAGTACGGTACGATTAAGCAAACATGTCATGTAAGGATGTATAATAGATCTATTCGCTGCGGATGTACAACCAGTTATTATCAAGAATTGTTCTATATTGTTTTAACGGGAACCTTGAAATTCCATTGGAAGGATTCCCTTCAAAATCAAAAATCGCCTGGCTGCAGTGGTCTATAATAAATAGTTGTGATTCATCCACTTCTACAATAGCACAGGCTGCCGAGGGGTTTACCGGGCTGTTTTGTTCGAAGGCTAAGTACGTAGTTGCGTTTTTACGATAAATAATGATCCCTTTCACGCCACCCATTATATATACAAATCCACCATCCAGTTGCAGGTCAAGATAACTGGTCTGATTCAGGTTTATATCAATTTCAACAAATACATAAGGAATGCCATCGTAAATTTCAGGATCACATGAACATAACATGGACAGAGCAAGGGCTACCAATATCGTGCCCGTCAATAATCGGACTTTATTTAGGATGATCATGAATATATATAAAATCCTTTACCGCTTTTACGCCCGGTGTGACCAGCTTCTACAAGTTGCTGCTGTATTCGTGAAGGCCGGAATTTACCTTCCTGGTAAAATTGTTCAAAAACAGTTTTTGTTACTGAGAAATTAGTATCCACACCAATCAGGTCCATTAGCCGAAATGGTCCCATTCTAAACCCGGAAGCTTCCAAAAGGAGATCGATTTCTTCAACAGAAGCTGTCTTTTCTTCCAGCATTTTTAAACTTTCTACGTAAAAATGCCGGGCAACCCGGTTGACAATAAATCCGGGAGAATCTTTGGCATTCACCGCCACTTTCCCCATTTTTTCTGCAACTTCAAACGCTGTTTTTGCTATTCCGGGATCCGTGGTTGCCCCGCATATTATTTCTACAAGCTTCATTATATGTGCCGGATTAAAAAAGTGCATTCCAACAAGTTTTGAGGGGTCATTTAAAGAACCCGCAATTTGAGATACGGGAATGGATGATGTATTGGTCGCAAGAATCGCATCCGGATTATTTTGTTGCAGGATACGAAACACATCCCTTTTAATCTCAATTTTTTCAACAACAGCCTCAATAAACATATCAGCCTCGAGCGTAGTCAGATCAGTAGTAGTACTAATTCTTTGCAGACACTTTTCTTTTGCTTCTTTTGAAATTTTACCCTTTTCAACACTTTTACTTAGGATTGAAGAAATTCTAATAACCCCCTCCTCTACTATTTTACTGCTAAGGTCAAAAAGAATAACTTCGAAACCAGCAATAGTAGCAGAATAGGCAATTCCCTGGCCCATCGTTCCTGCCCCAATAACTCCAATAACTTGTATTTGGGTTTTTACGGGCATTAGGGTACTGTTTTAAATTGTGACAAAAACCGAATATCATTTTCGGTAAACAGGCGTAAATCCTTGATTTCATATTTTAGCATTGCAATCCTTTCAATACCCATGCCAAACGCAAATCCAGTATATTTTTCTGAATCAATGTTACAACTTTCCAAAACATTCGGGTCCACCATCCCTGAGCCGGCAATTTCAACCCATCCGGTATATTTGCAAATATTACATCCTTCACCACCGCAAATAAAACAGTTGATATCGATTTCGGCGCTTGGTTCTGTGAATGGGAAGTAGGATGGGCGAAAACGAATTTTGGTTTCCTTTCCAAACATCTCTTTTGCAAAATAATAAAGTGTTGCTTTCAGGTCCTTGAAACTAACATTTTCATCCACAAAAAGTCCTTCAACCTGATGGAAAATACAATGGGCCCGCGCTGATATCGCTTCATTTCTAAAGACCCTTCCCGGCATAATGGATCTAATAGGCGGACCTTGTTTTCCCATCAATCTTATCTGAACGTTTGAAGTATGTGTCCGCAATACGATATCAGGATTTTTTCTGATAAAAAATGTATCCTGCATTTCCCTGGCCGGGTGATCAGGCGGAAAATTCAATGCTGTGAAGTTATGCCAATCATCCTCAATCTCCGGCCCGTCGGCTACATTGAAACCAATACGCTTAAACACATCGATTATATTATTCCTTGTAGCGCTGATTGGATGGATACTACCAATGGGATCTTCTGCAGGAAGTGTCAGATCAAAGTCAAGAGTTTCTGAAGTACCGGATGCCTTTTCCAATTGCTCTACAAGGGATTTAAATTTCTCCTGAGCAATCTGTTTTACTTCATTTACTGCTTGCCCGAACTCCTTTTTCTTGTTATCAGGAATATCCTTTAAGTGCTGAAATAGTGAAGGAATCACTCCTTTTTTGGAGATAAATTTTAACCGGTATTTCTCAAGATCTTCTTTTGTATTGACCGAAGATGCTTTGATTTCCTCGACTATTTCTTTGACTTTACCAAACATTTATTTCTTCTAAAAATTGAAACGACAAATGTACATGAAAATCATTAATTGAAGGCCATGGAGTACGAAGCATGGGAGGTCAATAACAAATCAGGATGCTTTTGACTGGCTATTTTTTGAAGATTTAATGAGTTTTAAAACGGATTTCTTATCACTCCCCTTCATATCGGCGATGGATTTAACAATGAGATACTCTACTACAAAGCTCAAAACCAACGACAGGGCCAGGATAAACAACAGGCTTATTTCTTCACTAAAACGACTGCTAATGACAGCTACAAATATGAATAGGAAATTAATGGAAATAAGAACAAGTGTTAACTGTGCGTGCGAATATCCCAGGCGCATGAATATGTGATGAATATGGTTTTTATCTGCCCTGAATGGAGATTTTCTATTGATTAAGCGAATAGTGAATACCCTGATCGTATCAAATAATGGTACAAACAACAAACTGATCGATACAGAAATTGCATTTAATCGATAGGGGTTATCCGGCAATAAGGTATAATTAGCATTTAGAAACTGGACGATTAGAAATGCAACGATCAAACCAATTACCAATGCTCCCGTATCTCCCATAAATATCTTGGCGGGATGCCAGTTAAAAAAAATAAATGCAAGAAGCGCTCCGGCAAAACTCCAGGCAATAATTGCATAATCAGGAAAACCAGCAAGATAGAACCAAACTCCGAGGAGTAATATGGTGGAGAAACCAATTGTAGCTGCAAGACCATCAGCACCATCGATCAGGTTTATGGAATTTACAATAACTATGATCGTAAATATGGTGAAAAGAATACTTAGAAATACCGGAATTTCACCAATTCCCATAAAGTCATAAAATGATCCGATAAGGCCGTTTGCAGAAAATAAAATAATCAGCACAGGAATGAATTGGCTTACAAGTTTTTGCCAGGCTTTTAACGGGATCAGATCGTCCTTCAAACCAATAATGAACATCAATATTACAGCACCGAGAAACAAACGGTAAGAAGCCAGCAAATGTTGTGGCCACCACAAAATAATGGCGAATATAAATCCAAGAAATATCCCTATTCCCCCCATGGATGGAACATGTATGTGATGTACTTTTCTTTTCCCGGGACTTTCCAGTATTTGGTGTTTTTCCAACTGGTAAATTAATACCGGCAGGAAAAGCATCGAAAAAAGAAAAGAAGTAAGGGAATATTTAAAATAATTGAGAAATTCCAATATTAAAAAGCTTTATCTCTATCCTTATAAAGTATGACAGCCGTCAACATTAATATCTTTATATCGAATAAAAGTGACCAGTTTTCAACATAAAAACGATCCAACTTTACCCTGTTCTTCATTTGTAATAGTTCTTTCGTTTCGCCACGGTAGCCTTTTGCTTGTGCAAGGCCTGTAATTCCTGGTTTCACAAAGTGTCGTGCCATGAATTTCTCAACACGCTTGGAATATTCCCGGGTGTGACTAAGCATATGTGGCCTTGGTCCTACTACCGACATGTCACCCATGAAAACATTAAAGAATTGAGGGAATTCATCCAGACTCGTCCTACGAAGAAACCTTCCGAATCGGGTAATCCTCAAATCATTCCTGGAAGCTTGCACTCTATCAGAATCAGAGTTAACCTTCATCGTACGAAACTTATAACAAAGAAAGTCATTGTTTCCTTTACCAGTACGGGGCTGTCTAAATAGAATTGGACCTTTAGAATCCAGCTTTATCAAAATTGCCAGCAATGGATACAACCATGAGAGAATAAAAACAATGAACGCGAACGAAAATAAAATATCAAATCCTCGTTTGACGACCCTGTTTTTCGCATCATCCAATGGGATGGAACTTACATTAAGTACCGGAATATGGTCATACCGCTCAAGCTCAAGGCCTTTTAAAGAAAAACCCCGGAAGTCAGAGATTAATTTTACTTTGATAAGATTCTCTTCTCCAAAGCTTATAAGTTTTTGAATCTGTTCATATTGCACATAAGGAATACAACAATATATCTCATCAATATTCTTATCCACGGCAAATTCCTGGAGGGTTTGGTAGTTCCCCAGTATTTTATGGCTTTTTTCCTTATTACTGAAATACCCTAAAAATTTATAACCTGACTCAGGATGTAACCGGAAAAACTTATGCAGTTCTTCAGCAACAACACCATATCCGAAAATTACAACATTGCGGTAATTGAAGCCCTTTAAACGATAAATGCGTAGTAAATACAAGCCACCCGTTCGCCAGATAAAGAGAATAATAGACAGAACACTATAAACCAGTACCAAGTATTCCCTTGAATAGTAGTAAGCTTTTTGATAAACCCAAAAAAGTGATATGATTAACATGTGCAAGAGAATATACGCAAATAGGCCACGCAACACTTTAGCAACCCGGCTAACCCTTGAAAATGTATAGGAACTGGTTGTAAATGCAATCAGCAACCATACAAGGTTTGCAAAGATCAATAAGGTTGCATAGGGAGGTTCAAAAACCCTGTTGAGGTTTTCAAATTTTAAATAATAACCAATGATAAATGCCGCATTGAGAAGCAGCATGTCCCCAGTTAAAAAAAGCGGTCGTATATATCCAGCGTACCGGTAATTCATGCCAACAGTTTAGGCCTTAATGCCAAAAATTTAACCAAAAGTAACACCTTGATTCAAAATTGCAAATAAAGCTATTGATATTATGCTGCTTTCCCCAGCAAAGGTACCATAATCCAGTAATCATTTTTATCTCCTTGGAAATTTTAATTCCCATTTAAATGAATTAATAGAATTGAATAGTTCTATTTTTTACGTAATTCACGAATAACAATTTGAATATATTTTAAATTTCCAATAAGGTATCTACGCCACATTTTGTTAGGTTCCTGAATCAACCGATACAACCATTCCAAACCATTATCCTGCATCCACGCCGGTGCTCGTTTTACTCTGCCTGTAACCACATCAAAACTCCCCCCAACACCCATAAGTAATTTTACATGAGGCATGGATTTTTTAAACTGATTAATGAAATTCTCTTTTTGGGGAGATGGGACTGCAACAAACAGCAACTCACTTCCCGAATCATTTATTTGCTTTGCAATACCCTCCAATTCATCATAATTGTAGTAACCATTACGGTACCCTCCAATCAGGGATGGTGAATATTTTTCGGAATATATTTTTACAACGTTTTCAACAACTTCTTCCCTGGCACCAAAAAAAAAGGCAGAATACCCCTTTTTATAGGCCATTTCTAAGAGACTCTCCATGAGATCAATTCCAGGCACCCTTTCAGGCAGGGGTTTTTTAAGTAATTGTGATGCCCAAACCACAGCTTGCCCATCTGCGCTTATGATGTCGGCCTCCGATACACTCTTGTGTAATACTTCATCTGTTTCCATCATTACAACCTTGTTTGCATTAATGCAAGTATGAACCATTTGGCGACCTTGCTGAATGGACTCATCAATGAAATCAACTGTTTCCTTCTTTGACAAAACATCAACGGGGGTATTAAATAATGTAACTCTATTTTTCGGCATTCACTTCATGTAAATAGGTAGACAGAGCATAGAACATCCAGGCTTGCGACCAGCGTATATATTGAATTTTTATAGTGTAATAATGATGTTTTTGATAATAAAAATACCCTCTTTTATCCTGCATATTTTCAATCGTCCACAAAAGAACATTTTCCAGTAAAGTTATGTTTTCACTTACTAACTTAAATCCAGATAAGGTTGACACCAGCTGTGCCGAATTGTTGATATCGATTGGGAAAGTCCGATCAGAATAATATTTAGGCTTGCCAGAACTTTCAAAGAATGTGTTTAAATAGTAGTCCAGTCCTTTTTTCAAAGCTGATGTTGCACCCGGTTGCCCCGTAAATCTAAAGTAATCATTCAAACAAGTTAAATTATATCCTGAGTGAAAATTGTCGATCCACTGATGATAAGGTTTTGTACCATACGTCCAGGCGCCATTTGCATTTTGATGTTTTAAACAAAATTCAACAGATTTTCCAGCTTCAGTCTTTAGTTGATCTTCCCCTGTGTAAGAGTATAAGCGACTAAGCAATTGTGATGCTAACAAGGTGGCATTGTACACGACAGTAGTATCCAGGGGTGAATAAGAAAATGCAAACAATTCATCTTCATATGACCGGTTTAAGTCATTTAAAATAAATTTTGCAGATGACTTAGCCACATCCAAATGATAGCTGTCTTGAAATAAATCATAAGCATCCAAAAGACCGTTTACGGCAAAATTGGTTGGCACAATCATTGGTGTAAACTTTGGTTGATAAAACGCCCTTGCCTGCCAGCTAAAATTATAACCCCAACACGAACCTGAATAACCCTGGGATACAGTTCGCATCAATTTTTCGATCAAATATGAAATTAATTTTTTGTATTCGGGTTTTTTGTTAACCCGATACAGTTTGCAGTACGAAGATATAAACAATCCCAGGGCCTGTGGGTTGTAACCATCTTGTGTATTAGTAATCTTCCTGAAGTTAATAGGGCTTCTTTTGTTCAATTGCAACCAGGCAAGTCGAAAAAATCTGTATTTTGAAAAGAAACTTTTCTGAAAGGTTTGGCTATTCAAACCATCAAATGGGTCAATCCCTTTATAACGTTCCTCGAGGGGCGCAGACTCAAGATATACCTGTAAATTATGATGGCTTTCTTCAATCTTACTATTCATCTAAAAAATAATCTGTGGATCGCAGTTTTAAATAGGAGAAAAAGCTTGTAAATAAGCTAAAAAATATCACCCCTTTATTTACGGCAAGAGGGGATTCAGTAACCGAAAACAGAAAAAAGGTAAAAAGAAAAATTGCCATCAGAATATCTTTTCTTTTAACAGCCATTTGGGCTGCGTTAATAAATATTGAAAGTAAAAAAATAATCCCCGTTATTCCAAGGACAATAAACGTATGAAAAAACTGGTTGTGTGGATTGTAGTGATTTTCTAAAGCAAAATAGAAATTGTTCTTCTCATAATAGGAATCCATTGTTTGGTTGATCCGACCGGGCCCCACTCCAAATAGCCAGTTTTCATTAAGTACCTGCAAGGATATATCCCATTTTGCAAGTCGGAGGTTTAGAGCATTCCAATTGGCGTTGGGGTACTCATCTTCCATATTGTACGCCAGCAAATTTCCTTTATTGTTAAGTTTGTTAACCATCATTATACCAAATGATGATATTACCAACACACTTATAATAGATAATGATACTATCCTTTTTCTGCTCCAGCCAAATTGATAAAATAAATAATAACTTACTAGGAGGGTAAGCGTAAACAGAAAGGCAAATGAAATTGTGATCGATTTAAGTAGAAATACTAATATAAGGAAATAGAGAAGTAAGAAATAAAGTAAGAATTTCAGTTTTTTCTTTGATTCCTTTTTTGAATAATACTGAATCAACCTAACCAACACAATAAAAAAAGCAAACGATACGTATGCAGCCATATATACAGCATGCATTCCTATCCAGGATGTTAACCTGTGATACATAAAATAATTTTCAACAAAACCAAAATTCGCATCCCAGGTATAAACTGACCCGGATTTTATTGTGGCAAGAAGTGAAAATGTGAAGCAAATGAAGGTGGCGATAAAAATGCTCAGTACAAAAAATTTGAAAAGATTACGCACATGCAATTTGGGCAAAAGTGTTACCCCGGACAGGATTACAGGGAAAAACAAATATGCAGTCCTGAGTTCCAGGTTTTTTAAATACTCATTGGGATCATTATAGGAACTAATCCTTAATAAAGCTGAAAGTCCATAAATTAATGCAAACGAAATAAATAATAGAGCAATTTTGTTACGCTTTATGTTCTGGACAATTTCCTTCCCCCCTCCCGAAATGATCAGTAATATCCAGGAAATGAATACAAATAACAGGGCAAGATTATTTATTTCCACGGGGAAAGGCATCGTAAATATTACTATACCCAGCGAAAGAAAATAAAAATCCGTGACCCACTTTTTCATATTATTTCAAATGTTGCGGCAGGCCGGTTGCCAGTGCATCTTTAATTTTAAACGTTGCCATTGTGGTTAAATACATTGAATTAAATGGAATTGGCATTTGTTTCCCCTTTTTAATGGATTGGATAAAAGCACCAACTTCTTCAGCATGGCCCTTCCCTGAGACCTTTTCCGTTTTATATGAGGATTCACTAAAAAGTTTCACACTTTTAAAATCATCGATAATGGCTGTTTTTCCTCCTGCATAAACTTCCAGCCATTCTTTTGGCAAAGTTTTACCCCCATTCGAAACATAAAAAATAGTTCCTGCAGAGCCATCAGAAAACCGGATAGTGACAGTTATATTGTCATCATTTTTCTGCATTTCATTTCCCGATAGGCTTTCTGCAAATACCATGACAGGTGCTGCATCACAGAAAAATTGCATCAGGTCAATAAAGTGACAGATCTCCCCAATAATTCTCCCACCCCCAATTTCTTCCTGCTGTATCCAGTTGTCCGGAGGGATTTCGCCTGCATTCACCCTGAAATTCATCATTTTAGGTCCGGAGAAGTTTTTAAAAAACCCTTTTGTTATAGCCGCTGCTTTGGAAAACCTTCTGTTAAATCCAACAAGTATGCCTAATTCAGGATTTGCATTTACTGCTTCAGCAATTCCCTCAAGCTCACTATAATTCATCGCCAAAGGTTTTTCAACAAATACATGTTTTCCTGCCTCCAGACCATTTTTCACCAACGATGCGTGGCTATCATGGCGGGTAGCTATAAATATTGTATTAATATCCTTATCAGACCAAATTTCGTCCGGGCTGGAAACTGCATTTAAAAATCCAAACTTTCCGGCAATATTTTCTGCGGTTATCCCTCTGGAAGTTACCACTGAGTGAAGTAGCACGCCTTCTTTTTTCACATTGGGTATAAGATAACTTTGAGCAAAACTTCCTGCACCAATAAATGCTGCGATTACCTGAGCATTGCCTTTCACATGTTGAGAAGAAGAAATACTTTCAGAGAACTTTTCTTTCCGGGGAGGGTAACAAATTATAATTCCCAAATGAAATTCATCGCCATCAAGGATCAATTTATAAGCCTCTTCTGCGTTGTCAATTTCAAACCTGTGCGTTATTAACGGCTCAAGGTCAATTTGTTTTTTTGCAAGCATTTGCAGGAATGCCTGCATATTTCGCTGCTCAGTCCATCGGACATAGCCAATGGGGTAATCATTCCCCAATTCTTCGTAGGCAGGATCGTATCTTCCCGGGCCATAGGAACACGACATTTTAACATCCAGTTCTTTACGGTAATAATGCGGATCGCGTTGAATATCCATACCAACTGCGCCTACGACAACAATTGTTCCTTTTTTCCTGGCAATATCAGCAGAAAAATTTATCGGATCACTGGACGAGGTGGCTGCGGTAATGATTACACTGTCAAATCCTGCCCCCCTTGTAAAGTGCAGTATATCTTTCATAAGGTTTTCATCACCCCTGTTGCGCGCTATATCCGTAAATTCTAAAGCGATATCAACCAGTTTGTCATTCAGGTCAATGCCGTACACATTGCATCCGGACGCTTTTAACAACTGACAGGTGATTTGGCCCAGAAGCCCCAGACCAATAACACAAATATTTTCACCAAGTTTTGGATCGGCCTGCCGCACCCCCTGCAGGGCAATAGCGCCCATCGTAGTAAACGCAGCCTCTTCATCAGAAACATTGTCAGGAATTTTGGCTACCAGGTTCTGTGGTACGGCTACTATTTCAGCGTGCGAGGCATAATCCTGGCCTGCACAAGCTACCCGGCCTCCCGGTTTATACCGGTTATTCTTATCCATGGAAGCAACTACCTTCCCTGAAGTACTATAGCCCATAGCTTTGGGTGAATCCAGCTTTGCCCGAACCTTATTTACAGTCGCTTTTATACCTTCTTTTTTAATATTCTGAACAACCTGTGCTACCAAATCAGGCCGTAGCCTTGCTTTGTTGAAAAGGTTGGCCTTTCCCACTTTTACCGTTCCTTTTTCAGTACCCGAACTAATTAGTGAAAAACTGTTCTCAACCAGGACCATTCCGGGTGCAATGACAGGAACAGGTACCTCCTTCACATCCAATTTGCCCGTTTTAAAGTTCTGAATCACTTGTTTCATGAACATTCTTACTTTCTTATTATCCACATTGATGGCTCTAGTGATGCCCACTTTTCCACGATTTCTTCCTCGCTGTATTTAAATGCGCGAATATCCAGTTTCCTAATATTGGCATTTGAAAAGGAACCATTTCTTACCAGATTATCAACATCTTCCATCCCAAGATATTTTCCTTCTTCATCTACATACCGGATTCCATAGAAAGCATCAATAATACTCCACTCAGATTTAAACTGGTTAAAATATTCAACGAATTGGTGTTTGGATTTACATTCACTTCGAAGGTAGAGTTGACGAACCGGAATGCGATAAAGCTTCAATAACTCATCAATTGTCAAACTTATCTTCTGATCATAAGCATTATTTTCACCTTCCCAATTTTTAATATAGTCATATAAATACTTTGTCTGTTCAACGTTAAAATCGACACTACCAAAAAATTCCGTCATTTTACTTGTTGAATCCTGATCTGACGACAAGTACATGACATTCAGTATGTTTGCAATCTTATCAATATTTGAATCTATCGTTTTTTCAGACATCTTGCCAATGCCTGCAAAATTTTCTAGACCTGCCCGCATTGACCGTGCATCAATACTTATCGGATTAAAATACTGTTCCTTATAAAAAAATAAAGTGTCAGGATTGGCAATTCCTTTTGAATTTTTGTTAAAACCAATCCGAAGAGTCACAGTTTGTGATTCATTTATTTGAAACGAAAAAAAAGTCCTATTACAGCTGTTAATATCTACTTTAAACTCTACTTTTTTATTAAAAGATTCCCCAGTTGCTGAAATGAAAAAGGAACCACTATCAATCTCAGCCCGGAACTTCCCGATTACAAAATAACTTCCCGAGTCCTTCACAATAACTTTCTGACTAAGTATCACAGGATTATTAATTTCTGCAATCAATTCTGGCTTAAATAAGTTTTTACCCTGCGCAGGAATCTTTCTGATAGAAATTGGCAGACCTCTTTCGAATGTCCAGCCAAGAGGAAATTCCTCCATTCTATTAATAGAAAATCCAGGATTGTAAATTTCACGTGGAGGGGGTAATTCGCAGCTTTGTATTGTGAGGATAAATAGTGCCACATAAATCACCATTTTTATTTTATCGAATCCACAATTGAATGAATATTGGATTTGCATTTGACTACATGATTACCTCGAATGATACATTTAAACAATTAGGCAAAGATAGTTTTAATTAAGATTAGGCTTAAGTTCAAGCTTTAAGTTTCTTACAAATTTGTTATAAAATACATATAACTATTTTTATATATTCATAGAAATTACCAGAATTTCCCGATTCTGATTCAATAATAATATTCTCACAATAATAATTGTCTAACTTATGTTTCAGCCCCTTAATTAACCGGACATGATTACAGATTAAAATTAGTAATTATGTCAATGCAAAAAAGAAAATTCACTAAACAAGACAAGCTCACTATCTTGCAGGAAAGCAAGGTACAGGGAGTAAAAGCCACCCTGGATAAACATGCCCTTTATCCAGCTACGTTCTACAGTTGGAAACACAAGTACGAATCTATGGGTGAGCAGGGGCTCTCACATGGTATGACACCTGCCCATCTCAAGGAGATCCGGCGGCTGGAAAAGGAGAATACCATGCTCAAACAGATCATAGCTGAGAAAGAGCTGGAAGGCAAGCTAAAGGACGAGCTGCTAAAAAAGAAGTATGCCTTGAGAAAAAAAAGGAAATGGTAATGGGCTATGCCGCTCAAGGCATGAAACGGGACACGGCCTTGAAAATTGTCCGCATTAGCAAGCACCAATACTACCATCGCCCGGTCGATAACAAAAAGGCAGGACGGCCACCATCCAGTCATACGCCCAAGGACGGACAATTGGTGGAAAACCGGCAAGTGGTCGAGCAGGTCAAAGAGATAAAAAATGACCCGGATACCGATTATGGCTATAGGCGTATGTGTTACAGCCTAATGCTATCGGGTTATCTGATCAATCACAAAAAAGTGTACCGGCTGATGGACCAAGCAGGTTTATTACATAAAAAGAAACGGTCCACTGAAAGCAAGAATTATGTAAAATACCGTATGGTATGCCCCGAAAGGCCCTTGCACGTGCTGGAGATGGATATCAAGATGGTTTGGGCCTGTGAGCACCGGCGGCATGCCTATATCCTCACCATCCTGGACACTTTCACCCGGATGGCATTGTACTGGTGTGTGGGTTATCATATGACCCAATACCAGGTAAAACAAGCCTGGTCCCAGGTGATTGAAACCTACCTGCAGCCCCATGACCTGTTGGCCAAAGAACTGCATGTGGAACTGCGTAATGACAATGGCCCACAGTTTTCAGCACATAAGATCAAGGCGTTTTTGAAAGAAAACCACATTGAACAGGTGTTTACACATCCTTACACGCCACAGGAAAACGGCCACATCGAAAGCTTTCACAACATTCTTAAAACAAGCCTGGGCGAACAACCTTTTTGGTCCTTAAATGAACTGGAAAACAGGCTTGGAGTATTTTATGATAAATACAACCACAACCGGATACATAGTGGGATTGCCTATTTGCCACCCCATACATTTTGGCAATGTTGGGAGAAAAACCTCATCGTGCGCAAGGTACTTGACAACAAAAAAGTAAGGTTCAACCTCACCATCCCCTACCAGAAACTATCGGGAAAGGAGAGCTTGAGGGAAGTTCTTTGCTCAAATGAGAAGTCCCTCGATGGGACAGACCATTTGCATATAAAAGAAGTGAATGGCGCCACCACTTCAAACAACCATCGGTCTAACGATCACCATCGGTCGTCCTTTGCTGGTTCAAAGTTAAATACAAATGTTATATTTACAGAATCCTAAAAGTAAATTGTCCGATAATTAGGGGGTCAAACCACTTACATTTTTAAATTTAACTTTATCGAAAATTTGCTCCTTTAGTTTTTTAATTATTGCACCGATGAACAGGACAAAAATTTCAAATATTTTCCTTAATAACTATCTTTTCATATTCTTACTTATAACTGAAATCATATTTTGTTCACTTTTCAACTTCAGGAGTAATACACAAAGTGGTCTCATCCAAACCTATCTTCAATATGCAAATTTCATTCACTCAGGTTTTAATTTTTCGGTGGAACCCTATCTCTACACTTTCCCTATGTGGGGATATGGGTTCATATTAAGTATTACAAAAAGTAAAGTATTTATAATTATCCTTCAACAACTGATTGCCTTTGTTGTTGTCCTGTTCATCGACTCCACATTGTTCAGGTTGAAGTGGAGAAATTCTTCGAGAATCATATTTCGACTTTTTGTTATAACAGGGCTTCCATGGTTCTTCTTCCATACAGTTATATGGCCATATAGCCTGGGAGCAAACCTATTGATGTTGGGAATATTTTCGCTCTTTCGTTATTCTGATTCTCAAAAAATTACCTGGCTTGTATTTTCATCTTTGAGTTTCGGGTTGATGTTGAATTTCCGATCAGATTATTTATTTTATGTGGTATTTCTGGTTGTACTTATTCCGATACTTCAATGGGCTAAGTTTAGAAAAATAAAGGTTTTACATATCACTTTATGGATTGGGTTAATATTTCTTCTATTGTTACCCTGGTCGCAATACAGTAAGTTAAAATCAGGTCACCGTCTTTTTAAAACCACAAACAAAGGTCATTTTCTATTCATTAGTTTGGGTCAGCTTCCCGATAATCCCTGGAATATCACCCCCGTGGATAAAGACTCTATAATGGTACAACTAGTAAAGGACAACCTTGGTCAGAAAAATACGATGAATTATCGAGCAGATACCTTCTTAACTAAAAAATGGTGGAATTTGATCAAGGAAAATCCGGGAGGTTTTGCTAGAAAATGTCTTGTTAATTTTAATAAAATAAATGAGTCTCCATTTTATGAGGGAGAACTTTGGATTCATAAAAATTCTGTTTGGGAAGACTCCTTAATGCAAAATTCTTTGGATAAACGGGTTAGAAATTTCAGTAATCAGTTGAACATTAAGACAAACAAAAATGCATCTGTTTTGAAAATTTTGAGATTCGAATAC